>Ga0268299_1000095_pt1 | contig 350018 bp, 281 predicted proteins | sample NOBtaG_FD_193484 | JGI IMG/M metagenome (GOLD analysis project Ga0268299, IMG submission 193484) | Activated sludge microbial communities from bioreactor in Nijmegen, Gelderland, Netherland - NOB reactor | ecosystem: Engineered > Bioreactor > Aerobic > Activated sludge | place: Netherlands...
TCGTTGAAGGCGCACTGCGAGATCGCGACGGTGGCCGCCCCCGCCGACACGGCGCCTCCCTCACCGCCGAGCGCCCCCGCCACTCGATTCTCTTCGAAGCGGCAGCGACGGAGCGTGACCGTGCCCGAGAGGTGGGTGCACGCGAGTGCGCCGCCCTTCTCCTCGGCCAGATTCCCTCGCAGCACGCAGTCGACGAACTCGATCTCCGCCAGACCCCATGAAGCGACTTCGGCCCGGATGCCGCCACCTGCCGATTCGTCGCCCGGTGAACCAACCGCGCGGCCCGCTTCGACGATCACGCCGGAAACCGTCATGGTCGGACCGTTTGGAAGATCGAGATCAAGACGACATGGAGCGAGTTGTCGTTGAGACTCGATGGCGTCCCGGGATCGTCGTTGCCCGAGATGTTGCCGCTGAGGATCGTGACGAACTGCGATGGATCCCAGGCGTTCGGATTCTGACCCGCGCCCGCGTAGCCGCCGCGGATCGTGCAGCCCTTCTCGATCACGAACGAGCCGTTCGTGCCGGGCGGCGTGTAGGTCCCCTGCGCGATCAGGATCGTGGTGATTGTCGAAACGCTGGCGAGATCATCGAGCGCCCGGTCCAATGTCGCATACGCCTGATCCCAACATTGACCGTTGTGCCCGGTGTCGTCCCCGATGCCGGCGTATACGAAGCGCGTTGTATTACTGGTGCAGGTCTGTGCTTCAGCCGGCGCGCAGAGTCCGAATGTCAAGGCAGCTAACAGGAGAAGTAGACTGACCGACTGACCGACTGACCGACTGACCGACTGCAAACTGCGTGCCAGTCCGTTCACGCTCAACCATCGAACTCGTTCTCGATCTCATGTGAACCAGCCTTTCCGCGCGGCTTGCTCGCCGCGCCCCCGCGGCCATGCGGCCGCCTGTGAAGGGAACCGGAAGTAGCTGCCTCGTGGAAATGAGCCGCAGGTTTCCGGTGTGCGGCGGAGGCTCTCCCCACAACGAGACTACTGCGATGCGACGATCGGTCAAGGGTCCACCGCCGACTTCGAATGACTCCGCTCGTTCGCCCGCGCCTGAGCCCCGACAGCGTCGCCCGCGGCTGCGAGTTTCGCGAGCCGCCCGATCGGGGCATCCGCAGCCGATGCAACTCAAGCTGTTTGATCCGCCATTCGGTCCATGCCGCGCGTCGGATTCCGGCTGCCCTCCCTCGCCGAGTTGAGGACGGCATCGCGGCGAGTCGGCGAGCCGCGGGCCGTCCGAGTGTTGAGGCGAGGAGGGCAGCCGGAGCCGACGCGCCGCGCCGACGGCGCCGCGAAGCGGCAGCCGGAGCCGACGCCCCGCGCCGACGGCGCCACGAAGCGGGCACTCGCCTTCATCCTCGCCGACGGATCGGTCACGCAACGCCGGGGCTGCATGCGCGTAGACTGCCCGCCCTTCGGACGCAACGCATGGACGACTTCGCATACATCAACGGCCGCCTGCACTGCGAGCGAGTGAGCATGGACGCCATCGCCGACTCGGCGGGCACTCCGGTCTACATCTACTCCGCAGCCACGATCCGCTCGCACCTGCGACGACTCACCGAGGCCTTCGCCGCGGTGAAGCCTCTCGTCTGCTTCAGCGTGAAGAGCTGCGGAAATCTCTCGATCCTTCGCCTGATCGCCGGAGAGGGCGCCGGCATGGATGTCGTGAGCGGCGGTGAACTGGCGCGGTCGCTCAAGGCGGGCGTGCCCGCCTCCAAGTGCGTGTTCGCGGGGGTGGGCAAGACCGATGCGGAACTGGAGCAGGCGCTGCGGGCCGGCATCGGCCTGCTGAATGTGGAGAGCGAGGCGGAGTTCGAGAACCTCGCGGCCATTGCGCGTCGCCTCGGCATTCGCTGCGACTGCGCCCTTCGCATCAACCCCGATGTCGATCCGCGCACGCATCGATACACGACGACCGGCAAGAAGGAGTCCAAGTTCGGCGTCGATCTCGAGCGGGCGCGTGCATTCTTCGATCGCTACGGCCGCGGTGAATTCGCGCGGCTGCGCGGCGTGCACCTGCACATCGGCTCGCCCGTCTACACGGTCGATCCCTATGTGCAGAGCGTGCGCAAGGCGCTGGCACTCAAGGAGGATCTCGAGCGAGCGGGGTTCACGATCGACGCGCTCGACCTGGGCGGCGGATTCGGCGCCGACTACACCACCGGCCAGACGCCCCCCGTGCGCGACTATGCGGCCGCCATCGTGCCGCTTCTCGAGCCGCATTGCAGGCGCGGCTTGCGCCTCTTCCTGGAGCCGGGTCGCACCATCGTCGGCAACGCCGGCATCCTGCTCACGCGCGTGCTCTACATGAAGCAGTCGGGCGAGAAGCGATTCGCCATCTGCGACGCGGGCATGCAGACGCTGCTGCGCCCGAGCCACTACGAGGCGTTCCACTTCATCTGGCCGGCGGCGCCCGCGCCCGCGTTCGTGCCCGCATCGCGCGAGAAGGAGCCCGCCATGGCCGGGCTCTCGCCGTGCGATGTGGTGGGCCCCATCTGCGAAACGGGCGACTTCCTGGCGCTCGATCGCATGCTTCCACCGCTCTCGCGCGGCGACCTCGTGGCCGTCTTCACCGCCGGCGCCTACGGCATGTCCATGGCCAGCCGCTACAACAGTTCCCCACTGCCTGCGGAGGTTCTCGTCGACGGCGATCGCTTCGAGCTCATTCGTCGCCGCGAGAGCTACGACGATCTGATGGCGCACGAACTCCCCATGCTCGAGCACGCGCCGGCAGCGCCGCCGCAGGCCCGGACGGCGTTGCGGCACTGAGCCATCCATGGTCCGCCTCGAGGAGAACGGCGTCTGGGTGACTCTCAAGGAGACGATCGCCGCGCACCACGAGGAGGTCTTCGCCTGCCTCACCACGGAAGCGGGACTCATGCGATGGTTCCCGGTGGCGTGCGAAGTCGATGTGCGCACCGGCGGCGAGATGCGGCTCTCCTTCGACGCGAAGTTCCGCCGCACGCTCACGATCCCGATCCTCGAGTACGACGCCGCGGGCGAGGTCACCTGGGGCTGGTACCCCGGCGTGAGCGACGAGATGGTGCCGATTCACTGGAGCGTCAAGCCGGAGGTCGAGAGCGGATCGCGCGTGATCCATCGTCATGGACCGTTCCGCAATGAGCCGGATCACCTGGTGGATCTTGCCAACGATGCGGAGAGCTGGCGCTGGTACCTGTGCAATCTCCGCACGGTGCTCGAGGCTCGCGTGGATCTGCGCGCGGTGCGTCCGCTTTGAGCGCAACGGCGTTTGTCCGGCAGCGACAGCGGCGGCCCGTGACGGCGCTCCGCCCCGCCCTCGCGTAGCATGAGCGAATGCGAAGCTTCTTCGTCAGCGTGGGCTATGGGCTGAATCTGGTGCTGCTGGGACTGGTGAGCTCCAAGCTCACGCAGGAGGGAAGCCGCGCCGTGGCGCTGATCCTGCCGCTGCTCCTGGCTGCGCTCGTGGTCGTTGCGGCGTGGGTGGCCGTCGATCCGCAGCGCTTTCCCAGGGTTGCCAAGTTCGGTCGTCTCGGCATGACCGTGCTGCCTTCGCTCGGAGCGCTCGCCTTCCTCTGGATGGCCGGCAGCGCTTCGGCACTCGAGGGCCTCAGTCCGCGCGTGCTCGTCTATGTGGCCCTCATCCTCATCAGCGTGCAGACGCTCGGACAGCTCTGGCTGTTGCGCCGCGATGAGCCGGTGCTCACGAAGCCCCCGACCACGAGCTGACCGCCAGCGCCACGAGCCAGGTCGCGCCGAGCGCATAGGCGCCGGCAATGAGATCGTCCACCAGGATGCCGGTTCCGCCGCGCAGCCGCTGAAGCCCTCGCGCGGGCGGCGGCTTCACGATGTCGCTTGCGCGAAAGAGCAGGAATCCCATGACGGCCACGATCAACTGGTGCGTCGTGAGCGACCCGATGATCGCATCGCCGCCGAGCGTGGACCACGGCAGCCACAGGAACGCCACGCACTGCCCCGCCACCTCGTCGATCACCACGCACGACGGATCCTTGCGCCCGTAGGTCGCCTCCGCGCGATCGCCATAGACGAGACAGAGAACCGACGCCTTCGCCGCACCCGCCGCCATCACGAGGGCGATGAACCACTCCGGCGCACCGAGTGCAAGCAGCACGAGCACGGCAACGAGCGGCGGCAGCGATCCCCAGGTCCCCGGAGCGGGGCGCAGATGACCGAGCCCCATCGCCGTGACGGACAGGCGTCCGAAGCGCGGGAGCGGCTCGTTCACCTGGTGCCGCCTCCGGGCTTGACCGACTTCAGCAGCCTGCCGCCGCGCAGCAGGTACGGCAGCGCCGAGCTCGCGGTGACGGCCACCGTCGCCCAGACGAGTCCGTCGCGAATCCACCTCCAGGACGAACCGGGCTCGCCGAGCTGATTCACGGCCACGAAGAGGACGACGGGCGCGGTGACGCACTGCACGAACATCTTGAGCTTGCCCCAGCGATCCGCGCCGAAGGCGATGCCTTCCGATTCGAGCACGCCGCGCACGCTCGTGACGAGCAGCTCGCGCGAAAGGATCACCACCACCATCCACGGCGCGATCGCCGTCATCAGCGTGCCCGGATCCGATGCCGAGAATGGCGGCGCTGCGAGGAAGATGAACGCGCCGAGCACGAGCACCTTGTCCACCACCGGGTCCATGACCCGACCGAAGACGCTCACCACCTTCCATCGCCGCGCGAGGTAGCCGTCGACCACATCGGTGATCGCCGCGAAGATGAACATCCACACGGCGATGTTCCCCCAGAGGCGGGTCGATCGCTCGTTGCCGAGCCCGACCGCAAGGGCCACGAAGAAGCCCGCGGCCACGACGAGCCGAAGCATCGTGATGGCGTTGGGGATCCAGGCCCTGACCCGATCCTTCATCCTCGGATCGTAACGATCGGCCTCGCGCGGCTGCAGGATCGGCGGACTCTCGCTGTTGGTTGCGGCCATCTCCCCCCCCCATTACCCTTCCCGCTCCCGATCGCCAGGAGGGCGGTCGACCTCGCGACGAATCGCCCACGAACGATGCCCACGGACTCTTCCTTCGCATCGCTCCCGATCTACCTCGCGGGCGTTCTCTGCGTGCTCGGGCTCTTCGGCCTGATGCGGCCGTCGCGGCTCACCTTCCGCTCCGGCGCGACCATCGTCGGCCTCGCAGGTCTCGGATGGCTCATGGCCATTGCCGTGAAGGCCGGAGGAGGACCCCAGGGCCCGCCCGCGCCGGCACCGCTCTACATCGCATTCGCCACCATCGCCGTGGCCGGCGCCGTGCGCATGGTGACGCACCCGAGGCCCGTCTTCGCGGCGCTCTACTTCATCCTGGTGGTGCTCGCCTCCGCCGCGCTCTTCCTGCTGCTGCAGGCGGAGTTCATGGCGTTCGCGCTGATCATCGTCTACGCAGGCGCGATCCTGATCACCTACATGTTCGTGCTCATGCTCGCGCAGCAGGGACCCGAGCAATCGGTCGGACGCCTCTCGCGCGACGAGTACGACCGCACGCCGCGCGAGCCTGCGGTTGCCGTCATCGTCGGCTTCTTCATGCTGATGGTGCTCTCGGAGACTTTCATCGGCGCCCGCGCCGCCATCCCGCAGACGACCGCCGCGGAGGCGTACAAGGCGCAGGAGCGGCGCTGGCAGGCCCTGGCGCACATGCCGGTGCTGGTGCTCGAGAGCGTCCGGCGCGTGGATCCCGCCGCGACCGAAGTGCACGCCTGGCCCGGCGGCGAGTATCTGCATCTCCGCGACGGCGCCCGGCTGGCGCTCGTCAGCTCGCCGAGCTCGCCGTCGCCGCAGGAAGTGGCCATGCCCGACGATCGCGCGCTGACGAACACGCGATCCGTGGGGCTCTCGCTCGTCGCCGAGTTTCCCGTGAGCCTCGAGCTTGCGGGCGTCATCCTGCTGATGGCGATGTTCGGCGCCGTGGTGCTTGCTCGCAAGCAGATCGAGCTCGGCGACGATGAGCGCCGCGAGGCCGCGGGCCTGCGCCGGCTCTCCCCGGACGAGCCCGACGAGCCGAGCTCGCGCGGCGGCGCCTGGACCGGAGGCGCGTCATGACCGACGCCGGCGTCGTGGCGAACTCGCTGCTGGCGATGGAGCCGGTGGGTGGCGGCCCGCTGCGCGTGGTCCTGCTCACGAGCGCACTCCTCTTCTCGATCGGTCTCATCGGATTCCTCTCGCGACGCAACATGATCATGATGTTCCTCTGCACGGAACTCATGTTCCAGGCGGCGGCGCTCGCGTTCGTCGCGTTCGGCCGCCTGCACCTGGATGTCTCGGGGCAGACCTTCGTGATCTTCATCCTCACGATCGCCGCGGCCGAGGCGGCGCTGGCGCTGGCACTGGTGGTGCTGCTCTTCCGCCGTCGCGAGACGCTCGACAGCGAGGCGTGGTCGGAGCTGCACGAATGATCGCGCCGCTCATGCCGCTCATGCCGTTCATGCATGGACTCGCGACCGCCGCACCGGCGGCCGCGTCCAACGCGATTCCGCCGGCCAGGGTCGCCGAGAATCTGGCATGGGCCGGATGGATCATCTGGCTTCCCGCGATCTCAGCGATCGCGTGCGGCATGCTCGCGGCGCTCCGCATCCGCAACAAGCTTCCGGCGGCGGTCACGGTCATCTCGTTCGCCATCGCCTTCGTGCTGACCTTCCTGCTCTACCGCACGGTGGATCCGGCGCAGCCCGTGGTGATCCCGCTGCTCGACTGGATGAACTTCAGCTGGGGCGACGGTCCGTGGAAGAGCTTCGGCGCGCACTTTGCGCTCTATGTCGACCAGCTCACGCTCTTCTGGATGCTCTTCGTCACGGGGCTCGGCACGCTCATCGCGATCTTCGCGAGCGAGTACATGGAGTCCGATGTCGGCAAGGGCTATGCACGCTTCTTCTTCGGCGTGAGCATCTTCATCGTCGCGATGTCGGCGCTCGTGATGGCCGACAACCTGGTGCTGCTCTACCTGGGCTGGGAGGGCGTCGGTCTCGCGAGCTACCTGCTCATTGGCTACTACTACACCAAGCCCAGCGCCGTGGCCGCCGCCAAGAAGGCGTTCATCATGAATCGCGTGGGCGATCTCGGTCTTGCGATCGGGATCTTCCTCATCTGGACCAACTACGGCACGGTCCAGTTCGACGCTCTCTTCCAGGCGATCGAGCACGCGGGCAATCCCGCCGGAGGCTGGGACGCGTCGCTCATCCCGTTCTGCCTGATGCTCGGCGCGTTCGGCAAGAGCGCGCAGATTCCGCTCCATGTCTGGTTGCCGGATGCCATGGAGGGCCCGACGCCCGTCTCCGCGCTGATCCACGCGGCGACCATGGTCACGGCGGGCGTCTACCTGATCGCGCGCATGTTCCCGCTCTTCCTGCTGCACCCGGACGCGCTTGCGACGGTGGCGTGGATCGGCGGACTGACGGCGCTGCTCGCGGCCACGATCGGCATGGCGCAGTACGACATCAAGCGCATCTTCGCCTACAGCACGGTCAGTCAGCTCGGGTACATGTTCCTGGGACTCGGCGTCGGCACCGCGTACGGCGCCTGCTACCACACCTTCACGCATGCCTTCTTCAAGGCGCTGCTGTTCCTTGCATCGGGCGCGGTGATGCACGGCTTCGCGGGGCAGCTCGACCTGCGTCGACTCTCGGGTCTGCGCCGCGTGCCGGGCTTCGCGATCGTGAGCTGGACGATGCTGATCGGCTGCCTCTGGCTCGCTGCGTTCCCGTTCAGCGCCGGATTCTTCTCCAAGGACACGATCCTCTACTACGCGATGTTCGACCCGGTCCACGGCCAGCCGGTGCTGGCGTGGATCGGACTTGCCACCGCGGGAATCACCTCCTACTACACCTTCCGCGTCTGGTTCCGCGTCTGCGCCGGCCCAGTGTCGTTCGTGCCGGGCGAGGACGACCACTCCGCAGGACATGACGACGCACACGGCTCGCACGGTGCGCATGGTGCGCACGGTGCGCATGGCGGGCACGCCGAAGCGCACCATGACCACGGCGCCGGCGCCCATCACGGCCATGGCGACTTCCACCCGCACGCACCGCGTCTGGCCATCAACGGCGTGCTGCTGACGCTGGCCATCGGCGCCGTGCTCGCGGGCCTGCCCACCTATCTCGTGATGTCAGGACGAGCGGAGACCAACTGGGTCGAGTCCGTGGTCGGTCATTCGAGCGCCGTGCTCAGCACCGCCCCGCACGGCGACCTGCATCACCACCTGCTCGGCATGGACGGCCACACGGCCATGTTCGTGCTCTCCACCGCGGTCGGCCTCGGCGGCATCCTCGTGGCATTCGTGCTGCACCTGCAGAACCGTCGGCTCGCGGATCGCCTGCGCGGCGCGATGCTCGCACGCGGCTGGCTGCGCTGGCTGCCGACGGCCATGGAGCACAAGTGGTATGTCGATGAGATCTACCACGCATGCTTCCGCCTCCCGCTCTGGGTGGCCGGACACCTGCTGCACTTCTTCGACAAGCACTTCATCGACGGTCTGCTCGTCAACGGCGTCGGTCGACTGCCGACCGTGGCGGGCCGACTCTTCCAGCCGCTCTACAACGGCGCGCTGCAGGGCTATGCGGCCACGATGGCCGGTGCCGTGGCGCTGATCCTGGCGTGGGTCGTCTGGAAGTGGGTCCTGGGAGGTGGCGCATGAACATGGCGCACCTCCTGCTGCTGCTGCCGGTGCTCGGCACGGTCGCCATCGCGGCCGCGCCGGAGCGGAGTTCGAAGTGGATCGCCTTCGGCACTTCGTCGCTCGTCTTCCTCCTCAGTGTGATCTGGGCCTTCCAGTTCCCGGAGTGGCACACCGGCCGCTTCTGGCCTGAGGAGGCGGGCGCCGGCGTCATCTCGCGCTTCGGCATCACGCTCGAACTGGGCGTCGATTCCGTGAGCCTCATGCTCGTCCTGCTCACGACCTTCCTCACGCCGCTCGCGATCCTCGGAAGCTTCTCGGGAATCACCTCGCGTGAGCGAGAGTTCTACGGCTGGTTCCTGATCCTGCTTGCGGCGATGCAGCTCGCGTTCATGAGCCGCGACGCGATCCTCTTCTATGTGGGCTACGAGTTCACGCTCGCCCCGATGTTCTTCCTGATCTCGATCTGGGGCGGACCGGAGCGGCGGGCCGCAGGCATCAAGTTCTTCCTCTTCACCTTCCTGGGTTCCGTCATCACGCTCGCCGCGATCGCCTATGTGGCGGTGAAGGCGTACGGCGCCACGGGCGTGTGGAGCTTCCGCATCAGCGATCTGGTGAACTTCTGCAACAACGCGGAGTTCGGGCTCGACGCGTCGCAGCAGTTCTGGGTCTTCGCAGCGCTCATGGCGGGCTTCGCCGTGAAGACTCCGTTCTTCCCGGTGCACACATGGCTGCCGCTCGCGCACGATCAGGCACCGACGGCCGGCAGCGTCATCCTTGCGGGCACCCTGCTCAAGCTCGGCACCTACGGCGCGTACCGCATTGCGATCCCCATGGCCCCCGACGGGGGCGTGGCGCTGGCGAACTTCTTCGCCATCCTGTGCGTGATGGCGATCATCAACATGGCGCTCGTCTGCTGGGTGCAGCGCGATGTGAAGAAGCTCATCGCCTACAGCTCGGTAAGTCACATGGGCTTCGCCATGCTCGGACTCTTCTCGTTCAATCCGATCGGCGTCGAAGGCTCCGTGATGTACATGGTGAATCACGGGCTCTCGACCGGCGCGCTCTTCCTGTGCATCGGCATGATCTACGAGCGCTACCACACGAAGGACATGGAGGAGATCGGCGGTCTCGCGAAGCGCATGCCGGTGTGGGCGGTCTTCATGGTCTTCTTCACGCTCTCGAGCGTGGGACTGCCGGGACTCAACGGCTTCGTGGGCGAGTTCCTCTGCCTCTTCGGCGCGTACACGGCGGCGCACGACGCGGCCACGGGATACCCGGGCGTGCTCGGTCCCTGGTACGCGCTGATCGCGGCGGTCGGACTCATCATCGGCGCCATGTACCTGCTCATCATGCTCGGCAAGGTCGTCTGGGGACCGCTGCGCGAGCCGCACGCGCATGGGCATGAACCCGTTCGCGACGTGAACTTCCGCGAAATCGCGATCCTCACGCCGCTCGCGGTGGTCTGCCTCTGGATCGGACTCCAGCCGAGTCCGATGCTCAAGGCGATCATGCCCAGCGCGAAGATCGTGATCGCCGGATATCCCGCCGCAGTCGAGCGGCACTTCGAACGCCTGCGTGCTGCGGAGGCCGGCGCCGGTGAGGTCGTCCTTGCCCAGCCACTCGTCACCGGCGAACTCGTTCGCACGGCCGTCGCCAAGGAGCCCTCGCCATGACGGAGATGGCCGAACGGCTCATCTCGGTGATTCCGGAGATTGTGCTCTTTGCGGGCGCGGTCGTCGTCAGCGTGCTGGGCCTCTCGCCGGCGAAGCGGATCCGCGACGCCGTGCCGCTGGTCACCGCCGGATTCATCGTCGCAGCGCTCGTCGTGATCGCCTTCGTGGTGCCGGGACCGGAGAGCCCGAACTCGCTCGCGCATCCGCTGCCCGGACTCGTGCGCGTGGTGAAGGTGCTCATCGCGGTCATCGGGCTCGCGCTCGTGGCGGTCGGCGCGGGCGCCGTGGACCGGCGGCTCGAGGCGTCGTTCACGCGCGGCCATGCGCCGTTCGACCCCATCCGCGTCGTGCGCGGCGAGTACCACGCGTTCTTCCTGCTCTCGCTCTCGGGGGCCATGCTGCTCGCCAGCGCCGGTGACCTCATCTGGATCTTCCTCGCGCTCGAACTCGCGAGCCTTCCCACCTATGTGATGGTGGCGATCAGTCGCGGAAGCCGCCGCGCCCAGGAGGCGGCGGTCAAGTACTTCTTCCTCGGCGCCATGGCCGCGGCCATGGTGCTCTACGGCTTCGCGCTGCTCTACGGCTCGACGGGCACGCTCTCGCTCGCGGGCATGCGCGACGCATTCTCCGTGCAGCTGGCCACGAATCAGTCGATCGACGGCCTCGCGCTCGTGGGCATTGCACTCGTGATCCTCGGCGTCGCGTTCAAGATCACGGCGGTGCCGATGCACTTCTACGCGCCGGATGTGTACGAGGGCGCGGCGATCCATGTCACCGCGTTCCTGAGCTTCGTGCCGAAGATCGCGGGGTTCATCACGCTGATGATGGTGCTCTCGACGATCGGCTGGGAGGGGCACCGCGCGCCCGTGCCGGGCGAGGATCTGCCGAGCGGCCTGCCGCTGCCCATCACCTCGCTGCTCTGGATGCTCGCGGTGATGACCATGACGCTCGGGAACATCGGGGCGCTGCTCCAGAGCAGCATCAAGCGCATGCTCGCGTACAGCTCGATTGCGCACTCGGGCTACATGCTCATCGGCATCATCGTCGGCCCGCGGCTCGGTGGCTTCGATGCGCTCGTCTTCTATCTGCTCTGCTACGGCGTGATGAACACGGCCGTGTTCGCGGCGCTCGCGGCGATCGAGCGCCGCAACGGCGACGAGGTCGACTCCTTCGAGGATCTCTCGGGCCTGCGCATGCGGCATCCGATGATCTCCGCCATGCTCGCGGCGGGTGCAGGCAGCCTCGTGGGACTGCCCCCGCTGCTCGGGTTCTGGGGCAAGATCGATCTCTTCGTCGCCGGCATCAATGACGGGCAGACCGTGCTCGTCGTGATCGCGGCCGTGAACAGCGCCATCAGCGCGTGGTACTACCTGCGCCTCGCGGGCCTTCCAATCGTGGGCGTTGCGGATCGACGCGCCGAGAGCGTCGTGGCCGTGCCGAGCCCGTGGCCGAAGGTGGCGGCCATTGCCTGCGGCGTCGGCGTGATCGTGCTGCCGATCGCGGTGAACGCGCTCGTGGAGGCGGCGGTGGTGCACACGGTCGCGAAGTAGCGATTGCATCGCATGCGAATGCATGGATGGACGCGATCCCGCGTCATTCGAGCTCGCTTGCGGAGTCCGGGCACTCGGTGCGGAAGGCGCCTGGTCACGGCTCCCTGTTTGCCGGGGGCGCACATCCCCACCTTGCGAGATAGGCATCGTCGGATGGACTGCCGATGAAACCGCCGCCCATGAACAGGGCCGGGCCCCCCAAAGCCCCGTCTTCGAAGGAGGCGAGGCTGTTCACTGTTCCGCCGGCCATGCCCTCGCCCATCGAAGCCCAGGATGTGCCGGTCCATCGCGCGATGCGATTGATTGGCGTCGCGCCCGAGGCCGTGAAGAAGCCGCCAGCGTAGATGGCAGGCCCGAGCGGCGAATCGCTCCCCACCTCCACGAGGCACATCACATCGTGATTCAGTCCGGTGCCCAACGACGACCAGTGAGCTCCATCCCAAAGCGCGATGTTGCTCGCCGGGGCGCCTCCAGCATGTGAGAATGTGCCGGCGACGCAGAGCGCAGGCGTTCCTCCCGGTCCATGCTGCACAACCACCAGCGCCTTCACACTCATATCGCCGCCGCCGCTCAAGCTCAGGCCGGTGCCAACCGCTGACCATGTTGTGCCGTCCCACTTGGCGATGCACGACGCGGGCACTCCGCCAGCGTTCGTGAACTCCCCACCGACGAAGAGGGCTGGTCCGCTGCCGTCATCGAATGCCGCGAGGGCGCGAACGATGCCATTGACTCCGGTTCCCAGCGGTGACCATGTCATTCCATTCCACATCGCAACATTCGTCGCCGGTAGACCACCCGCGGAGCTGAAATGGCCACCTGCAAAGAGTGCCGGGCCATCCACTCCGCCGTCCATGCTCGCCAAGGCGTGAACGAAGGAGTTCACACCGGCCCCAAGATTCGACCATGCTGTGCCGTCCCACTTTGCCGCACGGCTCAGGTCGCTCGGTCCCCCGCCCGAGTTGAATCCGCCGCCCGCATACAGGGCGGATCCGCCGCCCATGCCGTCGTCGTGAACGACGAGCGCGAAGACAAGATTGTTCAAACCGTTCCCCAGAGCCGACCAGGAGTGGCCGTTCCATCGGGCGATATGGCTGAGCCTCTCTCCTCCGACGTTCCGAAAGTCGCCCCCGACGAAGAGCGATGGGCCGACACCGCAGCCATCGTCGAACGATGCAAGCGCCCTCACGATCTGCGGCACTCCGTTGCCGATCGGCGACCAGGCGTCCCCGCTCCAGCGCGCGGTTCTACGAGCCAGCAAGCCGCCCGCCTCGAAGAAGTCGCCACCCACACAAAGAGCTGGTGGTCCTCCTGCGCCGGTGTCGAGCGTCACCATGGCCTCGATGGCCCCGCTCGTTCCGACACCCAACGCCTGCCACGAGCTCCCGGTCCACTTCGCGATGCGGTTGGCGGTCACAACGCCCGCGTGCGTGAAAGCGCCACCGGCGAAGAGCTGTGGTCCGGCGCCCGAGTCGTCGTCATGGACTGCAAGCGCATAGACCGCGACGCCGGTGGTGAAACCGCTTCCAACCCCCGACCACGCCCCGCCGCTCCATCGCGCGATCCGATTGGCGGCGACTCCGCCGGCAGAAGTGAAGTTGCCGCCGACGAAGAGTGCCGGACCGAGTCCCGAACCGTCGTCGAAGGGCACGAGCGCCCTCACCACACTGTCACTTCCCTGGATCCCGCTCCCCAGCGGCAACCAGGATCCGCCGTCCCAGCGAGCGATGCGATTGGCCGGAACACCCCCTGCGTGAGTGAAGGTCCCTCCGACATGAAGCTGCGGCCCGGTTGTCGAGCCATCGTCGAACATGGCGATCGCCCGTACCACGCCGTTCACCCCGTCGCCGATCGGAGTCCAGCGCGAGCCCGACCACTTGGCAATGCCGTTCACCGTCACACCATCCGCCGTTGTGAAATCCCCCCCCGCGTAGAGTCGCGGCCCTTCGCCCGATCCATCGTCGAGCACGGCCAGCGTCATGACGGCGGTCGGTCCCCACCCTGCGCCGAATCCGCCGCCGACGGGCGACCATGCCGCGCCGTTCCACTTCGCGATCCCGTTGACGACGACGCCGTCGGCCTCCGTGAAGAAGCCTCCTGCGTACAGCGCCGGTCCAGCGCCGGATCCATCGTCGAAGACGACGAGCGCCCGAACACCATCGCTCAATCCTTCGCCGAGTGATTCCCAATGATGACCAGTCCATCGGGAGATGAACCTCATCGATTGAGAGCCACTGAGCGTGAAGCTCCCGCCGGCGATCAACTGCGCCCCTAGGCCGCTCCCATCGTCGAAGGTCGCCAGGGCGAAGACCCGACCGTTCAGCGTCTCAACGCCGCCGAATGTAGGCAGCCAGGTGGGTGTGCACTGCTCCTCCGGCTGGATCACGATCACGCCCGCATCCGAGACGCCATCCAGGACGACTGGGCGCACAGTGCGCTGCCCAAGGTGGAGTGCGCCATCGACGATGGCTGCGGCGGAGACGACAATGGTGTCCACGCCCTTCCCGATCTCGAGTAGGAAGGCGAACGAGCCGTCGGCCTCGCTGACCGCCTCGCCGCCAAGGTCGCTGCTGACGACAGCGAGCTCGACTGGTGTGCCGTCCGCAAGCTGAACGGAGCCCACGACCCGCGTGATCATGCAATCGACAGGACAGAGCCCCCATGCTCCGAGGAGAATGCCAAGGTCGGCTGCGTCGACCATTCCCGAACCGTCGAGATCGGCGTCGCCTGAATCGCCCCATGATCCAAGGAGCACACCGAGATCCGCGCCATCCACTTGCCGGTCTCTGGCGAGGTCGGCCGGACAGCAGAGCCCGAGGCGCGAGTCGGCAAGAACTGGTGCGACGATCAGGATCGCGGCAATGACGGCAGCGCAGGAAATTTGTGCGTTCGGACGATCGAGTTGCATATGGCCCCCTGATCGGATCGCCCGATCGCGGTGTGACTGGATCCAGTGGGAGTGCTCCCGCCGGCGGATGCGCGGCAAGTCGCGCTTGCCGAAAGAGATGAGCCTCGAAGGTGAGCCTAGAGCTCACCCGTGACTGTGACGCATCGTACCGCAAGGAGTACGCCGCCAGCAGACAATTCCCGAGCGGAGTGGCGGAGCACAGCGAACAGAGAGCGATCCGCTACAATCTCCGCCCCGCAGCGCCCGTAGCTCAATTGGATAGAGCGTCGGCCTACGAAGCCGAAGGTTGCTGGTTCGAGTCCAGCCGGGCGCGCTTGCTCGGACTCCCTGCGATGCGGCGTCGTCGGCCGATCGTCACCGTGCGTGGGCGACGCTCGCTAGTCGGCGGCGGCGGGCAGCTCCTCCAGCGAAGCCCGGTACGGCACGAAGCGCCACCCCGCGGGAAAGTACGGTACGAAGAGGCACTCGCGCTCCTCCAGGGGATCGAACGCGAATCCGATCTCGCGGATGATCTCGAGGCTGAGCGTGACGGCGTCGGCATCATCCTCGCCGGCGATCGATGCGATCACATGCCGCAGCAGCATCTCGGCCTGTCCGTCGATCCGAAGCACGTGGATTCGGAGCTCGGGAAGTGCGTCCACGCCAAGCCGAGCGAGCGCCTGCACGGCCAACAGCGCATCGCCGCAGATCTCATTGTCCGCAAGCGACGCGACCATCATCGGCACGATCACGGATCGCCACGCCCCACCGCCGATGTGCGCGAGCAGGTACGCCGAGAGGAAGCTCGCCTGCGGATCGACACTGTCCAACTGCCCCGCCAGCAGCGGTGCCGCCAGGCGAATCCGCTCGTGGTCCGCCAGGAACCAGACCACCGAACCACCTGCGTTCCCGAGGGGAATGCCCTGAGCCCGCCGGTGGGTCGCGGCATCGATCCCCAGATCGAGCCTCTCCTGCAGCATCTGGTTGTCCTCGCTCTCGCGGAGCACGATCGCGCTGTCATGTTCCAGCGCTTCGACGCAGGCCCGAAGTAGAGTTTCACTCGGCACTTGCCGGACGGCACGCAGGATCTCCGCGGCCAGCTGACGCTGCTGGCGATCCTGGGAGTGGAGCGCCTCCCGAAGCCACGGTGCCGCTTCGGATCGCATCTCCCAGAGTTGGTGGCTCGCGTTGGTCGCGTTCCAGGCCACATCGTCGTCGCGGAGATCCGCCACCAGCGATCGCACCTGAGCCCGCCACGCCGGCTGATGACGCCGAGGCAGTTCCCCGACATTCGCCGCCGCAGCGCCGGCCGGCGCGAATCCCCCGATGCCCAGCCACACGACGACCACGCCCAACCAAGCCTTCCTGGCCATGCGACCTCCCTGGAGCTGCCGCTACCCTTCCGGTGAAACGATCTATCTGGAACCGCTCCCCTCCATCGGCCGGTCGCCGCGTCCATCATGAGTACGAACGCAACGCTCGCGGGAATCTTCGAGAGCATGGCCGACCTGCTGGAGTTGACCGGCGCGAACCCGTTCCGGGTGAACGCGCATCGGCGCGTGGCGCGCGTGCTCGAGTCGCTGCCCGAGGAGGTGTCGGCGATCGCGGCGCGGGACCCGAAGGAGCTCACGGCGATCGAGGGAGTCGGCGAAGGCAGCGCGAAGAAGTTCATCGAGTTCATCTCGAGCGGTCGCGTGAAGGAGCACGAGGAGCTGCTCGCGCAGGTTCCACCAGGCCTGCCCGCGCTGCTTCGCATCCAGGGCCTCGGCCCGAAGACCGTGCACATGCTCTGGAAGGACGCAGGGATCGTGGACATCCCGAGCCTTCGCGCGGCACTCGATGCAGGGCGCCTCGACGGTCTGCCGCGACTCGGGCCGAAGTCGATCACGAACCTTCGCGAATCGCTCGAGTTCCTGGAGAGGTCGGGCGGTCGTATACGGCTTGGTGAAGCAATGCCCGTGGCCGAGGCGATCGTCGGGATGATGGCAGCGCTGCCCGGCGTGGAGCAGGCCGCCTTCGCCGGCAGTCTCCGCCGCGGACGCGAGACGATCGGCGACCTGGACATCCTCGTGGCGGCCGATGATCCCGCGACGGTCTCGAACGCCTTCCAGACGATGCGTGGCGGCCAGGCGTCGTATCGACGGCCCCGCGAGAAGGGCGCCCGCGAAGCAACCACCGAGTCACTGCCCGAGGTGCGAAAGGTGCTCGCCGCCGGCGAGACGCGCAGTTCCGTGAGGCTCTCGAGCGGGGTGCAGGCGGATCTCCGCGTCGTGCCGCCGGAGGCCTTCGGCGCGGCGCTCCTCTACTTCACCGGAAGCAAGGAGCATAATGTGCGCCTTCGCGAACGGGCACTCGCCCAGGGCATGACGCTCAACGAGTACGGCCTCTTTCCCGACGATGGCGAACCCGCGCCGCAGGACCGAGGAGTCAAGGCGATCGCATCGAAGACCGAGCAGTCCATCTACGCCAAGCTCGGTCTGCCGTGGATTCCGCCGGAACTCCGCGAGGATCGAGGCGAATGCACGACCGAGATTCCGGGGGACCTCGTCACGATCGAGCACATCCGCGCCGAGCTGCATGCGCACACCACCGCCAGCGACGGCTCGCTCTCGATTCCCGATCTCATCAGCGCCGCCAGGGACCGCGGCTTCCACACGATCGCGGTCACCGATCACAGCCGATCGAGCGTGCAGGCGAATGGCCTGAGCGAGGAGCGACTTCGTCGGCACATCGACGAGATCCGCGAGGCCGGGGCGAAGGCGGGCGGCATCCAGGTGCTTGCAGGCAGCGAGGTGGACATCCATGCCGATGGATCTCTCGACTATGACGACGAGACGCTCGCCCGCCTGGACATCGTGGTCGCATGCCCGCATGCAGCGCTGCGCCAGGATCCCGCGAAGGCCACCGCCCGGCTCGTGGCGGCGGTGAGCCATCCGCTGGTGCACATCCTGGGCCACCCCACGGGGCGCATCATCAACGGGCGCCCCGGGCTCGAGCCGGACATGGCCGCCGTGATCGCGGCGGCGAAGGCGCATGGAACCGCGCTCGAGGTGAACGCCCACTTCATGCGCCTGGACCTTCGCGACACGCATGTCCGCGCCGCCGTCGACGCGGGCGTGCCCATTGCGATCAACTGCGATGTGCACGCGCAGGACGACTTCGAGAACCTTCGTTTCGGGGTGATGACCGCCCGCCGCGGCTGGCTCACGCGCGAGCTCTGCGTGAACGCCTGGGATGCCAAATCGCTGCGAGCGTGGCTTGCGGCGAAGCGCGGCGACGCGCCGCGCACGAAACCGCAAGGGCGAGCGGACTCGACCGCCGCCGCGGCTTCGAAGGTCAGTGATGCAGGTCGCGCGCCACGCCGCGGTTCACGCGGTCGACGGGCATGAGAAGGAGCGCGATCGACTCCGAGAGCCGCCGGGAAAGGCGCTCGGCCGTCGGGCCGTGCCGCTCGAGTTCGGCGCGGATCCCGTTCGCATCGGCGCCGGCCGCGCGGAGTTCGTCATCGCAGAGCTCGATCTCCTTCGCGATGAACTCGCGGTCCCACTCGAAGTGATACTGGAAGCCGTAGCTGTAGAGGCCGACCCCGAAGGCCTGCACCTTGCATCGCTCGCTCGACGCGAGCACGCGAGCGCTCTCCGGAAGCGTCGCGACCTCGTCGAAGTGCCAGCAGAACTGGTGAGAGGTCCATGCGACGCCCGCAAGCAGCGCCTCCTCGCGGCCGACGGGCGAGAGCTTGACATCAAACCACCCCACCTCCGGCGTGGGTGATTTCCGCACCTCGCCGCCAAGAGCAGCCGCGAGAAGCTGCGCTCCGAGGCACAGCCCCACGACGGGAATGCCGGCGCCGTGGGCATCACGGATGAGCGCCATCTCCGTGGCGAGCCAAGGCTCCGTTCCATACGCGGCCTGGGGACCGCCGCAGCTCACGATGCCCGTGATGCCGTCGAGATCAGCTGGCAGCGCATCGCCGCGATCCGCGCGCACGATCCGGAGCCGATTGCCGAAGTCGCGCAGCGTCCGCGCGAGAATGCCCGCGCCGAAGTTCGGAGAATGTTCCACGACGAGGATCGACATGGGGCGCGAAGCGTAGCATGGCCCGAGTGGGAGTTTCGCGGGTCAACGATCGCTCCGATGGGGAGCATGCTCCGCATGGGCGGGACGCTTTCGACGCACGCGCCGGCTCTCGCACGGCGGCCCGGGCTTCCGATTGCACCGTCGAAGGGGCTTGCGTACATGCTGCCGCTCGCACCGCCGCCGCCCGCGCCGGTGAGCAGGCCGCCGCCAACCACCTGGAGGCTGCCGGCTACCAGATCCTCGCCAGGAACCTGCGACTCGGCAGGGATGAGATCGACCTGCTCGTGTTGACTCCCGATCAGACGACGCTGGTCGTGGTCGAGGTGAAGTGCCGAATCGGGGCCGGAGCGCGGCCCGAGGATCGAGTAGATGCTCGCAAGCGCCAGCGCCTCACCCGCGCCGCCGAGCGGCTGCTCCAGCAGCGCCAGTTCCGCACTCTCGCGCTGCGATTCGATGTCGTCGGAGTGGCGTGTGCGCCCGAAGGCACGGAGGTCACCCATTGGCAGGGCGCATTCGACGCGGAGCCGCCCTCACGCGGCCACTGGTCCTAGCGATTCGCGGCCGCGCCTCGTCGCACGCGTCGCGATCCGGGACGCGAGTCACTCCATGTAGCGCTGCAACGCGATGTCCACCAACCGGATGCGCATCTGGTCGATGTCGTCGGAGATCCATCGGCTGCGGAGCGCCTCGAAGTACTTGGACTGCTCCTGGAAGCGGCGCTGATTCTGAAGTTCGGCACGTAGGCGAAGCTGCACATCGGGATCGAAGAGCGATCGAGCCTCCGGCTGATCCGTCCCGAGCACACTGACCCACACGGTCGTCGAGCCGAGCGTGAACGCCTCACTCACTTCGCCCACGCTCAACCCCTTGAGTGCATTGCGAACCTCGACGCGGAGATCGGTCAGGCCGTCGATCCCCTTCTCACCGAGTTGCTGCTTGATCCACTCGCCATCGTTGGCAAGACCCAATCGCTGCGCCACCTCCGTGAAGGTCGCGCCCGAGGCGAACTGCGCCTTCACTTCGTCGATCTTCGCACCGTCATCCGCCGTGAGCAGCGCGATGCGCCCCAGCGTGATGGTGGCCCCGGGGTTGTACTGGTCCCGAGCCTTCTCGTACGCGCGCTCGATGTCGCGCCAGGTCACGATCGCTCGGGGCTCGATCCGCTTGCGGAGCAGATCGTTGGCGAGCGCCTCGTTCTTGCGTCGCTCGAGGAACTGCTCGACGCTCATGTCGAACTGATCCTGAAGACTCGCCGAAGCGGCCGATCGCGTCCCGCCGCGCGAGGCGATCTCCTGCTCCTGGAGTTGCCGCAGCCACTGAAAGAGCCCTTCGCGTGCCTCCGGCGGGATGCTGCTCTCGGCCTCGGAGATGATGAGCCTGTTGTTGACCTCCTGGTCGAATCGCTCGGAGACCTGGCGGATCAACTCGCGACGCGCTGCCACCCGATCGGTGGCGCGGCCGAGCTGAATGAGGCGATCGGCCATGCCCTTCAGGAAGTCGTCCGCGTAGATCGCCTTGCCGTTGATCTGCCCGACGAGTGCGTCGACGGGCCACGGACGCCCTTGAGGAAGGATGGCCACCGCGTCTTCGGGTCCCATCGGAATCGTGACCTTCTCGCCCGCAGGCATGGTCGTCGTCGCCGCCGCGCGAGTCTCGATGATCCCCTCGCCCGACGGTTCGACCTCGGCAGTCTCCTCCACCACAACAGTGGGCGGCTCATAGATCGCCGGGGGCACGCGCGTGCGCGAGACGAGTTCCTCTGGCGCCGACGCGCGGTTGAACTGGTCCGCCGTGACGGGCACGCTGCTCGAGGTCCATTCGCTCAGCGACTGACAGCCCCCCAAGGTCATGATCGCCCCGACCGCGATTGGGCCAATGCCACGGCGCCGGCTCGACCGACCCTCCATGATCGCTCGTTCGCTCCTGGGCGCCCGCATCGGCGGCGATTGTAGAGGAAGCCGACGACTATGATCCGAGTCCCTCGCGTCGACCCTCACCCCTGCACGGAGCCTCACCATGTCCGCACCATCCGACGAACCCCGCCTGCATGTGGACTCCGACTGGAAGGCGCAGGCCCAGGCCGAGAAGGAACGGCTCGGCAAGATCGATCAGGAGCGAGCCTCGAAGGGTGGCGGGCGCCAGTCATCGGAGCTTCCGCCCGCGGACTTCCGCAGCCTCATCGGGATCCTCGCAAGCCAGGCGATGTCGGGACTTGGTCTCTACGGCGACGAGCAGGGTCGCGTGGTGGTGGACCCCGTGGGCTCGAAGTTCGCCATCGACCTGCTGGGGGTGCTGGAGGAGAAGACCAAAGGCAACCTCTCCAAGGAGGAGGCGTCCGACCTTGAGTCCGTGCTTCGCGAGCTGCGCATGCGATTCGTGCAGGTGATCGACCTGCTCGCACGCCAGGATGTCCGCGCCGGCGCGGCCACCGCCGGATCCATTGGTGTTGGCGAGGGTGCCGCTGCGGATCTGCGCGCAGCATCGTCCGAGACGGCACGCGCCTCCATCGGTGCGCCTGCAACGCCCGGTGCCCCGGGCTCCGCCGGAGCCGCACCGAAGGCACCGCCGAGCGCTCCCGGCGGATCGCGCATCATCGTTCCCTGACGGGCTGGAATCGGATCAGAAGTAGAGCTGCGACTGCAGGAACGCCGCCACCTGCGGCACGAAGAGCGTGGCGAGCGTCCCGCTGACGAAGCAGAGCACGGCCACCAGCACCGTTCGGTCCTGCGTCAGGATGTCCAGCGGGCTGTCGGAGAGTCCCAGATTCGACCTTCGATAGAAGCGGTGGATCACCACCACCACGAAGGGCGAGAGCAGCGCGAAGCCTGCGGCACGCACGCCGAAGAGCGTCTTCGCGTGTTCCGAGAGCGAGTACATGAGGTACATCAGGATCGTCATCACGCCGCCCACGGCGAGCAGCCAGTTGAGCTCGTCGCGGCTCTCGTAGCCGGCGCGCGGATGCCACGACACCTGCACGCCCGCACGGCGGGCGTTCTCCGCGGAGGCCAGGTCGCACAGGCGCTTGATGAAGCCCAGGTACAGCGTGAGGAAGAAGACGCAGAGGACGAGCCAGATCGAGACCGGCACCTCGACCGCCACGCCGCCGCCGATGGCGCGCAGCACGAATCCGAGCGCGATCGTCGCCACATCAACGAACGGAGTGCGCTTGAGCCGGATGTTGTACGCCACCTGCAGCAACGCATAGAAGACCAGGATTCCGAGCAGCCCCACGCTCACCGTCAGCGCCAGCGCCAGGCTTGCAAGGACGAGCAGCGGTCCGAGCGTCAGCGCCAGTCGAACGCTCACGGCGCCGGACGCGACGGGCCGCCGCTGCTTCACGGGATGCGTTCGATCCTCGTCGACATCCAGCGCGTCGTTGATGCAGTAGAAGCCGCTCGCCACGAAGCAGAACGCAGCGAACGCGATCGCCGCGTCCAGGCACTTCACCAGCGCCTCGTCCGTGGGTGTGGAGCGCCCGGCTCCCGCGAGCCAGAAGACGATCGGAATGAAGACGAAGATGTTCTTGAGCCAGTCCCCGGGCCGGAGGAGCGCGAGCACAGCGCGCAGTCGCAGCGCCGGCGCTGCGCTGCCGATGCCCGCGACCTGCGCCCGGTCAGCCATCGAGGACCTCGAGCCGTTCGATGCGCCGGGCGAGGCCCGTCTCGACATTGATCTCCACCACGGCGCCCCCGATGCGCACATCGCCCGACGCGACATCGAACTGCCCCGGCAGCGAGGTCGTCATGTGCCGCACCACCATCGCCGCATCGCGGCCGATGACGGAGTCGAAGGGTCCGCACATGCCCAGATCCGTCTGGAACGCAGTGCCGCCGCGCAGTACACGGGCGTCGGCGGTGGGCACATGGGTATGCGTGCCCAGGACGGCCGCCACGCGACCATCCAGGTGATGCGCCAGGGCGGCCTTCTCGCTCGTCGCTTCCATGTGCGCTTCAACGATCACGATGGGCTGACGCTCCGGGACCTCGGAAAGGTACTGGTCGACGCACGCGAAGGGATCATCGGCCGGAAGCGGAAAGAAGATTCGGCCCAGGACGGTGACGATGTGAATATCGCGGGGTCGCGAGCCGCCGGCGGGCAGTCGGATCGATCGCTTGCCGGGAGCCCGGCGCGACAGGTTCGCAGGACGGCAGATCGGCTCCTGCGGATCATCCAGCACCGGAGTGATCTTGGGGTCCCGGAAACAGTGATCTCCGAGCGTCACGGCATCCACGCCGATCTCCCGAAGCACCCGGTAGAGCTCGGGCGTGATTCCCGAGCCGTTCCTGATGTTTTCGCCATTGGCAATGACCGCGTCCGGAGTGTATCGTTCACGAACGGCCGCAAGGTGCCTCTGGAGTGCCAGACGCCCCGGTGCGCCGATGATGTCTCCAAGGAACACAAGCGTCATCGGGCGTTGCATTGCCACACTCTAGCGGCGTGCTCCCGCTGCCGCGTCCTACCGCTGAGCGCGGTCCACTCATGCCGGTCTCGGTCCTGAAGCCAGGCGACAAGGTTCGTCATCCCAAGCGTCCCGAATGGGGCGTTGGTGAAGTCACGCGCATCGAAATGGTGACGCGCGACGGTCAATCCGATCAGCGCGCATGGATTCGCTTTCCGTCGGTGGGCCTCAAGACGCTGCTTGTCAGTGTGGCCGCGCCGGAGCCCGTGTCGCCCGAGTCGTCGATCGAATTGGCGACGAGGCTGCACGCACACACCACGCTCGTGGATCTCGAAGCGCGGCATGAGGGCGGCTGGCTCGGAGAGATCGCCAAGAACCGTCCGGAGCAGGCGATGACCGCCCTGCCCCCGCGGGCAACCGATCCGTTCCTCAGCGCCGCGAAGCGGATGGAGCACACGCTTTCGCTCTATCGGTTCACGGCGGGCGGAGCGGGACTCATCGAATGGGCCGTGGCGCAGAGCGGCCTCGACGATCCGCTGAGCCGATTCACGCGTCACGAGCTGGAGGTCTTCTACCAGCGCTGGAGGTTCGAACTTGATGCGCAGGTCGGCCGGCTCCTCCAGGAACTGCGGCGCGATCGCCAGCCGGTCGAACCGCTGCTCGCGCGGGCGCCCGCCGCCGCCGCCTCCGCGGTGAAGCGCATCCAGCAGATGCGAGCCTGACTGCGTTCGAGGACGCGATGCGTCCGTTCGACGCGCTCCGCGACTTCGCAAGTCCGATCATCCACGCGCCGATCGTGCGGTCTGCAACGACCGCACGGTGCCTTCTTGCCGTGGGCCGCCAACTTCGCTTCACTCGGGGGTCTTCACGGAGCAGCATGACGCATCGCGGCAGGCACGCGCCGCCGCACGATGCACTCGGGGCGAGCCTCGGCTCGCACGAGCCTCGCTCCCCGCTTCCGAAGGTCGGTGAAGAAATGGACCCTACGCTTCAGGCCAAGCTCGCTGAACTCGTCGAACGCATGCTGACGGAGACCGAGCCCCCTTCCAACACGGAGGCCCCGGCGCTTCGCCGGAACCTGCTCGAGATGCGCGACGCCCTTGACTCCCTTCGGCTCAGCGTGAAGTACCTGGCCTTCGACCTCGAGGCGACGCGTCGCGAGAACACCATGCTTCGGAAGGAACTGGAGCGAAAGCGCGGTTGACGCGCTGCTCCGGCCGCGCTCACGGCTCGCGGCAGAACCAGCTCACGCGAGCGTCGCCCAGGTCGATTCCAACGCCTTCTCGACACTCTTTGCGCTCAGCACCGCCGCGCTCGGATTGAAGAGCGCGATCCTCAGTCGCTCCACATCCCGCGCGAGCGAGCTCGCCAACGGCCACCGCGCCGATCCGAGCGGATGCGCGCCGAGGGCCGCCGCCGCGCGATGCGCCCACGGTGCCAGGCGCGCTGCGGCCTCGCGATCTCGCTCGAGTCCGCCTCGCGGCAGCGCCCGCAGCCTGGCAGCATCCGCCTCAAGTGCTGCGACGGCCAGCTCGAAGTTCGGAACGGAGCGCGACGCCAGCCGCTCGCCGGCAATCGTCGCCGCGTGCCCTCGCACCGACTCGACGGCCTCCTGCCAGGGCTCCGGCGCGCCGGCCGCCTGCTCGGCACGAATCGCGTCGAGCGCGGCCACGAGCCGCCCCACCATGCGGAGGATGTCGACGCATCGGGCATGGAGGTGCGGCGCGGCATCGCCCAGGCGCACATCGAGCGCCTCGCACGAACGAGGCAGCGGCGGATGCAGGCACGCGTGCTCCGCCACGAGCGCGAGCACGGCCTCGCGCGGATCGTCGGCGAGGCCGGCGGCTCGCCAGCGAGCCTCGATGGCATGCCATGACGGATCGAAGCTCACATGGTGCTCGATCGGCGGCGCGAGTTCGAGCAGCACCAGCCGACGAAGGCCGAGCCGCATTGCCTCGGCCGCCTCGGATTCCGAAGCAAGCAGGCGCACACCCACGCCCGCCCCCTCGTCGATCACCGCCGGATAGGCGACCGCCCCGTCGGCCAGATGCACCCGCTCCGGAACCGCCGGAAAGTCCCATGCCTCGTGACCGCTCGTCTCGATGGTGCTCGCGGCCTCGCGCACTCGCTCGCGGAAACTCTCCGCCGCGCGTGCTGCCCATCGGCGCTGCAGCGCCCCAAGGTCGCGACCGCTTTCGAGCGTGCGTCCGGCGTGGTCGATCAGCTCGAAGCGCATGCGGAACTCCGACGGAATCGATCCAGGGTCGAAGTCGCTCGGCTCCAGCGGTGCGCCCGTGAGCGTGCTCAGATAGCTCGCGAGCGCCGCGCGCAGGGAACCGCGCTGCCCATCATGCCCGATCGACTCCGCCGCCCCCTGCGCGTACTCCCGCACCGGCACGAATCTCGTGCGCAGGCGCTTGGGGAGGGATCGGATGAGCGCTTCGATCTTGCCCTCCAGCATGCCCGGCACCAGCCACTCGGATGACTCGGCGTCGACCGCATGCAGCGACTCGATCGGCACGCGCATCGTCACGCCGTCGTCGTCGGTACCGGGCGCGTGGTGGTAGCGCAGCGGGACCGGGCCTGCAGCCGTGACGAGCTGGTCGGGAAAGGCGCCGACATCGACGGGCCGCGCGAGAAGGTCCGAGTCGCGCATCCGCAGGGCCTCCGGATCGCGTGCCTCGGCCTTCCGGCGCCACCGATCGAACGACGCCGCGTTGACGACCGACTTCGGAATGCGCGCGTCGTAGAACGCGAAGCGTGCCTCCACATCCACCAGAAGCCCATGATCGCGACGCTTCGCCTGCGCCGCCTCCAGTCGCTCCCGCAGGCGACGATTGTGCTCGAGGAATGGTGCATCGCCCCGCAGACCCTCGTCCACGAGCGCCGCGTGGATGAAGACATTCCTCGCTCCCTCGGGATCGATCGGTTCATACGGCACTCGCCGTCGCGGGATGAGCACCAGCGATCCGAAGGTGACCTTCTCCCACGCCGCGACATGCCCGGACTCCGGCAGCCAATGCGGCTCGCTGTGCTGTCGACGAACCAGGTGCGGCGCGATGCGCTCGATCCAGTCGCCCTGGATGCGAGCGACCGTGCGCGCGCTTCGGCGCCCCGTGTCGACGATCTCCGCCGCCATGATCCATGTCGGCGTCCGCCGTGCCAGCGCACTGGAGCGATGGATGGCGAACGCACCGCCCTGCGGCGCCGCATAGCTGCCGTCGTCCTGACGACGACCGACGCGCGACACGAGACCGGCGAGGATCGCGCGGTGCACGGCACTGTCCGCGGCCGGCGCGACATCACGCGCCTGCGCCGGCGGCATGATGCTCGCACCGCGTCCGTTCGTGAGGCGGTGGTGAGCGTGCCCGCCGCGCCGCGCGAGCCGATCGAGCTGACCGTGCACCTCGATCCACTCACGCACGCGCCGGTGGGAGAGCCGCTTCTCCAGGCACCAGCGGCGCATTGCGGACGAACCGCGCGTCGTCGCCGCCTCCTGGATCTCCTCCCAGAGCCGCACGAGTCCGAGGAAGTCCGAATCCGGATGCCGAGGAAGGACCGCCGCACCCTCGGCGCTGCGCTCGATCGGATCCTGAACCGAGAGCGCGGCCGCGACGACCAGCACCTGTCGCAGACAGTCGCCCTCCTCCGCCGCCACGATCATGCGCGACAAACGCGGATCGAGCGGCATCGACGCCATGCGACGACCGACGGTGGTGATCGTGCCGCGGCGATCGATGGCACCGAGTTCGACGAGCGTGTCGACGCCGTCCTGCCAGAGCCTCGGAACCGGGGGATCGAGGAACGGGAAGGATGAGGGATCTCCCAGTCCGAGCACCTTCATCCGCAGCACCACGCCCGCGAGATCGCTGCGGAGGATCTCGGGCGTCGTCCGCTCGGGTCGCTCCCGCAGATCCTCCTCCGAATAGAGTCGAAGGCAGAGTCCCGGACCGATGCGTCCGCAGCGTCCCGCGCGCTGCGCGGCGCTGGCCTGCGAGATCGGCTCCACGAGCAGGCGCTCCACGCGACTTCGACCGGAGTACCTCCGAAGGCGCGCCACCCCGCTGTCCACCACCGCGCGGACGCGAGGCACGGTCAGGCTCGTCTCCGCCACATTGGTCGCGAGCACCACGCGGCGGGGACCTCGCGGCGTGAAGACCTTGTCCTGCGCCGAGTCCGCGAGACGCGCCATGAGCGGGAGCACCTCCACGCCCCGGAGCGCCGCATGCCCCCGCAGCGCCTCGGCGCACTCGTCGATCTCCCGCTCGCCCGGAAGGAAGACGAGCACATCGCCCTCGGCGCAGCGCTCGAGCGTCTCGGCGACCGCGGGGACCACGGCGGCGGGCGATGCAGGGTCCATCTCCGGATCCTCCGGCGGAGGCGGGCGATACGCGATCTCGATCGGATGGCCGCGACCGGAGACCTCCACGATCGGCGCGCCGCCGAAATGTGCGCTGAATCGTTCCGGATCGATCGTCGCGCTCGTGATGATCACGCGCAGGTCGCTGCGGACCCGCACCGCACGGACGAGCGATCCGAGCAGAAGATCGATGTTGATGCTGCGCTCGTGCGCCTCGTCCACGATCACGGTCTCGGCGCTGCGCAGGTGCGGATCCGATGCGAGTTCCGCGAGCAGGACGCCGTCGGTGACGACCCGGAGGCGCGTCGACGCCCGGCTGCGGCGGTCGAAGCGAACCTGATACCCGACGAGCGATCCCAGCTCCGTGCCCATCTCCGCGGCGATGCGGGCGGCGATCGATCGCGCGGCAAGCCGCCGAGGCTGCGTCATGACGACGCGGCTCTGCTCCCGGCCGAGCAGCCCGAGACAGATCTGCGGAAGCTGCGTGCTCTTGCCCGAGCCCGTCTCACCGCAGACGATGACCACGGCATGCCGCCGAATCAGCGCCGCGATCTCGTCACGATGCGCATCGATGGGAAGGCGCGCCGTGGCCTCCTGCTCGATCGATGCCGATGGCTGATCGTTCACGCGCCTCTCCGAACGACGATCCGCACCGCCAGGGTCATGGTCCTCTCGTCCATGAGCGCTGCTGGATTCGAACCAGCGACCCCTGCCGTGTAAAGGCAGTGCTCTTGCCGCTGAGCTAAGCGCCCGAACCGCGCGGCGACGCACGCGCCGTGCGACGCGCTCGAAACGAAGCGAGCCGCCGCGGATGCGACGGCTCTGTGAAGCGAGGCGGACGGGAATCGAACCCGCAACCACCGGCGTGACAAGCCGGTACTCTAACCAATTGAGCTACCGCCCCGACCGTTCGAGGTCGGCCTCGAGCGACACAGTGTAGGGCTGACCCGGCGTTCGTCAAGCCCCGCTCACGCGTCGAACCAGTTCTCGCCCGAACCCGTGTCGACCCGCAGTGGAATCGAGAGTTCCATCGCGTGCTCCATCACCGCGATCACGGTGGCGCGGACCGGTTCCACCTCGGACTCGGGAACCTCGAAGACGAGTTCGTCGTGGATCTGAAGCAGCATGCGCGTTCCCGCGTGCCGGGTGGGCAGGCGCCGATGCAACTCGAGCATCGCGAGCTTGATGAGATCGGCGGCGCTCCCCTGCACCACCGTGTTGATCGCGATGCGCTCGCCCAGCGCTCGTTCCGCCCCATTGCGCGACGCCACCTGCGGGACGGCGCGACGCCGTCCGAGCATGGTCTGCACGAAGCCATGGGACTGTGCCTGCTGGACGCATGAGGCGAGGAACGCGCTGATCCCGCGAAAGCGCGCGTTGTAGTCGTCGATGATCCTGCGGGCGCGATCCACGCTCGCGGCGCCGCCGAGCCGCCGCGCCAGGCCATAGGGCGTGATCCCGTAGACGATGCCGAAGTTGACCATCTTGGCGGCGCTGCGCTGCTCGTCGGTCACGGCGGAGGGCGGCACGCCGTAGACCTCGGCCGCCACGGCGCGATGGATGTCGTCGCCGCGACGGAAGGCGTCGCGCAGCGCCTCGTCCCCCGAGAGGTGTGCGAGCAATCGAAGCTCGATCTGCGAGTAGTCCGCCGCAAGCAGTCGATGGCCCGGCGCCGCCACGAACGCGCGGCGGATCTCGCGCCCCACTTCCGATCGGATCGGAATGTTCTGGAGGTTCGGGTCGCTCGAGCTGAGCCGCCCCGTCGCCGCCACGGTCTGATGGAAGCTGGCGTGCACGCGGCCGTCGGCGGGATCGATCGCATCGCGCAGCGTCACCAGGTAGGTGCCGACGAGCTTCGTGAGGCGACGGTACTGCACGATCATCGAGGGAAGCTCGCTCTCGACCTCCGGACTCGCCGCCAGCTTCTCGAGCACCTCGACATCGGTGCTCGCGCCGGTCTTCGTGCGCTTGACGACGCGAAGGCCGAGCCCGGGCGGCTCGTCCGAGGGCTTGCGGAAGAGGATCTCCGAGAGCTGCTTCGGCGAGTCGGGATTGAACGGTCGCGGCGCGGCGTCCACGATGCGCCGCTTGAGCACCACGATCTCCTGCTCCAGCCGAGCCTGCTGCGTCGCGAGTTCCTGCGCATCCACGCAGATTCCGTTCCACTCGAGCTCAGCCAGCACCTCGACGAGCGGCAGCTCGAGGTCCCGGTAGAGCTTCATCAGTCCCATCGACTCCAGTTGCGCGTGAAGCAGCGCCGCGAGCGCGCCGGCCACATCCGCGTCCTCGGCGGCGTACGCGGCGGCACGATCGAGCGGCGCCGTGTCGAAGGTGCGCTGCTCGCGACCGCGACCGATGAGCGCGGTGATCGGGATGCAGCGATGGCCGAGTTGACTCTCCGCGAGCGCGTCGAGTCCGTGGCTCGAGCGCGTGGAGTCGACCAGGAAGCTCGCGATCATCGAGTCGCCCGCGATGCCCTGCACGTGCACGCCGTGATGGCGCAGCACATTCAGGTCGAACTTGAGGTTGTGGCCGACCTTCGGAACCGCCGGGTCCTCCAGCAGCGGACCGAGCAGCCGCAGCACCTGCGTCGCGTCGAGATGGCGCTGCGGCTCAGGCGACCGTGTGGGCAGGTAGACCGCATGGCCGGGCCGAATGGAGAGACTCACGCCGCAGAGATTCGCGCGATGGGCCGCGAGCCCGTCGGTCTCCGTGTCGATGGCGAGCATGGCGCCGGCGGCGCAGGCCGTTCGTGCCTCCTCCACGAAGCGCGCGATCGACTCGGCGTCGCCCAGCATGCGGTAGTCGCCGCGCTCGAAGGCGGCGACCGCGGCGGAGTCGCGCCAGGGAAGGTCGGATGCGGCACTTCCGCCGGCGCCCGAGGCCGCGAAGAGCGTGCCGGCGCCATCGTCCTCGGCGTCGAGCCCGGTCGCCGTCGCAGCACGCTTGTTCCGCGCGCGATGTGCATCGACTGCCGCCTCGCTCATCTCGGCGGCCCCGCCTCGCACGCGAGCCCGCGCGGATGATGCAGCCGCCTCGGTGCCATCGTCGCGCGGCGTCTCGGCGCCGCCCTCCGTCGCGCCGATCACCGAGCGCATCTCGTCGCGAAGACGCCCGAAGCCCAGCTGGTGCAGCAGCTCGAGCAGCGCCGCCTGGTCGATGCGCGAGAGATCGACCTTCGCGTCATCGAGGTGGAAGGAGACCTCGCAGTCGTCCTTCAGCGTCACGAGCGTGCGCGAGAGCGGCAGCAGGTCCTTCGCCGCCTCGATGGCCTCCCGCTTCTTGCCCTTCACGCGATCGAGTCCGGCCAGCAGCGCGTCGAGGGAGCCGAACTCGCCGATCAGCGCCGCGGCCGTCTTCGGCCCGATCCCGCGCACGCCCGGCACATTGTCGACCGTGTCTCCCATGAGTGCGAGCATGTCCACCACATGATGCGGTCGAATGCCCTTGGACTCGAAGAGCTCCTCCACGGTGAGTTCGGCGCCGGTGTGAGCGTCGAAGAGCGTGGTGCGCGCATCAAGGAGCTGGCCGAGATCCTTGTCCTTGCTGACGATTCGGATGCGCAGCTCAGGGCGTTCGCGGCGCAGGCGCCGAACCAGCGTGGCGATCACATCGTCGGCCTCCACCTCCTCCACGGCGATCACCGGGATGCGCAGCGCGCGGCAGATCTCGAGGCATCGTTCCACCTGCGGCTCGAAGTCCTCCGGCGGTGCCTCGCGATGCGCCTTGTACTCGGGGTAGATCCGGCTTCGGAAGGTGCCGCGATCGCCCGAGGCGTCGATCACGACCGCGAGATACTCCGGCTTCTGCTCGCGCAGCAGCTTCGCGAGCATGCCCGTGAAGCCGTAGGTCATGTTCGTCGGTTCGTTCGTGATCGCGCTGCGAAGGCCGGAGCGGATGGCGTGGTAGGCGCGGAAGAACTGCGCATGACCGTCGATCAGGTAGAGCGTGGGCGCCGGGGCCATGGAGCGCTCGTCAGCCGGCTCGCTCATGAAGGCGCTGCAGCGCCGCGAGCATGGCGTCGCCGGGCTCGACACCGCGCCGCGACCATGCGGCACGCGCCACTTCGACGAACTTGTCGAAGCGGTACGGTCGCCGCCCCTCGTCGGTGACCCACGAGAAGCGCGGCACGAGCGCGGGCGCAAACGAGCTCATGGCGAGCATCGATCCGGTGCCGACCACGCAACCCGTGGGAAGCTTCGTCAGGATGGCGGTCTTCACATGGTCGCCGATGATCGCGCCCACGAACTGCCGGCCGGTGCGCTCGATCGGCGCGTCCGCCTCCAGCCGCACCGCCACCTCGCCATAGGTGTTGAGCAGGTTCGAGTTCGTCGTGCCCGCGCCGAGATTCACCCACTCGCCCAGGAACGAGTCGCCCAGGTGACCGTCGTGCGCCTTGTTCGAGAAGCCCTGGAGGATGGTGGCGCCGACCTCGCCTGCGACACGGCAGTGGGGACCGATCACGGTGCGAGGCTTGAGCAGCGTGCGCTCCGCGACGATCGTGCTTGCGCCGACGAAGCACGGGCCGACGAGCACGGCGCCCGGCCGGATCACGGCGCCCGCGTCGATGGCCACCGGGCCCGACTCGGCATCGACGATCACGCCCTGGAGGATCCTGGCATCCGCATGGGCCACCGCCGCGTGGGATCCGATCACCGTGACCCCCGCCCGCTTCGCGATCGCAGGGAGCGTGCCGAATCGGGTCGCGATGTCGTGCGCCATGACGCGCGCGAGTCGCTCCGGCTCGAGGATGTCCCACGGTCGTGCCATGAGGTGCTCGCCGTCGACCTCCACGCGCCGCACGGTCGTCGGCGCCTCGGCCGATTCGAGGAATGCGAGCGCGTCGCGCCGCGCGAGTCTCGCGATGATCACATGCCCGCTTCGCTTCTCCAGGACGACGCACGGACCTTCGATGATCGCGTTCGTCTCGCGGCTTCCCGGGCCATCGGCGCGCGGCTCGGGTTCCCGCCGGCGGCCATTGACGAGTGTGAACTCCTCGCCCTGCGGTGGAAGCGCGTTGACCGGCCGTGCATGACGCGTGGCCACCAGCCGTGCCAGATCCGGCCTGGCCCACAGCGCACACGCCTCCGGCCAGCGTTCCGCCGGCGTCAGCGGGCCGATGCGAAGCTCGAATGATGCACGCAGATCCGTGAGCGGCCCGAATCTCCCCAGTCCGTCGTCGAAGAGAATGATCGGCGGCAGGCGCAGCGCCATGCGGGGCACTCTATCAATGCGGACCCCCTGCCGTTCGCTCGTCGCAACGCGATCACCGCCGCAGCGGTCGACCTGCCACGCCCGGGAATCCCCAGAGCGACACGCTGCGAAGCAGCAGCCAGCCCGCCGGCACCGCGATCGCACTCGACCAGAGCGCCCATCGGAAGCGCTCGCCGAAGGCGCTGAAGACGGAGCCGTCGCCCCATGGCGGCAGCGACTCCGGCAGCCAGGCGCGTGCCGACCACGCCGCGCACCAGACGAGCGATGCCGCCATCAGCATGATGAAGACGACGATCGCCATCGCCAGGAGGTTTCGTCGCATGAGCGAGCCGCGCACCGCCAGCACCAGCACGATGCCGAACGCGAAGCCGAGCCCCCACGGGCCGATGACGACGAGTTCGCGCCCGTCATAGGGCATGGGCGAGGAGAGATCCAGCGCAACGCCCGCAACGACGGCGGCGTACCACGCGGCACTGCGACTCGCCTGAAGCGCCACGAACGCCACGAGCGCCGCCACGAGCGACGGTGCCACCCCGCCCAGCTCGAGCGCCGACATCAGCGACGCGTCCATCACGAGTGCGAGCGCGAGCGCGATCAGGAACGGAGCCCACCTCATGGCGACTCCTCGCACTTCACGATCACGGCGCCGATGCGATCGAGCGCGACCTCGGGCACGATCTCGGCGCGAAGTCGCAGCGGATTGCGATCGAGCGGACGAAGCGACCGGATCGTTCCGAGCTGCATGCCCTGCGCCGCCCGCTTCCACGACGGATCGGCCAGGCGCACGACATCGCCCTCCGCGACACCGGCGCCGACCGCTACTTCACCGACGAGCATGCCTCCGGGATGCGGCATGAGCTGGATCGGAACGAGTGCCGTTCCATCGTCGTCGCCGCCTGAGCCTGACGCGCCGCCTCGCGGTCGCGGCACCACGCGCGCGTCGAGCCGGCCGGTCGCGGGATCGGTCACGAGCGCCAGGGTGGAGCGCTGCGCCGTCGGCTCCCCCACGATGCGTCCGACGAGCAGGTCGCCGCGCACCACCGCCGGATCGCCGGTTCGGACTCCGGCGTCGGTGCCGCCTTCCAGCACGAGCGTCTTCGATCCCGGCGTCGGCGATCGACCGAGCACCGGCGCGGAGACTGGTCGCGAGGCCGAGCGATCGATGCGCCGGACCCCCTCGACCGCCTCGAGCCGTCCCGCCAGTTCCGCGGCGCGAAGCTGCTCGCCGAACCAGAGCCCGCGGTAATGATCGCGCTCCTCGGCCAGCCGTTGCGAGCGCTCGTCGAGCGAAGAGTCGATCTCGGCGGGTCGCCGCAGCATGGAGCGCAGAGCCGAGAGCGCCCGCTCGAACGGTCGAAGCGGAAACCATGCGATGGCCGCGACATCGGCGCTCCAGGGCAGCAGCCACGCGGGCGGCATGAGCGTCATCGCCACCAGCACGAGTATCGTCAGGATCCTGCCGCGACGGTGGGTTGGAGCCCGGACGATGGTGGCACCTCCCACGCGTCGGCGACGATCAGAGACCGTCGGCGTCGGACTCCATGCTTGCCTTGAGCAGCTCGAGATTCTCGAGGTAGATCGCCGTGCCTCGCGCCACGCAGGTCAGCGGATCGTCGGCGATCTTCACCTCGAGCCCCGTCGCGTTCGAGAGCACCACATCGATGCCGCGCAGCAGCGCCCCGCCGCCCGCGAGCACGATGCCGTTGTTCACGAGATCGGCGGCAAGCTCCGGCTCTGCGCGCTCGAGCGTGCGAAGCACCGCTTCCGTGATCGCCTTGACGGGTTCCGAGAGGGCCTCGCGGATCTCGTCGCTCGTCACCACGGTCTTGCGCGGAAGGCCGGCGACCATGTCGCGGCCTCGCACTTCCATCGTGAGCGTCTCCGTCACCGGTGCCGCCGAGCCGATCTCGATCTTCACGCGCTCGGCCATCTGCTCGCCGATCGTCAGCGAGTAGTGCTTCTTCATGTGGCCGATGATCGCCTCGTCGAAATCGTCGCCCGCCACGCGCACGCTCTCGCAGGTGGCGATGTCCGCGAGACTCATGATCGCCACTTCCGTGGTGCCGCCGCCGATGTCCACGATCATGCTCGCCGTCGGCTCCACGAACGGCAGTCCCGCACCGATGGCCGCCGCCATGGGCTCCTCCACCAGATAGACGCGACGAGCCCCGGCCCGCTCGGCCGAATCGAAGACCGCGCGCTTCTCCACCGCCGTGATGCCGCTGGGCACCGCAATGACCACGCGCGGTCGCACGAAGCGGCTTCGGCCGTTCACCTTCCGGATGAAGTAGCTGAGCATCGCCTCGGTGATCTCGAAGTCGCTGATCACGCCATCCTTCAGCGGACGGATCGCGCTGATCGAACCCGGCGTCTTGCCGAGCATCTCCTTCGCCGCCCAGCCGACGGCGGTCCCGTTGTTGATGACCCTGTTGGTGCCCTTGCGCACCGCGACCACGGATGGCTCGTTCAGCACGATGCCTTCGCCGCGCACGCAGACCAGCGTGTTGCAGGTCCCCAGGTCGATCCCCATGTCGACGCCGAAGAAGCCGAGGATCGAATCGAGATTCACCGCGATCGCCTCCTTGCGGCCGTGCCGGTGACCCGGCGCGCGCTCAGCGCTCGAGGAAGGTCAGCGGCCCGCCGGTCTGGCCACCGGTGGTCGTCTGCTCGATGTTCCGAAGCGCCACGAAGATCACGCCGATGAGCAGCGCCGAAGCCGCGACGACGAGCAGCGCCGAGTAGACATCCGGACGACTGCCGGAGCGGGCGATCGGTGTAGGAAGCTGGGTCATGGTTGCACCGCGTGGTTTGGATGACTGCTGAACCTCGTCCGCCCGTCACTCGCCCTTGCGAGCGACCGCCTTCTGCCCCGTCCGCACTTCGCCTCGATCGGCGGGATTCTCCAGTTCCACCACGCCGGTCGAGCGCGTGATGTCGACATTGGTGACGCGAAGGTTGCCGATGAACCGGCCACCGTCGGCGATGGTCATCAGCCACCCGACCTGGACGCCGTCGCGGCTGCCCGCGTTGATCTCCGCGAGCGTGGAATCCGGGCCGCGTCGGACATTGATGATGGTGGCCGTGAGCGAGCGATCCGCCGGAACGCGCGTGGTGTCGGACACGGCGCCGGCCTGACCGGTGCCGGAGGGAAGCTCGCCCACCCAGGCGGTGTACCGGGAGAGCCGCGACATGGCCTGCTCACGCTCCTCCTGAATCCGCTGGAGATCCTCCTGCAGCGCGCGACGCGCCGCGTCGGCGACCTTGAGCTGCTCGCGCGTGGAGGTGAGCTGCTCGTCGAGCTTCACGAACTCCTGCTCGAGCTGCGTCAGCCTGGAGCGGTTCGCAACGATCTCCTCGTTGAGCACGCGAACGAGTTCGGTCTTCGCCTTGTCGTTCTCGGCGTAGGTCTTCATGATCGCGTTGAAGTCGTCCTGTCGAGCGCGGAGGCCGATGGTCTCCGCCTCGAGCTTCCTCGCGGCCGCCTCCTGATCGTCGAGCTTGGTGCGGAGCACCTGCCGCTCGGAGGCGAGCTGCGAGTTGATCGACTCGAACTGCGCCTGCGCGGCGGCTTGCGCCGCTTGCGCGAGGTCGCGGCCGAGGATCGCTTCGGCAGCGCGAGTCTTCTCCTCCTCCCATCGCGTCTTGAAGGTCCGCTCGTTGGCCGCATTGACCATCACGAGCGGAACCAGCGCCACGGTGAGGACGGCCACGATGACGATGAAGATCTTGGTCAGGATGTGCACGGATGGGCCTCTAGCGCTCTCGATGACCTTGGCCGCCGCGACGCACCGCGGCGTGACCGGCCAGGACTTTTCAGACGCGAAGGGTCGTTGTACCTGCCCCCCGCGAGTCCTGTCAACGACCGACCGTCCCTGCGCGGCGTGCCGGAGGCTTGGCGGATCAGCGGGTCAGCCTCAGGATCGCCTCGGCGGCGGCGATCTGGACCGTCGCATCCGAGTCGTAGAGCCGAGCCTCGAGCAGCGGCATGACCGAGCCTCCGGCGCACGCGGCGAGTTCCCGCACGGCCAGCGCCCGAAGCTGCGGATTCGGATCCGTCAGGAATCGCCGGCCATATTCGATGGCCGCGGTCTGGTCGCCCGTGGTGATCTGGGCTAGTGCGGTGAAGGCGAGCAGTCGGATCTCCGGCGGTCGGGAGGAGTTCCCGCCGGAGTAGGCCAGGATGCGAAGCGGCGCGGCGGAGCCGCCATCCTTCAATCGCCCGAGCGCCTGGCACGATAGAGCGATCAGCTCTGCGTGCTCGGGGTGGGAGAAGAGTGCCGCGCGGAGAGGCTCCAGATCGTCGTCCTCGCCAAGCTTGGCGAGCGTTTCGGCCATCTGAAGGTCGGTGACCTTCCGTCGCGAGGGATCGACCCTCGGCATCTTCGAACCAAGCGTCGACCTCAGCAGCGGCACGGCGCTCGGATTCTGCAACTCCCCGAAGATCATGATGGCGTTCCCGCGCACCTCCGGATCGTCGCTGCGAAGCATGGCCGCCAGCGGATTCATGTCCACCGGTGCATCGAGTCGTGCCATCGCGTAGATCGCTGCGGCGCGAACGGACTCACTCGGGTCCAGCAACAGCGGCTGCACCAGTGTCGTCATGCCGTCGAGCCTGGTGCGACCGATGGCCATGAGCGCCACGAAGCGCACACCCCGGTTCGGATTCACGAGAGCCGGTCGGATGACCTGCGCCAAGGCCTTGGGGTCCGCTTCAAGCGCTTCGATGGCATTGGCGACATGCAGCGGATAGCTCGAACGGGACGCCGCTTGGAGCAGATCAACGGCCGTCTGTCGCACACTGCCCGAACTCACCACAGGAATCGCCGGCGGAACCGGCTTGGACGAGACGGTGCCGTCGGACGACCGCTCCTGGTCCGGGTGAATGCTCTGCTCCTTCGTGCTCCATGGCTGCTGCGAAAGCGGACCCGTCAGTCCCATCGCCACCTGCGGCGAGTCGGGCGACGGCGGCGGACTCGGATTCGGATTCGTCGCCGTCGGAAGCGCCCGCCCCTTCGGCGTCGAGTTGCATCCCGTCATGAGCACCAGCGCAGCGGCACCGACGAAGCACGCGAGGCGGGCCGCCGAGACGGCGCTTCGATGCGCCGCAGCCATCGCGGCACCGCGAGCGCCCGGCGCGTTCGCGCCGTCGTCGGATCGTTCGCGTCGAATCATGGTCACGCCCAGGAGGATGAGAGTCGCCGTCATGAGTGCCCACGATCCTACCTCCCCGATCCGGGAGTAGACGGTGACCATCGACGAGACCTGCGGCTGCATGGTGATCCAGCCCGCCTCGCGCGGCGCCAGCCGGGCCATCACGGCGCCGGTCGGATCGACCACGGCGCTGATTCCGGTGTTCGCCGCGCGAACGAGGCCGACGCGCAGCTCGATCGCCCGCCACCGCGCTGCCAGCAGATGCGCGTCGCGGCTGGCGTCGCTCATGCCGAACCAGCCGTCGTTGGAGACATTGACGAGCAGCGTCGCCTGCTTGCGTCCCGCCTCCATGACCAGTCGGCGACAGAGCGGCGCGAGCGTGTCCTCGAAGCAGATCGGCGTGACGAACCGGGTGCCGTCCTGCAGTTCGAACGCGACCTCCTCCTCGCCCTCCTGCAGCGTGAAGGTGAAGCCGCGGGCGCCGAGCGACATCAACGCCCGTTCGAGCGGCTTGAACGCACGGACATACGGCATCCGCTCGCCGAAGGGCGTGAGCATCAGCTTGTCGTAGCGACGGAACGGCATCTCTCCGCGCACGAGATAGGTCGAGTTGTGGTGTCGATGCCAGCGCCATTCGTCGCCGTCGTCGCGCAGCCCTTCATAGGCGCCGGTGCCCACGAGCATCGGCGATCCGCTCTGTTCGACGAACGACTCGAGTTGCTCGAGATAGCGGTCGCCCGGCCAGAAGCCTCGATGTCGCTGGAGCAGGATGGTGTCCCGCTCGAGCCCGAAGCCCGGCACGCTCGACTCGGGCCAGACCACCAGCGCCGGCGTCTGGCCCTGTCGCCGCGCATCGAGCACGGCCTCGATCGAGAGGTTCATGGCGCGGACGAATGCGGCGTCGTACTGCTGCGGCGTCGGCGCCGTCCGGTTGTCGACGGGCTGATTCGTCTGCACGATGGTCAGGACGGGTCCGGACTGGATCTCCAGCGTCTGAAGACGAATCGCACCGCCCGCCGCCACGAGAGCCCAGACGGCCGCCATGGTGAGCGCGGCGCGTCGCCAGGCGCCGGAATGCGTGCGCGCCACGAATGCCACGGCGACGCCGCTCGAGGCACACAGGAACGAGATCGGCGCCACGCCCCAGAGTTCCGCGCTCTGCGAGAGCCACGGTGCGTCTGCGAGCGGATGCGCGAGCAGATACCACGGATAGCCATCGAAGATCACGAGCGAGCGAATCGACTCGAGCGCGGCCCAGGCCATGCCGCCGATCGCGACGGTGCCGAGGGCGCTCAGCGCGCCCGGGGACGCGTCGCGCAGCCGTGCACGCCAGAGCCGTGAGGCAAGCCAGACCCACGCCGCCGGCCACGCCGCCATGTAGATCGCCATCGCGGGCCATCCCGCGTCGCTCACCGCCGCCGACCAGCGTGCGTACCAGAGCCAGATCGAGAGCATGGCGAGGAAGACGCCCAGCGGCTCGAGCCAGCGCCTTGACGGCGCCGACGCGCACGCGCGGGCACTCATGGCGAGCGGTGCGATCGAAACGAGCGAGAGCCACCAGAGGCTCAACGGCCAGAAGGACGCGAGCAGCAGAAGTCCATGCGCCGCGCCCGCAGCGAATCCCAGCGCAAGCCGCGAGGCGGGATGACGCGTGGGCGGCGCCGGCTCGTCGCGATCCGGTGCGGAATCTCGTGCGGTGGCGGCGTTCACTTGCCGGCGTAGTCGATGACTCGGCTGATCTCGCTTCGAAGCCGGGATCGGTGGACGATGCGATCGATGAATCCTCGCTCGAGCAGGAACTCGGAGGTCTGGAATCCCTCGGGCAGCTCCTGCCGGATCGTCTGCGCGATCACGCGCGGACCCGCGAAGCCGATGAGCGCCCTGGGCTCGGCAAGGATGACATCGCCCAGCATGGCGAAGCTTGCGGTGACACCGCCGGTGGTCGGATCCGCGAGCACCGAGATGAAGAGCCCTCCCGCATCGTCGAGCCGGGCCAGCGCCGCGGAGGTCTTGGCCATCTGCATGAGCGAGAAGCCGGACTCCTGCATTCGCGCACCGCCCGAGCAGCTCACCACGACGATGGGGAGATCATGGTCCGTCGCCATCTCGACGGCGCGGGAGATCTTCTCGCCGATGACCGAGCCCATCGAACCGCCGAGGAAGGTGAAGTCCATGCATGCGAGCACCACCTTGCGACCCTTGATGAAGCCCGTCCCGGTCTGCACGCCGTCGTTCTCGCCGGTCTTCTTCTGTGCGTCGGCGATGCGCTGGATGTAGGGCTTCTGGTCGACGAAGCGCAGCGGGTCCATCGGCGCCATGTCGGCGTTCAGGGGCTCGAAGCTGTCCGGGTCGACGAGCTGCTGCACGCGCAATCGTCCCCCGACTCGGTGGTGATGATCGCAGCGCGGGCAGACGAGGAGATTGGCCTCGAGGCTCTTGCGGAAGATCGTCTCGGTGCACGCGGGACACTGCGCCCAGAGGCCGTCCGGCACGGCCTTCTTCAGCTGCGTCTCCTGTGGATCCCAGGTCTTCTCAGCCACATCCGCTCCTTCGCATGGCGAGTGGCATGGTACCCGCGGGCGATGCGGCGCTCATCCGCGCAGCGCCGCGACCACTGCAGTGCGATCCCGCGCGCCGAAGAGTGCGCTGGCGCTGACCACGACATCCACCCCGGCACCGACGCATTGCGATGCGTTGGCCGGAGAGACGCCTCCGTCGATCTCGATCCGAACGCGCCCTGCGGCCTCGCGCCGGACCCATCGCGCCTTCTCGAGCACCTCGGGAATGAACGCCTGCCCGGAGTACCCCGGATGCACGCTCATGACGAGCACGAGATCCACGGCATCGAGGAGTTCCCGCACGGACTCGACCGGCGTTTCCGGATTGACGGCGATTCCGGCGGTCATGCCGAGTTCATGGCAGCGTCGCGCGAGCGCCCGATGATCCTCGGCGATCTCGCGATGGAAGGTGCAGTGGTCGGCGCCGGACTCGCGGAATGGAGCGAGGAACCTCGACGGAGCCTCGACCATGAGATGCACATCGATGAATGCCTGCGGGGCCGCGCGGCGCACCGCGGCGCAGACGGCGGGGCCCATCGAGAGATTCGGCACGAAGTGGCCGTCCATGACATCAACATGGATCGCGTCGGCACCGTCCGCGAGCACGGATCTCACCTCGTCGCCGAGTCTGGCGAAGTCGGCGGAGAGGATGCTCGCGGCCACGATCGGCCGCGGCGGCGGCGCATGAAAGAGCGCGCCGCGCGACCGTGTCGCGGTGTCGGCGCGCTCGCTGGAACTCGCTGCGTTCGCGGTCACTCGCCCAAGGCGCTCTTCTGGGCCATCCGCGCCTTGATGTTCTGATACTCGTCGAGCACGCGCTTGTACTCGACCTTGTCCGACGGCGCAGCGGCAAGCCATGCATTGGTCTGCATCTCGACCGCCCGGTCGTACTCGCCCTTGGTGGCGTGAACGAGGGCGATCGCCGCAATGCCCGGCGCGGGCTCGGACGAGGTCGCTCGCTTCATCTGCTCGGCGAACGCCATGGCCGTATCGAGATCTCGCGTGGAGACATGCGTGTCCTTGCAGATCGCCTCGACCACTGCCTGGAGCGAGTACGCATCCGTGGCGATCGCGGGCAGGATTGCCTTCAGGTACTGCCTCGCGGCCTCCTCGTTCTTCTCCTGTTCGAGCGTCATCTTGTAGCGCTCGACGATCAGCCAGCCAAAGAGCGGCGGATCGACCTTCACCGCTTCGTCGATCTGCTGATACGCCTCGCGCCAGTTGCGCAATCCGGCGGCTCGCTTGCCCACCTCGAGCCGCTCCCACGCCTTGGGCGTCAGGATCGGGTCGTACTTGTTCTTCAGCGCCAGCTTGACAACCTGCTCGAACTTCTCCGACTGCGGCCGACCGATCCAGAGCACGCGCCCGCTGCGGCCGACGACGAAGGTCGCGGGAATCCCCTCGATCCCCGCGGCCTCCATCCATCGGCGCCGCGCCTCACCCACATTGTCGACGGCCACGAGGTAGCTCATGCCGTCGCCCTTGCTCTTGACGAACTTCTTGACGAGATCGAGGTTGTCCTCGAACGAGCCGCCGGTCTCGTGCGCGGCGACGCCCACGATCTTCAGACCCGCGGGACCGTACTGCTTGGCCATCGCGTTGAGATGCGGAATGACGCGCTTGCACGGGCCGCACCATGTGGCCCAGAACTCGACGACGACGACGCCCTCGGTGAGATCGGGAAGCTGCCCCTGGACCCAGTTGCTCACGCCATCCAGCGCCGGAGCGGGGTCGCCCGGCTCGAGCTTCTTGGCGAGCTGAGGGCCGCCCGTCACGGTCCCCGCGAGGATCAGCGCGGATGCGACGGCGGCCAACGACAGGCGTGCAACGAGTGTCTTCATGTGGATTCTCCGGTACCGGGTAGTGTGACCACTATACCGGTCGGGTCGAGAGGCGATTCAGCATCAATCACGCGCGATCGAGGCCGGATCGAGGTCCTCACGCGTCCATAAGCGGATCGAGACTCTCGAAGTGCCTGCCCTCCAGCATCTCGAGGCTTGCACCGCCGCCGGTCGAGATGTGGCTGAGCGCCGAGGCGAGACCCGCCGCTTCCACGGCCGCCGCCGTGTCGCCCCCGCCGGCGACGGTCACGGCGCCCCGAGCGGTCGCGGCTGCGAGCGCCTTCGCCACGGCGTTCGTGCCGCGGTCGAATGGCGGCGTCTCGAAGACGCCCATGGGTCCGTTCCACACAACCGTCGCTGCGCCGTTGATCTCGGTGGCGAAGACCTGCTCCGACGCAGGTCCGATGTCCAGTCCCATGAGGTCGGCGGGAATGTCGCCCGCCACGGTTCGCGTCGCCACGCCGTCCTTGAGTTCGGCGGCGCAGACATGATCGACCGGCAGCAGGATCCTCGTCCCTCGCTCCTTCGCGAGCGAGAGGATCGACTTCGCCTCGTCCACCATGTCCGCCTGCACTCGACTGCGGCCCATGCCGTGACCCTGCGCCATGAGGAATGTGTAGGCCATCGCGCCGCCGACGATGATCGAGTCGACTCGCCCGATGAGGTTCCGCAGCGCATGCAGCTTGTCGGAGACCTTCGCGCCGCCGAGGATCGCGACGAACGGCTTCTTCGGCGACTTGAGCGTCTCCGAGAGGTAGGCGAGCTCCCTGGCCAGGAGCAGGCCGGCAACGCAGGGCCGCGGCTTCATCGCCATTGGCAATGCGAGCATGCTCGCATCCGTGCGATGACTTGCGCCGAAGGCGTCGTTGCAGTAGATGTCGGCGTAGCCCGCGAGCTTTGCGGCAAAGGCGGGGTCACCCTTCTTCTCGCCCTTCTCGAAGCGAAGGTTCTCGAGCAGAAGGACCTGCCCGGGCTGGAGCGCGGCGGCCGCCGCAGCGCTTTCAGTGTCGGTCGGAATCCTGCCGACGAGCTTCACGCCTCCCTTGGCCTTCGCCCCGAGCAGTTCGTTCAGCCGCGCCTGGACGGGCGCGGCACTGAACTCCGCCTCGAAGCCCTTGCCCTCGGGGCGACCGAGGTGGCTGGCCGCGATGATGGAGCCGCCTCGCGCAAGCACGCTCTCCAGCGTCGGAATCGTGAGACGAATGCGGCGATCGTCGGTGATGCGACCATCCTCGAGCGGCACATTGAAGTCCGCGCGAACGAAGACCTTCTGCCCGGCAACCTCGACTCGATCGATCGTGAGCTTCGCCATGATTCCTCCGAGCGGGGAATATACGGCGATGGGCCAATCGACCTCCGAGCCACTTCGACCCGGCGAGCGCGTCTCGACAGGCGGTGCGCCACCGCTGCGAACGATCGTGCTCGTCGGCCCCACCGCGGGCGGCAAGACGGCGTTGGCGATCGAACTGGCCCTGCGGCTCGGATCAGCGGAGGTCATCAGCGCGGACAGCATGCAGGTCTACCGCGGCATGGACATCGGCACCGCGAAGCCCACGATGGAGGAGCGGCGCGGTGTACCGCATCATCTGATCGATGTTGCCGATCCCCACGAGGGCGAGTTCACGCTTGTGCAGTGGCTGCGCACCGCGCGGCGCGCGATCGAGGAGGTCCATCATCGCGGGTCCGTTGCGATCGTCGTCGGCGGGACGAATCTCTATGTGCGCTCGCTTCTTGAGGGAATCGCCGAGGCGCCCGCGACCGATCCTGCGTTGCGGGCGGAGCTCGAAGCGAGTTCCGATGCGGCGCTCCGCGCGGAGTTGACTCGCGTGGATCCCGCAAGTGCGGAGCGGATCCACGAGCACGATCGACGGCGAACGCTCCGCGCGGTGGAGTTGCATCGGCTCACGGGTCGGCGCCCTTCCGAGCTTCGCAATCAGTGGGGAGCATCCGCGGCCGCGCTTCCGCCGGATGTGGCATTCGTCGGTCTCGATTGGGATGTGGACGAGATCAACCGGCGGATCAACGAGCGCGTGCGCCGCATGTTCGGCTCGGGTCTTGTCGAGGAAGTTCGTGGACTCCTGGCCGCCGGCCCGCTCACGCGCCAGGCGCGTGGGGCCGTGGGATACATGGAGGTCGGCGAGCACCTCGGAGCTCGATGTTCGCTCGACGACGCGATCGAGTTGACGAAGATCCGATCCCGTCGACTCGGAAAGCAGCAGCGCACCTGGCTGCGTCGATTCAGGCTGATTCCGCGGTCAATCTGGCTCCCCGGCGCGCTCGGTGCCGTCGCGCTGCGCGACCTCCTGATGGAGCGCGAATCGGCCCGACTGGTTATTGGCCATCAGAAGGATTCACCTTGACGGAGCATCGGGCCGATCGCTTCAATCCGCCCCCTTCCCCTCTCGCATGGCAGCACGCAAGAAATCAACCAAGGCCGATGGCTCCGTTGCGTCCGTGGCAGGAGCGACCGTGAAGCAGCGGCGGCGGGGCGCTTCCAGCTCCAAGGCGTCCGGGCGCACTCCCCGCGCCGGCACCCCGAGCGATGACGGCGGCGGCGAATCGGTCTCGACCGCCGGACGCAAGCTCGTGATCGTCGAGAGCCCGGCCAAGGCGAAGACCATCAACAAGTACCTGGGCGGCGACTTCGTGGTGAAGGCATCCGTGGGTCACATCCGCGATCTGCCCGGCAAGGCGCCCAAGGGATCCAAGCAGCCCGTGCCCGGCGTCGATCTCGAGAATGACTTCGAGCCCGTCTACGAGGTCCTTCCCGAGAAGCAGAAGATCGCCGCCGAGCTTCGCAAGGCGGCCAAGAGCGCCAGCGAGGTCTGGTTCGCGACCGATCTCGACCGCGAGGGCGAGGCGATCGCGTGGCATCTCGCGGAACTGCTGGGCGTGAAGCCCGAGACCGCGAAGCGCGTCGTCTTCAATGCGATCACGAAGGAGGAGATCCGCCGCGCGTTCGAGCATCCGAGGCAGATCGACATCGACAAGGTGAACGCGCAGCAGGCGCGGCGCATCCTCGATCGCATCGTCGGCTATCAGGTCTCGCCGCTGCTCTGGAAGAAGGTGGCGCGTGGCACGAGCGCGGGGCGTGTGCAGTCGGTGGCGCTGCGGCTGATCGTGGAGCGGGAGCGCGAGATCCGCGCGTTCGTGCCCGACGAGCGATGGGAGATCGACGCGGAGATGACCTTCGAGCTGGCGCGAGCGGCCGAGCTCGACCCCGCGTGGCAGGCATTCCAGAGCAGGGAGGATGAGCGCGGCCGCGCGCCCAATCGCGCGGCACGGCTCAAGTGGCTCGCCGATCACAAGGCGCTCGAGTGCGAGCTGGTGGAGCTCGACGGCGCGAAGTTCGAGATCGGCGCCACGGCCGAGGAGTCCGGCGGAGCGAGCGGCCCGAAGGATCTCACCGCCGCCGTGAAGCGCGTCGCGGAGGCCACGGGTCTCATCGATGTCAAGGTGGCGTCGAGTCCCGATCCCGGCGGCAAGGGTCCGGCATCGATCATCCGCACGGTGCGCGGTCGCGTCGGTCCCGGCGTGCGCTACCGCGTCGAGTCGATCGAGCGCAAGCGGACGACCAGCCGGCCGTATCCGCCGTTCATCACCAGCTCGCTTCAGATCGGCGCCAGCAGCGTGCTCGGATTCCACACCGACCGCACGATGGCGATGGCGCAGCAGCTCTATCAGGGCGTGAACATTCCGGGCGAGGGCCCGGTGGCGCTCATCACCTACATGCGCACCGACTCGACGCATCTCTCCGGCGAGGCGATCGGAATGGCGCGCGATCACATCGGCCGCGCCTACGGAGCGAAGTACCTTCCCGAGAAGCCGAACTTCTTCGGTTCGAGCAACAAGGCGGCGCAGGAGGCGCACGAGGCGATCCGCCCGACCGATGTCACGCGCACGCCGGCGTCGCTTCGCGGCAAGATCACCGACGAGCAGTGGAAGCTCTACGACCTCATCTGGCGCCGCTTCGTGGCGTGCCAGATGGTCAGTGCCGAATGGGATTCGACGAGCATCACGCTGCGACGCTCGGACGACGGCGCGCCGAAGCCCGCGGCCAGGGCGCCCCTGTTCAAGGCGAGCGGCCGGCAGCTCGCGTTCGACGGCTTCTACAAGGCCTTCGGCGAGCCCGAGTCGGCGGATGACCCGGTGCTGCCGCCCGAACTGAAGGAAGGTGCCGCGCTCGCGCCGTTCTCCATCGAGCCCATCCAGAAGTTCACCTCCCCCCCGCCGCGCTTCACCGAGGCAAGCCTCGTCAAGAAGCTCGAGGAGGAGGGCATCGGCCGACCGTCGACCTACGCGTCCATCATCAACACGATCGAGCGCCAGAAGTATGTCGAGCAGCTCGAGCGCCGCTTCCACGCGACCGATCGCGGCATGGTCGTTTCGGACAAGCTCGTGCAGGGCTTCCCGGAGCTCATGGATGTCGGCTACACGCGCGAGATGGAGAAGAAGCTCGATCAGATCGAGGACGATCACATCTCGTGGCAGAGCATGCTGCACGAGTTCTACGGGCCGTTCCGCATCGCGCTCGATCACGCCGACGAGCGCATGACGCATGCGAAGGCCGAGCTCGTTCCCGCGATCTACGCGTGCCCGAAGTGCGGCAGCCGCACGGCGTATCGCTTCGGCAAGAACGGCCGCTTCCTCTCATGCACCGCGTACCCGGAGTGCGAGTTCGCAAGCCCCATCGACCGCGACGGCAAGCCGCAGCTTCAGCAGAAGATCGACCTGCTCTGCCCCGTCGACAACTCACCCATGATCCTGCGCACCGGACGGTTCGGCGAGTTCCTGACCAGCGAGAACCCGAAGACGAAGTTCATCCTGAACCTCGACAAGAAGAAGCGCACGCTCAAGTTCCCGGCGGCACCGCCGCTCGTCACCGAGCTCAAGTGCGGCAAGTGCGACGCGCCGCTCAATCTCCGTGAAGGCAAGCGCGGGCCCTGGCTCGGCTGTTCGAGATTCCCAAAGTGCCGCGGTCGCGAGCAGTGGTCGAAGGTCGATGATTCGACGAAGACGAAGCTCGAAAAGGAGCTTGCCGCACGGATGAAGAGCTTCGAGCCGCTCAAGCTCACGCGCCTGGACGGCAAGACGCCGGTCGAGAACGGCACGCCGCTCGAGGACCTCATGCTTCCCGGCGAGCAGCTCGAGCTGAAGGTTCATCCCGATGCCGAACGCGAGCTCCGCAAGGCGGGGTGAGGGGCGGCGTCATGCTCGGGCCCATGCGAGGGACGGGGCGCTGCGAGTCGCCGATCCGTCCCGCACGCGAGTGCCTGGGAGCCGGAGCCCGTGCCGGGGGGCGATCGCTCGTCGTCAGCCGGACTCGCCAGGAGGCTCAAGCGCCTCCGCGTCGGCCGCGTCCTTCGCCCGACCGGTCGCACGCTTGTTCCGGAGCAGGGACGCGAGCCCGAGGTAGGCCACCGGCACATCTCCGTAGCTTCCCGTGCTGATGTCGGCGAACGCCGAGTCGATGTCCACGCCGTCGATCGAGGTCACCAGATCCACCCGACACGGCGGCAAGCCAAGCTGCACCACGCGCCCGGGACGATCGAAGTCGGATCGATCGAGCCCCAGCGAACCGAATCCGAACTCGGCAAGTGCCGCCAAGAGGCGCTCGGCATTGGCGTGCGACGGGCGCACCAGGATGTCGATGTCGCCGGTGTAGCGCGGAGCACCGTGGTGTCCCACCGCGTACCCACCGACGATGACATACTCAACGCGATGCGCGTTGAACAGCGTCAGCAGATCGCGAAAGTCTGGGTAGATCTCCATGCTGATGCCTGCGAAGCCGCTCGATCTGCGCGATTCGCTCCGCCGGTGGCCGGGAGCGCCAGTACTCGAGGTCGCGCCGTGCCAGCGCCAGATCCTTGAGAGAGCCCTTGAAGACGACCTTCTCGATCACAACGGGATCATACGGAAGTCGACTCGACTGCGAGTGAGGAAGGCCGGTCGGCGTCGGCCGCCCCAGGGGTCGGATGGCGCTCGATCGGCGCCGCGGGTCACGGCGACGACTCGCCATCCAGGGGATCACCGGGCGCCTCGTCGACCGCGCCGAACTCGCGAAGGAGGCGCAGCGATGATGCGGGGAGTCCCATCGCCTTCACGGCATGAAGAGGAGTTCCGAGCAGCCAGTGCCGACGGTTCGGATCGGCGCCGCGCTCGACGAGGAGCCGTGCGATGTCGTGGTAGCGAAACGCCATCGCGATGGAGAGTGATGGATGCAGTTCGGAATCGGCGGGCGCCCCTGCGTCGAGGATGCGACGGACCATCGTCGCATCGCCGGAGAGGATCGCGGCCTCCAGTATGCGATCGGGAAGAGTCGTCACATCGGACTCGGTCCCAGCATCGGCGTCGTCCTCTGACGGGGGGTCGTCCCCCAACTGGGCGTCGGCGCTGGCGCGCCCGGTGTGGGTGGGAACGCGGATGTTCGCTCCCTCGGAGAAAAGCAGCTCGACCATTTCGTGCCGGCGCCACCGGGCGGCTCCAGCCAGTGCGCGATTTGCCTCTTCGAACTGCGCCCAATCGCTCATGAACTCGGGGGTCCAGGGATCATTGCGCCACCACTCCTGATCGTGCAGGATCGTGGCGAGCTCGCCGTCACCCCGAAGCGAATCCAGGATCTGTCGCACGGCGTCAGGGCTTCCGCCCATCGCGGCGCTCTGAACAAGGCGCGTCGCGAAGCTCCGGCCGTACGCGATCAGCCCGTACCTCCAACTCGGTGCCCGCATCAGGATGGAGCGGACCGTTGCCGCGTCCCCCCGGCTTGCCGCTTGGACGAGCATGCGGGAGAGAATTGCGCCGTTTCGCAGGCGCTGCTGCTCGGTCGGATTGTCATGCGCGGTGGACTCAACGCGATCGATCAACAACTCGATCGTTTCGGGACAGCCAACGAGAACCGCCTGCGCAAGAGGACTCCTCCAATACGCATCCCAATCCTCCAGGGTGTCCCATGCACAAACGGGATCTCCGCCTCGATCGAGAAGCGCCTGCACGAGCTCAGTTCGCCCGTAAAGCGCCGAGTACTGAAGCGATCGGCAGGGCGCTGGCATGCCGAATGCTCGCGATGCGGCCTCAGGCGAGGACTCCCAGGCATCAATGAGCGCCACCACTGCGTCCAGATCCTCGCGCCAGACCGCGATCTCGATCGGGTCGTCGCAGCTGCGGTGAAGACTATGGAGGCCGATCGCAACAGCGGCCGCGCATGAGGCCGTGAGAAGCGTTGCCGTGATCGCAATGATGAACACTGCGCGGCCGGGCGTCCGGACCTGCTCATCGGAGAGTCTGCCGCACTCGGTGCACGGCGCAACCGCGCCCGGCACACGCTGCTGGCCGCACCATGGACAGCGCCGTTGGCGCCGTCGGCGGTGCCGACGCAGCGCCCTGACCGCGGGCGGCGACAGCACCAGGCCTCCCCAAGCGGCAGCAAAGACCATTGCGTTCATGGCGAAGCCAGCGACGATGGGTCGGAACGGGATGCGACGGGAAGCTGATTCGGCGGTGATGTCGAAGGGTCCCATTGAGGCGATCCGGTCATCCCTTCGGAGTGGGAGGTCGTCCACGAAGAGACCCAGTCCGATGGAGACGATCGGCAGACCCTCGTCCAGCGAGATCGACTTGGACTCTGGTTGGATCGGCACCTTGAGGCTGGTGTAGTAGCCATCGATTCTGGTCACGACCATGCAATGGAACGGCCACCCTTGGAGCTCGTGCGTCACGCGTCGGTCGTTGACGCATCGCTCCCGCGATGCGTCCCACGAGGGCAGTTCGAAGGGCGCTGTTGGAGCCACGCGGAGGTCCCCAAGATCGACCCACGCATCGATTGGCTCCAGGTCCACGACCGTGGTCGCCATGCCGACGCCGTACACACGCCGCTCCCATCCCGTTGTCGTCATGCTCCGAACCGACTGCATCTCTGAGGCGCTGGCCAGCGGCTCATCTCGCCACCAGATCGACTCCGTGGCCGCCATGACCCACGCCACGAGCACCGTGGTCACAGCACCGAGCAGGAGCAGCAGTGCGGCGAACGCAGCCCAGCGGCGCATGCCGTGAGTCTACGGAGCAGGCGCCGCGCGCTCAGCGCGACTCGCCGGTGAGGAAGCCGAGATCCGAGCGACCACCGAAGTCAGGCCGTCCGGGGCGTCGAGCGGGCGGGATAGAAGAGGAGAAGGAGCGCGAGCGATCCGATCGCGATCCACATGGGCACGCTGAAGAGCCTCGTGTAGTTCATGACTCTCGTGGGCGTGCCGTCGGCGTTCAGCACTGCGTGACCGGCCGCATCGAGCACGGCATCCATCGCGTGGTTGCCCACCACTGCGGTCGCGAAGTAGCTGCCGACGATGATGCCGATTCCGATGAACACGAGGTTGTACAGATTCTGCGCCGTCGCGCGGACATCGGGCGTCGTCTGCTCGTCGACCACCATGAATGCGATGAAGATGAAGCATCCGAAGCAGAGTCCGTGCAGCGCCACGCCGAAGAGCACCGGCATCAGTTCCGGGGCGTACGCGAAGATCGCCATGCGCGCCGCATAGGCGCAGAGCCCGACGGCCAGCAGCCACTTCCGTGCGACGCGCGGGGCGATCAGCGGCATCAGCGCGAGCACCGCGATCTCGGTCATCTGGCCGATCGTCATGAGTCCACCGCCGCCGACGCCCAGGATCTGGTTCACCGCCTCGGCGAATCGGTCGGCCCGCGCGCTGTTGGCGGCATTCTGGATGCCGCCGACGAAGTCGCTGGTGAAGATGAAATAGAACTGGTGGATCATGCTCACCGGAATGGAGATCAGAAAGAGCGTGATCAGCGGCTGAAGTCGGATCTCCTTGAGCGCCTCCGTGAAGGCGAGCTTCTCGCGCGCATTCCTCGCGGGCGGCGTGTGCGGCAGCGTGAGGCAGTAGAGGGCCATGATGAGACCGACCGCCGCGCTCAACTGGAACGCCACCGCCCGGCCGGCGTTCTGCGTGCTCGCCACCTGGGCGTCGAAGGCCGCCTTCAACTCCGGGGACGCGAAGCCTTCCACCGGAGACTCGGGCGTATGCCAGCGCAGCAGTACCTGCCCCACGGTGATGCCGGCGGCGATCCAGCCGATGGTGCCCCAGAGTCGGATCGGCCCGAAGTCGCGGTCGCGGTTCCGCAGATTCGCGAAGGCCAGAGAATTCGTCAGCGCCAGCGTCGGCGCGTACACGAAGCCATAGAGAGCACTGAGCACGAGGAAGGTCGGGAAGGCCTCGACATAGGCAAGCGTGAGCACGAGCACGGCGCCGATGAAGTGGCTCGCCGCGAGCAGCTTCTCCGTGGCGAAGTTCCGATCGGCAAGCTGGCCGGCGATGAACGGCCCGAAGATGGCGCCGACCGCGCCGGCCGAGAGGCATGCTCCAGTCTGTTCCAGCGTGAATCCGCGATGCCCCAGGAGGAACGGATACAGGATCGGCAGCCAGGCGCCCCAGATCGCGTACTGGAGGAACATCATGGCGCTCAGCCGCAGTCCCACCATGGGGGGCCTGCCGTCGTTCAGCGCGTCATCGGCGAGGAAGTGGTCGGGCGTTTGATCGATCCCCATCGAGCGCCTCCTTGGTGGCGTCGGCGAGAATACGACGCGGCCGCAATCCGTGGCGGACCGCGCGTCCCGCGTAGGATCTCCGCACCCATGCAGCCACGACGCACCACGCGCCAGGTCTCGGTCGGCGACTCCCGGGTCGGCATCGTCCGGATCGGCGGCGACGCCCCGATCTCCGTCCAGACCATGACCGCCGGCTACACGCATGACATCGACGCCTGCGTGGCCGAGATCGAGCGCTACCGCGGAGCCGGCGCGGACATCGTGCGCGTAGCGGTGCCCGAGCGCAAGGACACCGAGGCCCTCCACGAGATCATCAAGCAGGTGCGCATCCCGATCGTGGCGGATGTGCACTTCCACTTCCAGCGGGCGCTCGAGGCCGTGGAGGCGGGCGTGCACAAGATCCGCCTCAATCCCGGCAACATCAGCGACCGCGAGCAGGTCAACAAGGTGATCGATGCCTGCAAGGAGCGGAGGATCCCGATCCGCATCGGCGTGAATGAAGGCTCGATCATCGAGCGCAAGGACAAGCAGCGTCGCGCGGCCGAGCTCGGCATGTACTTCACCGGCCACAAGTCCGGGCACCTGCTGGCACTCATGATCGCCAAGCTCGAGGAGTACCTCGAGATCTTCGACGCGCGGAACTTCCACGATGTGGTCATCAGCGCCAAGTCGATGGACGCAACGCTCGTCATCGACGCCTACACCGAGATCAGCAGACGATTCGACTACCCGCTGCACCTGGGCGTCACGCATGCGGGCCCGAAGACCACCGGTGCCATCCGCTCCGTGGTGGCCCTCGGCACGCTCATCTCCAACGGCATCGGCGACACGGTGCGAATCTCCTACGCGAGCGACCACATCGACGAGGTGAAGGACGCGCTCGAGATGCTCTACTGCCTCGACAAGCGCACGCGGCGCGGCGTGGACCTCATCGCCTGCCCCACCTGCGGGCGCATCCAGGTGGATCTCTTCACGCTCGTCAAGGAAGTGGAACGCACGCTCGAGCGCGAGATCACGCTGCCGATCAAGGTGGCCGTCATGGGCTGTGTGGTGAACGGTCCGGGCGAGGCGGAAGGCGCCGATGTCGCCGTCTTCGCGGGCGACCGCCGCGGCATCATCTATGTGCAGGGCCAGCGCGTCGCGAATGTGCCGGAGGAGGAGATCCTTCCGAAGCTGCTCGAGGAGTGCCGGAAGTTCCAGGATCGCGTCTCGCGCGGCGAGGCGAAGCTCGGGGAGAAGGTCGTCGAGATCGTGCCGCCGGACCCGATCGGCGAACTGGGGTCGGGCATCGAGAAGATCAAGGCGGGACTCGTCGAGAAGGTGACCGTGGGCGGCCGATGAGGCGGTCGGATCGCCCGGACCGAAGATTCCTGCAGCATCGACGGGAATCGAACCGTATCTTCTTCCCGGACACGGAGACCCTCATGCAAGAGACCCCCATCGCTCGACGCGGCTTCACGCTCGTCGAAATGCTCATCACGCTCGCCATCATCGCACTCCTGATGGGCCTCCTGCTCACCGGACTTCGCGCCGCGCGCGACTCGGCGCGCGAGACGCGCCAGATGTCGAACCTGCGCCAGCTCTTCGTGCCGTGGCACGCCTATTCCGTGTCCAACAACGAACAGGTGCTTCCGGGCTTCCTCGAGTCGGGCGTGCAGCAGGCGTGGAAGGTCAAGTTCCGCAACAGCAGTGGACAGGAAGTCGCTCCCGCGCTCGCGCAGACCTATGCGTGGCGCCTGGCGGGCTTCATGGACTACAGCATCGAACTGACGATCTCGTACATGGACTCGGGCAATGCCAGCTTCAACGAGTCCCTCTTCGAGCCCGGCGCGCGCGCCTTCACCATGCCGGCGCCGCTTGCCACGGTCGAGTCGCTGCCGGGCTCCGCAGTCGCGCTGCAGCCGGAGTTCGGCTACAACGCGTACTACATGGGAGGGTGGTACGAGATGATCGGCGGCTCGCCAACCATGCGCTTCATCGACGCGAAGAACCCGACGACGAACGCGCCCATCACACCGGTGGCCCGATCGATCGCGGCCATCACGCGACCCGAGAACATCATCACCTTCTGCGGCAGCACCTTCTCGGGCGCCGGCGACTTCAAGGACGCGGAGCCGACGGCCTCCGGTTCCGCGTGGGTCGTGCCGCCGTGGCTCGGCGCATCGAAGATCTGGGAGATCGGCGGCGGAGGCATCGACGACTTCGCCGTCACCGTGCTCGTCCCCCAGGCCGTCCCGCTGCGGCGATTCAACATGATTCCGTATGCGACCGCCGACGGCAGCCAGCGCACCGGCACATTCTCCGAGCTCCGCAACATGCGGATGTGGACGAATCGCCAGGACCTCACGGACGCCGAGGCCTACGGCGCGGTCCACACCGAGAACTGACGCTTGCGGAGCGCACCGCGCGGTGGGGTTCCTGCACTCGACGCATGCCCACGATGCGGACTCGTGCACATCGTTCCTGCGGTGCCTGAAGGTCGCCGCGCCTGCTGCACTCGATGCGGCGCGAACATTGAGCGGCGCCTTCGCGCGAGCCTGGAGCGAACGGCGGCCTTCTCGCTCGCGGCGCTCGCGATCTACCTGCCCGCCAACCTGCTGCCGGTCATCACGATCGAGCGTCTCGGCGCCCGGCGCGAGACGACGGTGTGGCAGGGCGTCATGGAGCTCTTCGAGCGAGGGAGCTGGGGCGTGGCCACGATCGTCTTCGTGGCGAGCATGGTGGTGCCGCTGATGAAGCTCGTGGGGCTCGCCTGGCTCTGCATCGCGGCCAACCAGCGCGCGGGCCGGCTCGAACGCGCGCGCCTGCATCGGGTGATCGAGGCAATCGGCCCGTGGGCCATGATCGATGTATTCCTCGTGGCCATCCTCGTCGCCACGGTGAAGCTCGGCGAGGTGGCCGTGGTCCTTCCCGGTCCGGGTCTCGCCGCGTACACGGCGCTCGTGGTCCTCTCCCTGCTCGCGTCCGCCAGCTTCGATCCGCGGCTCGTCTGGGAGGATGACGGAGCGAGTCCTGCATGAGATGCTGTCGCACACGACGCTTGAACGCGCCGGAGAACTCATGACCACGCCGACGCCGCCCACCGCCATCGTCCGCCGCACGCGTGGACTCTCTCCGGTGTGGATCGTGCCGTTGATCACGCTGGCCGTGGCCGCGGCGCTGGTGCTGCGCGACTGGTTCTCGCAAGGGCCTCGGTACGAGGTCCTCGTTCCCACTGCGGACGGGCTCGAGCCGGGTCGCACGCCCGTGAAGTGCGCGGGGGTGGTGGTCGGACGCATTCGCGCCGTGACGCTGCTTCCCGAGGGACTTCGGCCGGTGGCCGAGATCGAACTGGAGCCGTGGAGCCGTCGACTGCTGCACGGCGATGCGCGATTCTGGATCGAGCGGCCCGAGATATCGCTCCAGGGAATTCGCGGTCTCGGCACGCTCGCAAGCGGCCCGTTCCTCGCACTCGAGCCCGGCTCGGCGGGTCCGCCGCCCGTTCGCTTCGAGGCCCTGGCGCGGGCGCCGGTCGCGGGCGCCCCCGGACTCGTGGTGCAGCTTCGCGCGCCGCGACTTCGCGCGCTGCGCCGAGGTTCCCCGGTGCTCTTCCGCGACATGCCCGTCGGTCAGGTGATCGATCTTGCGATTGCGAACAATGCGAAGCACGCACTCATCACGGCGCGGATCGAGCCGCGGTACGCGCCGCTCGTGCGCAGCACGACCCGATTCTGGAACGCCTCGGGCTTCTCGCTCGACCTCGGCATCACCGGTCTCTCGACGCAGGTGGAGAGCCTGGAGAGCGTGCTCGTCGGCGGCATCGCGTTCGCCACACCCGATCCTCCGGGCGAGGCGGAGATCGACGGCACGATCTTCGATCTCGCCGACAAGCCGGATCCGAAGTGGCTGAACTGGGCGCCGGGGATCGAGCTGGCGCCGCTGCGCGAATGAGTCGGCGACCGCGGCGCCCGCCTCGCCGCCGCAGGCGAGGGACGACCGCGCGTCACGCCGTATCGACGCAGAGGATCGTCACATCGTCGGCAAAGCAGTCGCCGCCGGCATGCCTGCGCAACGCGGAGCAGATTCCGTCAACGAGCGCCTCGGCGTCGGCGGCGCCGGCGACGCACTGCGCCACCGCCTCCATGCCGAACATGCCGCGGGCCTCCGTCCCCTGCTGCTCGGCGACGCCGTCCGTCAGCAGCAGCAGTCGCATGCCGGGCACGATGGGCCACTCGGATTGGTCGTAGACGAGATCGGGAGCGATACCCAGCACCGGTCCGCCGCCTGCCTCGATGGTCTCGACGCGCCCGTCGGCGATGAGCACGCCATACCCGTGACCCGCATCCGCCACGCGAAGGACGCCGCGGCGCCGATCGACCTGGGCGGCCATCAGTGAAACGAAGTCGGCCTCGTCGCGACGGTTGGCGTGGACGAACGCTCCCGTGAGCGTGATCGCCTCCGCAAGCTGCATCCCCATCGACAGGCACGCGGAGAGGTGCGATGCCACGAGGGACATCACGATGGCCGAGTCCACGCCCTTGCCGCGCACATCGCCGATGAAGAAGGTGACGCAATCATCGGCACCGTGCACGCCGGCGATGTCGCCGGCGACGAGCTGCCCCGGCCTCGAGTAGAGACGCCAGCGGCAGCCCTGCATCACGCCGCGTTCGGCGGGCAGAAGGCTCTGCTGGGCACGCCGCGCGGCAGCGAGCTGCTGCTCCAATTCCAGGTGCCGCTGCTCCGCGGCCACTCGGCGCAGATTCCCGATCGCGAGTCCGCAGAGCTTCGCCACGATCTGACAGAAGGCGGCGGCATCGGGATTGGGGCGGGCCGATCGACGCTGCGAGTCGAGGTAAAGGAATGCCTCGACGAGCGGCGGCACGATCACGGGCGCACACAGCGCTGCGGCGACGCCCGAGCCGACGATGCTCTCGGCTTCACGAAGCGCGTCCACATCCTCGAGGCGAACCACCGCACCGGCCGCCGCGGCACTGAGGAGCGTGCGGCTCACGCGCGATGACGGAACGGCATCCGCGTCGGCTCCGGTGCGCACGGAGAGCGTGTCGAGCGTCTCCATGCCGCCCGCCCAGCGAAGCATCAGGGCCCGCGCGAATCCCGTACCCGTGATGAGCGCCGCCGTCGCGGCGTCGGCCACGGCTCGTTCGTCGCGCGCGGCGTTGATGAGGTCCGCCACCTCCAGCAGCAGCGAGAGTCGACGGCCGTTGAGCGCGCCGAGCTCCTCGGCACTGAGCGCTCGCACCAGACCGCTTTCGCCCGCATCCTCGAGTCGCGGAGAGTCGGTGCGCGTCGAGTGGTCCGTGCCGAGCTCGAGGCGCAGTGCGAAGGGACGCACGAGGATCGTGGCGGTGCGACCGACCGGCACGGGCTTGCGCGGCGCAAGGAGCACGCCGTCGACCATCGTGCCGTGCCGGCTGCCGAGATCCTCCGCATACCAGCGCCCATCCCGCTCGAAGAGGCGGAGGTGCTGGCGACTCACCGCATCGTGACCGAGTCGCACCGCTGCCGAGGCATCCCGGCCCACGATCACCTCGCGCACCGCGTCGAGCGACATCGTGCGAGGCTCGCTGCCGCCCTCGATGCAGATGCGCAACGGCGCGCCGCTCCGGGAGACGGCGCCCGCGGCGCTCGACGCGCCGTCCTGGCGGCTCATGGTTCGACCTTCCCGGCCGGGCGACCCGACACCGCCTCGTCGAGCCCCGCGTCGCGCAGCGCGTCCCGGATCATGCCCCGCAGCATCGCCTCGTCCGACGCGTCGAGTCCGGCGGCTCGTGCGTTCGCGGACATCGCGGGCACCCATCGTTCATCGACGGCGCGCCAACCCTCGGCGAGCAGCCGTCGCTCCAGGTCGGGCATGTGCGCGGCGCCGTAGAAGATCGCGATCGACTCGGGCGGCTGATCCCCGGCGAGTCGCGCGGCAAGCTCCTCCCAGACGACTTCGTTGCGTCGAACGAGGATCACCTCCATGAGCTTCGGCGGAAGTCCTCGCTTCAGCGTCTGCTCGCTGCTTGCCGCGAGCGCTTCGATCAGCATCAGCTTGGTCAATTCGCGAAGGCGGCCGCCGCTGACGCCGTCGGCGAGGCGCAGCATTGCAAGCACGCTCCGCGCGAGGCCCGCGGTCATGCTCGCGCCCGTGAGCGTGCGCATCGTCGCGGTGCTGCCGTCGTCGGGATGACCCAGCGCCTCGGAGAACTCGCGCTCGGACATGTCCGCAAGCTCCCAGTGACGGCCGCCGTAGTTCATCGCGGTGAGCTGAAAGGAAAGTCCCAGCGCCGCCGCAAGTCCGGCCTGGAGACCATCGTCCGCCGACGACGCGGGAGCTCGGCGATCCGGGGGCGTCCGCAGTCGAATGTCCGCCGCTTCCGCCTCGCCGCCGGGCGCTCCATCCTCGCCCCGGCTGATGAGCACGAAGCCGCCACTCTCCTGCGCCTCGAGCTCGATGGCGCCGCCCCACGCATCGCGCAACGCTGCCTCGATCCACGCGCCGGCTCGGCTGTCGATCGACGGAGCGCGCTCCAGTGTGCGCTCGAGGCTCGGAGCCGCCCCCGTGCCCCCGACCTTGGCTGGCTCCGTGGCGTTCGCCTGATCCGCCTCGCGCACCAGAAGCATCATGCGTCGCAGATAGAGCATCGAATCACGCGTGAGTTCGACTCGATCGGCACCTCGACGCCGCAGCGATCGCTCCACGCCGCGAGGCGCCACCGACTCATAGAGCACCACGGCATGCTCGTCCAGACTCCGCTGCATCTGGTCGAAGTAGGACGCATCGGCGATGTGCACGGCCCCGACGAGTGCCACGACAGGGCCCGCCTCGCCCCGGCGGTAGCTTCGCGTTGCGACCTCGAGCTGCGCGCCGCCCTCGCGTGCGGGTGATCGGCGAACGAAGGAGGCATTGGCCACGGCGCCCGAAGCCGCCGGTCCCGTCGACGCCGTCTGCGCGGCAGATGAGACCGTCATGAGCGCCGACGCGGCGATTGCAATCGCGGCGCCGACAGCGGCACCTCGGTCGACCCGCCACACCGTTGCATCAGCGACGCGACGATGCCATCGCCGGAGCGCCAGCCTGGACATCCGCCCCCTCCGTTCCTGAGGTGCTCGACTTCCACGACGCACTCTGGGCCGAGGCGACGATCGTCTCCATCCGTCCGACGGCCCGATCCGCCTGGGCGCGGAAGATCATGTACGGGAAGAGCGTGACCAGCGCCAGCGACAATCCGCTCGCGGTGGCGATGAGCGCCTCCGCAATGCCGTGGCTGACCTGCGCCGGATCCGGCATGCCGCGCCCGCCCAGCAGCGCGAAGCTCTTGATGATGCCGCTCACCGTGCCGAGGATGCCGAGCAATGGCGCCGCCGTCACGATCGTGGCCAGCGTGCCGAGGAAGCGGTCGATGCGTGGACGCACCTCCTCCGAAGCGGCCACGGCGTTCGGATCGGTTGGACCGAGTCTGACGAGCGCTTCCGCCAGATCCGAATAGACATCCGGGCGCTCGGCTCGAATCGCCTCCACGCGCGCCCGCTGGCCGCGGCGGAGCGCATCGACCAGCCTCGCGAATCGGGCGCGACCTCGACGACCGTGCAGATTCACCCAGAAGACGCTGCGTTCGATGGTGAGCGCCACCATGAGCACGCTCAGCGCCAGCAGCGGCCACATCACGAAGCCGCCGCGGAACATCAGATCGACGAAGCCGTCAATGAGCGCCTGCACGACCGCATCATACGGGCGCGGCGCCGCACCGCTGCCCGTAGAATGACCCCCCATGTCGATGGCACCGGCACCGGCCAGCATCCGACGCGAGACCGAGCTGCTCGCCGAGATCGAATCACACCTGGCTCTTGCGGTCGATCGCGCCTCCCTTGCACCGAATCTGCGCGAATCGGTGCGCTATGCGCTGCTCGGCGGCGGCAAGCGCCTCCGCCCGATCCTCACGCTGGTCTGCGCCGAGGTCGCGGGCGGCCGCCGTGACGGCGTGCTCGATGCCGCCGCCGCAGTCGAGATGGTGCACGCCTTCAGCCTGGTCCACGATGACCTGCCTGCGCTCGACAACGACTCCCTGCGGCGCGGTCGTCCGACGCTGCATGTGGCCCACGGCGAGGCGATGGCGATCCTCGCGGGCGACGCCCTGCTCTCGCTCGCGTTCGAGACGGCCGCTCGAAGCCCGCGTCACTCCGACCGGCTCGTCGCCGAACTCGCAAGCGCCACGACCGCGATGATCACCGGGCAGGTCTACGACACGCTCGGTGGATTCGAAGCGGATCAATCGAACGAGTCGAGGCTGCTCTCGGTGCATCGAAACAAGACCGGGGCGCTCATCCGCGCGGCATGTCGCATGGGTGCCGTGGGCGTCTCCGCCCCGGAGTCCACCGTCGATCTCCTCTCGCGATGGGGCGAGGTCGTCGGGCTCATGTTCCAGGTGGTCGACGACCTCATCGATGAGACGCAGACGGCGGAGCATGCGGGCAAGGCCGTGGGCAAGGATCGTGCCGCAGGCAAGCTCACATGGCCGGCGGTGCATGGCGTCGACGCGACGCGCCGCGAGATCGAGCGTCTGGCCGATGCGGCCCGAGAAGTCGCGGATCCGCTCGGTGCCGACGCGGCGCCGCTGCTGGAAATCACCGAACTGCTCGCCAATCGAACCCGCTGACTTGATCCGCACTAGAATCCCGACCGGCCGCGGAGCGAACCCAGCGGCAGGAGCGGCCGGAGCGCCGCCGGACCGTTGGAGGCGCAAGGACGACAATGACACAACTTCAAGATCTCAAGGGTCCCGCCGATCTTCGCAAGCTGCCAATCGCGGCGCTGCCGGAGCTCGCGGCGGAGATCCGGGCGGCGATCTGCGATCAGATCAGCCGCAGCGGCGGTCACCTCGCGCCGAATCTCGGCGTGGTCGAACTGACGCTTGCCCTGCACTATGTCTTCGATTTCAGCCATGACCGACTGCTCTTCGATGTCGGTCACCAGTGCTATCCCCACAAGCTGCTGACGGGCCGCTCCCACCTGCTGCCGAAGCTTCGCCAGCGCGACGGCATGGCCGGCTTCCCCGAGCCGCGCGAGAGCGCCTTCGACCTCTTCGCAGTCGGTCACGCCGGCACCGCCATCAGCACCGCCGTGGGCATGGCGCGAGGCGACATGCTCAACGGTGAGGGCTGGTCTCCCGAGAATCAGAACGGTCGTCGCGTGGTCAGCCTCATCGGTGACGCCAGCATCGTCAATGGCGTTGCCATGGAAGGGCTGAACAACGCCGGCACGCTGTCGCGGCAGTTCCTCGTCGTGCTCAACGACAACGGCATGAGCATCGCCCAGCCGCAGGGCGCCGTCGCCGCGTACTTCGATCGCGTGCGACTCAGCCACGGCTACGGCGAGTTCAAGCGCGCCGCGAAGGACCTCGCCCAGCGGCTTCCCGGCGGCGCCCTGATCGCCGACCTGTATCACCGCATGGGTGAGATGAGCAAGGCGATGATGAGCGAGGACGCATGGTTCGAGCACTTCGGGCTCGTGACGATCGGGCCGATCGACGGCCACGATCTGCCCGCGCTCATCGACACGCTCAGCGAGGTGAAGCACTTCGACAAGCCGATGGTGCTGCATGTGAAGACCGTCAAGGGCAAGGGCTTCAAGCCCGCCGAGGGCGATCCGTGCGGCATGCATTCGCCGAGCGCCTTCAGCATCATCGAGGACGAACTCGAGAGCGAAGGCTGCCGCGTCGAACTCAAGAAGGGCGGCCGCTCGTTCACGGGTGCATTCGGCGAGGCAATGATCGAGCTGATGCAGCGCGACCCGAAGGTGGTGGCCTGCACCGCCGCGATGCCCGACGGCACCGGTCTCAACAAGGTCATGTCCGCCTTCCCAGATCGCATCTGGGACACGGGCATCTGCGAGAGCCACGCGCTGGACATGATGGCGGGCCTTGCGAAGACGGGTTGGAAGCCCTTCTTCGCCGTCTACAGCACCTTCCTCCAGCGCGCGTTCGATCAGGCCTTCCAGGAGGCGGCGCTGCAGGGCCTTCCGGTGCGACTCTGCCTCGACCGTGCGGGGCTCGTCGGCGGCGACGGTGCTGTGCACCACGGATTCTGCGACATCTCGCTCCTTGCCACGCTGCCCAAGGCCGTGCTCATGGCAGCGATGGACGAGCCGAGCCTGAAGGCCGCGCTGGCGTTCATGGCGAACTACGACAGCGGCATCTCCATGGTGCGCTACCCGCGAGATTCCGTCAGTGCGAAGTTCGTGGAGCAGCACTGCCCCGCCTTCGAACTCGGCCGCGCCCGCGCGCTGCTCGAGCACGCGACCCCCGACATCGCCGTGCTCGGACTCGGTGTCATGGCGATCGAGGCGATGGACGCGGTCTCGCTCCTGCGTGATGAGTACAAGGTCAGCGTCTACGACGCTCGCTTCGCCAAGCCCGTCGATGCGGCGCTGCTGCGATCGCTCCTGGGGCGGGGTGTCCCCGTGGTCACCGTCGAGGATCACTCGATCCGCGGCGGCTTCGGCTCCTGCGTGCTGGAGGCCTGCAACGAGCATGGGCTCGATGCGCGGCTCGTCACGCGACTTGCACTGCCCGATGCGTGGATCTACCAGGGTGAGCGGCGCGAGCAGCTCGCGGAGGCCGGTCTCGATGCGGCTGGAATCGCCACGACGATTCGCGCGGTCCTCGACCGGCCCGTTGCGACGCCCGGCACAGCACGCTCTCGCTCGACCAGCGCTTCGCGCTGACGCGCTCCGTTCAGACCGGCTACCGACCGTCGCCGGGCGCAGGCACGCCGACCACGCGGCAGATGCCGCCGACCTGCACCTTCGTGATTTCGCCCGAGAGCACGCGAGCGCGGCTGACGCGCTCCTGCGCCTCGATCACCTGAATGATCGCAACTTCCGGTCCTTCCTCGCTGAGCACGGCGCCGGTCGCGGGATCACGAACGGGATCGACCTTCCCGAGCACGCGAAGCGTCATGCCGAGGGACATCGGCCGGCCTCGCCCCTGATTGAGCACGACAAGATCGTTCTGCAGCGCCGCCACGCGAATGGGATCGATCGCCTCGAGCACCTCGGAGATCTGCGCCCTCGCCGACTGCCTCGCGAAGAAGCCGAGCGCCGACTCCGGATTCGAGAGCGTGCTGCGCAGCTCCGGGAAGGGACGCGAGTCCCATGTGTTCGTCACTCGCCCGATCGCCAGGATCTCGGCGGTGGCCACATCCACGACGCGGTAGGTGACCTCGATGCCGCCGCCGAACTCGAAGGCCAGATAGCCGCTCGCACGCACCTCCACGCGACGGCATGATGTGCCCGCAAGCTCCACGGCGGTGACCACGAGGCGATCGGCGCCGACGAGCCTGCCCAGCCTCGCAAGCTCCTTCGGATCCATGCCCTGCGTGCGCTGGAAGTTCTGTTCCTGGAGTACGCGATCAAGGGTGTCGCGGTCGACGACGCGGAATCGCTGCGTGTCGACGATCGCCTCGATGAGCTCCTGCGTGCAGCGGCGCGACACATCCGCGCCCGGGCGCGAGACCGTTCCGCAGTCGCTCTCGCCGCTCGCAGGTGGCGTTCCGAAGATGTAGCTCGGGAGCCGCGCGTCGAACGGCATGACCGCGATCGATCGCGGTTCACCATGCAGCGCGGGTGTCGGAGCGGGCAGCGGCACCGCCGGCACGACGGTCGGCAGCGGCGGCAGATCCGGCAACGGCGCTGGAGACGGTGAGGGTGTTGGCGCGGGCGACGGTGCGGGCGTGGGCGGCGTGGCGGCCATCGTCACGAACGCGAAGGCGGCACAGGCAAGGATCCCGGCCTTCAGCATGATCACCTCAGTTGCTTCCCGTCTTGGCGATGGGCAGACTCGTGCCCTCCCAGATCACGCGACCCGTCAGAAGATCCACCACGAAGATCCGCAGTTGATAGGTCTTCTGCTTGAGCCTGCCATCGGTGGAGTAGGCCGACTGGAATTCGCTGTTGACGGAGATCTGCGGCGCCTCCACCGACTGCATCGCCCCCGACTGCTGCACGGACTGCGGATTGAACATCGGATCGTCCGCAAGCTCCCGCGCCTCGCGCACGCTCGGGTCATGTCCCTCCGCCGTGCGCAGCGCCGCGGTGAACTGGACCTGTCCGCTGTTCAGCAGCGTGGTGCGGATCCGCGTGTTCACGATGTTCACCGGAACATTGGGGTCGCTCGAGTTGTTGACGGTGTTGTTGTAGCGCGCCAGCACCGGCTGCGGGTAGCGCATGAACGCGGGCGAACTCAGCATCTGCCGACACATGCTCGCGGCGATCTCCTGCGAATCGCCGTAGTCGACGCCCATGCCCGTCACCGCCTCGGGTCCCGTGGGATCGATGCGCTTCGGCGGCTGGCTGCACCCGCCCGGGAGCAGCAGCCCCAGCGCCAGGAGCGCCGGCGGCAGCAGCAGGCGAGCGATCGAGGCCATCCGGTTGAGTGCGTTGGTGGAGTCCATGGTCGTCGAGTGTGCAGAAGGTGTGATGGAGCGGGTGCGGGTGAGATCGGCACGACCTGCCATCATCGCGTCTCCCAGCGCTGGATGGTGAGTCGCCAGTCGTATGCGTCGCGTGTCGGCGCCATGAACTCGATGGTGCCGTCCTGCCGCTCGGCCTGGACCTGTCGATTCCAGACGACGGGCTCCACGGGAATCTGCATGCCGGCGCGATTGAACCAGACGACCTGCCACAGGAACCACTGATCCCCCGCGCCTTCGTTGCGGATGTTCACCTGGCCGTGGATGAGTCCGTTGCGGACCTCCTCATATGCGGACAGGACCTTCACATCCCAGGAGAGCGTCGGGTTGTTGACTTTGTACGAGACATCGACTGCATTCGGTCGTACACCGGGCTTGTTCGTGGAGACGGAATTCGTGGCCCTGCAGCCTGAGGCGCCGAGCGCTGCGAACGCGAGCAGTGAGGCGGACGCGATCGCGGCGATGCTTCGTCCGGGGTTCATGCGGGGCTCCTGACAGCGATGCCGGCGGAGGATTCCACGCTCTCGAGCATCGAGTGTGCCGCCGTGGGCTGGACTGCGAACGGGTAGACGACCGTGCTGGACGGCGACATGCTTCGAACATAGACGAAGACCACCTGCGCGTCCGGAAGGTCGATCGTGGCGAACGGGCCGGTCGCTCCCGAGGTCGTCGTCACCGCGATCCGGAGTCGACCGTCGGGCGGCCGATCCACCTGGGCGATCTGCGTGAACTTGCCCACGGAGGTCCAGCTGCGGAGGTCCGCCTGATTCGTCAGCGCCTGGTAGAGGCTCATGCCCGCCAGGATCGCCCAGCGAGCCGAGTCGTTGCGGCGGGTCGCCTGCGTCGCGGCCACGGTCGCGCCTGCCTTGGCGCCCACCATGAGTGCGGTGCGAAAGACGATCTCCGGGAGCATGCGCTCGTATTGCGCAACGAAGATCGCGTCGTTGTCCGAGAGCGCAAGCGTGTTCACGGCCGTGCTGCCCGCCTGGATCGAGAGCGAAGCGACCTGGCATGGGTGCGTCTCGGGGACCGGGATGGGAATCGGGTTGTAGCCCGACCAGGGCGTGAACACCGGGATCAACACCTGTCGGAGCGAAACGCAGCGACCCGCCTCGAGCAGGATGAGCACCTGCGGCTGCGACCGCGCACGAACGAACGGATTCTCCGCAGCTTCCTGCGCCAGCAGCGGATTCGCGGGCACCATCGCCGCCGCTCGCGCGAATGAGGCCCCCGCCTTCGTCAGATTCGCGCCGTCGCCGGTCGCCGACCACGCAATCGCCGCGATCCAGCTGGCGAACGGATTGAGGTACGCGCTCGTGGCGGGCGTGACGCCGAGCGTCTGGAGTTCCGATGCGCCGCGCACCTCCTCCACCATCGAGGTGAGAACGCCGCCGCGGTATCCGCCGAGCTCCTTCTCGACCTTGGCGATCTGCTTCGCCTGCTCCGTCTCCGCGTCCGCCTGCCGCTCCAGCACGCGATTGCCGTAGACCGCGGCCCGCCCCGTGTCGCCGACCCAGAGGTTCGCGAGCACGGCATAGGCATCGATGAGGATTCGATCGGAGTAGGTGCCGCGGAAGGTGCGCAGCGTCGAGTTGACGACGATGGACGCCATCTCCTCCTGGATCGTCGTCTTCGGCTCGTAGATGGCGAAGCGCTCGCTCCAGTCACTCGCCGTCGCGAGCGCGCGGGCACCGGTCGCGGCATCGCCCGCATCGAGACAGATCTTGCCCTCCTCCATGAGCCAGAGCAGGCGATCGCGCTGCGTCTGCTTCGCGCCGTCCAGGTCCGCCGCGAGGATCTGCTGGCGCGCCAGTTCGAAGTTTCCGCTCGAATGGGCCGCAACGGCCACGGTCGGCGAGGCGCACCCGGCCAGCGGAAGCCATGCGACACCGCAGAGCAGCCCCACGGCCCGCCAGGCGCCTTCCGCAAGTGACGACACGACGGGCTGAGCGTACCATCGACGGCTCATGTTCGAGACGCTGACAGGCCGCTTCAGTGATGTCTTCCGCCAACTCTCGGGGCGCGGACGCATTTCCGAGGACAATGTGCGCGAGGCGATGGCCGAGGTGCGCACGGCGCTTCTCGAGGCCGATGTGCATCAGGAGGTCGCGAAGGCATTCTGCGATCGCGTGCTGGCGGAGTCGGTCGGGCGCGAAGTGACGAAGAGCCTTCGTCCCGGCGAGGAGATGGTCGGCATCGTCCACGCCGAGCTCGTTCGCACGATGGGCGAGGCGGGCGAGCCGCTCATGCTCGTCGAACCGGGGCCCACGGTCGTGATGATGTGCGGTCTCCAGGGAAGCGGCAAGACGACCACCTGCGGCAAGCTCGCGGCGTGGCTCAAGCAGCGAGGCCGCAGCGTGATGGTCGCCGCGGCGGACTTGCAGCGCCCGGCCGCCGTCGAGCAGTTGCGCACGGTGATGGAGCAGGTCGACCGCGAGGGCAAGGGCTCCGCGCGCGTCGCGTTCCACGGCGAGCCCGAGCGATGCGCGGAATACGGCAAGGCCGTGGGCGTGGCGGTGGGCGTCTGCCAGCGCGCGCTCAAGCGCGCCCGCGACGAGCGCTTCGATGTGCTCATCATCGATACGGCGGGCCGACTGCACATCAACGACGACCTGATGCGCGAGCTGGAAGCGGTGAAGCGCGCGGTCGAGCCGCAGCAGATCCTGCTCGTCGTCGACGCGATGACCGGCCAGGACGCGGTCAACAGCGCGCGCGAGTTCCACCGGCGACTCGCCGTCGACGGCGTGATCCTGACGAAGTTCGACTCCGATACGCGCGGCGGCGCCGCCCTCTCCGTGCGGCAGGTCACGGGCGCCTCGATCAAGTTCATCGGTGTGGGCGAGCGCCTCGACGCACTCGAGGAGTTCCACGCCGAGCGCATCGCCGGGCGGATCCTCGGCATGGGCGATGTGGTCAGCCTGGTGGAGAAGGCGCAGCGCGAGGTCACCGAGGAGGATGCCGAGCGCATGGCCGAGCGGCTCGCGAAGGGCCGCCTCTCCATGGAGGACTTCCTCAAGCAGATGCGCTCGCTGCGCCGCATGGGGCCGATGAAGCAGCTGCTCGGACTCCTCCCGGGCGTGGGGCAGATGCTCAAGGATGTCGCCATCGACGAGAAGCAGCTCGATCGCCTGGAGGGCATCATCCACTCCATGACACCGCGCGAGCGCGACGACATCAGGCTCATCGACAAGAGCCGGATCCGCCGCATCGCCGCAGGCAGCGGCACCAACGCTGCGGAAGTCGGCAAGATGGTCAAGCAGTTCGAGATGGTGCAGAAGATGACGCAGCAGATGTCGGGCGTCGGCGCGCTCGGCCGCATGAAGGCGATGAAGGAGATGGCGCAGGGCGGCGGCATGGGCACGCTCCCCGGCGTCGGCGCCATGCCCGGCCTCGGATCGCGCGGGTCCACGCGAACCGAGAGCATCAAGAACCGCTTCAAGCAGCGCAAGAAGCGCTGAGCCTCGGTGCTCGCGCGTCAGTCGCTGTCCAGCGGCAGCGGATCGGCGCGTCGTCCGGCGGACCACTCGCGGATGCGCGGCAGCAGCACTTCGCGCCACCAGATCTTCAGGCATGCGGCCGCCGGAATCGAGAGCAGCATGCCGTACACACCGGCCAGGCTTGCGCCGGCGAGCACGGCGACGAAGATCGTCACCGGACCGAGATCGGTCACCTTGCCCGCGATGATCGGCGTGAGCAGATAGCCCTCGATCGACTGAACGATCACGAAGACGAGCACCGGTCCGCCGAGGATCCAGTACCACGCCATTCGCAGATCGGGCGGCATGGCCACCTGATCGAGCAGCAGCATGCCCATCGCCACCGGCACCGCGGCGAACCCGAGATACGGAACGATGCTGAGCACGCCCGCCGCAAGGCCGAGCGTGATCGCGTAGGGCACGCCGCAGAACTTCCACCCGACCGCGGCCATCACGCCCATCAGGAACGCGATGATGATTCGACCTCGCACGAAGCCCGAGACGGCGCGATCCATCTCTTCCGCCAGGTAGACGATCCGGGCGCGGCGCCCCTCCGGCAGCATCTCCTTCAGGAAGCGGATCGCATCCGGGTACGAGACGCTGAAGAAGTAGAAGTAGAACGGAACCAGGAAGATCAGGAAGAGCAGAGTGATTGCGTCGATGGCGCGAGCCAGGACCGGCTGCACGCCGGAACCGAGCAACGAGGCGAAGGGCACATCCACCGTGGGCGCAGCGATCGCGCTGATGCCTCGCCGGGCAAGCTCCGCATCGAGCTGTTCCGAGATCATCTGCCGCAGGCGATTCTCATCCGCATCGGCCGGCGTCTCGACGATCGCCTCGCCGCGTGCATCCGCCGGAGGAGCGGTCAAGCGGTCGCGAGTCGCCGGCGCCGGCACATCGCTTGACTCCGGGAGAGCATCCTCGTCGACGACTCGCGGCTCGCCCGGCTGCGACTGCGCCGCCTCGGTCAGCCAATCGGCGACCTTGCCCACGGGTTCGCCCCATCCTGCGGGGAGCGTGCGCTCCGCCTCGCGAAGCAGTTGCTGAAGCCGCGTCGTCCGAATCTCGTGCATGAGCGCATTGGTCTGACTCCAGACCACGGGGACGGCAAGAGTCGTCGCCAGCGCCGTGCCCACGCCCGCGATCACGAGGATCAGCGTCACCGCCATCGAACGCCGCATGCGCCCGTGATCGGTGAGCCGCTGCACCAATGGCTCCACGAGATAGGCGAGCCCGAAGGCGACGAGCACCGGAACGGTCACGGTGCGCATCGCGTAGCCGATCCACACGAGTGCGATCACGGCGGAGACGAAGACGATGTCGCGAACGCCCTGAATCTGCCAGAGGTGCAGCCGACGAAGATCGCTTCCGCGCGGCTGATGGTCATTCATCGCGCGGTCAGCTTAGGGATGCGGACGGTTCGACGACGGCGTCCCCGGTCGGTCGCTCAGACGGCCTGCCTGGTGCCGGTCGTGTTTCGCAGCCGCGACGCGACCTGCTGATGGCCGAAGGCCTCGGCGAAGTCGTACACGGAGCGGAAGTCATCGATCGAGTCCTGCGGGGTCCGACTCATGAGTCCGGCGTCGATCATGGCGAAGACGATCCGACCGAAGTCGTCGGTCCGCGCCACATGCCAATGCTCCATCACCGTCGGCGCGAGCATGCCGTACTTGAGGATCGCGTACTCGCGAAGTCCCATGCAAAGCTGCTGACCGGAGACATGGCGTCCCCCGCCCGGGACCTCGGGGCCGTCCGGATTCATCGTCTCCACAGTGTGGGCCAGTCCCTCGCGCACGAAGTCGAACGCCTCCCGCGGATACGGTCCCGCGGCGCGGCAGAGCTCTCGCCAATCGAGTTCCATGGGCTGGGAATTGGACGACGGCTTGCTCATGGGCGTCGCAACTATACCCCTTCGGTGGACGAGAGTCTTCATCGGTTCGGGAACAGCGGGAACATCAGCGGAACGGCGTACTGACGAAGGCGCTGTCCGCGATCGCGAAGCGCAGCGGCGCGCGGCTCCACGCTCCCGCGTAGTCGATGCCCACGCGAGGTCCCGTCACGATCGATCGCCTCGTCGGAGTCGAAGCTCGCTCGATGAAGAGGCGCTCGCTTCGATGGAGCGATTCGCGGTCGAGCGAACGATCGATGGACAGGGAACGGCAGAGCCGCGCCGGCCCGGCGCCGAGCCGACGCAGGAGCGTGAGCGACCACGGCCCTTGAACGGCCGCCCGTCGCGCCATCGATGCCACGCCCTCGATGGGCTCGATCGCGCGCACGAGCACGGCGCAGCCGACGCCCTCCGGTGCCGCCACCACATTGAAGCAGTGATGCATGCCGTAGACGAAGTAGACATAGGCGTGGCCCCCGCCGAGGAACATGCTCTCGTTCCGTGCCGTGCGCCGACCGCCTGCCGAGTGCGAGCCGAGGTCCGGGCCGCCCAGATACGCCTCGGTCTCGACGATGACGCCGCCGCTCCGCCGCCCTCGCTCGACGCGAACCAGGCGCTGGCCGAGCAGCGCCCGTGCGAGCCGCTCCGCATCAAGGCCCCAGCGATCGAAGCGCTCGGCGCTGCGCGTCATGCGCGGTCCGCTTCGTGCGCGTTCCTACGCGCAGGGCCGAAGAGCCACGATGGCGGCGCGTGGCCGGAGAGAACGCCCTCCGCGCGATCGCCGCCGCCTTCGACCATCAGCACGCCCGGCTTGGGGCCGGGTGCCAGTGTGTAGGGTCGCTCGTCCGAGCCGAGCGCCCGCGCCACGGCCGTCGTCGCCATCGGCAGCAGCTCGACGAGCGACGCGCCGTCGCGCCGTGCGAGGAGCCGCATCTCGTCCAGCGTCGAGATCCGGTCGGGCGTGTCCAGCACGAGCCGACCGTCCGTGCCCAGCGCGACGGGAACGCCCGCACTCCTCAGGGCGCGCCAGGGCATGCCGCCTCGGCCGAAGAAGGCGCTGGCTCGAGGACAGAACACCGCGACGGCGCCGGACGCCGCAAGCGCCGGCGCGTACTCGATCGGCATCTCCTCGAGATGGACCGCCAGGCGCGGCACCGCGTCGACGCGACCCGCGAGTCGATCACAGAACCATCGGACCGGATGGCCCCCGATCCCTCTGAGCGGGGCCTCGCGCGAAACCACACCCACCTCCTCGAGGAGTCGGCGGATGGCTCCGGAACCGGACCGGCAGAACTCGACCTCGTCATGACTCTCCGCGACATGCATCGAGACGGGCAGGGAACTCTCCAGCGCCGCCGCCATCACCTTGGCTGTCGTCGAATAGGGCGCATGAGGCTGGAGCCCGAGCTGAAGAGCCTTGTCCGCTCGCTCCCCAGCCGCCATCGCGATGACGGCGTCGATCGTGGCCAGCGCCGCCGGCTCGCTGCTTCCGGCTCCGAAGAGCTCGACGAACGCCACCCCCCGGAGCCCGGAGCGACCTAGCACCTCGGCACCTCGCTGACGAAGCGGTGCCCCAAGGATGTCCCCTACGAGCGCAACCCCGCCACGGAACGAGAGTTCGGCTCCGAGCAGCAGCGACTTTCGGGCGCCCGCTTCATCCGAGCCGGCGCGGAATCGCCGCACCCGATCGAGCCATTGCGGGAAGTCTCCGTCGAATGGCTCGGGCTCCATGCTGGAGAGGTCCAGATGCGCATGGGCGTTGCCAAGAGCCGGAAGCAGCACATGGTCCGGGTGCTCCTGGATCTCCGCGTCGGCGGGAACCCCGATCCGCTCCGGTGGTCCCGCGGCGATGACCTCGGCATCGTCGCGAAGGAGCACGCCCGGCGAGGCATCGACTCCAGCGCCGTCGACCACCCGTGCCGCCCTGTGAAGACGCAATCTTCCGCGGCCTGCACCCATGGGATGGAGCCTAGCGGTGCGGGGATTCATTACACTGCCGCCGCTCAGGAAGGGCCATTTCGCCGATCAGGAGGTTCCTATGCGCGTCTCGTTCCGTTCGTCCGTTTCCGTCATCGCCGCGATCTTCGCCGCGACGCTGCTCTCCGGCTGCGTCTCGCAGGAGAAGTACGACGAGTTGCTCACCTCCTACCGCGACCAGGAGCAGCAGCTCCTGCGATCGCAGAGCGATCTGGCCACGAGCCGCGCCAACGAAGAGCGACTTCGCAGCCAGCTCGGGCTTGCGGCCGCGGACCTCGAGCAGCTCAAGAACCTCCAGGGCGCGGACAAGGAGGCGATCGAGCGCCTTCTCGCCGACTATGACCGATTGATGCGCCAGCTCGGCGAACTGAATGTCGGTCCTCTGCCCGCGTCGCTCAACGAGGCGCTGCGAGCGTTCGCTGCGGCGAATCCCGACATGGTCACCTTCGACGAGCGAACCGGAATGCTGCGCTTCGCAAGCGACTTCACATTCGACTCCGGAAGCGCGCAGCTCAAGTCCGGCACGAGCAGCGTGCTCTCTCGACTCGCGCAGATCCTCAATTCACCCGATGCACGGCCCTTCGAAGTCAAGGTGGTCGGTCACACCGACAACCAGCCGATCAACCGCGTTCGCGCCGAGCACCCGACGAACATGCATCTGTCTGCACACCGCGCGATCTCGGTGCGCGATGCGCTCGTGCGCGACGGCGTCGCGGCGAACCGCATGCAGGTCGCGGGGTATGGCGAGTTCCGGCCCGTGGTGCCCAACGGCGCCCGCGGTGCGGCACAGAATCGTCGCGTCGAGATCTTCCTGACGCCGCTCACGGTGCCGATCGGCGAGATGGGGTCGGCGCCAGTGCCCGCGGCATCATCGGGTTCGAGCCGTCCGGTGTCGCGGCCTGCGGTCGACGACGAGCCGACCAAGTAAGTCCCCCGTCCGGATCCTTCCAGGGAAGGCCGAACGCCCGTGCCTGCGGTGCGCCGTGGCTGCGCGGGTGGTGCGCCCGCCGACTCCAGCGTCCCCGGGGCCGTCGCCGCGTCAACATCGCGCTCAGGCTCGGCGAGGCTTCGCCATAACGCGATCCGGGCCATTGGACCGCAAGCATGCGACGACTAGACTCGCCGCCACATGGGCTGAGGCAACGCAGCCTCGCCGCTCATTGGGCGAAACCAGTTTCCGAGAAAGAGAGACGCGATGATTCCACGACCGATCGCCGCCGCATGCATCCTCTCGCTGACGATGGCAGCATCGTCAGCGGCCCAGGTGCTGATCAACGAGATTCGCATCGAGCAGCCTGGGCCCGACATCGACGAGTTCGTCGAGCTGCGCGGCACTCCGGGCACGAATCTCGCCGGCTACTTCCATGTCGTCATCGGCAACGATGACTTCCAGTTGCCGCCTCAGCAGAACGGATATGTGGAGGAAGTCATTGCGCTCTCGGGCACGATCCCCGCGAGCGGCGTGTTCGTCGTCGCGAAGCCGGGCTTCACGCTCGGCACGCCGGATCAGGTGGCGACATTCGTCTTCGAGGCGGGCAACAACAAGACGCACCTGCTCGTGCAGAACTTCACCGGCGCCGTGGGCGACGATCTCGACACCAACGACGACGGCGTGCTCGACTCGACACCATGGTCGAGCATCAGCGACTCGGTCGCGCTCATGCAGTTCCCGAACCCCGACGGCGTGACCGGCGACTTCGTCTACTCGGCGACGCGCGTCGGCCCCGACGCCGGCACGATTCCGTCGCATGTCTGGCGCTGCAGCGACACGCTCGACTGGCGCATCGGCTTCTTCGTGCCGGGCGTGACGGACACGCCGGGAACAGCGAACGATGCCTGCGAAGGCGCGAAGCTGCCGACGCTCATCAGCGAGATCCGAATCGACGAGACCGGCACGGACAACAGCGAGTACTTCGAACTGTCCGGAACGCCCGGCGCGAGTCTCGACGACCTCACCTACATCGTGCTCGGCGACTCCTCCAGCGGCGGCGGCTCGGGCGCCATCGAGACGATCGTGAGCCTCGCGGGCAAGCAGCTCAATGCGAGCGGCCTCTTCCTGGTGGCGGAGTCGACCTTCGCCATTCCGGGCGGCCCGGCGCCGGACTTCATCCCCGCCGGCACCAACCCGCTCAACTTCGAGAACGGCGACAATGTCACGCACATGCTGGTGCGCGGCTTCACCGGCACCATGAATCAGGATCTCGACACCCTGAATAACGGCGTGCTCGATGTGACGCCGTGGGCGGAGATCGTCGACTGGGTCTCGCTGATCCTTCAGCCGAACCCGCCGACCACGACCGAGTGGGCCTACGCACCGACGACCGTGGGTCCGGACGGCACATTCGTTCCAGGTCATGCGTATCGCTGCCAGCCCAACGGCGATTGGCAGATCGGGAACTTCGACTGGAGCGGAAAGGGCGCCGTGACGGATACGCCGGGACAGGCAAACCTCTCGTGCGATCTCTGCGGAACGATCGGCACCGGCAACTGCTTCCTTCCTCATGACAACGGCGGCTGCGAGGACGGTGACTGCTGCAACCTCGTCTGCCTGTCCATGCCCGAGTGCTGCTCCACGGAGTGGGACGCGCTCTGCGTCGACGAGGCCCGCGAGCTCTGCCACGCGGCCGGCGCTCCACCTGCCATCCAGATCAGCGAGACTCGCATCGAGCACACCGGCATCGATACGCAGGAGTTCTTCGAGCTCCGCGGCCAGCCCGGCACGAGCCTGAACGGCGTGGCCTATGTGGTCGTCGGTCGCTCGACGGTCGGCGGCATCGGCGTCGTTGAGAGCATCACCAAGCTCAACGGCTACACGCTCGATGTCAACGGATACTTCGTCGTGGCCAAGCCCACCTTCGACGGACCGGCGAACCTGATCGTGCCGAGCAACGGCTTCACCTTCAACTCCGATTCGAGCAAGGCCCACCTGCTCGTCTGGAATCCCGAGACCGTGCGCGGCGAGGATCTCGACGCGGACAACGACTGCGTGCTCGATCGACTCGGCTGGGTCGCCCTCATCGACACCGTCGTCTTCAAGGGACCGGCCAAGGACTGCGTCTACGACTTCCTGCCGCTGGTCGGACCGGATTGCGATGGCTTCGTTCCCTCGCACCTCTATCGCTGCACCCCCGAGGCTGATTGGCGCATCGGATCGTTCAGCTCCTTCGAGCTCGATACGCCGACCGCGGCGAATCCCGCGTGCGACGCGTTCCTGCCGCTGGTCTGCGGCGATGCCTGCGCCGGCGACTGCTTCGAGGCCCACGACGGTCGCTCATGCAGCGACGAGACATGCTGCCTCGCCGTCTGTGCCGTCATGCCGGAGTGCTGCGAGACGATCTGGGATCAGGCCTGCGCGGACATGGCGCAGGAGCTCCCGGCATGCGGCGATCGCGGTCCGGCGGTGCTGCTCAACGAGATCCGCATCGATCAGCCCGGCGCCGACAACGACGAGTACTTCGAGCTGCGCGGGAAGCCCGGCGTCTCGCTGACCGGCATCACCTACATCGTTCTCGGCGACGGCGCGGGCGGCTCCGGCATCGTCGAGGTGGTCCTCCCGCTCACCGGATACGCCATCAACCAGGATGGCCGATTCCTCGTGACCGAGGCGACCTACGGACTCTCTGCGAACGCGGATCTCACGCTCACCGGCGCGAACCCGCTCAACTTCGAGAACGACGACAATGTCACGCACATGATCGTCTGGAACTTCTCCGGCCAGTTGAACGATGACCTCGATACCAACGACGACGGCACACTCGATGTCACGCCGTGGGCGAACATCGTCGACTGGGTCTCGGTGGTGAAGGAAGTGGCCCCGACCTCGACCGAGTGGTACTACAGCCCGGTCATCGTCGGGCCGGAGGTCACGAAGCAGGGCGATCGGGCGCCTGGCCAGATCTGGCGCTGCAACGACACCCTCGCCTGGAACATCGGCCTCTTCGCGACCGGTGGGAAGAGTGAGACTCCTGGTGCCACGAATCCCGAGTGCGATGTCACCATCTTCTGCGACGCCGACTTCAACCAGGACGGCGTCGTCGACGGCAACGACCTCGGCACGCTGCTCGGGCAGTGGGGCGTTGGCGGCGGATTCGGCCCCGCCGACTTCAACAACGACGGCATCGTCGACGGCAACGACCTCGGGTCGCTGCTGGGCTCCTGGGGCATCTGCCCGCAGTAACTCGACGACACGACCGACCCTGAATCGCTCATACTGCGGCGGGTGGAGGCCGACCTCCATCCGCCGCTTTTCGTTTCAATCCGACGCCTGCGCCGCCGATCGCCCGCCCATGCACCCGGAGTTCACCCGACGCCCATGAGTCTCGTCGCCTCCGTCGCCGACTTCGGTCAGCGCACCATCGATGTCGTCGCCGGCTTCGGGCGCTTCGCCACCTTCGCGCTGGCGGCGTTCTCCCGATTGCTGCGCCACCCCGCGCGCTGCCTTCGATGGAGCCTGCTCGGACCGCAGCTCTGGTCCGTCGGCGCGGCCAGCGTTCCGGTCGTGGCGATCACCGGCGCCTTCATCGGCATGATCCTGGCGCTCGAGAGCTACACCCAGTTCAGCCTGCTCGGGCAGGCCGATCGCATGGGCGGCATCATCAATGTGAGCGTGGTGAAGCAGATCGGTCCCGTGCTTGCGGCCGTGATGGTGGCCGGGCGCGTGGGCGGCGCGCTCGCGGCGGAGCTCGGCACGATGCGCGTCACCGAGCAGCTCGATGCCATGCGCGCGATGGACGCGGATCCGATCGCGTACCTCGTGGTTCCGCGCGTGGCCGCATGCGTGCTCATGACACCGATCCTGACCGCCTACTCGGACATCCTCGGAAGCTGGGGCGCGTGGATCGTGGTGGTGCGCATCTTCGGGGTCCCGGGGCAGGACTACTGGCACTACACGGCGCAGGCGATCGGGTGGATCGAGCCCGCAGGCGGCCTCTTCAAGGCGATCTTCTTCGGAGGAGCCATCGGCCTGATCGCGTGCTTCAAGGGGTTCACCTGCGGCGCGGGCGCGGCGGGCGTGGGGCGGGCCGCGACCAGCGCCTTCGTGGCGAGCTTCATCGCCATCATCATCATCAATCTGGTTCTCGCTCAATTCCTCAACACCATCGCCCGGCTGCTCTATCCTGATCCCGGCTCACTGATCGGATGACGGCGGGATCCGCAGCCGCGCGGGTTCCGAAGGGTTCCTCGATGTCCACCGCGCTCGCGATCGCATGCCTGACGCTCCTGTCGCAGACCTCGCCTGCCGGCGAGCCGCCTGCGGACGCGACGCCGCCACCTGCCGGCCGGCCGCCCGAGGGCTTCATCTCGCGAACGAACCCGAAGTGCTACGAGGTTCGCTGGGAGCTGCTCGTGAATGTCACGCCGACCACGCGCGGCGAGACCTCCCCGCTTCGACTCGACGACGCGAACTTCTTCTTCCCGCTGGTGCCGCTCTCCACCTACAGCCGCGTGGAGATGCCCTCGGTCCGCGCCCAGATCCAGCGCACGAATCAGCCGGACGCAGGCGCGGCGGCGGCGACGCGGATCGATCGCGCCGTGCCGGGCGGCATTGCGCTGGCCGTCGTGCCGATCGGCAGCGCCGGCGGCCAGGCGCTGCGCGTGACGCTCACCTTCACCTCCGTCGTGTGGCGCAGCGACATCGACGATGCCGGCGCCGCGAGGGTTCCCTGGCCATCGGAGTGGGCGCCCGAGGCGAAGCCGTGGCTCCAGCCGCAGTGGATGATCGAGAGCGACGATCCGCGCTTCGCTCAGTTCGTCGATCGCATCGCCGGCTCGAGACTTCGCTACACGCCCGTCTTCGTCGCAGCGAAGGAACTGCTCCGCGCCACCTGCGCCGCGTTCCGAGGCGTCGACGGAAGCGGGCTCGAGACGGCGAAGGACAGCCAGGTGCGCGGGCTGCGGATGGTCGGCGCGGCGGCGGCCATGCAGGCCGGGAGCGGAACCGAGGTGGACCTCGTCTGCGCATGCGTTGCGGTGCTTCGCGCTGCCGGCATTCCCTCGCGAGCGGTCGTCGGGGTGAGCGAATCACCCGCCGGCGCGAGCCGCGCGGTGCGGACCAGCTATGTCGTCTGGGGCGAGTTCTTCCTTCCGGGGTCAGGCTGGGTGCCGTTCGATCCCGCGCGCATTCGAGGCGCGGTGTCGTCGAACATGCCCACCGACCGTCCATGGTCCGGACTCGGTCGGATCAGGGAACTCAACAATCGAGTGCCGCTCTCGTTCTTCTTCCTTCCGCCGCGGCAGGATGCCATGAGCATCCAGTTCCCTGGTGCATGGGGCTGGAACGCACGCGGTGTCGTCGGCAGCGGCGTCGCGTACGACACGATCCGCTTCACGATGATCGGTCAGACGCTTCCTCCCGATCTTCGCTGACGGCCGCTCGCTTCGTCGTCCGTTCCCGGACTGAATGCCTCGACATCCGAAAGCGGCGATTGTGCCGCCTCCCCCATCGTGTAGAGTTGCGTACTGTCCGAGTCGGTGCCGGGCGGCGCCGCGCTCCATCCTCCGTCTACGGGATCAGTTCATGCGAATGCGGCACCTCGGCGCGTCGATTGCAATCGCCCTCCTCGGGCTCCTCGCGGCACCTCCGGCGCTGGCTCAGGTGCTCTTCTCCGAGATCCGCATCGACGACGCAAACTCGCCTACGAACGTCGATCCGAACGAGTACTTCGAGCTCCGGCTCGATCCGTCGCTGCCTTCCGGTTCCCCGCTTCCGAGCCTTGCCGATCTGACCTATGTCGTGATCGGACGGCGGCCGATCCAGCTCGTGGGCGGCGTGCCCTACGGCGGCGCGGGCGTGATCGTCGGCATCATCAAGTTTCCCGCGGGCACGACCATGCCGCCGACGGGGCGCTATCTGGGCCGCGAGCCGACGATGCAGCTGCCGCCCAACCAGACCGCGCAGCTCACCACTTCGCTGCCGTTCGAGGACGACGCGACGCAGACGCACCTGCTCGTTCGCGGTTTCAACTTCGCCATGTTCGGACCCGGCTACTCGCCGGTCGGCTTCGACCTGGACATCGACAACGACGGCACGCTCGACATCACGCCCTGGAGCGAAGTTGTCGATTCGGTTTCGTTCCTGAAGACGGCCACCTCCGACACGGAGAACCGCGCCTACTCGTCCGTCCGGCTGGGGCCCGCATCCGACGGCATTCCGGCGCACATCTTCCGCTGCCAGAACATCAGCAGCAGCTGGCGCGTCGGTCGCCGCGCGTTCCAGCTCCGCAACATCCAGGCCATCAACCGGGCGGGACCGACCCAATCTCCGTTCACGCCGTTGAATCCCTACAACGCGACCCTCAACGGTGTGCTCGAGGCGGGGTCCGTCGTGCGCGTGGCGGTCTCGGTCGTGGCGGATACCAGCAGTCCGGCCTCGAGCTTCGATGTGTTCATCGGCGGGACCAATGTCGGAACGCTCAGCGGCTTTCCCTCCTGCGGCACCTCGCCCGCGCGCAACATCGCGGTCCCGATCAACTTCTTCAACCAGGTCCTCATCGACAACGGCAACAGCGTGCCGATCTCGGTGGTTCCCAACGGCAGCGTCGGGGCGGGATGCCCCACCTCGAACTGCCAGGTCTCGCTGATCTACGAGGCACCGGACCCGTTCACGGTCGATACGCCGGGAGCGACGAATCTTCAGTGCGGCGCCGGTTGCGACACCCCGAACCCCTTCAGCGCCCCGCCCTGCTGCGTCGGCGATCTCAACGGCGACGGCGCGATCACTGCCGGTGATCTCGCGTTCTACAACTCGCTCAACGGCTTCAGCTATCGCGATGTCAACAACGACGGCGCGCCGGGAACATCCGCCGATCGCGACCTCGTCATTGCGTTCGGTCCCTGCAGCGCCACGGCCGCCTGCGGCCTGAATCCGAAGTCGTGCCTCATCCCGCATGCAGGCGGAGGATGTTCGTACGCGCCATGCTGCGAAGCAGTCTGCGCCGATCCGCTCTTCGCGTACTGCTGCCAGGTCGAGTGGGACGACAACTGCGTCTCGGCGGCCTTCGCACTTCCGGCGTGCGCACCGTGCGGACCGGTCTCCTTCGATCAGAGCTGCTACTTCCCCGGCGCTGCGGCGGGATGCAACGACCCGGCATGCTGCTCGCTCATCTGCCTTGATCCGCGCTTCGAGCACTGCTGCCTCGTCCAGTGGGACGCCTCGTGCGCGGACCGCGCCCGCGAGGTCTGCCTCTTCTGCGGAAGCGATGCGACGATCTCCTGCTTCCTTCCGAATGCGCTGCCGAACTGCGCCGACCCGTGGTGCTGCGAGCGAGTCTGCGCCATTCCATCCCTCGCGCACTGCTGCGAGGTCTCATGGGACGCCGGCTGCGTGAAGTCGGCCCGAGCGCTCTGCGGCAAGTGCGGCGAGGCCAATCTCCAGCCGTGCTCCGAACCATCGTTCGGCCCCGGCTGCCGCAACGCCGAGTGCTGTCAGAAGGTCTGCAATATCGATCCCGCCTGCTGCTCGGTCGCCTGGGACCAGCAGTGCGTGGAACGAGCCAACCAGCTCTGCCTCGAGTGCGGCGTGCCGCTCGCGGGAAGCTGCTGCATCCCTCACGCCTCGCCCTTCTGCGATGACACCGACTGCTGCCGCACGGTCTGCGATCAGTACGACCCCTTCTGCTGCTCGACTTCATGGGACAGCCTCTGCGTCACGCTCGCAGCCTTCGTCTGCAACTCGATCGACTGCCCGTGCGGATCGAATCCTGCCTCCTGCTTCACCGCACACACCACGCCCGGCTGCAACGAGAAGCTCTGCTGCTACAGCGTCTGCAGCTATGACGACTTCTGCTGCCTCGTCCGATGGGACACACTCTGCGCCGCGCATGCCGCGGCTCGATGCAGCTCGAACGGCGCGTGCATTCCGGGCGCGGGCAGCTGCACCGTTCCGCATTCGACGCCCGGGTGCGACTCGCCCGCAAGCTGCTGCGGACTGGTCTGCGCCATCGCGCCGGAGTGCTGCGTCGTCGCGTGGGATGAGCTCTGCGTCGCCACCGCCTTCCAGGTCTGCCTGAACTGCGGTGATCCCGCCTCGGGGAGCTGCTACACCGCGTCGGGATCGCCCGGTTGCGCCGATCCGATCTGCTGCAACAGCGTCTGCAACGCGGATCCGTTCTGCTGCGTGATCGGGTGGGACGGCGCGTGCGTCAGCCTGGCCTTCGCACTCTGCGGCGACCCCATCGCCTCCTGCTCGAGCGCGCCCAATGCGCCGAATCGGAATTGCTTCATGGCGTCGCGCGGTCGCGGCTGCAACCCCGCAGCGTGCTGCGTGCGGGTCTGCGACCAGGATGTCTTCTGCTGCACGGTGGAGTGGGATGCCATTTGCGCGCTGGAGGCGTCGCTCTTCTGCCCGCTGGCCAGCAGCACGAACAGCGTCGGAAGCTGCTTCGCCGAGAAGTGCTGCAGCCCGGGCCCCGGATGCCTGCCCGCCGCGTCGTGCCGAGCCTGCGCCGATCGCGGCTGCGGTTCCGCCGTGTGCGCCTATCGGCCCTCATGCTGCTCCACCGTCTGGGACGCGGAGTGCGTGGATCTGGCGTACGCGGTGTGCATCCACAAGGAGCCCTGCCCGACGGACAACAGCTGCCTGACCTCCAACCGAGGGCCGGGCTGCAAGGACCCCTCGTGCTGCAATGCGGTGTGCCAGTTCGACCCGCACTGCTGCGACTATCGCTGGGACGGCCCGTGCGTGCTCGCGGCGCGCGACCTCTGCGTGTCGCAGCAGCCGTGGAAGTGCCCGTGCGACGGCTCGTGCTTCAGTGCGAAGGTCTCGCCCGGATGCGAAGACGCGAGCTGCTGCGCCGCCGTGTGCCATGTCGACCCGAACTGCTGCATCTACCAGTGGGACACCAACTGCGCGCAGATCGCCCGCAGTGTCTGCTGCGGACTCGGCCTCTGCGGCGATGCCTGCAACAAGAGCTGTCTCGAGGTCCACGCCCAGCCCTACTGCAACAACTCGTGGTGCTGCGAAGCGGTGTGCGCGGTCGATCCGTTCTGCTGCTCGAGCAAGTGGGACACCTTCTGCGTGCAGCAGGCCTTCCTCAGGTGCGCGGGCACCTGCGGTCAGCCGACCAGCGGCAACTGCTTCGCGGAACACCAGTCGCCGGGCTGCCGCATCACGCAGTGCTGTGCGGACATCTGCGCGATCGATCCGGCCTGCTGTGCCGAGGAGTGGGACTCGACCTGCGCCGAGATGGCACGAACCATGCCGATCTGCACGAATCGACGCCCGCGATGCGGCGAGTCGATTGCTGGCAAGTGCTGCGTGGCCCACACGGGACCCGCATGCGACCAGGGCCCCTGCTGCGCCGCCGTCTGCGCTCAGGATCCGTCGTGCTGCGAGGAGGAGTGGGACGACCTCTGCGTCACGCTGGCGAAGCAGGTCGCGGCCTGCACCGCCGTCTGCAATCCGCCATGCGGCGCCGACTGCGCCGGAAGCTGCTGCGAAGTCCACGGCAATCCACGGTGCAGCAATCTCATCTGCTGCGAAGCGGTCTGCTTCGGCTGGACCGACGAGCGCGGAGTCGTCTACGGCGGTGACTCGTTCTGCTGCAACATCGAGTGGGACGCGAACTGCGTCGACCGTGCGCTCCAGTACTCGCAGATCCTCGGCAAGGGCGGCCAGGTCATCGACGGGCCGTGCGCCACGGCATGTCCGCTGCCGAGCTGCGGCAGCGTGCTCGCCGGCGACTGCTGCACTCCGCACCCGGGCCCCTTCTGCGTCGAGGCCGGCTGCTGCCTGACGATCTGCGCCCAGGACTCCTATTGCTGCGAGGTCTCCTGGGACGCGAACTGCGCGACGGCGGCGTTCTCGCTGTGCAACTCGTGCGTTCAGCCGACCGGATGCGGCACGCCGGGAAGCGGATCGTGCCTGAGTCCCCACTTCACGCCGTACTGCAGCGACGGGAAGTGCTGCGAGATCGTCTGCATCGCCGATCCGACCTGCTGCTCGGTTCAGTGGGACTTCGACTGCGTGGAGCTTGCATTCACGCTCTGCTTCTTCGGCCCGACGCCGCCGGTCAACGACGAGTGCGACGGCGCCCTTTCGTTCGGCGATGTCAGTGCCGCCGGCTTGAACATCAGGCCCTTCCTGACGACCGGCGCCACGCAGAGCCTCTCGCCCACGCCGTCGATCAATTGCGGCGGTGCGGCCATCGTGATGACCGCCGATACCTGGTGGACGCTCGAGTTCCCGCAGGACGGCCTCTGGGAGATCAGCACCTGCAATCTCGCGAACTTCGACACGGCCATCGCCGTCTACGAAGGCGATTGTGCCAATCCGTTCCTGAGAGCCTGCAACGACAACGCGCCCTTCTGCGCCCAGTTCACGAGCACGGTCACTTGGCAGGCCGTCGCGAATCAGCCGTATCTGGTGCGCATCGGCAGCCCCAACGATGGCTCGGGCCAGGGCTATGTGATGATCAGGTTCCTCGGCCCCTGAGGTCTGGGTTCGGCGCCGGACCGAACGCCGCGCTGCACGCGCGACCACGCGCAATCATGCTCGATGATGCCTGACGACGCGCGTGCCACACCGCGAGCCCGCGCGGCTCAGTGCGAGGTGGACCGTGGCTTCGATGCCCGGTAGCTGCGTCGCGCTTCCGCAGGCACTGCATCGCGCGGCGCCGGCTTTCGACCTTCCCGCACTGCGTCGAGGAAGATCTGGAACGAAGTGGACGCGAGCATCGATCGCACGGACTCGTTCATCTGCACGAGGCGATCGTGCAGCGCACAAGGATCACCGACGCCGCAGATGCCGCCGCCGAAGGGACACGCTGGGCTGGTGTCCGTGCGCTCGAAGATGTTCCACACCTCCTGGAGCACGATCTCCGATGGCGGTCGCGCGAGGCAATAGCCACCGGTGGGTCCCGGCGAACCGCGCACCAGCCCGTGCTGGCTGAGCGCCGTCAGGAGCTTCGCGACCATGGGTCCGGGCAGACCGCGGTTCTCCGCGATGTCCGCCGAGGAGAGTCGCGTCACCCCACCGTCCCACACTTCGGCCAGCCGGCTCATGGCGGCAATCGCTCGCTCTGTTTGCTTCCCGTACATGTGTTCGCTGATCCTCCAGACGAAGGCGCTACTGCCCTTGACTGTATCAGGAAACTAGCATACATGTATCTGTATTACCTGATCAACCCCCGTTTCTGACGCAGGAATGGCGATCAGGCACGCTTGAGGATCCGGATTCCAGATCCGAGGTCCATGACCGCGGTCCGCCGCAGGAGCCAGAGCCGATGTCGGAATCCGACGCCAGCGCCTCTTCAACGAGCCTCGAACGCTTCACCTACGACGACGACATCTCGAGGAAGTTCCTGATGGCCACGATCCTCTGGGGGGTCGTGGGCATGCTCGTCGGCGTCGTCATCGCCGTGCAGCTTGCGTGGCCCGACCTGAACCTCACGCCGTGGCTCACCTACGGGCGGCTTCGACCACTGCACACCAACGCGGTGATCTTCGCCTTCGGCGGCAACGCCATCTTCACCGCCGTCTACTACTCGATGCAGCGCCTGCTCAAGGCGCGCATGTACAGCGACCTGCTCTCGCGCGTGCACTTCTGGGGATGGCAGGCGATCATCGTCGGGGCGGCGATCACGCTGCCGCTGGGATTCAGCCAGTCCAAGGAGTATGCCGAGCTCGAGTGGCCGATCGACCTCGCGGTCGTGCTCGTCTGGGTCGTCTTCGCGGTCAACTTCTTCGGCACGATCATGCGGCGCCGCGAGCGCCACCTCTATGTGGCGATCTGGTTCTACATCGCCACCGTCGTGACGATCGCGATCCTCTACATCTTCAACAACCTCGTCGTGCCGGCGGGATGGTTCCGCAGCTACTCGATCTACGCCGGCGCGCAGGACGCATTCATGCAGTGGTGGTACGGCCACAACGCCGTGGCCTTCTTCCTCACCACGCCCTTCCTGGGGCTCATGTACTACTTCCTGCCCAAGGCGGCGGAGCGGCCGGTGTTCAGCTACCGGCTCAGCATCGTGCACTTCTGGAGCCTCGTCTTCCTCTACATCTGGGCGGGGCCGCATCACCTGCACTACACGGCGCTGCCCGAGTGGGCGAGCACGCTCGGCATGCTCTTCAGCGTCATGCTCTGGATGCCGAGCTGGGGCGGCATGATCAATGGGCTGCTCACGCTTCGAGGCGCATGGCATCGCGTGGCGGTCGACCCGGTGCTCAAGTTCTTCGTGGTAGGTGTGGCCTTCTACGGCATGTCCACCTTCGAAGGGCCGCTGCTCTCGGTCAAGAGCGTCAATGCGCTGAGCCACTACACCGACTGGACCATCGCCCATGTGCACGGCGGCGCGCTCGGATGGGTCGGATTCATGACCTTCGGCATGGCGTACTGGCTGGCGCCGCGCCTCTTCCAGACGCCGCTCGCCAAGCCCGGCTGGGCGACGCTGCACTTCTGGACGGCGTCGATCGGCATCCTGCTCTACATCATCCCGATCTACATCGCGGGACTGATGCAGGGGCTCATGTGGCGCGCCTTCAACGCGGAGGGATTCCTCCAGTTCCCCGACTTCATCGAGACGGTGCGCGTCATCATCCCGTTCTACTGGCTGCGCGCCGCGGGTGGATCGCTCTACCTCTTCGGCGCGATCCTCTGCCTCGTCAATCTCGTGCTGACCTGGCGCGCCGCACCCAGGAACTATGAGACGCCCGTCTACGCGGCCGCGCCGCTCGCGCCGCGCTATCTGCCGCCGCCCATCCCGGGGCCGACGCTTCCGGAGGGATCGGTCCTCCACGCGGCGAGGAAGCTCGATGTCTTCGCGCAATTGAAGTGGCACCGCATCTGGGAGGGCAAGGCACTCACCTTCACCGTGTGGACGGCGATCGCGGTGATCTCGGCGTCGCTGTTCGAGATCGTTCCGCTCTTTGCGCTCAAGAGCGACATCCGGCCGATCGCGGGCGTGCAGCCGTACACGCCGCTCGAGCTGCACGGCCGCGACATCTACATCTCCAACGGCTGCAACAACTGCCACTCGCAGATGATCCGCCCCTTGCGCGCCGAGACCGAGCGCTACGGCGAGTACAGCAAGCCGGGCGAGTTCGTCTACGACCACCCGTTCCTCTGGGGCTCGCGGCGCGCCGGGCCGGACCTGGCGCGCGAGGGCAAGCGCGTGCCGTCGCCGCTCTGGCACCTGCGGCACTTCAACAACCCGCAGGACACCAGTCCCGGCTCGATCATGCCTGCCTACGCGTGGATGCTCGAGAAGCCGCTCGATCTCGCGTCCATTCCGCCGTCCGTGCGCGCCATGGTGCGCCTCGGAGTCCCCTACGAGGACGACACCGTGGCCAATGCCGAGTCGCTCGCGCGGACCCAGGCACAGCAGATCGCGGCGAGGATCGTCGAGGAAAGCGGCCCGGCCGGCATGGAGGATCGCGAGGTGATCGCGCTGATCGCATACATGCTGCGGCTCGGCACCGACCTTGATCGACCGATCGACGCACCGGCGCCCGCCCCGGCGGTGGCACCGCCGGTCGCCGATGCCCTCGCGCCGCCAGCTGAGGGCGATGCGACTCCAACGCGCCCCGTCGCCGCCGCACCGAGCCGCGCTGCACAGGAGTCCCGACGATGATCCTCGCCGCCGGATCCCTTCTCTCCCAGGTGGCGCTCATCGTGGCGATGTCGCTCTTCGTGGGCATCATCGTCTGGCTCTGGGTCACGCCCAGGGCGCGATGGCGCAACGACGCCCAGATCCCCCTATCCGACGAGCCGATCGAGCCGCGCGACGCATCGACGACGCCGCACTCCCCGGCGCGCGACGACAAGGAGACCCGCCGATGAATCCCGAACTCGAACCGAAGATCCTCGAACACGACTACGACGGCATTCGCGAGTACGACAATCCCCTGCCGCGATGGTGGACCTGGATCCTCTGGGCCACCGTGGTCTTCAGCGTGCCCTACTGGATGTACTACACGATCGGCCATGGCGAGTCGCTCGACCAGTCCTACGAGATGGAGACGGCAGCGTTCTATGCCGGACTCGTGGAGCGGCTCGGCGACATCCAGCCCGACGAGGCGACGCTCGTTCGACTCAGTCGGGACGAGGGCTTCATGGTCACGGGGCGCGTGCTCTTTCGCTCCAACTGCGCAACCTGTCACACCGCCGACGGCGGCGGCGGCACGGGACCGAACCTGACCGACGACACCTACATCAATGTGAAGCGCATCGAGGACATCTACCGGGTGATCCATGATGGAGTCGTGGCGAAGGGCATGCCATCGTGGAATCAGCTCGGCCAGCCGCAGCTCGTGGTGCTCGCCGCCTATGTCGCGAGTCTTCGCGGCACGACGCCCGCTGCGGCCAAGCCGTCACAAGGCGATCGCATTGCACCGTGGCCGGCGGCACCGGCGCCGGCACCGGCACCCGCTGCGCAGCCCGAGTGAGGTCCGGAACCGAGTCCTTCCATGGCCGCCGACTTCCAGCTCCCCATCGCCGACGAGCAGGTCCTTTCGACGCTCAACGCCGATGGCTCGCGCCGATGGTTGAGTCCTCGGCTCGCCGCCGGCTCGCTGCATCGAAGGCGCCTCATCACGGCGTGGGTGCTCATCGTGCTCTTCGCCGTGCTGCCGTGGCTGCGGATCAACGGTCACCCGCCGATCCTCCTCGATGTGATGACGCGGCGCTTCATCTTCCTCGGCACCGTCTTTCGGCCGACGGACACGCTGCTGCTGGCGTTCCTCTTCCTCTCCATCTTCACGGCGATCTTCCTGCTCACTGCGATCGTGGGGCGCGTCTGGTGCGGCTGGGGTTGTCCGCAGACGGTCTACCTGGAGTTCGTGTACCGGCCGATCGAGCGCTTCTTCATGGGCCGCGCGTACGGCAGGAAGGGCATCAAGGTTGCGCCGTGGCGCCTGCTGGGCATGTACGCGGCCTTCGTGCTCGTGAGTGCACACCTTGCGAACACCTTCCTTGCATACTTCGTCGGAACGGATCGCCTGGTCGGCTGGACGCTCGGAAGTCCCGCCGCGCATCCAACGGCGTTCGCGGTCTTTGCGGTGACCACGGGGCTGATGCTCTTCGACTTCGGCTTCTTCCGCGAGCAACTCTGCACGCTCGTCTGTCCCTACGGCCGCTTCCAGTCGGTGCTGCTGGACCGCGACTCGCTGGTGGTCGGCTATGACGCGAGACGCGGCGAGCCTCGCGGGCGGAGGCGCGGCGATGGCACCGATGCGGCGCAGGGCGACTGCGTCGACTGCTCGCTCTGCGTGCAGGTCTGCCCCACGGGCATCGACATCCGCAACGGCCTTCAGATGGAGTGCATCAACTGCACGCAGTGCATCGATGCATGCAATGCGGTCATGGCGAAGATCGGTCGGCCCCCGGGGCTGATCCGCTATTCGTCGCAGCGCTGCCTGGAGGGGGGCACGCCTCGACGCGTGCGCATTCGGCTGGCCGTCTATCTGCTGCTGCTCGTCGGATTCCTCGCCACGCTCGTTACCCTGCTCGTGCTGCGGACCGACGCGGGACTCGTGCAGAAGCGCACGCCGGGAATCGCCTATGCGGTGCTGGCCGACGGCGCCGTGCGCTCGCCGCTGCACCTGCGCCTCGACAATCGCACCGACGAAACGCGTCGATTCGAGATTTCGTCGACGGATCCGCTGGTGGTCCTGGACGGCCGCACCTGGGTCGAGGTCGCGCCGAACGACTCGGGCGATCTCGAGCTCTCGGTGATCGCACCCGCGGGAGCCTTCGAGAAGGGACGACGACGATTCGCCGTTCGCGTCATCGATGATCGCGGGAACGCATTCGAGGACGAGGTCACGATCATGGGACCGCTGCAACTGCCGCGCGGAGGCGCATCATGAAGGAACTCTGGCGACAGCGCTGGGCTTTCGTCCCCGTCGTGCTGATCACGGCCACGGTCGTCTTTGCGTTCGTGACCGTGCGGCTGGCGCTGCGCGATCACGGCACGGCGGCGGAGCCCGACTACTACCGCAAGGCCGTGGAGTGGGATGCGCAGCGCGCGCGCCGCGATGCCGGAGAGTCGCTTCGATGGACGATCTCGCCGTCGCTCACCAGGCCGTCGGCATCAACGCTGACGATCGAGATCGTCATTGCCGACAAGCATGGCGTGCCGATCGACGGTGCCCATGTGTCGATCGACGCCATCCCGATCCGCGCGGCCGACACCGCCGTGACGCGGCATGCCACGGAGGCATCCGCCGGGCTCTACCGAACGGATTTTCCAGTCCGCGTCGGTGGACAATGGGAGTTTCGCGTCGAGGTCGAGCGAGGGGATGCACGGGTGTCCGAGTCGTTCCGACGCTCGATCGCGCCGCCGCGCCCGCATGTGACCGGCGGACTCGACGAGGCGCGACGAGCCGGGCGCGGGGAGGCGTCGGGATGATTGCGCTGCTCGGCACCGTCCTGGCGGCGAGTCTCGCGGGAAGTGTGCACTGCGCGGGCATGTGCGGCGGCATCGCCACGGTCAGCGGCGGCTGCGCATCGCGCGAAGCGTGCGGATCGAACAGGGCCGGCATTCGCAAGGCGCTCGCGGCAACGCTGATGTACCACGCAGCCCGGCTCGGCGGCTATGCCACGGCGGGCGCCGTCGCCGGCAGCATCGGCGCTGCGCTCCAGATCGGCGGGGAACTGCTTGGCATTCAGCGACTCGCCGGAATCGTCGCCGGTGTGTCGGTCATGCTCGCGGGCGTGGCGATCCTGCTGCATCACGGGGGCTTCTCGTCGAAGGTCGCGATGCCGCGCGGACTCGAGCGCGTCATGCTTGCGGGCACTCGATGGTCGGCGGCGGCATCTCCCGGCGTGCGCGCCGCGGCGCTCGGCGGCCTCTCCGTGCTGCTTCCATGCGGCTGGCTGTGGGCGTTCCTCGCCGTCGCGGCGGGTGCCGGATCTCCGATCGGCGGTGCGCTGGTCATGGCCGTCTTCTGGGTGGGCACCGTGCCGATCCTCGTCGCCATCGGCATGGGAGTCCAGTTCGTTGGAGGACTTTGGCGCGGACGCGTGGCGGTCATCGCGGCATTGGCGATGATCGTGGTGGGACTGCATGCGATGCTGCTCGCGTCATCGCGAGGCGATGCGCTCGGTGACTTCGATCTGCGCGCCGCAGGCGATGCATCCGGCGCGATCCATCGCGTGCACGCGGCATCCGAGGAACTTCCGCCATGCTGCCGCAGCGAGAATGACGAAGCGGCCGCGGAATCGTCGGCGACGCAGTCATCGGCGATGAACGGTGCGGCACCATGATCGCCACCAGACTCATGGCCGAGGCCGCAGCCGATTCGGACCGCGCGGCGCCGAGTGCTCCCACGGGCTGCGCCCACTGCGGCGAACCGCTTCCGGCCGATGCCCCGCGCGATGCCGATGGTCACGCCTACTGCTGCGCCGGCTGCCGCACGGTGCGGGCGCTGCTGCGGCAGTCCGGGCTGGACGACTACTACCGCGTGCGTGCCGCATCGGAACTCGCGGCATGTCCGACGCCGGTTGCATCGCCGCGCCTGCATTCGGAGTTCGACGCGCACGAGTTCCTCTCGCGTCATGCCGTGGTCATGGTGCCGGACCGGTGGCGCATCGATCTGCGCATCGACGGCCTTCGCTGCGGCGCATGCATCTGGCTGCTGGAGGCGCTGCCGCGTCTTGCGGACGGCGTGCTCGAAGTGCGCATCGATGCCGGACGCTCCATCGCGTCCATCGACTGGATGCCGTCGCGCATCACCCTCTCGCAGGTGGCGCATTGGGTCGAGCGACTCGGATACCGGCTCCTGCCGCTGCGGGATCGTCGGGAGCGCGAGCGCGATCGTCGCGCCGATCGTGCATGGCTCGTGCGGCTTGGCACCGCAGGCGTGCTCTCGGCGAACGCCATGGGCATCGCCTTTGCGCTCTACGGTGGCGTCTTCCACGGCATGGATCCGTCGCTGCGGATCTTCCTCCAGTGGGTGTCCATGGCGCTCGCCGCCGTCAGCGTGCTGGGACCGGGTCGACTCTTCCTGACCAATGCGTGGCTCGCGATTCGCAGCCGCGCGCCGCACATGGATCTCCCGATCTCGCTGGCGCTCGTGGCGGCGCTGATCGGAGGCGTGGCGAGCACCTTGCGCGGCGGGCACGGCGTCTACGCCGAGAGCGTGACGATGCTCGTGCTATTGCTGCTCGCCGGTCGCTTCGTACAGTTCCGGTCGCAGCTCCGCGCGCGGCATCAGGTCGACCTGCTCGCGACGCTCATTCCAGGCATCGCACGACGCGTGCTCCCGTCCGGTGTGCATGAGGAGGTTCCCGTCGAGGCGCTTCGCCCCGGCGATCAGGTGCTGGTGCCCGCAGGCGAAGCGGCGTGCGCGGATGGCCGCGTGGTCGACGGCGCATGCTGGGTCGACATGCAGGCGCTCACGGGCGAGAGCCGTCCCGTGCATTGCGAGATCGGCGAGACGCTTCCGGCGGGATGTCGGCCCGTCGATCGACCGGTGCTCGTCGACGTGATCGAGGCCGGCGAGCGCACGCGCGCCGGGCGGCTGATGGCGATGGTCGATTCGGCGTCGTCGCGTCGAGCGCCGGTCGTGCAGTTCGCCAATCGCATCGCCGGCTGGTTCCTCGCGGGGGTGCTCGCGCTTGCGGCCTTGACGCTGGTGCTCTGGTGGCACGCCGGCGCTTCCGTGGCGCTGGAGCACATGGTGGCGCTGCTCGTGGTCACCTGTCCGTGTGCCCTGGGCCTGGCGACGCCGCTGACCATGGTGGCGTCGATCGCCAAGGCGGCGCGCGCCGGCATCCTCATCAAGGGCGGCGATGTGATGGAGCGCCTCGCGTCGCGCGGCACCATCGTGCTCGACAAGACGGGCACGCTGACCGAGGGACGGATGCGCGTGGTGGAACACCACGGCGATGCGCACTCGCTGCGATTGGCCGCACGGCTCGAGTCCCGCAGTGCGCACCCCATCGCCCGCGCCATCGCGGCGCTGCACGAGGCCACCGGCGCGATCGACGGCTCGCGCGCCGACGCGCTGCGCCGCGAAGAGCATCCCGCCGCCATCGACGAGGTCCGCGAGGTCGCCGGCCGCGGCATCATCGGCACGGTCGCGGGCGTGCGCGTCGCGGTCGGACGACTCACCTTCGCAGGTGCTGAGTCAGCATCAGGCGATTGGGTCGAGCTCGAGCGAGCGATCGCGATGCGCGGACTCACGCCGGTGGCCATCGCGATCGACGGATCGGTTCGCGCCATGGTGGGCGTCGGCGATCCGATCCGCACCGACGCGCTCGCGACGATCCGGCAGCTTCGGCGACGCGGATGGCGCACGATCATGGCAAGCGGCGACGACGCGCGCGTTGCGGCGTCCGTCGGCGCTGCCGTCGGCATTCCTGCGTGCGACATTCACGGCGGCCAGTCGCCGGAACAGAAGCTCGCGCTCGTGAGTTCGCGTCAGTTCAGGCAACCGCTGGTGATGGTCGGTGACGGGGTGAACGATGTCGCCGCCATGGCGGCTTCGGATGTGGGCGTCAGCATCGGCGGAGGCACGCGCGCGAGCCTCGAGGTGGGCGACGCATGCCTCGCTCGCGACGGAATCCGTGCGTTGCCGCCGCTGATCGACGGCGCAGCTCGCACCATGCGGATCGTGTACTTCAATTTCGGAATCGGTCTGGCCTACAACCTCGTCGGCGCCTCGCTTGCGATGGCGGGCGTGATGAACCCGCTCATCGCCGCGGTCCTCATGCCGCTGAGCGGCCTCATGGTGACCACGATCGCGCTTCGCGCTCCGCGCTTCGGCTCGACCTGCGCGGTGCGCTCGCGCCATCCGTCGCGCGGTGACGCACGCCTCGATGCGACGTGCCGAGGCGCTCGCTCCGATGCGACGCCCGGTGACGCACGCCTCGCTGCGACGCGCCAAGACGCTCGCTCCGATGCGACGCGCGCATCGGGCACTCGCGAAATGCCGGGCGACACGAGCGTGCAGGAGCCGACGCCGACGATGCAACCCCCACCGCGCACCGCAGGAACGCTGGCGCGATGACACTGCTCTACATCGCCATCCCCGTTTCACTCGTCGTCGCCGCCGGCTTCCTCATTGCGTTCGTCTGGGCCGCGCGCGACGATCAGTTCGCTGATCTCGATACGCCGCCGCAGCGCATGCTTCACGACGCGCCGCCGCTGCGCGACGCAGGGCCAGCGCCATCGCGCGAATCGACGGCAGCGACGAGCCCCGAGCCGGACTCGAAGCCGCACGCGTGACGGCGCGCACCCCGCACGGATGGCGCCGCTCGCCGGCCGTCACGCACGCACGCTGAGCGCAGGGTCGGGGGCACGCACCGCGTGCCTCCGACCCGAGCGAAGCGGGCGAAGGGGCTCGACACTCGCGGCCCCGCGCAGCGCGGCCGCGAGTCCGCAGGCGGCGCAGCCGCCGAGGACCGAGGACCTGGTGAGGCGGAGCGAGGCGGCGACCGCTGCGGGCGAGCCGTTCGAGGCTCGGTCGCAGCGGGCGACGCACGCGAAGCCGCACGCGTGACGGCGGCACGCGCCGCGGTGGGCGCGTTGCTGCGGATTCCGTCGTCACGCACGCACGCTGAGCGCAGGGTCGGGGGCACGCACCGCGTGCCTCCGACCCGAGCGAAGCGGGCGAAGGGGCTCGAACCCTCGACATTCAGCTTGGAAGGCTGACGCTCTACCACTGAGCTACGCCCGCGAACGATCGGAAGCATAGCACGCGCCGCCGCGCGCTTCCGCCACCGATGCTCAGCGTCGACTGCCCGAGATGAGTCCGATGAGCGACACCGTCTGCACCGACGGCTGTGCGGTGAGGAACGGCCCGAGCGCCTGGTAGGCCGACAGTCGCTGCTCGCTCATCTGCCACTGCTGGAACGCGACCGGCTCCGCCCACGCAGACACGATCACGAAGCGCGCATTCGTGTCGTCGCGCGTCAGCCACACTTCGCGGAGACCGCCGCGTTCGCGGATCACCGGCAGCACCGTGCCGACCAAGACATCCGCGGCCGCGCTCATCCGCTCCTGATTCACGAGGAAGACCTCGATCGTGGCGAAGTCCCCCACGCGCGGATCGAACACGGCTCCGGGCGGCACGCGCGGCGACTCCGGCGATCGCGAACCATCCTCCAGCACGCGCGACTTCGGCCCACACGCGCCAAGCGCCAGCGCCGCAAGCGCCGCCACCACAGCCGCCCCGACGGACTTCGACGCCACGCGCACGATCGCCGCTGCGATCGACGGTCTCGTACCCCCGCGCAGGCTCGAGGCGTCGACACCTCGCCGAGTCGGTCTCGGACGCACCCACGCACTCATCGAACCGCCCCTGTCGGTCGCTTCGGCGGAGCATTCGGCGCCGGCTGCTCCGTCGTCGGCGCCTTCGGAGTCTGCGTCGGCCCCGGCGCGCCCGCAGGCTCGCTCTCCGAGCGCAGAGGCCGGATGCGAATGTCGCGGAACTGGATGAACGCACCTTCCGACTGCAGTGCGATTCGTCCCTTGCGCACTTCGCACGCTTCGGCCGCATTCTGCAACTTGCCGTTCACATGGAGCTCGAGCGTTCCGCCGTCGAGCCGGATGCGATAGCGATTCCATTCGCCAATCGGCTTCTCGCTGCTCTCGTGCGCCTTGCGCGTCCGTCGCCCCTCCGTCCTGGACGCTTCCGCGCGCATCGGAACCTCGCCGATGTTCCAGATGTCACCGGCATTGCCTGAATGCAACTGCGCCTCGATGGAGCGCGGCCACACCGCATCCTTCGCGTCCACGCGCAGGAGCACGCCGGAGTTGCCAGGTCCCTTCTCGGGATCGAAGCGCCACTCCAGTTCCAGTTCGAAGCTCTCGAACTCGTCGGTCGTCGCGATGTATCCCGCCGGCGATCCCGTGCAGGAGAGCACGCCATCGGCGGCGGAGAAGGTCGCGTCGCCCTCCTTCGCTCCGGGCGTGAAGACGCGCCAGCCGTCGAGCGAGCGGCCATCGAAGAGCATCTTCCACTCCGAGGTGCGCTCCGGCGTCGATGCCGTCGCGCCCGCAAGAAGCGCCGCGAGCAGCACCGCTGCGGCAGCTGCGCGTCGCACGGTGGCCGTCATGAGCCGCCTCCGATCACGACCTCGACCTCTGCAACCCGTCCCGGCGGATCCGGAGCCCACGGCCGCACGAGCTCGAAGACCAGTTGCGTTCGACCCTGCATGAGCGGCCGGAACTCGAAGGTCGTGATCGTGCGACCGCCGCGGACCCCCGGATCGACCGGCGTGATGTGCGGCACGCCGGCCGGCTCGAGGAATGCCCGATCGATCGCCGCGAGTCGCCAGTCGTAGCCGGTGCCGTCGTTTCCGAGCAGTTCGACATGAACGACCCCGGTCATGGCGACCTCCACCGTCTTGCGGCCTTCGCCGACTCGCAGCACGGCGCTCCCACGAGGCAGAGTCGGTGACGAATCGCACGCGGCGATGGCAACGAGCACCGCGGCGACGGTCACGCCGGCGAGACCGCGGCGCCACCCCCGCAGCTTCGGAGCTCGCGAGCACCTCGACTCCTCGCACGCCTGCCCACCGCATGTCCAGTTGCTCACCTTCAGCATGCTCGCACCGCCTCCTCGATTGCCTTGAAGTCGACCTGTTCGCGCGGCGAAGCGTTCACCTTCGCGTAGCGCACCACGCCCTGCGCGTCCATCACGAACGCCGCGCGCGTTGCGACGCCGCGCAGCCCATTCAACTGCTCGAGCAGAACGCCATAGCTCGCGCAGACCTCCTTGTTGAAATCACTCAGGATCGGAAACGGAATGCCTTCGACCTGGCGGAACTTCTCCGTCGTGTACGGCGAGTCGATGGACACGCCGAAGATCCGTACGCCCAGCGACGACCACTTCGACCAGTCGTCGCGGAGGTGGCACATCTCGGCGGTGCACACGGAGGAGAATGCGAACGGGAAGAAGAGCAGGACGACCTTCTCGGAGCCGAGGATCGCCGCGAAATCGATCACTTCTCCCGGCTTGGACGGGAGGGAGAAGCTCGGTGCCCGAGTGCCGATGGTCACGCTCATGGGTCGTTCGAGGCGCTCGCTGATGCCTCCGGGTCGAGGCGGGTTATAGCGACTCCGCCAGCGGATCGTCCGTAGCCGGACCGATCGAACACGGCACTCCAGGGCGCAGGCGACTCGAGACCAGCTCGGGCTGGACCCCAAGGTCCATCACCAGTTATTGATGCATGCAGCCACATCGGTTCGCGCAGATAGCCGATGAGGCGTTACTTTGATGTTGAAGAACGCGCCCACATTTGTGTCTCGTGGAGGCACGCGAGGCCGCGTCATCGATGCCGATTTCAACTTGGAGGCTCAGATGAGTTTGAGAGGAAGCCTGCTGCTCGCAACAGCAACGACGATGGCACTTTCAGCCGCCGCAGCGGCGCAGTGTCCAGGATCCGAGGATTGCTGTGCGACCCACACGACCCCTGGATGCAGCGATCAAGCATGTTGCGACTTCATCTGTCTGATCGATCCGTTTTGCTGCAATGTGAGCTGGGATGGTCTCTGCGTCCAGCAGGCAACCCAGTTCTGCGCAGTGTGCGGCGGAACGCCGGTCGAGTGCCCTCCGAACGAGAATGACTGCTGCGTGCCGAGCCCCGACTTCACACCCGGCTGCAGCGATGCGGCCTGCTGTCTGCTCGTCTGCCTCCAGGACAGCTTCTGCTGCGAAATCGAGTGGGATGCGGATTGCGCCGAGCGCGCCAGCATCACCTGCGGCGCGTGCCCCTATCCCTGCCCGGACAACCCGTTCGACAGCTGCTTCGAGCCTCATGCTCAGCCCGGCTGCAACGATCCCGAGTGCTGCAGCATCGTCTGCGGCATGGACCCATTCTGCTGCCAGTTCTTCTGGGACGGACTCTGCGTCTCCGAGGCGCTGACCTTCTGCACGCTGCCGCCCTGCCCGTTCGAGTGCAAGGGCACCGATGAGGGCGAGCCCTGCGGCGACGACACCAACGGCGGCTGCAACTCCACTTCAAGCAGCAAGAGCACCTGCTGCTTCGCAAGCGGCGGCATTGGCTGCGACGATCCGGACTGCACGACGGCCGTGTGCTCCATCGATCCCTTCTGCTGCGAATTCCAGTGGGACTTCATCTGTGCGAGCGAAGCGCTGGTGTTCTGCCCGGACACCTGCCCGGTCGAGTACCTGTTCCGTGACATCGCGTGCGGCGAAACCGTCTGCGCCACAGCGTGGGCGAGCAACAATGTCCGTGACACCGACTGGTATCAGATCACGCTGACGCAGGAGCCCGGCACGCTGATTCGCTTCTCCGCGAAGACGACGCTGCCGCTCGTGATCGGCCTCGTCGACACCGATGGCGTGGCGGATTGCCAACTCGCGAGTTTCCTCAATCCGTTCGCGGTCGTCGGCTTCTGCGGCGAAGGCGCCGTCGAGATCTGCCTCGCACCGGGAACCTACTGGTTCTTCGCGGCACCGCTCGTCTTCGATGGCTTCCCGTGCGGCCGCGGAAACAACGACTACTCGGTCACGCTCGAGTGCCTTGGTGAGTGCGTGCCGCCGGCCTGCGGCAATGTCGAGAATGACTGCCAGACGCCTTCCTTGACTCCGTTCTGCAGCGACGAGGCGTGCTGCCAGAAGATCTGCGGCCTCGATCCGTTCTGCTGCAATGTCAGCTGGGACGACCTCTGCGTGCTTCAGGCACAGGTCACCTGCTACGGCGTCAGCATCTGCCCGCCGTCGGATCACGACTGCTGCGCCGTCGGCAGCCCGGGCTGCACGGACGAGGATTGCTGCAACACCGTCTGCGCCGTCGACTTCTTCTGCTGCCTGTCGTTCTGGGATGCCATCTGCGTGAGTGAGGCAATCCAGCTCTGCGGTGCGCCAAAGTGCCCGCCGTACGAGGCGTGCACCGGCACCGACGAGGGCGAGCCCTGCGGCCAGGACACGAACGGCGGCTGCAACATGATGATCCCGACCTTCAGTCCGATCGCCTGCGGCGACACGATCTGCGGGTTGGCATGGGCCGACGGTGGCACCCGCGACACCGATTGGTATGAGATCGTCGTGACCGAGCCGACCGAGATGACCATGCGACTGTCGGCCGAGCTGCCGATGGTGTTCGGTGTCATCGACACCGGTGGCATCCCGAACTGTGCGCTGGCTCAGTTCATCAACCCGTTCGCGTCCACCGGTTGCTGCGGAGATGGTGAACTCACCTTCACGCTCAACCCTGGAACCTGGTGGCTCTTCGCCGGACCGCTGGACTTCTTCGGCACCCCCTGCGACACCACGAACCGCTACACCCTCTCGCTCAGCTGCGGCTGTGATGCGGCACCGGATGCCGACTTCAACGACGACGGCTGCGTGAACGGTTCCGACCTCGGTGAGCTCCTCGGTCAATGGGGAACCGGCGGCGGCAATGGCTTCGCAGACTTCAACTGCGACGGCGTCGTCGACGGCAACGACCTCGGCACCCTGCTCGGCGAGTGGGGCGGAAGCTGCGGCTGATCCGTTCGCTCACTGCTTCGACACATGGCCCCCCGGCATCACCGCCGGGGGGCCTTTCTTCTTGGATCCTGTCGCCGCTTCCATGCTCGACGCAACACGGACCGCGAGTCCGCCGAACCTATGCTCGCAGCGATGCTCAGCACTGCCGAACGAATTGTGCCGCTCCTCGCCTGCGTTGCGCTCGCGCCGCTCGCAGGCGCGCAGGTCCTCTGCGGCACCGGCCCCTGCTACCAGCCGGGAGTCACGCCCGGATGCGCCAACACGGCCTGTTGTCAGACGGTCTGCAAGTTCATGCCGGATTGCTGCGAGCTTCAGTGGGATGCATCCTGCGTCGAGTTCGCGGAGTTCCTGTGCCTCCCGTTGGGTGTGTGCGGCCTCTCGACCTCCGGGAGCTGTCTCGCACCCCATGCCAACCCGGCGTGCAGCGATGTGGTCTGCTGTGAACAGGTCTGCGCGGCGGATCCGCTCTGCTGCACGGCGCAATGGGATGCTCTCTGTGCGCAGCGAGCGCTCCTCCTGTGCAGCACTCCGGGCACCTGCGGCACGGCGACGGAGCCATGCAATCAAGTGCATTCGTCGGGCGGATGCTCCGACCCGGCGTGCTGCGAACTGGTCTGCGATCTCCAGCCGCACTGCTGCACACAATCATGGGACTTCGTCTGCGTCGCCGCGGCCAATTGCTACTGCTACGGCGGCTGCAGCGTGGCATGCCCGCCCAACGCGCTCCAGGAGAGCGAGCCATGCGGGCAGCGATGGAACGACCCCTGCTTCAGCCCCGGCGGCACGATCATCGGGCAGAGCATCATCCCGGGCATTCCGCTCTGTGCCAGGCTCTTCGTCTCGGTGCCGATGGGTCAACCCGTCGTCGCCGATGTCGATGTGTTCGTCGCGCAGCTCGGACCCGAGGGATCGGGACTCGTCACCGCCACGCTCTCCCTCCAGAGCGGCAAGCTCGCCTGGGCCGCACTCGTGCCCGCGCCCCCGATCGGCGGCTGCCCTCCGCTCGAGAGCGAGCTGATGCATGTACAGAGCATCAACACGATCACCGGGACGGCAAGCGTCTGCGTGCAGGCGGGCAAGTACTGGGTGGTGGCGTCCATGGGCTCGTTCCCGCAGATCGGTCAGACGCAGGCCGTCACCTGTGCGCAGGGACTCGTCGTGCTCTCCGTTTCGTTCACGCCCGGATGTGCGGCCCCATGCGGCAATCCCACGCTGGCCTGCTTCGAGCCGCATCCGCAGGTCGGCTGCGGATCGCCTGAAGGATGCTGCCAGCAGGTCTGCCCGCTCGATCCGTACTGCTGTGCCATCCAGTGGGACACATCCTGCGCGGTGCTGGCAAGCCAGCTCTGCGGCGCGCCTCCGCCCGCCAACGATCATTGCGCCGCCGCGATCGATGTCGGCCCGGGCTCGACGCCATTCTCGACGATCCTTGCGACGACCGACGGCGCAGCCCTGCCGGCTGCGTGCGAGGAAGGCGGCGGACTCTCCTTTCAGAACGACATCTGGTTCCGCTTCACGCCGACGCGCGGCGGACTGACGCGCGTCTCCACCTGCGACGGCACATCGTTCGACACACGACTCGCCGTGTACCAGGATGCGTGCGTGCCGCAGGACCTGCTTGCGTGTTCCGACGATGACTCCTCGTGCCTCAGCGCAGGCACCGCCAGCACGCTGGTGTTCGACGCCTCCTGCGATCAGCACTACCTGATCCGCATCGGCGGCAAGCTCGGCTCGCAGGGTGTCGGAACCCTTCGCATCACGGAGGAGGGAAGCGCCGCGTGCGGTTGCCTTGCCGACCTCAACGGCGACGGCCGCGTCGACGGCAACGACCTCGGCACGCTGCTGGGCCAATGGGGCACCTGCACCGGCTGCGTGGCGGACTTCAACGGCGACGGCCGCGTCGACGGCAACGACCTCGGCACACTGCTGGGTCTCTGGGGCCCCTGCTGAGTCTCGTCGTCCCCGGGCGGCGGTGAATCCGCAGCAACTGCGATCCCTACGACTTCGCCACGCTCGTGGCCGCATCCGAGGGCACATCCGCCGAGAGCTGGCGGCGCACGATCTTCCCGGTGGGCGTCCGCGGCAACGCGGTGAGGAAGCGAATCTCGCGCGGCACCTTGTACTGGCTCATGCGATCGCGGCAGAAGGCACGCAGCGTGTGCTCGTCCGTGCGCTCGCCTTCGCGCAGCTCGACGAATGCGAGCGGCACCTCGCCGCGGCTCTCGTCCTGAATGCCGATCACCGCCGACTCCTTGACCGCCGGATGCTGGTTGAGGATCTCTTCGATCTCGCTCGGAAAGACATTCTCGCCGGCGATGATGAGCATCTCCTTGATGCGCCCGGTGATCATGAGGTGTCCCTCCGCATCGAACCGCCCCATGTCGCCGGTGCGGAAGAAGCCGTCTTCGTCGAACACGGCGCGAGTCTCCTCCGGGAGGTTGTGATAGCCGAGCATCACATTCGGACCGCGAATGCGGATCTCGCCATCGACACCCGGCGGAAGGACCTCGCCCTCGGGCGAAACGATCCGCTCCTCCACCTCCGGAACTGCACGACCCACGCTCTTCCACCGGTACTCCTCGGGACGGCACCAGTTGGCCACCGGTGAAGTCTCCGTGAGTCCGTAGCCCTCGCAGATCGTCACGCCGTAGCGCTCCTGGAAGCCTTCCATCACCGCCTTCGGCAGCGGCTCGCCGCCCGAGACGCAATAACGCAGCGAGCGGAAGTCGTCGCGCGTCCCGCTTCGCAGCAGTCGCAGCGCGTTGTACATCGATGGAATCGCCACGAACGCCGTCGGCCGATGCTCGCGCGCAAGCTCGACGATGCGCTTGGGCACGAACTTGGCCGTGTAGACCGCCTTGCCCCCGACCGCGAGCGGCAGCAGCGTCAGCACCGTGAGACCGAACGAATGGAACTGCGGCAGCACGCCCAGCAGCACATCGCGCGAGTCGAAGCGCGCCCATTGGACGCACTGCTCGATGTTGCTCGAGAGGTTGCCGGCGCTGAGCATCACGCCCTTGGGCTTGCCGGAGGTGCCGGAGGTGTAGAGCAGGCACGCGAGCTCGTCGTCCTTCCAGCGCGGCCCGAGTCTCGGTCGTGGGAGCCCGGAGAATCGGACATCCTCGAGTCGAAGCGGCTTCACGCCGTCCGGGATCTGCTCCACGAAGTCGAGCATCGCCTGCACGCTGATGACCAGATCGATCTGCGCATCTCGGCAGACATGCGCAAGGTCTTCCTTGGAGAGGAGATAGTTGAGCGGCACCACCACGCGGCCCGTCATCCATGTGGCCAGCAACGCCATCGGGAAGAGACCGGAGGTCGGGAGCATGATCCCGACCGCCCGGCGTTCGGTCTGCGCGTCGATCTCCCGGGCCAGATGCCATGCGGCCACCATCAGCGTGATGCCACGCCATGACCGCTGATCATCATGGACCACCGTCCGCCATGGACGCATGAGCAGACGACGCTGGATTCGACGCAGGAGACGCATGAACGGGAACGACCTCGCGGACCGATACGATACGGATCACTCATGCGAATCGCCACTCGATCCGTCGCCGGACCGTTGCTTCTCGCCTCCCTCGCGCTCTCCGCGTGCACCACGACGGAGAAGGGTCCCGAGTCCTCCAGCCTGCCGGCGGTGCGCATGGCATCCTCGCCGGAGCTCGCAGGCGCCGTGGAGGACTTCCGCGAAGCTCGCTACCAGCAGGCGTTCGACCGCGCAAAGACGCTGTCGCGCTCTTCGCAGCCGCCGCTGCGCGAGCAGGCGGCGTGGGTGGCCGGGCTCGCGGCCTATCAGATGAGCATGCTCGACGAGGCGGAACTTCAGTTCATGGCGGCGGCGCGGAGCCAGGATCGCCGGCTCGTCACCGACACGAAGATCATGATGGGCGACATCCGCGTGCTCCAGAACCGATGGTCGGACGCGGCGCAGCAGTATCGCGAAGCGGCCGGGGACCTGAGCGGCGACGAGCGATCCCGTGTGCTCGGGTACGCGGAGGTGGCGACCGCACGCGCCGGAGAACGCGGCGGCATCGGCACGATCGCGCAGAATTCGTCGAGCGGTTCGTCGGCGTCCGGCAGCGGCTCCGCAGCGCGAAGCTCGTCCTCGACGCCCGCAGTGCCGGTCCGCAGCGGTGCCCCTTCGGCCGGCGCGTCAGGCGCCTTTGCACTCCAGGCCGGAGCGTTCCAGAGCGAAGGCAACGCGCGGCGGCGAGCCACCGAGATCTCCTCCCAACTGCGCAGCGCCGGTCTTGGCGAGCCTCGCATCGTGCGCATGCGCGATTCCGGCGGTCGCGAGTTCTGGAGCGTGCAGGTCGGCTCCTTCCCGTCGCGCCAGAGCGCCGAGACGGCGAAGGCGAAGGTGCCTTCGCTCGACCTCTTCATTGCTGCGGCGGGTTGATCGGACGCGACGGCTGCTCGACGCGGCGCGGTGCCAGGCCCAGCGCATGCGGCGGTGGATCGCCCGGGCGCTGCGCCGCACTCGTGCCGCCTTCGTCCGGTTCCGGCGCATTCATGAGGAAGGTCGCCGTCGACGCGAAGTAGCGCATCATCTCCGTCGCCGCATCGGCGGGCACCTCCGCATCCACGAGCGCCTCGCGCATCGTCTCCACCCATGCATTCCGCGCCGCCATGTCGATGCGAAAGGGCGCGTGCCGCATGCGAAGCCGCGGATGCCCCTTGCGCTGGCTGTAGGTCTGCGGGCCGCCGAAGTACTGGATGAGGAACTCCGCCTGATTGCGAATCGGTTCCTCGAGGTCGGCGGGAAACATCGGTCGCAGCGTCGGATGGCGGTCGATCCGGGCGTAGAAGGCCCTGGCGATGCGCCAGAAGGTCTCATCTCCAAGTCGTTCCCAAAGCGGCTGCATCCCGTCCATGGGGAGGTATCGTAGAGAACGATGGTCATGCTGCCCGCCGCCATCCTGATCGCCGCCTGCCTCTCCGGCGATGCTGGTGCTCAGAACGCGTCGTCGAGCCCAGCCGACGCAGTGCCGATCCCCGCCAGTCTGCTTCGGCCGATTCCCGCGACGGGCGCCGTGCCGCGCATCACCGACGCTCCGAATCCGATGGACGATCCGCTCTCGGATGCTCGCGCCGAACAGCGCGATCACCACAGGGAGCTCGTGCGCATTCGAGATCGCGCCTTCCGCACCGCCCGCGAGCAGACGCGGCGTGCCGGGATCGAGGATCTGCGCCTCTTCAAGGACCCCTCCTCCTTCAAGCCCATGATGGAGGTCATGGCCCGCGAGAAGGCGGATGTGCGCCTGGCGATGCTGGATCACTTCGCCGACTGCGGCGACGAGGGCCAGGCGGCGCTTGCCTACGCCGCGATCCACGATTCCGATCCTGCGTTCCGACAGGCGGCCACCGCGAAGCTGCGACGACCCGCCGCCGAGAGCGTCCTCCGCGTGATCGATGATTCACTTCGGGATACGCGCCACGCGGTGGTGAACAACGCCGGAATGCTCGCCGGGAACATGAACATCCTTGCTGCGATTCCGCCGATGATCTTCGGGCAGCTTGCGAGCGATCAGGTCCGCGGCAGCGGCGACCTCGCGTGGATCGCCATCGGCACCACCAAGACCTACATCGCCAATGTGGTGCCGATCGTGGGCGACAACTCGGGCGCGTTCGCGCCGGTCATCGGCTCGATCGTGGAGGGCGTGGTCCTGCGCGTGAACGACGCCGTGGCCTACAGCTATCGCACGGATCTGCACCATGCACTCGTGTCGATGACCACGGCTGACTTCGGCGAGAGCACGGAGCAGTACGCCTACGACATGCGTGCCTGGTGGGAGTGGTTCAACACGCGCTATGTGCCGTTCAAGCAACGGCAGGCCGAGGAAATGGCGCAGTTGAAGGAAGTGGAGCGGCAGCAGCGCGATCGCCCGACGGGAAGCGAGCCGCCGCCCCCTCCGGAGCTGCCTGCACCGAAGCCGCCGACTGGTGATGACGCGAAACGCCAGGGTGGTCGTGATTCCTCCGAGTAGTGCCGACGGCGATGGCGGAGCGATGCGCCACGGTGGGCGAGCACGTGCTCAGCCGCCGATCAGCGGCGTGAGCACCGTCGCGAGCCGTTCGTAGTCAGCAGGTTCGTTGTAGACCTGCGCGGAGACGCGCAGGAGCCATCGACCCCCGAACTCGAAGATCGGGACCTCGATCCGCTCCCGGTCATAGAGATGCGCCTGGAACTTCTCGGTGCTCGCGAACCGGGCGCGCAACAAGGCCGGGAGCTCGATCGACGCCATGGAACCCAGCATCGCGCCGTCGAGCGGCGAGATCGGATCCGCGCCGAGACGGTCGCAGAGCATCGCGTGCGCCCAGCGCGCGAGCTCGTGATTGTGCCGCATGACCTGCTCGAGCCCGAGCCGCCGCATGAACGCCGTCGCGTCCGCCAGCGCAATCCACGACGAGATGTCGCGCGTGCCCTGCCAGTCGAACTCCTCGGCAAAGCCCTGGTCGAGGAAATGGCTGATCACGCAGGGATGGATGGTCGAGCGCCATCGCTCGGCGACGCGCAGCATGCCGCAGCCCTTCGGCGCGAACATCCACTTGTGCATGTTGGCCGCGTAGGCGTCCGCGTCGAGCGATGCCAGGTCCAGTTCGATCATGCCGGGCGCATGCGCTCCGTCCACGATCACGAAGATGTCGCGCTCCCGACATGCGCGCACGATCGGTGTCGGATCCAGGACGAGCGCGGTCGGTGAAGTGATGTGGTCGATCACCACGAGCTTCGTGGCCGGCGAGAGCGCGTCGATCACGCGCCGCGCCGCCGAGTCGGCGGAGTCGATGGGGAGCGGCAGCTCCACTTCCCGCACGGTGGCGCCGGCGCGGCGGGCGACCTCCCGCATCGCCTGACGCACGGCGTTGTAGACATGCGTCGTCGTCAGCAGCTCATCCCCGGGCTCGAAGCGGAGCGAGCGAAGCACACCGTTGATGCCCTCGGTCGCATTCGTGACGAAGCCGATCTCCTCCGGCGTGCAGCCGACGATCGGTGCGAGGGCCTCCTTGGAGGGGCGCAGCAGCTCGCGCACACGGCGCCCCAGCAACTCGATGGGCCGTCCTTCGATGGCCCTGCGCCAGCGATCCTGCGCATCGATGACTTCCCGCGGCACCGCACCGAAGGAGCCGTGGTTCAGGAAGGTGATCGCGGGATCGAGCAGGAAGCGGCCCCGAAGCTCCGGTCCAGCGAGCGGCCAGGGGGGCGAAGGGACGACCTGGGGCGGCATGGCGGGAGCCTACGGCGGTGCGGCTCGAGAATTCGGCCACGGCGGGTGATATCGCGACTCCGTTCGGGTTCCGATGGGGTAACATCCACCGAACGAAATGTGCGGGCCATGGATCAACCAAGCCGATCAGATCCCGAACAGCCATGGTCACGCTCAACCCCCGATCGAATCTCGCCCGACGACTCGACGACGACCAGCCCCTCGTGCTGCTCGGTCCCGGAGGGGACTTCGTTGCAACCGTCGATCCCCACGAGTCATGCGAGCCGTGCGAGAGCGCCGATGCGCAATCCACGCACCGCCCTTCGCTTCTCTCCATGGTGCTGCTCCTTCTGGGAGTTGCGGAGCACACCTCGCACACGCCTCTCACCGAGACCCATGACCGCCATGAAGTCGCACCGCTCCGTCAATCTCACGCCGCAGCAGCTCAAGGTCTTCAAGCTCGTCCGGGAATGGAGGAGCCGCCACGGACTCTCGCCCACCATGCAGGAACTCGCCGACGAGCTCGGCATCAGCAAGGTGACGGTGTTCGAGCATGTGGAGGCGCTGATCGAGAAGGGCGCGCTCGAGCGCGATGCCAACAAGGCTCGCTCTTTGTCAATTGGTGACGGCGTCGTCCTTCCCGACGAGGCTCGCGCAGGCACTTTCCCTCTCGTCGGCCGCATCGCTGCGGGCATGCCCATCGAACGCGTGGAACAGGGCGAGGAACTGCGGCTCGAGGAGATCTTCGGCCCCCGGCGCGGCCAGCGCGGCTCGCTCTTCGCACTCCAGGTGGAGGGCATGAGCATGCGCGACGAAGGCATCTTCGATGGCGACTATGTGATCGTCGAGCAGCGAAACCACGCCCGCAACGGCGAGCGCGTGGTGGCGCTCCTTCCCAACGGCGAGACCACGCTCAAGAGCTTCTTCAAGGAGCGGGGACAGATCCGGCTCCAGCCCGCGAATCCGGAGTTCCCGCCGATCCTCGTCGACGACTGCCAAATCCAGGGCGTCGTCGTGGGCGTTCTTCGCCGCTACTAGCCCGCGCCGCCCGCGAGCTCCTGAAGCAGTGAGGTCGCGGCGCGGGCGGCAGCCTCCGGCGACTTCGCCCCCTCCATGGCGCGGACGAATGCGCTTCCCACGATCACGGCATCCGCGTGTCGAGTGACGGCCGCCACCTGCTCGCGTCGCGAGATACCGAAGCCGCAGGCGATCGGGAGCGATGACATGGCACGCAGAGAGGCGACGCGCCTGCCCAGTTCCGCCTCCGCCCCCGCCTCCGGCGTTGAGGCGGCGGGCGCGGTGCCCTCCCCTGCCGCATTCGACTTCGGTGTTGTCATGCTCGGCGAGGTCTCGCGGCCATTCGAGTTCGGGATCGTTCCCGTCACGCCCGCTCTTGCGAGCAGGTAGATGAAGCCATCGCACGCCTCCACGATCCTGCGCTGGCGCTGCGGCGATGTCGCCGGTGCCACGAGCATCGGAAGCGCCATGCCGCGCGATCGGCAGAGCTCCCGGAGCGGCTCCGCGTCATCGAGATCGAGATCCGGCACGATGAGTCCGTCGGCGCCCGAATCCGCCGCCTCGCGCACGAATCGCTCGCGCCCGATCCGCTCCACGATCGAGACGCTCACCATGAACACGATGGCGCTTTCCACGCGTGAACGCTCTCGAGCAACCATCTCGAAGACCGTGCGCGGCGTGACGCCCTGCTCGATCGCCCGTCGCATCGCCTCGGAGATGATCGGCCCGTCGGCGATGGGGTCGGAGAATGGAATGCCGATCTCCAGCACCCTCGCGCCGGCCTGCGAGAGCGCGACGAGCGCCTCCGCCGTCGCCGCAAGCGATGGATCACCGGCGACGAGGAACGGAATGACCGCAGCTCGGCGTGCGCCGAGTGCAGTGCCACCGGGGCCGGCATCTCTCGAGATCGACCATGAGCGGAACGCCTCCTCCACACGACTGCCGGAACGCACGACCATGGCCGGGATCGTAGAGAAAGGTGCTACGCTGCGACGGCGGCCTGGTAGCTCAGCGGTCTAGAGCAGTCGACTCATAATCGATTGGTCCTCGGTTCGAATCCGAGCCAGGCCATGTCGCAGCGGTATGGAGAGCAGCCCGGTTCCGACGGGTGTTGCGGATCCGAATCCCGCGACGAACCCGCACCTGCTCCCGCGTCGAAGAGACGCACACACCATGACCTCCTCAGCGCGGATCCCTGCTCTCCTGGCCGGTACGGCGCTCTCCCTGATCGCGGGATGTGCGGGGGATCGGATCGCGGATCCATCGCTCGATCCACACGGGGCATCGGCGGCGTCCTTGATCGTCGAGGCCCCGAGTCCGGACGGCACAGCAACCGGCCAAGGCGAGGCGAAGTTCGCCGGCACGGCGTCCGGGGCCTCGTCCGCCGCCACCACACAGTGGGATCTCGTCGCCGACGCCGATCGCGCGATTCCCGATCTCGTCGCCGGCGCACGGCAGGCGACCGTGTGCCTGGTCTTCGAGGAGGCGGACGGCTCGCGACGCGGCACGGGTTCCGGTGTCATCGTCGATCACGACGGCTTCGAGGCGCTGGTGATGACCTGCGGCCATGTGGCCCGCGAACCGGGCCGAATCTGCCGTGTGGTCCTCGCCGACGGACGCGTCTTCGATGGATCGGTGCTTGGCGCCGTGGAGCGCGACGGCATCGATCTCGGGCTCGTCACCTTCCGCGCCGAAGGCGAGTCGCTCGGCGTGGCGCCGCTGGCCGTGAAGCCGCCGATGCTCGGCGACTGGGTCGTGGCGCTTGGACATCCGCGCGGGCTGTGGATCGATGCGCCGGCCGAGAGCGATGGCGCCGGCGACGAGGCCGTCGACGGTTTGCCCGATCCACCGCCACCGCGCTGGCGGACCGACTCCCGCGCCCCGTCGCGCGAGCGCGAACGGAGCGCGTTGGCAGCGGCCGTGCGTCCGCCCGTTGCGCGCAGCGGTCGCGTCTGGGCCGAGCCCGGCCCGGGCCTCGGGATCCGATTCGACGCGCCGATCGAGGCCGGGGACTCGGGCGGACCCGTACTCGATCTCTCGGGGCGCGTCGTCGGAATCGCATCGCGATGCGGATGGAAGAGATTCTGGAACTGGGCGACATCCGTGGAGGCGCTCGCCGGCGATCCACGGCGCATGCTCGACCCGTCGTTCGAATGGCCGGCCGGCGATCCGCGGCCCGGCGCGGGCGCAGGCGAGTCCGCGGCACCCGATGAGTCGAGATGGAATCCTGCATTCCTGACGAATCTCCGCAGCGCCTCCACGATCGCGACCTCACGCAGTGTCGTCGTCGTGCATTCCCAGGGCGGGCCACGCTCGTTCGCGGTGTGCGTCGGCCCGGGCGGGCTCTTCGTGACCAAGGGTTCCGAGGTGGGCTTCCGCGGTCCGATCGAGGTCGAGTCGGGCGGACGCCGCGCCACGGCGGAACGCGTCTCATACGACCCGGATGCGGACCTGCTGCTCCTGCGCGCGAGCACCATGGATCTGCCGCCACTGCGACTTCCCGGCAGCGCATCACGATCCGGCCGGAGCGCCGATTCCGCGGTCCCCCGCGCCGGCGCCCAGCTCCTGAGCGTCGGCCTCGACGGCGAGGTGCTCACCATCGGAACGCTCTCGCTCGAGCCGTCCACATGGGATGAGCCCGATTCCCGCCCGTTCCTCGGCGTCTCCTCGCGCATCGGACGCGACGGCATCGTGCGGCTTGCGTCGGTGACGGCGGGCGGTCCCGCCGTGCGCGCCGGGCTTCGCGCCGGCGATGTCATTCGCTCGATCGGCGGCATCGATGTCTCCCGCGATCGCCCGCTGCCGGAGGTGATCTCGCGATTTCGTGTCGGCGAAGCCGTGCGCGTGCGGATCGAGCGCGACGGCGTCGAGTCGGAGCTCGTGGTCTCGCTCGATCGCCGCCCGCCAAGCCAGCGCCAGCGCGACCGCGGCAACACGCGCACCTCCACGAGCGCGGTGCTTCCCCATCGCACGCCCGTGTTCCATCACGACGGCGTGATCGATCCGCACGAGTGCGGTTCACCCGTGATTTCGCTCACGGGTGAGGTCGTGGCGCTGAACGCGGCGCGATTCGATCGCACGGCGACCGTCGCGATTCCGATCGACGAGGTCATGCGCCGCATCCGCGCGATGCTCGATCAGGGCCCGGACGCGTCGGAGCGATTCGAGTCGCTTGCCGCTGCGTCCTTCGCGGCCACCGAGCAGGACGGGCGCGTGCGTCTTCATGCGCTTGATGCGAGGACCATTGGTGACCGGGCGCTGCGCCGTGCCATCGGTGGCGTGCTCGCCCCCGACGGAAGCGGCATCGGCATCATGGCCGACGACGAGCTCGCCTGGGATCTCGTGATCGACGCGCCGGGACGCTTCGAGGTCGTCTACTTCGGTGCCCTGCGGCAGGACCAGACTGCGCGGGTGACCGTGGGTGAGACTTCCTTCCAGGCGCCCATCGGCGAAGGGCGCTACCGCCGCGGTGCGACACTTGGAACCATCGAGCTTCCGCGCGCCGGGCGATTCGAGCTGCGCTTCGAGTGGGCCGAAGCAACCGGACGGATTCCGGGCAACATGGATCGCATCGAACTTCGCAGGAGCGATCGAAACCCCGCTGCGGACGAGGCGGAGGGCGACTCCTGAAAAAAGAGCGAGGGCTCCCCCGGCGGCGGAGGAGCCCTCACTGAACCAAGCCATCAAGTTCGTCCGCGGAGAGAGTGGCGGACGAGCGATGTGGATCGTGCTTCAGTCGCGGCGACGACGACCGATCAGTCCGGCCATGCCAAGCAGTGCAACGCCCGCAGGCGCCGGCACCAGGTAGAGCTGGAATCCGTTGACCGAGCCGAAGCCCGAGATGGTCCGGGTCGTGAACGAAATCGAGCCGCCCGCCACCACGACCTGTGCGTACGCGTGGGTCACGCCCTGAACGAAGCTGCCGCCCCAGGCGCCGCCCACACTCTGCTCACCAGTCCCCGCGATGTTGATTCCAGTGAGGAATGTCGCGCTATCCGGTGCCCACGCATACACCCACATGTCATAGGTGCCATTGCTCAGGCCGGCGATGGTTGCCGTGCGAACCGGCGCGGTGGTGCTGCCAAGATCCAGCACATCATCCATGAGCAGGGCATCGTTGCCGGTCAAGCCGCTCGCGAAACCGAAGAGCGTGCTCGAGGAGCTCCAGGACAGCGTGGCGCCGCCACCCATCGCCTGCGGCCCAACCGCACCGCTCAGGCCGATCCACGCCGTGCCGCCGAGCGCCGCATTGCCGCCGGCGAAGTAGCCCAGCGCCGGCAGGCCGGCGCCGGCGCCGGTCGTGTTGTTGAAATCCACATTGAAGTTCTGCGCGAACGCCGACCCGGCCAGCGCAAGCGCAAGCGTCCCTACCACGATTCTTCCAAGATTCATCGTCCCCTCCTGAGGGTCCCAACCCACTTGTCGTCGCGAACGGATGCACGCACATCCGAACAAGGCAAGGGGCGGTTCTCGCCCTCGACCCGACGACCGATATGCCCTCCATTGTGTCCGGGAATGAGCCCAGTGCAAGAAGATGGGACGCCGCTACTTCGAGAATTCACGACCGCGGCTGGCGGAGGGGACAGGCATGCTCCCGGCTCGATCCCCCAGGCTTGCCACCCCCCGCATCGGGACCATCCGAGGCAATTGTCGGCGGTTCCGGGATTGACCGATCCCGCGCCGAGCCGATACCGTCTTCACCAATTCGCATGAGACCCCCCAGCCCCAGCGACCGCCGAACGGCTCCCGCATCCCCGGCGGCGGCCCTGACTGCAGGGATTCTGGTGGTCCTTGCACTGGTGGTGGTGGCCCCCGCAGCTCAGGCGCGGGCAGACGCGTACCTGCCGACGCTGCGAATCCTCGCGCCCCTGGCGGACATCGCCGCCGACGGTGCCAAGGTTCGTCCGCCGACGGTCCCGTCCCCTCGCTGGGGCGCCTCGTCCGGACTGCGTCCGGTCTGCTGCCGCGCGGTGGACGCCTCGGCGGCCTGGCGCTCGCTCGACCTGCCGCCTCCCTCGACGCGCTGACCGAATCCTCGCTGCCGCTGCCGATCGCATCGCGATGGCGGCGCCGAGTGCGATCGAGCCGCGTCTCCTTCCTTCCGCTTCGAATGTCCCTTCGCCGGTCCGCGCCATGATGCGCGGCACCGCTTCCTCAGGATCACTCCCATGGCCGTCCCCGTCTTCAGCAAGCTCGCCAAGATCGTCTTCGGAACCCGCAATCAGCGCATGGTCAAGCGCTACCTCCGCATCGTGCGGCAGGTGTCGCAGCGCGAGGACGAGGTTCGCAATCTCACCGACGCGCAGTTGCGCGAGAAGACCGTCGAGTTCCGGCGCCGCGTCAAGGAGGGCGAGCGCGTCAGTGACCTCGTGCCCGAGGTGTTCGCAATCGCCCGCGAGGCGATGGATCGCGCGGTCGGGCTTCGCAATATGTTCAATCCGCACCTTCCGGCGGAGCAGCGATTCGATCCCGCGACGCTTCCGCCCGAGCCTCGGCGACTCTACGACGAGACGAAGGCGATCATGGACGCGACGGTGGCGCGCGAGCCGGACGGCGATCTGCTCGGCGCGAGCGGCACCATCGAGGCGTGGCAGTTCGTGGACATTCCCGCGCCGCTCTACCAGGCGGTGCGCGAGCTGCATCCGCACAGTCGCCCGCCCTTCCGCGCGCGGCCGTTCGATGTGCAGATCATCGGCGGCATCGTGCTCTACGAGGGCCAGATCGCCGAGATGAAGACCGGCGAGGGCAAGACCATCGTCGCACCGCTGGCGAGCTATCTCGCGGCGATCGAGGGCAAGCAGGTCCATGTCGTCACCGTCAACGACTACCTGGTGCAGCGCGACCGCGACTGGGTCTTCCCGTTCTTCCGCGCGCTCGGCCTGACGGTGGGCGCGATCCACCCGATCCACATGCAGGACCACGAGGGCAAGCGCCGCGCGTACCGCTGCGATGCCGTGTACGGCACCACCGCCGAGTTCGGCTTCGACTACCTGCGCGACAACATGAAGCTGCGCGTGGAGGACCAGGTGCAGCGCCGTCGCGACTTCGCGATCGTGGACGAGGTCGACTCGATCCTCATCGACGAGGCGCGGACGCCGCTCATCATCTCGGGCCTCGCCGAGCGCGAGCAGCCTCGCTACCAGGTCGCCGACCGCATCGCCCGCGAGCTCGTGCAGAAGCAGAACGCGTGGAATGACGCCAACGAGGAGGTCGAGCGCTGCCGGCGCGAGATCGCGGGGCTCGAGGGTGACATCCGCAACGCGCGGGACCGGGCGCGCGTGCCGGAGCTCAAGGCGCAGATGGCGACGGCGAAGGAGCGCCTCCCGGGCCTCGAGAAGTCGCGCGATCGCTACACGCAGTACTACGAGGTGGAGCTCGACAAGAAGCGGGCGAACCTCACGCACGACGGCATCGCCGAGGCGCAGCGCCTGGCGGGCGTGGGCAGCTTCTATGTGGGCGAGCACATCGACATGCCTCACCTGCTGGAGCAGGCGATCCGCGCGCATGCCGTCTACCAGCGCGACCGCGACTATGTCGTGGCCCCGGACGAGCAGGGCGAAGTGGGCGTGGTGATCGTCGATCAGAACACGGGCCGCAAGATGGTCGGTCGGCAGTGGTCGGACGGTCTGCATCAGGCGGTCGAGGCCAAGGAGGGCGTCCGCATCAAGGAAGAGACGCAGACGATGGCCACGATCACGATCCAGAACTTCTTCAAGCTCTACCAGCGCCTGGCGGGCATGACGGGCACCGCGGACACGGAGGCCACCGAGTTCTACGAGATCTACAAGCTCGATGTCGTGAGCATTCCCACCAATGTGCCGGTCGTCCGCGTCGATCGCAACGATCTGGTCTACCTGTCGGCGAAGGACAAGTGGGAGCAGATCGTCGAGGAGATCAAGCACTTCCACGATGTGGGACGGCCGGTGCTCGTCGGCACGACCAGCGTCGAGAAGAGCGAGACGCTCTCGCAGATGCTGACGCGCAAGCACCAGATCAAGCACGAGGTGCTGAACGCCAAGCAGCACGAGCGCGAGGCGGAGATCGTCGCGGGCGCGGGGCAGCTCGGCGCCGTGATGATCGCCACGAACATGGCCGGCCGCGGCACGGACATCAAGCTCGGCAAGGTGGAACGGGCGAAGCTCGTGGACCACTGGAAGCGCCGCAGCATCGCGCCGCGCGAGGTGACGCCGGAGATGTCGGACGACGAGATCCTCGATCGCGTCTGGCGCCATCTGGCCGTCTCGGACGCGGGCATGGATGCCAAGGATGTCGCCGCGCTCGCGCCGGGCGAGGCGAAGGCGCGGCTCCTGCGCCACTGGGTCGCCGAGATGCGCGGCATCCCGGAGAAGAAGGTCGCGAACATGAGCGAGCCCGAGCTGCTCGAGGAGCTCGATGCCACCGGCGGCTTCCTGCTTCACCGCCTGCGCATGTTCCAGACCGTGGAGGAGGTGGGCGGTCTGCACATCATCGGCACGGAGCGCCACGAGAGCCGCCGCATCGACAACCAGCTCCGCGGCCGCGCGGGTCGTCAGGGTGATCGCGGATCCAGCCGCTTCTTCCTCTCGCTGGACGACGACCTGATGAAGATGTTCGCGGGCAAGAAGACGCTCACCCTGCTCTCCCACCTGGGCATGAAGGAGGGGGACTCGATCGACTCGCCCATGCTCTCGCGCGCCGTCGAGAAGGCGCAGCGGAAGGTGGAGGAGCGGAACTTCCAGATCCGCAAGAACATCCTCGAGTACGACGAGCCGATGGAGCACCAGCGCCGCGCGTTCTATTCGATGCGCCAGCCGCTCGTGGAGGGCCGGAACATCCGCGAGGCCGTCTGGGAGCGAACCGAGGCGGCCGTGCGCAGCGCCGCAGACACCTATCTCGGCAAGTCGCATGTGCCGAAGTGTCTGGCCGAGTGGGTGCATCAGCACTTCAATGTGCTCATCGACGCCGAGCGGTTCCGCACGCGCGATCGCGAGGACCTCCACCGCTTCATCGTGAACGAGGTCAACGAGGATGCGTCGAATGTGATCCTCGCCACGGTCAACGAGTTCATGGCCGACGAGTCGGAATCGGCCGACCGCGATGTGGCCGGACTCCAGGCGTGGGCTCGCACGAACTACGGCGCCGAGCTGCCGGAGGATGCGATCCGCGACGGCGACATGGACCGCGTGCGATCGATCATCGAGGAGGCCGCGGCGGTCAAGTTCCAGTCCGTGGACCTGGGGCCCGTGGACCGCTTCCTCGAACCGGACTTCGGCGCGAAGGAGCTCGCGGCATGGGCCAAGCGCACCTTCGGTCACGAGTTCACCGCAGAGGACTTCGCAGGCTCGGCCACGCCCGAGGACGCCGCCGCCCGGCTGATGGAGCACGCGGCGAAGGTCTACCGCCAGCGCGAACTCACCTATCCGATCGACTTCGCGATCGACTACACGGGCGCGAACATGCAGGCCAACCCGCAGCTCGCGATCCACCAGTTCTGCGCGTGGGCGAAGAGCCGCTACGGCATGCTCTGGACGCCGGATGCCCTTCCGAGCACGAATCCGATGGAGCTGCGGAAGCTGCTGCTCGAGGAGGCGGAGCGATGGAATGACGCTCGAATCCAGGAGCGCGCCGCGAAGTGCCTGGCGGCCGGACGCAGCGTGGACGAGATCGCCGCGTGGTTCGAGCGCGAGGCGCTCGTGACGCTCGGCGAAGCGGAGCGGGAGGATTGCGAGAAGGATCCAGACGGATTCGTCGATCGTCGCATTCGCGAACTGATGCGCCAGGAGCTCTCGCAGTTCGAGCGCTGGATCATGCTCCAGGTGCTCGACACGGCGTGGAAGGACCACCTCCGGGCCATGGACGGCGTGCGCGACGCGATCGGCTTCCGCGCCTTCAGCCAGAAGGATCCCCGCATCGAGTTCAAGCGCGAGGCAGCCAAGCTCTTCGACGAGATGAGCGGATCGCTCGACGATCGAATCGTCGATGTGATCTTCAAGGGTCGCATGGTTCCGCAGCGACCGACCGTGCCCGTGGCGCCGGGCTCGCCCGCGGCCATCGCGGCGGCGGCGGCAGCGGAGGGCGCGGCGGCGGGCGGCGCGGCGGCAGGCACCGCCGCTGCGGGTGCGGCCGCAGCCGCGACCGCCGTGGCACCGCTTCCCTCCGCGGATCCCGGCATGACGGCGCGACAGCAGCGCGAACTCGAGCACGCGGAGCGTGCCGGCGCGGGCGTGCCGCAGCGTGCCGCCGCCGGCGCCGGCGCCGCTCGAGCGCCGGCTCGCGCGGCCGCGACGGTCGGACGCAACGAACCGTGCCCCTGCGGCAGCGGCAAGAAGTTCAAGCAGTGCCACGGCAGGAAGTGAGCGTCGACGACGGCGGCGTCCAAGGACGATCGAACTCGATCTCGCGCGAGTGCGTCGCCGCAAGCGAGTTTCTGCGCCGGCCGGCGCGATGCGCACGAGCCGACCGCCGCGCAGCGGTTGCTATACTCCGCGCCGTTGGCCTCCTTAGCTCAGTCTGGTAGAGCAGCTGACTCTTAATCAGCGGGTCGTAGGTTCGAATCCTACAGGGGGCATTCACGCCGTCGGCACCACCGCGCCGGCGGCGTTTGCCTGCGCCGGCACCATGCTCACCGCTCAGCCCAGGCGCAGGAGCAGCGGAAGCAGACCGGCCATCGCGAGCACGAGCACCACGACGACCAGCACGATCCACCGCTGGCGCCACCATGCGTCCACGGGACCGAAGCGCGACGCACCGCCGTCAAGCAGCGCTCCGCACGCCGGGCAGAGCGACGCGTCGTCCCACACCTCCGCGCCGCACTCGGGGCATCGGGCGTGCTCACGCGAGAATCGACGGCGATCCTCCTCCGACGGGCCCGAATCCACGCCCTCGTCGTCGCCGAACGCGTCGTCGTTCGCGTCGAACTCCTCGACCTCATCCTCGGGCGCTCGCGGCGACATGGCCGCAGCGTAGTCTGAGCGTCCCGTCGAATCGCCCTGTGTGCCCGGACCAAGGTTCGCGATCGCCCGCGGCCGTCCGTGAGCCACGCCCCCTCCAGAGGAGACTGTCATGCCCCCGCTTGCCTCCACCATGGTCCCGCTCGGAACGCCATGCCCTGACTTCCGGCTCGTCGATGTCGTCTCGGGCCGAGAGTGCTCGCGCGACGACTTCACGACGGCTCAGGCGCTGCTCGTGATGTTCATCTGCAATCACTGCCCGTTCGTGAAGCACATCCGCGCCGAGCTCGCGCGGCTTCCGAAGGACTTCGCCGCGCGCGGTCTCGCCACCGTCGGCATCTGCTCGAACGACGCGACGACCCATCCTGCCGACGGCCCCGGCCCGATGCGCGAGGAGGCGCTCGCCGCCGGATACTCCTTCCCGTACCTGCATGACGAAGCACAGTCCGTCGCTCGAGCCTTCGATGCCGCGTGCACACCCGACTTCTTCCTTTACGACCGGGCGCGACGGCTCGTCTATCGCGGGCAGCTCGACGACAGCCGACCGAGCAACGGCAAGCCCGTGACGGGAGCCGATCTGCGCACCGCAATCGAGGCGGTGCTTGCCGGGAAGGCGCCGGCGTCGCTGCAGACGCCGTCCATCGGCTGCAGCATCAAGTGGAGGGCTTCCTCGCCCGCGCCAGCATGAGGCCCCATGCGGGGGGAATGCGAACGCGCGACAGCGCCTCCACGCGAAGGTGCGCCCCGCTCAGCGCGGCTTCGAGCGATCTCATCCGGTAGACGCGTCGCTGCGTGCGCTGCGTGGCATTGAGCCATGTCACGAGCACGCGCATCGCCGGCGCGTCGAGCGTCCAGTCGAGGATGACCGCGAGCCCTCCGGGTGCGAGCACGCGCGCGAACTCGCGCAGCGCCTCCTGCGGTTCCGGAACCAGATGCAGTGCGTTGGCGCAGACGAGCAGGTCGATGCTGCCGGTGGCGGCAGGAAGCCGTTCCGCGGGCGCCTCGGCGAGCCGAACGCGCGGCGCCAGCGAGTCCAGATGCCCCCGGGCTCGCTGCAGCATGTCCGGCGAGAGATCGACGCCGATCACCTCCGCCTTCTCGAATCGCTGCGCCAGCGCTGCGGTCACCACGCCCGTTCCGCAGCACGCATCGAGCACTCGCCGGGGCTCGGGAACCGCGCGGAGCGCGGAGAGGATGATGTGCGTCGAGCAGGTCGTGTAGCGGCGGAAGCTTCGGTCGTAGTGCCGTGCGAAGTCGCTGTAGCGAGCTCGCACGCGCTCATGCTGGTCCGTGCCGTGCGATCCCGCACCGTCGTGCGGCTCCTGCATCGTCATCGAGCGTGTCATGGTCGGGAGCGTATCCGCGCCGGTGCGGCCGCGAACTGCCGCCTCGCCCACTTCTCAAAGCCCACGATCATCGCCACCACGCCGGCACCGGCGATCACAAGTCCCCATGCCACGGCGTCCAGGGCCGCGGACTCGAAGAGCCGCTGAAGCGGCGCCCAGTGTGCGAACGCGAACTGGACCACCGCCATCGTCGATGCGCCGAGCCAGACCCAGGGATTGGTGAACCAGCCGACGCTCCAGACGCCGCGCAGCAGCGAACGGCAGTTGAAGAGATAGAACATCTGGCACCAGATCACGCCGCTCACGACGAGCGTTCGCGCCTCCGGCTCGCTCATGCCGCGCCGCAGCGCCCATTCGAACAGCCCGAAGCCGAGGCCGCAGATCAGAAGCGTCATGAGCCCCGTGCGCATGAAAAGCTCATAGGTCACGATCGGCCGCGCCGGATCGCGGGGCGGACGATCCATGAGGTCGCGCTCGTGCGGCTCGAAGGCGAGCGTCAGCCCCAGCAGGAGCGCCGTCGTCAGGTTCACATAGAGCGCCTGCACGGGCAGGATCGGCAGCGCCTCGCCGAGCAGGACCGCCACCAGGATGATCATCGCGGTGCCGCCGTTGGTCGGCAGCGTCCAAATGATGAACTTGCTGAGGTTGTCGAAGACGCCGCGCCCCTCCTCCACCGCCGCCTCGATCGTGGCGAAGTCGTCGTCCGCAAGCACCATGTCCGACGCCTCCTTGGCAGCCTCCGTTCCGCCAAGGCCCATCGCCACACCCACATCCGCCTGTCGCAGCGCCGGCGCATCGTTCACGCCGTCGCCGGTCATGGCCACGACATGACCGCGCGACTGGAGCGCCTTGACCAGACGAAGCTTCTGCTCGGGCGTCATGCGCGCAAAGACATCGACCTCCTCGGCCATCGAAGGAAGCTCCGCATCGCCGATCAGCGCAAGCTCGGCGCCGGTGACGACGCGCGGCGCGGCCGCACCCGTTGCGGCGGAGGCACTCGAACCCTTCGAATCGTCGGGCGCACTCGCTCCATCCCGCGGTGCATCGAGCAGACCGAGCATGCCCGCGATCGCCTGCGCCGTACCGGGATGGTCGCCGGTGATCATCTTCACGCGGATGCCGGCGCGGCGGCAACGCTCGATCGCCGACTGCGCCGCCTTTCGAGGGGGATCGATCATCCCCACCACGCCGAGGAATACGAGCGAGCCGCCGAAGGAGGCCGCGTCCAGCCGTCGCTCCTGCGCGGGGCGCGGCTCATGAGCGCAGGCGATGAGCCGCAGTCCTTCACGCGAGAGACGATCGGCCTCGGCGCGGATGCGATGCCGATCGATCGCCACGACCGCGCCATCGGCCTCCATCATCGAGTCGCACATCTCGAGCATGCGCTCGACGGAGCCCTTGGCCACGGCCAGATGCGCACCGCCCTCGGGCGCGGCAGCGCTGCCATCCGCATGCAAAGTGGCCATGTATTGTCGATCGGACTCGAACGGAATCGCATCGATCAGCGGACGCTCCCGCCGCAGCGCCTCGGAGTCAATGCCTGCCTTCGCGGCCGCCACCAGGATCGCCACCTCCGTGGGATCGCCATCGAAGTGCCATCGATCACCGTCGCGACGAAGCGTCGCATCGTTGGCGAGCGCACCGGCACGCAGGCAGGCACGCATCGCCGGCGGGTCGACGCCGGTGCCGCGACCCACGATCTCACCGGAGTCGGGATCATCCCCGGCGCCGGACACCGCGTGCTCGACGCCGCCGGCCCACACTCGCTGCACCGTCATACGATTCTCCGTCAGTGTTCCGGTCTTGTCGGAGCAGATGACGGTGGTGCTTCCGAGCGCCTCGACCACGGGCAGCTTGCGAATGATGGCTCGGCGCGCCGCCATTCGGTGCACACCGATCGCGAGCGTGACCGTGATGACCGCAGGAAGCCCTTCGGGAATCGCGCCGACCGCCAACGCCACGGCCGCCATGAAGGTCGACATGGCACTGGCCCCGCGCAGCAGGCCCACGAAGAACATCAGCATCGCCACCAGCAGGATCATCCATGTGAGCAGTCGACTGAACTCGCTGATCCGTCGTGTCAGCGGTGTCGCGAGGACATCGGCCGCCGCGACGAGCCCGCTGATGCGACCGATCTCCGATCCGTCGCCGGTCGCAATGACCAGCGCCGTGGCCTGTCCTCTCGCCACCACCGTTCCCGCATAGGCCATGCACGCGCGATCGGCGAGCACCGTCGAGGGGTCGAGCGCCTCGCGGCGCTTCTCGATTGCGATGGACTCGCCCGTCAGCGCCGACTCGTCGATGGTGCACTCGCGCAGGGCGAGCAATCGCAGGTCGGCCGGCACCGAGTCGCCCGCCTCCAGGAGGACGATGTCACCGGGCACCAGCTCCGACGCCGGAATGCGCTGCTTCGTGCCGGCACGGAGCACGCGTGCGGAGACGCCGAGCGCATGCGAGAGCGCCTCGATGGCGGCCGCAGCGCGGGACTCCTGCACGAAACCGACGATCGCGTTGACGAGCACGACGGCCAGGATGACGCTTGCGTCCACCCACTCGCCCAGGAACGCCGTGACGACGACGGCACCGAGCAGCACGAGCACGAGCTCCGATCGAAACTGCCCGAGCAGCCGCCGTGCCCAGTGCACGCGGGGAATGCGCGTGATGCAATTGCGCCCGAACCGTTGCAGGCGGAGCGCCGCCTCGCCCGGATCGAGGCCTTGCTCCGGCCGCACCTCCAGGAGCGAGCAGGCGGATTCTGCATCCATCGCGTGCCAGAGCGGCGGCGCGGCTGATGGCGCTTCCTTCGGTCTGCGGCTCATGGCTCACTCGCGCGCTTTCGTGCAATCACATGATGCACATGCCAGTGCTTGGGCACCCCCGGCGCGGTCTCGCCCATGCGGTCGACCTCCTCGTGCACGAGGACTTCCATCCCGTCGAGGCGCGCTCGAACCTCGTCCGTGGTGTGCGAGCTCATGACCTCCGCCGGTGAGGTGATGACGAACTCGTCGCGCGGCCCGAAGAACTGACCGACGAAGAGGCCTCCTGGACGGAGCGATGCGCGAAGCGCGCGCCAGACGGCGTCGAAATGCCGAGGCGGACAGAAGGGCAGCGCGAATCCAGCGTGCACGAGATCGAAGCTCTCGGGCGCGATCGGCGTGGCCTCGAAGGCCGCATGCATCACCTCCAGACGATCACCGGCTCCGATCGCAGAAGCGCGACGACGCACCGAGTCGAGCATGCGTCGCGATGCGTCCGTGGCCGTGACACACCAGCCACGGCGCAGGAGCTCCTCCGCCTCCTGTCCCAGCCCCGCGCCGAGATCAATCGCTCGCCGAGGCGCTGCACCGGGCCCGGCAGGCTCGCCGACGATCGCGAGCGCCCTCACCAGCAACTCGCGCGGACCGCGATGGGCCGTGCCGCGCTCGTAGTGCTCCATGCGCGCGGCGTCGAATCCCGGCACGGGAATCTCGCCTTCGCGCTCGGCAGGCGCGGCGCTCACTGAATCGGACGGATCCTGATGTTCCTGAACGCCACGAGATCGCCGTGATCCTGGAGGGCGATGTGCCCCTTGTCGAGCGTCGCGAACGCCGGCATCGACTTGAACTTGCTCTCGGCGAGGCGCTTCTTCCAGTCATCGCTCGATGTGTCGAACGACGCGGTCTGCACGCCGTTGAGCCAGAGTTCCACCTTGGGCCCCTGCACGAGGATTCGCGCCGTGTTCCATGCACCGGCAGGCTTCGCCGCACCCTCGGGCGCCGGATAGAGCGCGTAGCAGGCGCCGGCGGAGGTCATCGGCGTTCGGCCGTCCACATGCGCCGCGTCGTCGAGGATCTGCATCTCCGGCCCGGTCTCCCACGGGTAGCTGTGCGCCTCGCCGACATGCCACATGATTCCGGAGTTGCCGCCCGGCGCGACGCGCCAGTCGCAGATGAACTCGAAGTCCTTGTACTGCTCGCGCGTGACGATGTCACCGCCCTCGCCGCCGGGAACGAACGAGAGCGTGCCGTCGATCACCTTCCAGGCGCCGGGCATCGACTGCTTGCGATAGCCGCGGAAATGCGGTGCTGCATCCTTGCCGTCGAAGAGGAGCACCCAGCCCGCGGCCCGCTCCGCATCCGAGAGCGTGTTGGCGTTGGCGTCGTTCATGGACGGGGCCTTCGGTGCCGAGGGCAGTTCCGGAGCTCCTGGTGGCGCCGGAGCTCTCGGTGCCGCGGGAGCGGACGGCGGTGCCGGAGTCCTCGGCGGCGCCGGCACCGAAGGCGGCGCCGGTGGCGTTGCCTCCGCCTGCGGGTGCGAGAGGGCCATGAGCAGCGACACCGCAGCGAGAAGCGTCATAGTGGACCGTACTGGACTTGAACCAGTGACCTCCTGCGTGTCATGCAGGCGCGCTAGCCAACTGCGCCAACGGTCCGCGACGTCGGAGTGTACCGCGACCCACCCACGCGGACCAGTGGGCGAGCGCCGTGTTGCGCCATTCCGGGCCGCCTCGCATCAGCGACCGATCCGCGCAAGGGCCCGATCGATCCTGGCACGCACACTCGATCGCCCGAGGATCGCCAGCGTGTCGAAGATCGGCGGACTGACGGTGCCGCCGCTCACGGCCAGCCGCAGCGGCTGCGCCACATCGCCGAGCTTGCCGGCGGCATCGCGGTCCGCGTACGGCTTGATCACCGCCTCGAGCGCCGCGGGCGTCCACTCCCCAGCGTGCTCGAGCAGCTCGCGCAGCGCTCGCAGATGCGCCTCGCCTGCACCGCCTGGCGCGAGCAGCTTCGCCGCCGCCTTCGAGTCCCACGGAAGTGCGTCATCGGGCAGGATCAGGAAGCGATTGCTGCGGAAGAGATCATCCAGGGTCTTGCTGCGCGGATGGCTCGCCTCGCAGAGCGCCCGGAACTGCGCAGGCGAGAGCCTCGCCATGAAGTCCGCGTGGAAGGCCTCGCCATGCTCGCGGCAGCGCCGCTCGAAGTCGTCGATCGACATCGCCTGGATCGAGTCGAGATTGAACGCGAGCAGCTTGGCTCGGTCGAACTTTGCGGGCGTCTTCAGCACGCGCGAGAGATCGAAGTTCCTTCGCAGGAACTCGAGGTCGAAGCGTTCGAGATCGTTGCCGGGGCTCCAGCCGTTGAGCGCCAGGAAGTTGCAGAGCACCTCGGGCAGGTAGCCCGAGCGACGGAAGTCGTCGACATTGATCTCGGGCAGCGCGACGCCCAGCGTCTCCGCCAGCGCGGTCGACTGCTCGATCGGCAGCTGCACGCTCTTGTCCTTGAGCCACGCGGAGAAGTCCGCCTGACTGGGGGTCGCGGACGCGGCGGCATCGGCGCCGCTCGCGCCGGCGACCGAGGCGCCCGCCTGCCCGAGAGACGGCGGCGCCGTCAGCCCTCGCTCCTTCACCGCCGCACGGAGCACCTTGTCCTTGTCGCGCTTGCTCATCTTCGAGCCGTCGGGATTGAAGATGAGGGGCAGGTGCCCGTAGGTGGGACGACGGAAGCCCAGCGCGTCCTGAAGCAGCATGTGCCGCGCGGTGTTGTTGAAGTGCTCCTGCGCGCGCAGCACATGGGTGACGCCCATGAGCTCGTCGTCGACCACGACGGCGAAGTGGTAGGTCGGGAAGCCGTCGGCCTTGCGGATCACGAAGTCGTCGATCTCGCCGGCGGGAAGCGTCACCTCGCCGAGGATCTCGTCGCGGATGGTGACGGGATCCGGCGGCGCGGCAAAGCGCACCACACTCGGCTCGCCGGCGCGAAGGCGACGCTCGACCTCGTCGGCAGGCAGGGCGCGCGCTGCGGTGCCGTCGTAGCGGTATGCCGCGCCGCGCGCCTTCGCGGCCTCGCGCTGCGCCGCGAGCTCCTCCGCCGTATCGAACGCGTGGTAGGCGGTGCCGTCGCGAAGCAGGCGCGCCAGGTGCTGCTCGTAGATCGGCAGCCGCTGCGCCTGGAAGTACGGGCCATGCGTGCCGCCGCCGCAGCCTTCGTGTTCGGGCCCCTCGTCCCAGTCGATGCCGAGCCAGCGCAGGTCCTTGAGGAAGCCGACGCTCGCCGCTTCGCTCGAGCGCTTCTGGTCCGTGTCCTCGATGCGAAGGATGAACCTCCCGCCGCGACCGCGCGCGTACGCCCAGCAGAAGAGTGCGGTCCTGGCGCCGCCGACATGGAGGTGCCCGGAGGGACTTGGAGCGAACCGGGTGACTGGTCCCTCGGCGGTCCTGGATGCGGCGGCGTGCAGAGTCATGGGCGGGAGAGGCTACCCTTTTCGATCATGCGCATCGGTCTCCTCTCGGACAGCCACGGCCAGGCGTTGCGAACCCGCGACGCGGTGCGGCTGCTCGTGGATCGCGGTGCCGAGATGCTGCTTCACCTGGGGGACATCGAGACCCAGGCCGTGATCGACGAACTCGCCGGCCAGGATTCGCGCCTCGTCTTCGGCAACAACGACGACGAGCGCACGCTCGGCCGGTACGCCTCGAGCCTCGGCCTCTGCGTCATGCATCCGCTGGGCCGACTCGAGGTGGACGCCCGGACGATCGCATTCACGCACGGCCACATCGCACGCTGCATGCGCGAGGCCGAGGGCGCGGACTACCTGCTGCACGGTCATACGCACCGGCGCCGCGACGAGCGCATCGGCGCGTCGCGCTGGATCAACCCCGGCGCGCTCCATCGCGCGCATCCCTACTCGGTGGCGATCCTGGATCCGTCGAACGACCTGCTCGAGTTCATCGAGCTCATGCGCTGACCGGCAATTGCCCGCCCGCGATCCTCGGCGCGACGCGGTCGAAGCGCTGCGGCACGAAGGCTCGCGGCGCCGGCGGTAGGCTGCGGGCATGGGACATCGCCATCGTCGAGCGCGACGACTGCCGCGGCCGGGGCTTCCGCCCGGGACGCTGGTGGTCGACGCGACCGCGTCGGCCACCTCGATCCGGGTCTTCGGCTTCTCGCCCGAGGCGTTCGAGGAGGTCACCGTCGCGGACGCTGCGGCGATCAAGCCCATGCTCGAGCGCTGGCCCGTGGTGTGGGTGGATGTCGAGGGGCTGCGGAATGCCGAGGCGCTGTCGCGCATCGCCGAGATCTTCGGACTGCACCCGCTTGCCATGGAGGATGTCATCGACACCTCGCAGCGCGCGAAGGTGGAGCCCTACGGCCCCGTCACCTTCATGGTGGCGCCGATGCCGCGGGAGCAGGAGCAGGAGTTCTGCACCGAGCAGCTTGCGATCTTCGTCGGACCGAAGTGGGTCGTGACCTTCCAGGAGTCGCAGCCCGGCGACTGCCTCGGCGGCATTCGCGACCGCATCCGCTTCGGTCGAGGGCGCGTGCGCACGAGCCCCGCTGCCTACCTCGCGTATGCGCTGCTCGACGCCGTGATCGATGCCTACTTCCCGCTCGTCGAGAGGCTCGGCGACCGGCTGGACGATCTCGAGCACGAGGTGCTGGAGGGTCCTCATCACGACCAGGTGATGCGCATGCGCCTTCTGAAGCGCGAGCTCACGCGCCTGCGGCACGCCATCTGGCCGATGCGCGACGCCGTGACCACGATGATGACGCTCGACGCCGTGTTTCCGTCGGAGGTGCGCTTCTACCTCCGCGACGCCCATGATCATGTGGTGCGGCTGATGGACATCGTCGAGACCGATCGATCGATGGCGAGCGATCTGATGGAGATCCACCTGAGCGCCGTGAGCGCCCGCCTGGGCGAGGTCAACAAGTTCCTCACGGTCATCGCCACGATCTTCCTGCCGCTGAGCTGGATCGCGGGCATCTACGGCATGAACTTCGCCTTCATGCCGGAACTCCAGTGGAAGTACGGCTACTTCCTCACGCTGCTGCTCATGGTGCTCTGCGCCGGCGGCTTCCTCTGGTACTTCAAGCGCAAGGGATGGCTCGATCCGAGCGTCTTCAGCACGACGCGGGCCCGGCACGCCTCGCCCGGAGAAGACGCGGCTCCGGAGCATCCGACGACGCCTCACCAGCGAAACCATCCACCGAGATGACGCACGCTCCGAAGATCCGGACCCTTGCCGAACTCGCGGCCTCGGGATGGCGCTCCCGCCGCGTGAAGCAGGAACTGCGCGAGAACTTCGCGAAGTCGCTCGCGGTCGGGGAGGAACTCTTCCCGGGCATCGTGGGCTACGACGACACGGTGCTTCCCGAGCTCGGCAACGCGCTGCTCGCGGAGCACGACATGCTCTTCCTCGGCGAGAAGGGGCAGGCGAAGAGCCGCCTCATGCGCCTGCTGCCGCGCTTCCTCGACGAGTGGCTCCCCTACCTCGACCTGCCCGATTGCCCTGTGCACGAGGATCCGATGCGCCCGATCACGACGGCGGGCAAGCGCTTCCTTGCGGAGACGCCGCCGGAGCGCGTGCCCATTGCCTGGTGGCATCGAAGCGAACGCTACGCCGAGCGTCTCGCCCCCGGCACGCGCTTCGCCGACCTGATCGGCGAGATCGATCCGTCCAAGCTCGTGGCGGGCCGTTCACTCGGCTCCGAGGAGGCGCTGCACTTCGGCCTCATTCCGCGCATGCATCGCGCCATCTTCGCCATGAACGAGCTGCCCGACCTGGACGACTCCGTGCAGGTAGGCCTCTTCAATGTGCTGGAGGAGCGGGATGTCCAGATCCGGGGCCATCCGGTGCGCTTCGATCTCGATGTGCTGGTCCTCTTCAGCGCGAATCCGGCCACCTACAACCGCTCCGGCAAGGTCATTCCGCAGCTCAAGGACCGCATCGGCACCACGATCGCCACGCACTACCCGCACGATCGACAGACGGGCATGCGCATCACGCGCCAGGAGGCCGGCATCGACCTCGGCGGGGCATACCCGGTGCTCGTGCCGCCGTTCATGGAGGAGATCGTGGAGGAGATCAGCGTGGCGGCACGGCGGAGCCGCTCGGTCGATCAGCAGAGCGGCGTGAGCGCCCGATTCAGCGCCGCCAACTGGCGCACCATGGTCTCCAATGCGCGGCGGCGAGCGATCCAGCTCGGCGAACACCCCGCCGTTCCGCGCGTCAGCGACCTCGCCCATGTGCACGCGTCATCGATCGGCAAGCTCGAGCTCGACCTGATGGGCACGCACCAGATGAGCGAGCGGCAGGTCGTCGACGCCCTCGTCTCGGAGGCGATCGCCACCGTGTTCAAGGAGTACTGCGACGAGCACGGCCTCGACGAGATCGCCGACATCTTCGCCAAGGGCGTGCGCATCGAGGTGGGTGACACGCTGCCGTCGTCGCACTACGAGGAGCGCCTCCAGCGCGTGCCGCCGGCGTGGCAGAAGGCCTTCGAGGTCAACGCCGCGAGCGAACCCGGCGTGCGCGCAAGCTGCGTCGAGTTCGTGCTGGCGGGTCTGCACGCCACGGATCGCATCTCGCGATCGCAGAGTCACGGCCGCGTCGTCTACGAGGTGAAATGATGGAACCGGTGCGGCATGGTCTCGGCGGAATCGTCCACACCTATCTCGGGTACGACCCGATGCACTTTCCGCCGCCGCGCCAACCGCCGCCGGACATCGCCGGTGCCGCGTTCGAGCACATGCTGATGCACGGTTCGCTGCGGCGACTCACGCCCGAGGAGCTCGCGCGCGCGGTCGAGATCGACGCGTCGCAGATCCAGGGCCTGGGCCCGAGTCTCGACGCGCTCATCGCGATGCTGGAGGAACGGAAGCGAAAGCTCCTTGCGACCTACGAGACGGAGACCGTGCGCCGCCTCGCCGCCGGCGCATTCCACGATCTCGCGGCGCAGATGAAGCCCCCGCCGCGGCTCGCGGCGCGCTTTGCGCGAGAGGTCCGCGCCGAGCAGCTCCGGGATCTCGAGCGACTCTGGTACGAGGCCGACGAGCGCTCCCCCTTTGCGCGCCAGCTGGTCCACCTCGTTTCGCGCCTCGGCGAGCGCTACCAGGTGGACGCGCTTGCATCGAAGTACCACTTCACCGGCCGCGAGCCGCTCAGCGTGAACGAGGCCCTTGCGCTCAAGGAGGAGCTCGAGACCATCGACCGCCTGCTCGAGCAGCTTCGCGATGCGTTGAAGCATGCGCGGATCGCGCTGATCGACATGGACGCCCTCGAGTCCTTCGCCTCCGAGGCGCAGATGCAGGAGCTGCGTCAACTGGAGCGCCAGGTGCAGGACCTGATCCGCGCCATGGCCGAGGCGCAGGGCGTGGAGCGATCGAAGGAGGGCTGGCGCCTCACGCCGCAGGCGATGCGCACCTACCAGTCGAAGCTGCTGCGCGAGATCTTCGACGACCTCGCGGCATCGCGCAGCGGTCGACATGACGGCGTGCCGGCGCCCGACGGCGCGGTGGAACTTCCCTCCACGCGCCCCTGGCAGTTCGGCGACTCGTTCGCGTCGCTCGACCCGGTCGAGAGCATCTCCAATGCGCTGCTTCGCCGCGCTGCGGAGGCCGCCGCTGCGCGCGATGCGCGTTCCGCTGCGGCCGCCGGCGCCGCCGACACCGACCTGCCGCCGCTTTCGCTCCACTCGGACGATCTGCGCGTGCATCGCACCAGGCGCACGCCCCGCTGCGCGACGGCGGTGATCCTCGACATGTCCGGATCGATGCGCTACGGCGGCCAGTACATCGCCTGCAAGCGCATGGCCATGGCGCTCGATGGCCTCATCCGCCGCGAGTATCCGGGCGATGCGCTCTTCTTCATCGACATGTACAGCCTGGCGCGCCTCGTTCCGAGCGCCGACCTGCCCGCGCTCATGCCCCGGCCGGTCAGCGTCTCGCAGCCGGTGGTGCGACTGCGCGCGGACATGAGCGATCCGCGCATCGGCGAAGCCGACATTCCGCTGCACTTCACGAACATTCAGCGGGCGCTCCAGATCGCGCGGCAGCTTCTTGGCGCGCAGGCAACGCCGAACCGCCAGATCATCCTCCTCACCGACGGACTTCCGACGGCGCACTTCGAAGGCTCCCAGCTCTACCTGCTGTATCCTCCCGACCGTCGCACCGAGCAGGCCACGCTTCGTGAGGCGCAGTGCTGCCGCCTCGAGGGAATCACCATGAATGTCATGCTGCTGCCTTCGTGGTCCCAGGATGAGGACGACATCGGATTTGCGCACACGCTCGCCGAGTCGACCGGCGGTCGCGTCTTCTTCACGGGCGGGCGGGAGCTCGACCGCTTCGTCGTCTGGGACTATGTGAAGCGGCGCCGGAGCATCATTGGATGAGCGAGTCGTCCTGGGGCGCGGAGCCGGAGTCGTCGAACACGACCGGCACCCCGGCATCGGGCGAAGGCCCGAGACCCGCATCGCGGCGCCGCTCGCGGCGATGGATCGTCGCGGGCTGCGTGCTGCTTGCGCTCTACGCGGTGGGCGGCTTCGTCGGCGTGCCGTGGGCGGCGGCGCGGTGGATCGTGCCCGCCATCGACGGCGCATTCGCGGGCTCGCTCTCCGTCGCATCGATTGCCTTCAATCCCTTCACCTTCGCACTCGACATCGGCCGGACCTCGCTTCGCGATCCCGGGGGCGAGGAGGTCGTCGGCTTCGAGCGCACGCGCGTGAACTTCGATCCGCTCGCAAGCCTCCTGACCGCGTCGTGGCGATTCGCGGAGTTCACGATCGATCGTCCCATGCTTGCCGTGACGATCGACGAACAGGGCGAGACCGGCCTGCTCGCGGCGCTGGCGCCCGCGAACCCGGCCCCTGCCCCGCCCGACGCGCCGCGCGAGCCGCTGCTGCGGCGCATTCCGGTGGTGCGCGTCGATCACGGCGGCATCATCGACGCGACGCTTCGGCTCCAGGACCGCTCCGGTCCGCGGCAGTTCGAGATCGAGTGGCAGGGCGCGTCGATCGACTTCGGGCGGCTCGACTCGGCGGCGATGCGGCGCAGCCCGCACCGGCTCGTCGCCACGGCCTCCAACGGCGCGAGGGTCGAGTGGACCGGCTCGATCACCTCGGAGCCCTTCTCGATCCGCGGCGAGATCCGCCTCTCGGACATGCCGCTCGCGCCGCTCATGCCCTACATCGCGCTCGCGACGACCGCCGAGGTGGTCGGCGGCACGCTCCACTCGAGCCTCGACTACGAGATCGCACCGCTCGACTCGCCGCCGACGGCGCGCCTCACGCTGCACGACAGCTCGATCGACCACCTCCGCGTGATGGACGGCGACACGATGCTCGTCGATGCACCGCGATTCCGCATGGTGGGTGCCCGGGTCGATCTCGCGTCGCGGAGCGTCGTGGTGCCATCGATTCGGCTCTCCGACGGCGAACTCCATCTGGTGCGCGACGAGAGCGGACAGCCCGCGATCCTTCGCCTCTTCCCCTGGGCCGCAGCGGAGGCCGCGGCCACCGCGCACAGCGATTCCGAGGAGCCATCGACGGCGGCGCCCGAGTATCCGATCGAGCGCGTGGCGGCGGCGCTCGTGGCGATCGTGCGCCGATCGACGCAAGGTTGGAATGCAACGATCGAGAGCGTGGCACTGCATCATCAGACGCTGCGCTATTCGGACCGCTCGACGCGACGACCGGTCGAGACGGGTCTCTCGGATCTCGAACTCACCGCCGGTCCGATTCGGAGCGCAGATCGCTTCGCCACTCCGTTCGAGCTTCGCGGCCGAATGGGAGACGAGGGAGCGGTCGCGATGCGCGGATCGATCCGGCCGCTCGATACCGATCTCGAGCTCGCACTCGACGCTTCGAGCGTGGCGCTCGCGCCGTTCGCGCCATACCTGCCGGAGCGACCGGTGCCCGAGCTCGGAGCGACGAACCTCGGTGCCGGCGCATTCACGGGCAAGGGAGAGGTCTCCTCGCGCGTGGAATGGGCGACGGGTCGCATCGCGGTGACTTGGCAGGGTCGCGCGGAAGTGGACGGACTTCGCATGGATCTCACCGAGCGACGCGCGGTGCTTTCGTCGATCGGGTCGCTCGCGGCCGACGGCGCGCTCGCCGCCGAGATTGCGCCCGAGACGGGCGCGAAGCTCGAGTGGAACGGAGAGGCGTCGGTCGAGGCGCTCTCGCTCGATGCCCCGCTTGCCGCATCGCCGGTCACGGCATCGCTCGAAGGGACGACGGCGCGCGGGCGGCTGTTGCTGCATCACTCGGATGCCACGGGAGTCTCCGCCGACTGGAACGGCTCGAGTGCCATGCGTGCGCTCGATGCGCGCGTCGCACCGAAGGACGCCGACACGGTCTCCATGAAGCTCGCCTCGGCGGGGCATGACGGCACGGTGCAGGCTCGCGTCCCCGCCCACGCAGCCGACGATCGCCCGCCGATCACGATCTCGCACGCCGGTCGCGCCGAGTTCGGCGCGCTGGACCTCGCGCTCGGCACCAAGGGACGCGGACGAGACCTCCGCGCCGCCTCGGGATCGCTCGACGGCACGATCGACGCATCCCTGCGATCGGACGGACTCGTGGCCGTGGTCGGACAGGTCGCATCGGCCGTCACGACGCTCGCCCTCGAGGATCGCGCATCGCTCGCGGAGCCGGTCACGGCCGCGATCGGTTCAGTTCGACACCGCGGCAGGATCGATGCCGATCTGGGCGGCGCCGCGCGACTCGCGCTGCGAAGCGCGTCCGCCACGGAACTCGAGTCGCTCTCGATCAGGACCTCCCTTCCGGAGACGGGGCCGATCGATCTCGCAGCGGCGATGATCCGACACGATGGCGCCGCCGCGGCAAAGGGACCGAGCGATGCGGCGCCCGCGGGCATCGAGCTCGGCGGCAACGCGGATGGCCGCGGACTGCGGCTCGATGCCCCGTCACTCGACGAGATCACGATCGAGGTGCGCGAGTGGTCCGCCTCCGAGCTCGCGCTCGAGAGTGCCGCACCTCGCGCCGTCATTCGCGAGATCGTTGTCAACGGTGCGCGAGCCACCGCGTCCAGAGTGCTCATCCCGCCGCCCGCGGATGATGCGAGTGCAGTGACCGAGCAGCCCACGCCCGGACAGACCGTGTCGGATGCAGAGGCCTCAGCCGACCATCGGGCACGCGCCGGCGCGGCGCCCGGCGATGCGGCCGAGTCTCGCAGCGCGACATTGCCCGAACTCTCCATCGCAAGGTTCCGCCTCCAGGACGGCGCACTGATCGTGACCGATCCGTCCATGAAGCCTCCCGCACGAGTCTCGCTCTCGAAGGTTCGCGCCGAGGTCGATGACCTCTCCACGCGCGGCTCCGCACCTGCGCGCTTCAACGCCGATGGCCTTGTGGAGGACTCCGCTCGCTTCGAGGTGCGCGGATCGATGCTCCCCCTCGAGATCGAGCGAGCCACCACGGTCGACTTCACGCTCGCCTCGCTGCCGCTCAAGCCCTACGACCCGGTCTCCAATCGTTTCGTGGGTTACGAGATCGAATCGGGCCGGCTCACGGTGGCGCTGCCGGTCCGGGTGCAGGACTCCATGCTCGAGGGCACGCTCGATGCGAAGCTCGATCGCTTCTATCTCGGCCGCGAGACGCCCAGCCCCGAGGCGCCGAACCTGCCCATCAAGCTCGGCCTCGATCTCCTGCGCGACGGTCAGGAGCGCATCGCGGTGAACATCCCGTTCAAGGGCGATCTGCGTGATCCTTCGTTCGATCTCGGGCCTCTCGTGTGGCAGGCCGTGATCAATCTCCTGCTCAAGGCGACGACGGCGCCGTTCACGCTTCTCGGCGCACTCGTTGGCGCCGGAGATCGCGATCTGTCGCAGGTCGTGTTCGAGCCGGGTTCCGCCGAGCTCGGTCCCGAGGCGCTCGCCGATCTCGACCTGCTCGCGCAGGCCATGGCGCAGCGTCCCGCGATTGCCGCTCGCGCCATCGGCAGCATTGCGGAGCCGGCCGACTCGCAGGCGCTTCGCGCGGCCGCGTTGCGGGCACGATTGCGCAGCGAGTCGAGACTGCCGGCTGATGCGGGCATCGACTCGGACGAGTACCTGCGCGCCGTGACGCGCGCGTTCCGCGACCTTCCGCGTGCGACGCGCGATGCCGCGGAGTCGAAGGCCGCCGGCCGATCGCTCACACGAGAGGAGATGGAAGCGGCGCTCGCGGCCTCCATCGAGCTCGACCCAGCGGCCCTGGCGTCCCTTGCGTCGGCGCGAGCCGAAGCCGTGGTGCGTGCCCTGACCGAGGGCGCGGGGCTTCCCGCCGAGCGCATCGCCGCCGAGGTGGCCGAGGCGCCGTCGGAAGGCGCTCCGCGCGTCACCTTCGATCTTCGTTGAGCGCCGGTGACGCTCGATTCAGCGTGGAGCGCGCTGAAGCGCGTGCGCTTGGCCGTGCGCGCTCACGACCACGCGCCGAGCAGCGCGCCGAGATCACCGCCGTCCACGACGCCGTTGCCGTCGAGGTCCGCTCGGCAGCAGTCGTCCACACACGCGCCCCAGGCCCCCAGCAACGCGCCAAGATCCGCGCCGTCGACGACGCCGTCGTCGTTCAGGTCCGCAAGCGACACGCCCGCGAACGAGACCATCACGCTGGTCGGCGTGTACTCCACCGTCACCGGCGCACACGAATCGACGGCGTCGAACGCCCCGGAGACGCTCGACGCCGTCAATACCGTGAAGGCCTCGCCTTGCGCGGGCCGAGAGCCGGGAGTGAATCGAACGCGCAGCGTGCCCGCGAGTGTTGCGCCACCGCTCACGGCGAGTCGGTCACCCGTGAACACCGGCTTGCCGTCAAGCCCGTCGCGCGCCGCACCGAGATCGACGCGCAGCACTGCGTCCGGCCCCTGCGTGTAGACGCCCGTCACCGTGAAAGTCTCGGGCGCTCCGTCGCTCGACGCCGGGTCCAGCACACCGCTCTCATTCTGGAGCGGACCGGTGCATTCGCCGCCCCCGGTGATCTCGCCTCCAACGAGGCGCAGGATTGCGGCGCCCGCCGTCCCATCGAGGAGCACCAGTCGACCATCGACTCGAGTCACGCCCGCTGACTGGAGGTAGATGCGGCCCGGCGCGATCTGCACCCGGCTCTGCGGCGCAAGTTCGACGACACCGCGATTGTCGATGTTCGTCTGCCACCAGCTCGATATCGCGGGATGCGGCGGCGTCGGGAGTCGGATCACGCCGCCCTCGGCGTTGAGGCACCATCTACCTGAACTCGTGAGGATTCCCAGGGCTCCCATGGGGTCGATGTCGATCACGCCTCGATTCTCAAAACCGAGGTTGAACGCGATCTCGACCGAACCGAGGATCGTCGCCGTCGACTCGATGATGCACGCGTTGCTCGGGGACCAGTTCCCCTGGATCCGGTTCAATCGCCCGGGAGTACCAGTGATCGTGGTGTGTTCGATGACCCCCACGGGTGCGTAGAGGTGCAGCATCGCTGGGTTGGATGTCCACCAGCCCTCCAGCCGAATGCACTCCGGCACGGCGGTCCCCTCATCGATCGAGATCGCAGCGTAGGCGCCCGAAGGCTGCCCCACGACATGCATGCAGCCTTCGACCTTGACGCCGCCGGAAAGGACGGCGGTGCCGCCGCACTCGATCCGGCCCGGTCCGTCACCGTCGACATCGCGAACGACGCCTCCATAGATGCTCGTCTGGCCACCGAAGCTGGTCCACTTCTGTCCCAATCGCAGCGTCGACTCCGGTCCCGCTGCGATCATGCCACCGCGGTTGTCATAAAGACCCCCTGCGATCGAGAGAACCCCGCCATCAACGGCTCGCATGAAGCCTCGATTGATTTGCCACGATGCACCCGTCTGCATGGAGAAGATGACGACGAGCGCCTGCCCTCCGCTCGCCTCGATCAGCCCCTGATTGATCATGCGCTGCTTGACGCCGATGATCGCGCCGCCGCCGCGGATGGTGTGCGAAGGGCCGTTGATCCAGTCGATGGCTCCGCTCTCTGAGGTGATCCGTGCTGCCGGACCGAGAAGCTCGATCGCGCCGTCACCATCGAACAGCGTCTCGTTGCCGACGATCCTCAACTCCGCGGACGGCGCGACGCCTGAGATCGAGACAACGCCATCGTTCACGAGCAGCCCCGCGGCGAGTCGAAGCACCCGCCCGCTTCCGAGTGTGAGCAACGCGCCGCGCCCAAGCGTCACCGCATCGACCATGACCGAAGTGGTGTCGATGGTGACCTGCGACGGACCGCCGGCATCCTCGGTGATGACCACCTCAAAACTCTTGCCAGCGCCGTTCTGCGGCACCACGCCTCCGGACCAGCGCTTCGCATCGTCCCAGAGTCCCGGCGACGGCCCGATCCAGTCGGCGATGACGACTTCTCCAGAGGCGCGACCGCCGGCGCATGCGCACAGCACGAATGCAAAAACGCATGAACGCTTCGAGTGCGATCCCGACATGTCCGATCCTCGTTCCGGAGCCTGAGAGATGGGGAACGGCGAGCGGCTCCCTTGGGGCCGTTCCGATCCGCAGTGAACCATCGTGATCCCCGCCCGTCAACACTCCGAGGACGAAAACCCGCCTGCACATCGGTTCACGCGGCAAAAACGCGGCCTTCGCCAGCCCCGCCGCGAACCGACGCCGATCTACACTCGTCGGCTTGATTCGAGCCGCCGGAAGGATGCCGGCGACGCCGACCCGCCTCCACCCACGAGCCATGTCATGCCCACGCCGTCGAACCGCCCGCACTCCAAGGACACCGCTTCCATGACTTCACCGCGCCTCTGGCACGCCGACTCGACGACGCGCGCAAGCGACATCTACGGTCGCCTCACCTTCAGCGGCGACACGATGCTCAAGCGCCTTCCGAGCGATGTCTACGAGAAGCTCGAGGAGACGATCCGCGACGGCTCGCCGCTCGATCCCGCGATCGCGAACACGGTGGCCGTCGCCATGAAGGACTGGGCGATCGAACACGGCGCCACGCACTACTGCCACTGGTTCCAGCCGCTCACGGGCATGACCGCGGAGAAGCACGACGCGTTCCTCTCGCCTCTTCCCGACGGCGGCGCCATCGAGAAGCTCTCCGGCAGCCAGCTCATCCAGGGCGAGCCCGATGCGTCGAGCTTCCCCTCGGGCGGCATCCGCGACACCTACGAGGCGCGCGGCTACACCATCTGGGACGCCACGAGCCCCGCGTTCCTCCTTCGCAACCCCAGCGGCGTGACGACGCTCTGCATTCCCACGGTCTTCGTCAGCTGGACGGGCGACGCGCTCGACAAGAAGACGCCGCTGCTTCGCTCGATCGACGCGGTGAGCGAGCAGGCGATGCGCATCCTGAAGCTCTTCGGTGCGGACAAGGGCGTGAGCCGCGTGATCACCACGCTCGGCTGCGAGCAGGAGTACTTCCTGGTCGATCGCCCGCTCTTCGACAAGCGGCTGGACCTGGTGGTGACCGGCCGCACGCTCGTCGGCGCGAGCGCCCCCAAGGGCCATCAGCTCGACGACCACTACTTCGGCTTCATCGCCGACCGCGTCATCGCCTTCATGGCCGATGTCGAGTCGCGGCTCTTCGAGCTGGGCGTGCCCGTCAAGACGCGCCACAACGAAGTGGCGCCCGGACAGTACGAGATCGCGCCGACCTTCGAGAACGCGAACATCGCGGTCGATCACCAGATGCTCACGATGCATGTGCTCCGCATGACCGCACGCGAGCACGGCTTCGTCTGCCTGATGCACGAGAAGCCCTTCGCGGGCATCAACGGCTCGGGCAAGCACAACAACTGGTCGCTCTCGACGAGCACCGGGGTGAACCTGCTCGACCCGCGCGACGAGGCCTACACCAACATGCAGTTCCTCGTCTTCCTCTGCGCGGTGATCCGCGCCGTGGATGTGTACGCCGACCTGCTCCGCGCGTCGATCGCCAGCGCCGCGAACGATCACCGCCTCGGCGCCAACGAGGCGCCGCCCGCGATCATGTCGATCTATCTCGGCGAGATGCTCGCCGACATCCTCGATCAGCTCGAGAACGGCGGCGCGAAGAAGACGCCCAAGGGCAGCACGCTCGAGCTCGGCGCGCACACGCTGCCGCATCTTCCTCGTCACACGAGCGACCGCAACCGCACCTCGCCCTTCGCCTTCACCGGCAACAAGTTCGAGTTCCGCGCCGTCGGTTCGACCGCGAGCGTCGGCTGGCCGAACACCGTGCTCAACACGATCATCGCGGAGAGCCTGGATGTGGTCGCCACGGAGCTCGAGAAGAAGGCGGGCCGGAATCCCTCCGCCGCCAAGCTCGAGTCCGCCGTGCGCAGCGTGCTGAAGGAGATCGTGAAGAAGCACCGGCGCGTCTGCTTCGACGGCGACGGATACAGCGAGGCCTGGCACAAGGAGGCGGCGAAGCGCGGTCTTCCGAACATGCGCTCCACCGCCGAGGCGCTGCCGGTCTTCAAGTCGAAGAAGGCGCTCGACCTCTTCACGAAGTACGGCGTGCTCACCAAGCGAGAGCTCGCGGCGCGATACGAGGTGCTCATCGAGCACTATGTCACGGTGGTCGGCATCGAGGCGCGCACGCTCGTGCGCATGGTCCGGGGCCAGATCCTGCCGGCGGCGCTTCGCGCGCAATCGGAGCTGGCGGACGCCCTCGCCGCCGCGGAGGCGGCCGATGCGGACGCCGAGGACTCGCGCCAGGAGATCCGGGCGATGGTCGAACGGGTCACATCGCTTCGCAAGGCGTGTGCCGTGCTCGAAGCCGCGGAAGCGCACGAAGACGACGATCTCGAGCGCCACATGACGCATGTGCACGGCAAGGTCGTGCCCGCCATGGCCGAGGTTCGCCGGATCTGCGACGAGCTGGAGCGCGTGGTGCCCACCGATCTCTGGCCGCTGCCGACCTACGCGGAACTCCTGCTGATGCGCTGACGCGGCGGTCGGTTCGGCGGTCGTCGCTATACTCGGCGTTCCCCCCTTACGGAACACCATGGCCGACACCGATACCTCCACCCTGTCGCCCGCCGTCGTCGTCACCGACGCCGGCCCCGCGCGCAAGCGTCTGACCATCACCATCCCGGCCGATGCGGTGAACGACCGCATCGAGACGAGCTTCGGCGCGCTCCAGATGGAGGCCGCCGTGCCCGGATTCCGACGCGGTCGCGTGCCCCGCGCACTGCTGGAGCGCCGATTCGGTTCCACGCTGATGCAGGAGGCTCGCTCGCAGCTGCTCGCGGACGCCTATTCGAAGGCCATCGAGGAGAAGGGGCTGAAGCCGGTCTCCCAGCCCGAGCTCGACGAGGCCAATCGCGATGCACCGCTCGTGCGCGGCAAGGACTACACCTTCACCATCGATGTGGAGGTCGTGCCCGACTTCCAACTGCCCGCGCTGGAAGGCGTGACGATCCGTCGGCCGGTGGCGGAAGTGTCGAATGAGATGGTGGACGCCGAGCTGCGGCGCAATCTCTATCGCTTCGGTACACCGCAGCGCATCGACGGCCCGTTCAAGCCGCTCGATCGGCTGCTGGGCTCCGTGGTGGTCAACCTCAACGACTCGAGCGATGTCTTCTTCGAGAACAACGACGCCATCGTGGTCGTGCCGGATGTGGAGGACAAGGGCAAGGGTCAACTCCTGGGCATCCTCTTCGACGACCTCGGGCCGAGCCTCGAGGGCCATTCGGTCGGCGAGACGATCGTCTTCAACACGATCGGTCCCGAGAGCCACGAGCGCGAGGAGCTGCGCGGTGCGAAGGTGAAGATCACCTACCAGATCCGCGAGGCCGAGCGCATCGAGCCGCAGACGACGGAATCGCTCGCGGAGAACTTCGGCCTCGGCACCGTGGACAACCTCAAGGCGCAGATTCGTCTGGGTCTCGAGCGTCGCCGGGACATGGAACAGCGCTCCGCCATGCGCGAGCAGGTCTTCCAGCATCTCACCGACTCCGTGGACTTCCCCCTTCCGGAGAAGCTCTCGCAGGCGCAGATCCAGCGCAATCTCGATGTGATGCGGATGGAGATGCTCCACCGCGGATTCGAGCCGGACATCGTGGAGAATCGGCTGGCCGAGATGCGCGGCGCCAGCGAGAGCGACACGCGTCGCCGCATCAAGCTCTTCTTCATCCTCGCGCGGCTGGCCGAGCACTTCAAGGTGGAGGTCAGCGAGGCCGAGGTGAACGGTCGCATTGCGCAGATCGCGGCCCAGCGGAACATGCGGCCGGATCAGGTTCGCGTCGAGCTCGAGCGCTCGAACCGCATCAACGATGTCGCCCTCTCCATCCGCGAAGGCAAGGCCGCCGACCGGATCATCGACCGCGCCAAGATCACCGATGTGACGGCGGCGGAGTGGAATCGCGAGCAGGAGGCGAGGCGTCCCGCGGCGGCGGCGGCCCGCAAGCCTTCGAAGGCCGCGAGCGCCAAGGCCGATGAACCTGCCGCCAAGGCCGGGGGCAAGACCTCGGCTTCCACCGATGCACCGGCCAAAGCCGCGCCCAAGTCGAGCCGAAGCAAGAAGTCATCGGAGTGAGCATGGGGTCGAGTGGGGCCATGATCCTTGCGAGCGCTGCCACCGGCGGACCCGAGGCATCGCGTGCCAACGATGTGTTCCTGCAGATCCTGCCCTATGCCGCCATCATCGCCGGACTCGTGATCGTGGGGTGGGTGATCATGGTGATCAGCCGCCGCAAGATCGACACGGCCGGCGGCGGCAGTCCGGTGGGATTCACCCTGGCCGACCTGAAGGAACTGCGCGATCGCGGCGAACTGAGCGAGGACGAGTACGAGCGCGCCCGGCAGGATGTGATCGGTCGCGCGCGCAAGGCCTACCGCGCGGACGGCAACGGTCCGGCTGTCCGGTAAGGGCATCGTTCCTCTTCCGTCGCGTTCACTGCGATTTCCAGTCGATACACTCGAATCACACTCCCCGTTTCGGAGTTCAGGATGTCTCATCGAACCGATCGTCTCGACCGCGCGCAATCCATGCGTCGTTCGCCCAGTCAAAGCCAGAGCCATGAATCGATCGCCCCGCCGGGTGCGGCGATCGGTGCAGCGCCCGGCACGACCGTCGGAGGTCCGCCGGGCGGCGGCGGAGGTGGCAGTGGCGGTGGCGGAGGTGGCCCATCCGGCGGCGGCCCCGGCGGATCGGGCGGTCTTGGTGGCGGCGGCAGTGGCGCCGGCGGCGGCGATGGTGGCTTTCGCGGCCGCAAGGTGACCACCTGCAGCTTCTGCGGCAAGACGAGCCGCGAGGTCGGCCCCATGGTCGAGGGGCCGAGCGATGTCTACATCTGCTCCAACTGCACGGACCTCTGCCAGAACATCTTCAAGCAGGAGAAGCGCCGCATCACGGGCAGCCGGCCGCTCTTCGGCCAGATTCCGCCGCCGCGCAACATGAAGGAGTTCCTCGATCAGTATGTGATCGGGCAGGAGCACGCGAAGCGCACGCTGTCGGTCGCGGTGCACAATCACTACAAGCGCCTCACGCAGGCGGGCGTGGATGGCGTCGATGTCGAACTCGACAAGAGCAATGTGCTGCTCATCGGACCGACGGGGACGGGCAAGACGCTGCTCGCGCGCACGCTGGCGCGGATCCTCAATGTGCCCTTCGCGATCGGCGATGCCACGACGCTCACGGAGGCGGGCTATGTCGGCGAGGATGTGGAGAACCTGCTGCTGAAGCTGCTCCAGGCCGCGGACTTCGATCTGGAGAGCGCCCAGCGCGGCATCATCTACATCGACGAGATCGACAAGATCGGCAAGACCTCGCACAATGTCTCCATCACGCGCGATGTGAGCGGCGAGGGCGTGCAGCAGTCGCTGCTGAAGATGCTGGAGGGCACGCTCGCGAATGTCCCGCCGCAGGGCGGACGCAAGCATCCCGAGCAGCAGTACATCCAGATGGACACGACGCACATCCTGTTCATCTGCGGCGGCAGCTTCGAGGGCATCGAGAACATCATCAAGAAGCGGCTCGGTCGACGACGCATCGGCTTCAGCGCCGAGGGTCCGCGCGTGCCGCGGCGCGAGGCGGAGGTTGCGGATCTGCTCTCGCAGATCACGCCGGAGGATGTGCTCGAGTTCGGCATGATTCCCGAACTGGTCGGGCGCCTGCCGCTGCTCTGCCCGCTCATGCCGCTCTCGGTCGAGGCGATGGTTTCGATCCTCACGGAGCCGAAGAATGCGCTCGTGAAGCAGTACCGGCACCTCTTCCGGCTGGAAGGCGCGGGGCTCGAGTTCACGCACGGCGCCCTCGAGGCGATCGCCGAGAAGGCACTCACGCGCCAGACCGGCGCTCGCGCTCTTCGCGCCGTGATGGACGAGATCATGCTCGACCTCATGTACCACCTGCCCGAGATGGACAACGCCAATGTCACCTATGTGGTCGACGACGAGGCGGTCAAGCACGGGCACAAGCTGCATCAGATTGCGCGTCGACTGACGCGCGAATCGGCGTGAGCGTGTTGGCGCGCCGCGATGCGTATCGGCGCATCGAGGCTGCACTTCGCGCGAGCGCCTTGGAGCCGAGCGACTTCGGCTCGTTCAGCGGACGAGCCCACGCCACAGACGCCTCCGATGCGGCTCGAGACCGCCCCCCCGCGTCCGACGCCACGGCTCCCATGCGGCTCCGAACACGCGGGACCGACCGCAGCGCGGCCATGGCTCGCTTCGTCGCCGCCGCGTGGCCTGCACTCGCGCCGACCGGCGTGAGCTGGCTCGGTTTCTATGTGGCGGCTCCGAATGCGCCCGAGAGCGAACGGCTCGTGCTCGCGGCGCGCGCGCCGAAGCCGGCGTGCTCACCCATCGGCCTGCACGGCGCATGCGGTCGATGCCTTCGCTCGGGCGAGCCGCTCGTGGTGCACGATGTCGCCGAGCTCGGCGCGAACTACATCGCGTGCGACCCGCGCGACCGGAGCGAGCTGGTGGTCCCCTGCCTCGATGCGGATGGTCGCGCCTGGGCCGTGCTCGACCTCGACAGCCACGAGATCGGCGCCTTCGGCTCTGCGGATGCAACGGCGCTCGCCGACGCACTTCACCAAGCCGGCCTCACCTGATAGTGCAGGAGAACCCCTGCCCTCGACGGCCGTTTCGGCGCAGCGGCGTCGCATTGGCCGTCCTCAGAACGGCCGCGATTGCCGCATGATGACCGAATAATGGCTCTATCGCTCATGATTGACGCTAGAGTGAGCGATACAGCCTCGGTCTATCGCTCATGCAGTGGAACTGGCAGCATCCGAACTGGCCCAATTTCTCCTGGCGGTCGTCGAGGCTCGCCAAGGCCGAACAGCGCTTCCTCATGGGGCGCGGGGTGCTCGTAGGGAGCATTCGGCATCTCGACCTCGCCGACCTTGAACGGCTCACCGTCGAGTCGATGTGCGACGAGGCGATCACCACCTCGCGCATCGAGGGAGAGATTCTCGATCGACGGAGTGTGCAATCGTCCATCCGGCGCGCGCTCGGGCTGAGCGTCGATACACGCCGCACCGCCACGCCGGCTGAAGAGGGGATCGCCGAGATGATGGTCGATCTCGTCCGCCGCTTCGACCAGCCGCTCCGAGAGGCGACGCTGTTCGACTGGCACCGCATGATCATGCGCGGCCGCGATGATGTGCGCCAGATCGGTCGCTATCGAGCGCACGCCGAACCCATGCAGATCGTCTCGGGACGGGTTGATGCGCCGAAGGTCCACTTCGAAGCACCGCCCTCTTCCAGGGTGGCCACTGAAATGGCACGCTTCCTCGGCTGGTTCGAGCAGACCTCGCCTGGGGGCGCCACGCCACTCCCGGCGCTCGCCCGTGCAGGCATCGCACATCTGCATTTCGAGAGCATCCATCCATTCGAGGATGGCAATGGGCGGATCGGAAGAGCCATCTCGGAGAAGGCGATTGCCCAGAGCGTCGGCCAGCCCGTCGTGACGGCGCTTGCGACGACGATCCTCGCACGCCGGCGCTCCTACTACGAGGCGCTCGAAGCCGCCAGCACTCGGATCGAGGTCACGGAGTGGCTGGCGTGGTTCGCCGCCGTATGTCTGGAGGCGCAGGAGCGCACGCTCGCCCTTGTGGAGTTCGTTCTTCACAAGGCATCCCTCCTTGCTCGGCTGCGCGGAAGCCTCAACGCACGCCAGGAAGCGGCTCTCCTACGCATGCTGCGGGAGGGCGCCGACGGTTTCGAGGGTGGCCTCAGTGCCGGCAAGTACATCGCCATCACGAAGGCCTCTCCCGCCACCGCCACGCGTGATCTCGCTGAACTCGTCGAGATGGGAGCACTGGTTCGCGTCGGCGAGCGACGGCACACGCGCTACCTCCTCCCGGTACCGCATCGCTACATCCCCCGCTTTGTGATCGACGACGCCGGCGAGGTGATCGAGCAGCCGCAGGGTCGGTGACCGCCCACCAACCGAGGCACCCATTTCGGGGGCGTGCCGCAATTGATTGGGATGAGGGCAGAATCGGGAATGCGTTTCCGTCCGCTCATGCTTTCTGTGCTCTCGTACCGGAGGGCTTCCGGAGCCATCTTGCCCGGACTCCTCGACTCCACTCAAGGACCGCCGAACCATGATGACCACACTCCGATCGAGTCGCAAGGATCCTGCACCGCAATGCCGGAGTCCATTCATTCCGCTGCCTCTTCAGCGGCCGCCCGCCCGCCTCATTCGCGCCACTGCGGGAATCACTCTCGCACTTGCCATCTCATGCCCGTCCGCGGTGTCCGCAGAGTGCGAAACGCTCGGCACCGTTCGATCGCAGCACCAGATCGGTCAGTTCATCGGCGGATTCGGCGCGGGTCTGGACCTAGGCGACTGGTTTGGCATCGCCGTCGCCGACATCGGCGATGTCGATCAGGACGGCGTCCGCGACCTGGCGGTCGGCGCGCCGAGGGACGATGACGGCGGCCCCGGTCGAGGCGCCATCTGGATCCTGCTGATGAATCCAAACGACACCGTCAAGACGACGCAGAAGATCTCGAGCACCGACGGCGGCTTCGGATCTGGCCTAGCCAATGGCGACGGCTTCGGATCCGCCATCGCGCCGGTTGGCGATCTTGACGGCAACGGCTTCACCGATCTGGCCGTCGGCGCTCGCTACTCGTCCAACGGCGGCGCGGTCTGGATTCTCTTCATGGGGCCGGGCGGCACGGTGAGCTCGAAGCTGAAGATTGCCAATGGCAGCGGCGGATTCGGAAGTGGCATTGCAGCGGGTGACGAGTTCGGCGTGTCGGTCGCTTCGGTCGGCGACTTCGATGCTGACGGTGTCGGGGACATCGCCGTCGGCGCACACCTCTCAGATGACGGTGGCTTCAATCGAGGGTCCATCTGGATCATCCTTCTGAACGCCAACGGCAGCGTGAGGAGCAAGCAGAAGATCTCGCACACGCAAGGCGGCCTGGGCGGAGGCCTTGCGAATGAGGACTACTTTGGAACTGGAATTGCGCTCGTCGGGGACCTTGATGGCGATGGAATCGTCGACCTCGCGACTGGAGCACACTTTGCCGACGATGGAGGGCCGAACTGGGGCGCGGTCTGGATCCTCTTCCTGAACGGAGATGGAACCGTGAAGGGCACGCAGAAGATCTCCGCCACCGATGGCGGATTCGGTGCTGGTTCGGACGGTGCACATTTCGGAGTTCAACTTGGCTCGCTTCCAGACCTCGACGGCGACGGCTTGTCGGATCTTGCGGTCGGTGCGAGCGGAACATCCGACGGCGGTCCAAGACGCGGCGCGTTCTGGATTCTGGGCCTGAACGCCGACGGCACGGTCCGCTCGAAGCTCAAGATCTCGCAAACCTCAGGTGGGTTCGCGGGAGGGCTGCTCAACAGTGGGTACTTCGGGCGCAGTGTCGCCTTCCTCGGAGGGGAGGATCAGGACGGGAACCTGCGCCTGATCGTCGGCGCGTCAGCGGAGGGATCCGACCAGCTCAACGCCGGCGAGGTCTGGATCGTCGCTCTCGACACCTGCTCACAGGCGCCGGTCATCGTCGACCACCCGGACTCGATTCTCATCAGCGCCGGCGGTGAGGCCGTCTCATTCAGCGTAAGCGCCGTCGGAAGCGGCAAGCTTCGCTACCAATGGCTGCGAGACGGTCAACCACTCTCCGACGGCGAGGCCATCAGCGGCGCCCAGACCCCCGTTCTTTCGATCGATGCGACCGCGACGCACATCGGCATCTACGAGTGCTCCGTCTCTTCGCGCTTCGGTTCCACCTTCTGTTGGCCTGCGGTGCTTGGCATCCGGCCGAGTTGCATCGGTGACTTCAACAGTGACGGCATCGTGAACGGCGCCGACCTCGGAACGCTGCTCGGCCAATGGGGACCGTGTATCGAGTAGCCGTGGCGGTACATCGCTGCAACGCCACACGGCCCGCAGCAGCGCATCGACTCTCTCGGTGGCCGCGCGGTGCTCAAGCTTCGGCCGCCCTATCCCGGGTTCGCCGAATGCCGATACCAGTGCCTGCGGCAAGTCACCCGTGCCCTTGCGGCCACCCGGCAGGCGCTGCTACCCTCCCCGATTCGGCAGGGAACGCGTCCACCCGTTGGGCGGGCGACCGAACCTACCCGCGCTCTTGTTGTCGACGGCCGCCCCATGGGGCCGGCACGCTCGTTCAGCCGATCCACTCGGAGTCTTCCATGCCTCGCGTCTGCCATTTCACCGGTGCCAAGACCTCTTCCGGCAACAAGCTTCAGCGCCGCGGCAAGGCGAAGTACCTGGGCGGTGTCGGCATCAAGACCACATCGGTCAAGAAGCGGAAGTTCAAGCCGAACCTGCAGAATGTGACCGCCATGATCGACGGCACGCCTCGTCGCATCAAGGTGTCCACGCGGGCGATCCGTCAGGGTCTGGTGATCAAGCCCGCCCGTCGGCGCTATGTCTACAAGGCCGGCGCTGCCGCGGCGTGAGCCTTCCGGGCAACTTGGAGCAGCTCCCTTCGCCGCGCGAGTCTGTTCGCGACCGAGCCTGATCGGCCGAGGCAGTCACGCGCGACTCTTGCGCCAGCCAAAAGTTGCGCGTCGCGGTTTCCTTCAGCCGCAGAGCCGCGTCGAAGCCGCTCGCGGATCGTTCCTCCATTTCATTCCTGTTCAGGATTGACTTGCCTTCCGTCGGCACTATTGTTGCCCCGTTCGCGCGGCACCCCCCGCTTGACCGGTCCATTACTGCGGGCCATGGCTGGCCTGATCAGGACCCAAGCAACCACTGCACGCCGCGTGCACAGCGCTCTTCCGCGTGATGTGCGTGCGCCGAAGATCGTCCATCCGGAGATGACGCTGCGGCGTGGGCGCCCGCGGCGAGTGGTGAGCCCTTGGTCGTGTGTTCGTGGGTCGGTCACGGTTGCCGTGCGCGTGCACGGTTCACAAGGGTTGGTGCAGGCACTCGATGCAGAGTGATCGAGACAGGGTTCTAGAGGCGACCGATCTGGTCGCGCTCATCGGCGAGCACATTGCGCTCAAGCCGAAGGGTCGCGAGCATGTCGGTCTCTGTCCCTTTCACGACGATCGCACACCGTCGCTGGCGGTGGTGACGCACAAGGACAGCCACTTCTACAAGTGCTTCGCCTGCGGTGCGGCCGGCAACGCCCTCGACTTCATGATGCAGTACCACCACATGGAGTTTCCGGAGGCGCTGCGGGCTCTCGCGCAGCGCGCGGGCATCGAGCTGAGGCCCATGTCCGCATCGGCCCGGTCGGGCGACGATCCTCGCACCGATCGAGTGCTGCTTCGAAACGCATCCGCCATAGCGCAGCGATTCTTCCGCGGCTCGTTGGCGCATGCCACGCTCGGCACCGCGGCCCGTGGCGCCATCGAGGCGCGCGCCATGAACAGCGCCATGGTCGAGCGATTCGGCATCGGCGCCGCGCCGGATGGCTGGGATCACTTCGTGAAGCACCTGGAAAGACTCGAACGGCACGGAGCCGGAGCTGGTGCCGGCGCGGGAGCCGCAGCGGGCGCCGGCGGTGCCGCGCGCTCACGCGGCGCGAGCGGTGCCGGAGGTGGCGCAATCGAGAGCGGCGAGGTCATTCCGCGCAGTGTCTTCCAGGCGGCCGGACTCATCCGCGACGGCTCGCGCGGGCCCATCGACGGATTCCGCAACCGCATCACCTTCCCGATCTGCGACGAACTCGGCAATCCCGTCGCGTTCGGCGCCCGCAAGATCGATCCAGAGGACGAGCCGAAGTACCTCAACAGCCCCGAGAGCGCCATCTTTCACAAGGGACGCTCGCTCTACGGCCTGCATCTTGCGCGCCGCGCCATCATCGAGCGCAAGCTCGCGATCGTCTGCGAGGGCTACACCGACTGCATGGCGTGCCACGAGGCCGGCTTCGAGCACGCGGTGGCCACGCTCGGCACTTCGCTGACGCGCGATCACGCCCGGCTGCTCCAGCGCCTCGCGGATCGCGTGGTGCTGCTCTTCGACGGCGATGAGGCGGGGCAGCGAGCGGCCGACCGTGCCGTGGAGGTCTTCTTCGCCGAACCGATCGATGTGCTGATCTGCACGCTGCCCAACGGCATGGACCCGGACGAGCTGCTCCGCGCCGAGGACGGTGCTGCACGCTTCGCCCTCGCCGTGGACTCGGCGGTGGACGCGGTGCGGTACCAGGTACAGCGCTTCGAAGCGCTGTGGCGCGGCGCTTCCGGTCTCAGCGGTCGTCAGCAGCGCCTCGAGGCAATGCTCGCGCGACTCTCGGAGCTTGGACTCGCGCAGCTCGGCGGCATTCGCAAGCGCCTCGTGCTCGCCTCGCTCGCGGATCTCACGGGGCTGCGCACCGAGGAACTCGAGCGTGCGATTCCGGCTCCGCGACGAGGCCCCGAGCGAGGTGCGAACGCAGATGGCGCCGCACGCAGCGGGCCTTCCACCGCGGTCGCCACCGACATGAAGGTCCGCGCCAGGGTGGAGGCCGAGCGCAATCTGCTTGCGTATCTGGTGGCGTCGCCCGAACTGGCGACCGGATCGCTTCCGACCGAGGATGGTCCGCTGCCGATCACCGAAGCGTTCCCGCCGGAGTCCTTTCTCGTCGCGTCCCATCAACACATCGCAGCATGTCTCTGGCACGCAATCGAGTCCGGGAACCGCCCCTCGCTTCAGAGTGTCATCGCGGAACTGGACGAAGTGATTGACAAGTCCGCAGTCTCGGACCTCTTCTCACTAGGTGCCAGGCGGATGGACCCGCAGAACCGGCCTGAACGGACGCCCGAGGAAGCTGTTCGCGCAGCTTCCATCGATCTTGAACGCCTCATCCGGCGCGAGAGTTGGGACGCCGAACGGCCCCGTTCGGACGGCGCCATGACTTCGGGGACGCTGCTCGAGGAGATCGAGCGGCTTCGTCGGCGGGGACCTGATCCCGCAGCGATCGCGAGAACACTTCCGCGGACTGGTCCTTCAGCCGCGCCTGGCCTAGAGTCTCCGCCCAAATTTTCCCCCTCGGCGCCATTGGCGCCCATTGCCTCGCCTGAATCCGCCTCTTGAACAGCACCGGAGCCTGACACCGTGAGCCTCACACTGAACGATCTTCCGTCGGTCCTTCGCCGCCTGGTGGAGACCGGCCAAAAGCGCCAATGGATCTGTTACGAGGAGCTGAACACCTGTCTTCCGGACGAGTTCGTCGACCCGGATCGCCTCGACGAGCTGCTCGACCTCTTCCGTGATCTGCACATCACGATGGTGGATCAGCCCGAGGTGCGTCGCAATGCATGGTCGCTCTTCGACGCGCCGCTTCAGACCAATCTCAAGTTCCAGCGCGACGATCCGAAGAAGACCGCGAAGGTGCCGAAGCCTCCGATGATCGAGGAGGACGGCGTCATCATCCCCGCGGATGACCTGCCGCCGATGGATCACGACGATCCCCCGCTTCCCGAGCCCGCCGAGGAGGAGGACACGCTCGACGATGCGGAGACGCAGGCGGCGGTCGAGCAGGCCATTGCCGAGCAGGGCAGCAAGCGCATCGACGATCCCATCCGCATGTACCTCACGCAGATGGGCACGATTCCGCTGCTCACGCGCGAGGAGGAGATCCGCCTGGCCAAGAAGATCGAGACGACGCGCATGATCTTCCGCCGTCTGGTGCTCGAGAGCGACTATGCGGCGACGCAGGCGATCGACATCCTTCGGCAGGTCCATGCGGGCCAGCTTCCGTTCGACCGCACCATGCGCATCTCCACCGCCGAGGCGAACGCGAAGGACAAGATCGCGGCGCGCATTCCCTACAACACCGAGACCGTCTCCCGGCTGCTCGCGCTGAACCGCGAGGCGTGGGAGCAGATCGACGCGCCGTCATGCTCGGAGACGCGCCGCACCAACCTGCTCACGGAGGTGGCCCGTCGGCGCCGCAAGATCGCCACGCTGCTGGAGGAGTGCTGTCTTCGCACCGGCCGCATCCAGCCGCTCTACCGCAAGCTCCTGGCCATCTCCCGCAAGATCAAGGAGATCCAGCGCAGCATGCTCAAGGCGGAGAAGCATCCGGATCGCTTCGATCCCGAGGATGTGGTCGTGATGCGCGAGGAGATCGACGGCATCCGCCACCTCGTGCTGGAGGAGCCGGGCGAGCTCGATCGCCGCATGCAGTCGATCGCGAGGGTCTTCGGGGAGTACGAGCAGGCGAAGCGCGATCTCTCGGGCGGCAACCTCCGTCTCGTCGTGTCGATCGCCAAGAAGTATCGCAACCGCGGCCTGCCGTTCCTGGACATCATCCAGGAGGGCAACACGGGTCTCATGCGCGCGGTGGACAAGTACGAGTACAAGCGCGGCTACAAGTTCAGCACCTATGCGACATGGTGGATCCGCCAGGCCATCACCCGCGCCATCGCCGACCACGCCCGCACCATCCGCGTGCCGGTGCACATGATCGAGACGATGAGCAAGCTGCGGAACATCCAGAAGCATCTGCTCCAGGAGCTCGGCCGCGAGCCCACCGTCGAGGAGATCGCCATCAAGGCGAAGATGCCCATCGAGGAGACGCGCCGCGTGATGAAGATCAGCCGGCATCCCATCTCGCTCGATCGACCGGTCGGCGAGAGCGAGGACAGCCACTTCGGCGACTTCATCGAGGACGAGCGGCAGGTGAGCCCCACCGAGACAGCCACCAGCGACATGCTGCGGTCGCGCATCAACGATGTGCTGAAGACCCTGACCTACCGCGAGCGCGAGATCCTGAAGCTGCGCTACGGCATCGGTGACGGCTACACCTATACGCTGGAGGAAGTGGGCCGCATCTTCAAGGTCACGCGCGAGCGCGTGCGCCAGGTGGAGAGCAAGGCCCTCAAGAAGCTCCAGCATCCCGTGCGTCGGCAGCGGCTGGCGAGCTTCCTCTCCAACGAGGAGGAGACCTGATGCTTCGCCGCGCGCTCCTGCGCGCGGCGTGTCGGCTCCGCGTCGTGGGGGGCACCGCGGCATGCCGGCTGCTGGCGTGCGGACTCGCGTGCGGCGCGCCCGCGCCTGCGCACGCGCTCGGTGCGCCGCCCGCGCATCCACCTGCCTCCACCGCGCCGGATGCCCCCGCGCCGGATGCCCCCGCGCCGGAGGTCCCTGCACCGGCCGATCTTCCCGCCGATCTTCCGCCCGAGGTGCGCCAGCGCATCATCGAGGCGGCCGTCATCGAGTCGCTGCGCGACGACCTCTACTTCTCCGACGCAATCCGCGAGCGACTCGGCATGCCCGGGTCGATCCGCATCGAGGTTCGTCGAGCGGCCGCGCGGCTGCACCTGGATGACGCCGAGACACGGGCTGCGATCGCTCGCGCCGACTCGAAGGAGGGTCGCGATTCCCTCGCCACGCTGCTGCCGGATCGGGACGACGCGGAGGTGGTCCGTCGAGTCGTGCATCGGGATCTGCTGCGCGCCAGCGCCCCGCAGCAGCGCGAGAGCAGGATGGACGAGCATGCCCGCAAGCGCCTCGTTACCGCGGCGGTTCGCCTGCTCGTCGAGCAGATGGAGATCCCCGGAGACCGGGCGATCTGGGGCAAGGTGGACGATGAGCTCGACCGCAAGATCAGGCTGATCGTGGCGAGCCGCGCCCCGCGCCCGGAGCGACGGCTCTGGTGCGAGCTTGCCGCATGGACGCTGCTGGTGCAGGGACTCGACGAACGCTCGCTCGGCGTGGCCACCGAGAGCGCCAAGTGGCTCGCGAACGCGAGTCAACCACCCTCGGCGGAGATGGCCGCCGTCCGCGTGCTCTCGCTGAGATCGCTCGGCCTGTCCCTCGACGCAAAGCGGGCGCTCGCGGAGGATCCGGCGCTCAAGCTTGCCAACGCGGATCTGCTCGAGCGACTGCAGCGGGCCGTCGCGCGCTGAGCGGACCTTGCGCGGGACCCACTCGCAGCGCTGAGCGGGCCTTGGGCGGACCTCCCCGCGGCACGCAGAGCGCACCTACGATCCACCCCATGAGCATTCGACCCGTTGCGCGCCTCGCCAAGGCCAAGCCCACGCTCGAGGGCGCCGGCGTGCACCTCCATCGCGCGTTCGGCTTCGGCGCTACCGCCGAGTTCGATCCCTTCCTGTTGCTGGACGACTTCCGCAACGAACGACCGGAGGACTACCAGGCGGGATTCCCGTGGCACCCGCATCGCGGCATCGAGACGATCACCTATGTGCTCGCGGGATCCGTGGAGCACGCCGACAGCATCGGCAACCGCGGCGCCATCGAGGCGGGCGACATCCAGTGGATGACGGCGGGGCGCGGCATCCTTCATCAGGAGATGCCCAGGGGCGATCCGCGCGGTCGCATGCACGGCTTCCAGCTCTGGGCGAATCTTCCTGCGTCCCAGAAGATGACCGCGCCGCGCTACCAGGAGATCAAGTCCGTCGAGATCCCCGAGGTCACGGACGACGACGGCACGCGCGTGCGCGTCGTCTGCGGCGAAATGTGGGGTCGGCGCGGCCCCGTCGAGGGCATCGCGGCGGAAGCGACCTATGTGGACATCGCCGTGCCGCCGGGCGTGCTGAAGACGATCCCGATCGATGCCACGCGCCATGCGTTCGCGTATGTCTTCGAAGGCAGCGCGAAGTTCTGCAACGCCAGCGAGCCGCTCGCGGTGCCGACCGAAGGCATGGGCTGGGCGGACACGACGCTCGCCACGGAGGCGGACGATCGCTCGCTCGTGCTCTTCGACTCCGGAAGCGAGATTCGCGTGCAGGCGGGCGAACGCGGCGTGCGCTTCCTGCTCGTCTCGGGACGACCGCTGCGGGAGCCCGTGGCGTGGTACGGCCCGATCGTCATGAACACGCAGGATGAGCTGCGCCAGGCCTACCGCCAGTTGCGCGACGGATCGTTCCTTCGCGAGTCGAAGTGAAGGATCGAGTGCGGCATGGGGGCGGCTCGTGCGGATCACGCGATCCGAACGGCGCGATCCCGGCGGGCATCACCGCGTCACGATCCCCAGCGCGAGCAGGGCACCGGAGACCAGGAGTCCGCCGCCGAACCATCTCGCGATTCCCCGATGTCGGACGACTCGCACGATCACCATGGCGATCGCGAGTGCGATGGTCAGGACGACGACTCCGACCGCGAGGTCGATCGGCTTCTGAGGCTTTGCATAGCGCGGCGTGCCCAGCTCCCAGACACCCACGATCGGTCCCCGCCACGGACCCGCTGCCATGTTCACGAGGATCGCGAGCACCAGTGCCGTCGCGGTACCGGCCGCAACCGCGCCAAGTCGCGACAGCACCGCGAGACCGGCCGCAGGCACTGCCGCGCCCGGGCTGCGCGGTCCGGCCAGCGCGTGCGAGCCGGGCAGCGCATGTGACGCGCCCGGCCTGGCTACCGCGCTGGTCGCGGTCCCGTCACCGCGGGCCGACGCCATGACGCCGATCGCGATGCCCACGACCAGTCCTGCAAGGAGCAATCCGCTCACCAGTCCCGGTGAGAGCGCGTAACCGGAAGAGAGCGCACCGATCACGAGTATCCCGATCGCCACGATCACTTCCACCAGCGCCACCGCCACCACGATTCGCCCAAGCGAGGACCGCATGTGGAATCGAGCCTATCTCGTCGAACCTGCGATCACCGCTTGGCGCGCGGCCATCGGCCCGGGTCACACGATCGGCAAGCTCACGCTGCCGGCCGCTCGAGCCATGCGGGCGCCTCGCGCATGCGATCGAGCGGGCGACGCAGCGCCGATCATGCGTAGCTGTGCAGACCCGTGATCACGAAGTTGATCACGATCCAGTTGAAGAGCATCACGCCCGCGCCGATCACGGCGAGCACGGCGGTCCACAGCCCCTTGTCCTTCGCGAAGAGCCGCACATGGATGAGGATCGCGAAGATGACGAAGGTGTTGAGCGCGAAGACCTCCTTGGGATCCCAGCCCCAGGGACGGCCCCAGCTGTGATCGGCCCAGATCGCGCCCATGGCAATGCCCGCCCAGAGCAGGACGAACGAGACCTCCATCAGCAGCATCGTGACGCCGTCGAGCACCTCGCCCAGGCGCGCTCCTCGCGCCGCGATCCCGCTCGCGCGCCCTTCGTGCGTCCCCACCGCGGATCCGGCCCCGGAGCCGAGGCTAACATCGCCACTGGCGCCTGCAAGCGCCATGAGCTCACCGGCGCCGCCCACGCGCGCGAAGGTCGCGGCGCCACCGACGGCGCGGTGGGCGAGATACCCGAATGCCGTCACCGCCGCCATGAAGATGAGTCCGTAGCTGAAGATGATCACATTCGTGTGGATGTACAGCCACACATCGTGCAGCACCGGCATCATGTTCGAGATGTTCGGATTGAGCTGCACCGGCATGAGCGCCGCCGCCATGAGCGCGACCATGCCCGCCATGGCGCCGCCCAGTGCGAACAACCCGCGCATGGCCGTGCGTCGCGCAAGGATCTCCAGCACCACGGCTGCGGCGGCGCCCATCCATGCCGAAGTGGTCACCGCCTCGAACATGTTCGAGTTCGGCCACCGCCCTGAGATCCACCAGCGCAGGCCGACGGATGCCGTCTGGAGCAGGAACGCGATGCCGAAGACTCCGAGCCCCATGACGAGCGCCGGTCGCCAGCGATAGACGATGGCAAGGAGGAGAAGCACCACCGCCGCCATGTAGACGAGCCAGACGCGCGTCATGTTGTGATTGCGGAAGTACCAGCTCTCCCACCACAGCCGCGCCGTTTCCGGATAGACCTTCGGATCCGTTCTCGGCAGCAGCTCCGACAGATTGAGCACGGCTCGATTCACGGCCTCCGCGTCGCTGCTTCGCCAGCCGTTGACCAGCAGGCGCCACGATGCGGCAATCTGTCCCTGGAGCTCGGCGTCGATCCCCGGCAGCGGCTCGTCGGCCGTCCCGCCGGCGCGCGCTATGCGTGCTTCGTCGAGACCATCGGGCCCGGGCAGGAGCTGGATTGCGCCGATCGAGCGCCACGGCTGTTCCGTGGCGCCCTGCCCCGGTGGGAGCACGCGCAGCGACTCGAGCAGGAACGCCGGACTCTTGACGCCGATCGCCGCCTGCATCTGGCTGACCTGCCGCGCGGAGCGGAGCAGGTCGCCCTCGAGCTCGCGCATCAGCGGCGCGAGTTCGCGCCGCCAGGTCCTCTCATTGGGCTCGAGCAGGAGCTGCTCGCTGATCAGGCCGCTCGCCTCGAACGCGCGGAGGCGCTCGTCGAGCGCGGCGAGATCAATGCCCGCCGGCACGCGCCCCGTGATGGCCGCTTCGCTCGCGGCGGTCCGCCACGCCTGCGCGAGTCTCGCCCGCGCGTCCTTGTTCTTGACGAAGATGACATCCGCGTCTGCGTAGGCCTCCGGACGAAGCAGCATGTCGAGGTAGGTGAACGACGGCGACTGGCCTGCGATCCACCGCGGACCGCTCACCGTATTCATCATCGTGTTCGCGAAGCTGCCGTAGCTCTTGAGGCGTCCCTCGGTGTGCACCGCCACCGCGCCGAGCGGCCGAAGGTCCACCCGCTCCGCGAAGGACTTCTCGCGCGGCTCGCTCGCGGCCGCCCCGATCATGCCCGGCATCAGCAGCGCCAGTGCGAGCAGCAGCGCCCCTCGCGCGGCCGAGCCGTCACGGCGCATTGCACCCACGGTCGACGGCTCCCGCCTCGAAGGGGCCGCCGCACCGATCGTGCCGGTCGCCAGTCCCTGCATGACGGCCGCGCGCCGGCGCCGCTTGATCGCGGGCTTCACATAGAACGCGTAGATCATTCCGAGTGTGGCGATGATGCACCCCGCGAGCTGCGTGTTCACGCCGGTGCGGTTGCCGACGCCGAGGATGGTGTAGTTCAGTCCGCGGCTTGCGCGCTCGCCTTGTCGCCGCGCTTCATCGGGCGGATCCCACTTGGCCTGGAAGTACCAGTACCCGCCGTGTTCGACGGGTTCATTCACGCTCACGGGCGTCGGCGGCCCCCAGACGCCGTCCGCGTCGCGGAAGCGCAGCACGCTCGTGTAGTCGCGGATCGTGGAGGTCTCGCCCGTGAAGCCGCCGATGTGACTCGTGAGCTCGAAGGTGTCGAGTGCAATCGGCGACGGCAGCGGCAGACGCTGCCGGCTGAAGATCACCTCCGCGCGGCGCCCATCCTCCAGCTGCACCGTCGTCGGCCGGAACTCGGTTCGACGGAAGCGCTCCTCCGGCGCGTCGAAGACATAGGGATGGAAGCCGATCCATCGTGGCGTCACGCCGGGGGCGGCGATCCGCACCCGGCTGAAGAGCTCGCCGGCGTCGCGGATGCGCTGCGCCGTCGGGACGATCGTCGGGATCGTCTCGATCACGGCACGGGGCAGATAGCGCGTGAGCTCGATCGAGAGACCGGCGCCGATGTCGGCCCGCTGCCCGATCGCAAGCTCCGTCACGCGCGGCGTCGCCTCGCCGAGCGCGCCGATCGCGCGGAGCCGATCGGGCTCCGGGCCCGCCGCGAGCAGCACCAGCGCGCGGCCCGAGCCCGGCGCGTACTCGACCTGGATCGCCTCATCGGCGACGGACGGGGCGCCGTGGGGATCCGACGAGCCCGTCGGCGCATCGCGCGTGACCGCCGGATCGTCGAAGACCCAGCGTCGGAAGGAGCCGCTGGGCGTGCGCAGTTCCACGATCGCCAGACTCGTCGGTCGGGCCGAGAGCGCCACATCGTCCTCGAGCGCGACCACGCGGTACGAGTAACCGCTCGACTCATCGCCGATCGGCGTGAATGCGAGCGACGGCTCCACCATCGAGACGGCCTTCACCGGGCGCCGTTCATCCACGCCGAGCGTCGGAATCCTGAAGTGGAGTGTCGGGGGCTCCAGCAGGCGCTCGAACGCCGCCTCGTCCGGCACGGTGCGGAAGCGCAGGACGCCTCCCTCCGCGCTGCGCATCTCCGGGTCGAGCGCCGCGAGCGAATAGGTGGACTGCGTGCCGTCGGAGCCACGGACGATGAACGACGCCATGGGATTCAGCGCGGATCCGCGAGCGCCCGCCACCACGCGCGTGCGCTCGAACGCGTAGCGCAGGTAGCCGTCGATCGTGAAGGTGATGTCCGGCAGCGGGTCGTTCTCGCCCGCGGGCGGCACGCGCACATCGAGCGGTCGCGGCGGAAGTCGCAGACCCTCCGGCACGCCGACATCGTCGAACGACGAGAGCCAGTCGTTGTAGAACGGCAGACCGTCGATGGGACGCATCGCCCACGCCGTCTCGCCGGGGCGTCGCACATAGAGCGCCCAGGCCTTGGAGATGTCGTTGCGCAGATAGAACCAGCCGGTGCTCTCGTACTCCATCGCGGCCACGAGCCGCGAGTCCATGAGCTTCTCGCCGTGCACGCGCACGGCGCGCTGCATCGGCTGCTCGCGGTTCTCGGTGAAGACGAGATCCTCCGTGTACTCGGGATGGCCGTCGATGAGCTGCCGCACGAATCGACGACCGTCCGGCGTCGTGACCAGCAGGTTGACGCTGAAGGCGCGCAGACCCTTGTCCTCGCCCGACAGCATCTCCCACGCGGGATCGGTGGAGAGCACCTCCACCTCGTATCCGCCGCGCTCGCCGCCCACGCGCACCGCGTTTCCCGGCATGGCGAGCACGCGCGCCACGCTTCCGTCGCCCTCCGTCAGCGAGAGCACGACGGCGCGCCGTGCCACCGGCGCCTCACCCTCCACCTTGGTGCTGAAGTACATGACGCTTCCGACCACGAGCACCACCACGCCCGTGTGGATCATCCACACGCCGTAGTTGACCGGCTTGAGCGGAATGCGCCGCAGCGTGGTCACCACCATGGTCGTCACCAGCAGCGCGAGCATGAGATCGAACGGCCACCAGTGGAACCACTCGAACTCGGTCATTTCCAGCCACGGACGCTGCCGGATCTGCTCATGCCGCCACGCGTCGGCACGGAAGATGTTGGCCTCCACGGGATAGATCAGCCCCGCTGACCCGATGCTCATGTAGAAGAAGAGCGCCACGAGCAGCCCCACCCCGAACCGGATGCTGCTGAAGAGATCGAGAAGGACGCGGAAGGGGTTGCGCATCGAGCCGGATCCTAGGTTCCTCCGCTGCGGCCTGCCATCGATGCAGGCCCGCGGCACCTCCTTCTCGAGGCTCGAGCATGCGCCGGGGTGAGACCGAGGTGTATCATCGGACGCTTTCGCACTCCAGGAGTCTCTCCCATGAGGAACCTCGCGTCCGCGCTCGTCTTCGCTGCATGTCTCGCCACCGCAGGATTCGCCCAGAACGATGGAACGGATTCGGCGGCGCCACGCACCGCACCACCGCCCTCCGCGGCGACTCCGGAGCGCGCGTGGGTGCTGATGGACACCTCGAAGGGTCTGATCGTGATCGAGCTCGACGGGAAGAGAGCGCCCATCTCGGTGGAGAACTTCCTCTCGTATGTGCGCAAGGGCTACTACGACGGCACGATCTTCCATCGCGTCAAGCCCGAGTTCATGATCCAGGGCGGCGGCTTCGACACCAAGGGCACGCAGAAGGAGACTGACCCGCCGATCAAGAACGAGTATGGCAACGGCCTCAAGAACACGGTCGGCACGATCGCGATGGCACGCACGCAGAACCCCGACTCGGCCACGAGCCAGTTCTTCATCAATGTCGTCGACAATCCGTTCCTCGATGGCCAGGGCGGAGGCGCGGGCTACGCGGTGTTCGGCAAGGTGATCGGCGGCATGAACGCCGTCAACGCGATCCGCGCCGAGCCGACCGGCACGCGCACGCTCATGATGCGCGGCGGGAATTCGCTCATGGCGCGGCCGAACGAGGATGTGCCCCTCGAACTCGTGGTGATCAAGTCCGTCCGCGAGGCCTCCGAGTCGGATGCGAAGTCGGCGATCGAACGGGCGGCGAAGGAGATGCTGCCCGACGCACCGGCAATGCCCGGCGCGCCGGCGGCACCGAAGGCCCCTGCGGCACCCGGAGCGCCGAAGGCACCCGAGATCCCCGCCGCACCCAAGGCGCCCGAGGCGCCCGCCCCACCCAAGAACCCTGGAGTTCCGGCGCCGCGCTGAGCGCCACGCCGCGTCGGCGGCGATCGAGATCGGCAGGAGAGGAGAAGCGTGTCTGACTCGACACCAGGGCGTCATGCGCCGACCACCGGACCGGCGACGCCGCTCGATTCGCTGCCGGAACCGCTCTATCGCGAGCTGCGCCTCGTCGCCGCATCGCTGCTTCGTCGCGAGCGCAATGATCACACGCTGCAGCCCACGGCGCTGGTTCACGAGTGCTTCCTTCGTTGGCGGGGTCAGGTGTCGCCGGACATCGCGGGCGAACTGCTCGGAAGGGCCGCGGCCACGATGCGCCGAATCCTCGTGGATCATGCCAGAAGACGACGCACCGAGAAGCGAGGGCGCGGACGCATTCGCGTCGCCCTTGACGAGTCGATGGTGGAGGCACCTGATGCGCCTGAACTGCTGGCCCTGGACGAGGCGCTCAAGGCGCTGGCCGTTCTCGACGAGCGCAAGGCGCGCGTGGTGGAGCTCCGCTTCTTCGGCGGTCTGACCGGCTCGGAGACGGCCGAGGCGCTGGGCGTGGCGCGCAGCACCACGGATGCGGACTGGTTCATGGCTCGCGCGTGGCTGCGGAAGCGGCTGGCGGAGGTGGCGGAGTGACGGAGCACGGGGACGAGGGACGACCGGGCCCTGGTGCCGCCACCGGCGCCGATGGCTTGCGAGGCGTGCCGGGCATCGGTGCCGCAGCCGACGCACATGGTGTGCCCGGCGCATCGGCCACCGATGACCGCAGGGACTCGGCGCGGTCCCGATTCGAGCAGACGGCGGCGCTCTTCGAGCGCATCCGCGCCGCACCGCGCGAGGATCGCACACGGTTGCTGCGCTCGCTCTGCAACGGAGATGCGTCGATCGAGTCGGAGCTGCGCACGCTGCTGGCCTATCACGAAGCCGAGGCCGACCTGCTCGATGCCGGCATCCTCCGACCCCGGAGTTCACGAATCGGGCCGTATCGACTCGAGCGTCGGCTCGGCGAGGGTGGCATGGGTGCCGTGTGGCTGGCTCGGCAGTCCGAACCCGTCGCGCGCGATGTGGCGCTCAAGCTCATCAAGTCCGGCATGGACACGAAGGCGGTCGTGCGCCGCTTCGAGGTGGAGCGCAGGGTGCTGGCGCGACTGGAGCATCCGGGAATCGCGCGCGTGCTCGAGGTCGGGTCCACGCCGGAGGGGCGCCCGTACTTCGCCATGGAGTATGTGCGCGGCGCGCCGCTGCTGGAGTGGTGCGACGAGCGTCGCATGGACCTGCCCTCGCGACTCCGCCTCTTCATCGAGATCTGCCGCGCGGTCGAGCATGCGCACCGCAAGGGGGTGCTGCACCGCGACCTCAAGCCGTCGAATGTGCTCGTGACCGAAGTCGACGGCCGCCCGGTGCCGAAGGTCATCGACTTCGGGGTGGCCAAACTGCTCGATGACCCCGGCCTTGCCGGACAGACCGTCCTGACCCAGGCCGGATCCGTCGTCGGCACGCCCGACTACATGAGCCCGGAGCAGGCCGTCATCGGCGGCGATGTCGACACGCGCTCGGATGTCTACTCGCTCGGCGTGATGCTCTACGAGCTGCTCACCGGGCTCACGCCGCGCCGCGCGGCGAGCAGCGCATCGCGGCGCCCGACGCTCGGCACGATCTCCGGCATGCTCCGCAGCGGTGCGCCGATGCGGCCGTCGAGTGCCATCGATCAGGGCGAGCCACCCATCGCCGAGCATGCTGCACGCCTTCGATCGACCGATGCGCGATCGCTGCGTCGCTACCTTGCGGCGGATCTCGATTGGATCGTGCTCCGTGCCATCGAGACCGAACCGGACCGTCGCTATGGCTCCGTCGACGCACTCGAACGCGATGTGGCGCGCGCCCTGGCCTCGGAGCCGGTCGAAGCGCGACCTCCATCGCTCCTCTACCTCTCGCGACGATTCGCCCAGCGCCACGCCAGGAGCCTGATCGCCGCAGGGTTCGTCATCGGTGCGATCCTCACCGGCATGGCGCTCGCGCTCGTGGGCTGGAGCGAGGCGCGGCAGGAGCGCGATGCCGCCGTCGAAGCGCGCGAACGGGAGCGGCAGACATCCCACAGGCTCGCCGACAAGCTGCACGAGTCGCAGGTGGATCGAGGCCGCACGGCGCTCCAGTCCGGGCTCGCGCGCGATGCGCGCCAGCTCCTCTGGAGCAGCTTCCTCGATCGCCCCGACTCGGTGCTTGCGCGATGGGGCCTTCGCGAATCGATGCTTCGGCAGCGATGTGCGTCATCCGCCGGGTTCTTCGACACGCATCCGATGTGCGTCACGCTCATCGATGATGCACACGCGCTCGTGGGCGTCCGCGGCGCGCCTCCGGCAATCGTCGCGCTCGAGAGCGGCCGCATCACGACCTCGCTCGACGGCCCTGCCATCGATGCGCGCGAAGTTGCCATCGACTCGAGCGGGCGCTGGGTGATGGCGGCGTGCGATGACGGCACGGTTCACGGTTGGGAACTCGCGACGGGCCGGGCACTCGGCGCGATCATCGCGCATGGGGCCGGACCGGCTGCGGTGGCGCCGTTCGGCGGTGAGGGCCGATTCCTCACCGGAGGCGTCGACGGCGCGGTCACGCTCGTGCAGGTGCCGGATGGTGCCACGCAGGTCCTGCTCGCGGCGCCCGCAGCGAGCTCAGGAACTGCGTCGAACGAGGTCGGCGAGAGTGTCGCCTCGGACGCCTCCGCGAACTCGGCGAGAGTCACCGCTCGCGCAGGCGCCATTCGCCGACTCGCGTCCCATCCGAACGGCGCCTGGGCGCTCGGCCGAACGGACGGACGCGTCGTGCTCGTCGACGCGGATGGCGTCGCCACGGAACTCGAGCCGAATCGCGGCGACATCACCACGCTGCGATTCTCGGGAAGCGGCCGGCGCCTCGGCAGCGGTTGCACGGGGCACGAACTCAAGATCCACGATGCGGTCGGCGCCCGCACCGTGGCGAGTCACATGATCGGCGGCGGCACCGTCCGCGATCTCGCCTTCATGCCCGGCCACGAGGAATCCGTCCTCCTGGCGGGCTGGTGGGACATCAGCATCATCGACCTGCGCGACGGATCGATCCAGCGGTCGCTCGATGACTCATGCTGGCGCTTCGCGCTCTCCTCCGACGGTCGCGCGATCACGACGGTGACGGGCTCATCGGGCATGGTCCGGCAGTTCGATCTCGCACCATGGCGCCTGAGTCGCCGGGAGTGGGCCGAGGGGCTCTCCACGAAGCCGGCGTGGTCGCCCACGGATCTTCGCACGCTCGTGACCGCGGGTCGGCGCCTCCAGGCGCTGCGACATGACGGCATGAGCGATTGGACTTGCGACTTCGACGCCGCGATCACGGGGCTTGCAATTGCCGAGGATCGCTCGCTCTCGGCGGTCGTCACGCGCGACGGCCGAGTCACGATCGTCGGCGAGGATGGCGTGCCCGCGGCGACCTTCGATCGAGCCGCGCCAGGCCATCGCAACGCCGTGTCGGTGCATGCCGGGCGACGGCTCGTCGCCTACTCCTGCGCCGACGGCGGCGTGCTGCTTCGATCGATCGATGACGGCTTCGTCTCGCATCTGCTTCCGTCCGATCCGCGCGGAGTGCTCGCCGTCGAGTTCGATCCGGCAGGTCGTCGGCTCGCCGTCAGCACGCGCGAGACGCGAACGCATCTCTTCGATCTGGACGAGTCGGTGTCGCGGCTGCTGATCACGCCCAGCACGATCTTCGACCTCGCATTCCCGATGAACGGCTCGCGGCTGTTCGAGGGAAGCTGGCGCGGCTGGCTGGAGATCGCCGACCTGCCGCCGCTCGCCCCGAACTCCGCCTGCGGCGCTTCCCCGCCCGCGGCGCTGATGCAGGTGCATCCGAGTGAGGCGCCGTCCACCATTCCGTTCCGCGGATACCGCGGTCACGGCCGAATGGTCGGATGCGTCACGGCCCATCCGGCGGACCCGGCCATCGTTGCCACGGGCGATGTCGACGGCATCGTTCGATTCTGGCACCTCGACCTCGGGCTCTGCCTGCTCAGCATCGCACCGTTCGAACCGGCCACCAGCGTGCAGTCCATTCAGATGAGCCTCGATGGAGATGCCGTGCGCGTGATCGGCGCCGACGGCCAGATCGCAGGATGGAGCTGGAGCGAGCTCGATCGGTGGATCGTGGCCAACCGCGCGATGGAGGAGGAGCTGCTCCAGCGCGAACCGCGCGTGCGCTGATCGACCTCGTCACTCGCCGAAGGTGATGCCCTGCGCCAGCGGCAGATCGCGCCCCCAGTTGATCGTGCAGGTCTGACGGCGCATGTACTGCTTCCACGCATCGGAGCCGCTTTCACGGCCGCCGCCGGTGTCCTTCTCGCCGCCGAACGCTCCGCCGATCTCCGCGCCGCTCGTGCCGATGTTGACATTCGCGATGCCGCAGTCGCTGCCGGCATGCGAGAGGAACCGTTCGGCGCTTCGAACGCTGTCGGTGAAGATGGCGCTCGAGAGCCCCTGGTCGACGCCGTTCTGGAGTTCGATCGCCTGCTCCAGCGAATCCACCGTGAAGAGGTAGAGGATCGGCGCGAAGGTCTCGTCCTTTGCGACCGCCGGCACGCGCCCCTTCGGCACGCGCACGATCGTCGGTTCCACGAAGTGGCCGGGGGAACCTCGAAACCGATCGAGGCCGGCGCGTCCGCCGCACAGCACGCTGCATTCCTCGGCCTCGGCACGCTGGAGCGCCGCGCGCATCTGCTCCACCGCCTGCGCGCTGATGAGCGGTCCCATGAGCACGCCGTCCTCGGAGGGGTCGCCGATCTTCACGCTTGCGTAGGCTCGCACGAGCCGCTTTGCCATCTCGTCGGCCACCGATGCGTGGCAGAGCAGGCGCCGCGTGGTCGTGCAGCGCTGCCCTGCCGTTCCTACGGCGCCGAAGAGCACCGCCCGCACCGCGAGATCGAGATCCGCGTCGCCCATCACGATGATCGCGTTGTTGCCGCCGAGTTCGAGCAGCGCGCGACCCAGCCGCCCCGCGACCACCTGCCCGACGCGACGCCCCATGCGGCAGCTTCCGGTTGCGCTGATGAGCGGCAGCCGTCGATCGGCCACGAGACGCTCCCCCACTTCCGCGTCGTTCCCGATGACGAGCGTGAGCAGATCGCGCGCATCGCCGACCTCCGGGCGGAAGAGCTCCTGCTTCTTCAGCACGCGGTGCGCAACCTTCGTGCATGCCATCGCGGTCAGCGGCGTGAGCAGGCTCGGCTTCCACACGACGGCGTCGCCGCAGACGAGCGCGATCATGGCGTTCCATGCCCAGACTGCGGCGGGAAAATTGAATGCGGTGATCACGCCGATCGTGCCCAGCGGATGCCACTGCTCGTACATGCGATGGCTCGGCCGCTCGCTGTGCATCGAGTGACCATAGAGCTGCCGCGAAAGCCCCACCGCGAAGTCGGCGATGTCGATGCATTCCTGGATCTCGCCGAGGCCTTCCGCGCGGATCTTTCCGGCCTCGGCGGTGACGATCGCGCCGAGATCGTCCTTCCACTCGCGGAAGGCATCGCCCATGCGCCGCACGATCTCGCCGCGGACGGGCGCGGGCACCATGCGCCATTGACGCTGGACCGCATCGGCGCGCCGGATCGCCGCGTCGAGGTCATTCGCGCGATCGAGTCGAATGGTCGCGATCACCTCGCCCGTGGCCGGGTTCTCGCTGGCAACGGCGTCGGTGCCCGCCCGCGTCGCGGACTCGATCCGTTCGTCAGCATCGATCTTCAAGCGCTCGAGCAGGCTCTTTCCCATGGGGACGCGAAGCTTACCGCCGCACGGCGAGCGACCCGGCATCGGCAACGCTGCGTCGCGCCGGGTTGAACCCACGCACGCGACCGCCTACAACACGCCCATGGCGCTCGATCGAAACCAGATGGCCCGGCGCGCAGCACAGGAGCTCCGCGACGGCTTCTACGTCAACCTCGGCATCGGCATTCCCACGCTCGTGGCGAACTTCGTGCCCTCCGGCATGACCGTCTGGCTCCAGAGCGAGAACGGCCTGCTCGGCATGGGTCCGTTCCCCACCGACAGCGAGGTCGACGCCGACATGATCAACGCCGGCAAGCAGACGGTGACGGGCGTGCCCGGCCACTCCTTCTTCTCGAGCGCCGACAGCTTCGCGATGATCCGCGGCGGACACATCGATCTGGCGATCCTCGGCGCCATGGAGGTTTCGCAGGAGGGCGACCTGGCGAACTGGATGATCCCCGGCAGGCTCGTGAAGGGCATGGGCGGCGCCATGGACCTCGTCGCGGGCGTGCAGCGCTGCATCGTGGTGATGGAGCACAACAACAAGAAGGGCGAGAGCAAGATCATCCCGAAGTGCACGCTGCCGCTCACGGGCCTGCGCTGCATCGACATGGTCATCACCGACCTGTGCGTGCTCGCGATGGACAAGGAACGACGGCGCTTCCGCCTGACGGAAGTGGCGCCGGGCGTGACCGCGGAGGAGGTGCGTTCGCGCACGACCGCGGAGATCATCATCGACCGCGCGCCGACGACGATTGCCGTCGAGGCGGCGCTCGCCGCCAGGTGACTCAGAATTCCTTGAGCCGATGCGCGATCTGGGCGCGAAGGCGCGCCAGGATCGAGGAGTGCATCTGGCTCACGCGGCTCTCCGAGAGGTTCAGCGTGGCGCCGATCTCCTTCATGGTCATCTCCTCCTCGTAGTAGAGGATGAGGATGAGCCGCTCGGCGCGGGAGAAGCCCTTGGTCAGCAGGATGCGGAGGTCCTCGCGCTGCAGCAGCTCCATCGGATTCTGCTGCCGCCCGTCGCGGATCACATCGATCTCGCGCACATCGCGGCTCGAATCTGTCTCGAAGAACTTGCGATTGAGGCTCACCACGCCCACGGGACGCGAGTCGCGGGAGAGCTTCTCGAACTCCTCGTCGGAGACATGGAGCTTCGCGGCCAGCTCAGGATCCGTGGGCTTGCACCCCGTCTCCATCTCGATCTGCTTGCGGGCGCGTTCCATCTTCGCCGTGCGCGAACGCACCAGGCGAGGCACCCAGTCCATGCTTCGCAGCTCGTCCACGATGGCGCCGTGCACGCGCTGCGTGCAGTAGGTCTCGAACTTCACGCCACGATCCGGGTCGTAGGCGTCGATCGCATCCATCAGGCCGAAGAGGCCCGCGGACATCAGATCGTCCACTTCGACCTCCGAGGGAAGCCGCAGCCGCATCCGCTCCGCGGTGAAGCGCACGATGTCGTAGAAGCGCTCGATGAGCTGATTGCGCAGCTCGCGTCGTTTCGCCTCCTGCATCGTCGACGGCTTCTGCTGGCAGAGGCGCCGGAACTGCTTCCAGAGCTCCGCCGTGGCCGTGGGCTCCGCCGGCTTCGCCTTGGGCGCGAGCCGTGGAGTCACGCGCGATGTGGAAGCAGCGGCTGCCGCCCCCTTCGCGAGCTTGTTCGTCGAAACTCCGCGGCGTGCCGGCGACAGAACTGCAACAGCAGCACTGTCATTCCGCCCCTGCCGCGCCGATCGAGCCATCGTCTTGGGCATGTGGTCGCTCCGTGACTCTTCACCGAGCGGGCGGATATGCGCCGCCCGCCAAGGACCCCACGAGTGGGCCCGCCTCCCTCGTCGTCGATCCATGACGACTCGTTCAGGCGAAGGGGAATATATGGGCCGCGTTCCGGGGAACGCAAGTTCGGGTGGCGCGAATCGTGCCGGTCGATCACGACCTAGTGCGCGCGGCGGCGCAGTTTCTGCCCGTCGATCGGGTTCTCTTCGGGTCCGGCGCCGGCGCGCGAGGCTGCCGATTCGGCGGTTGGCGCGTCGCGCTCGGCGTCGACCGGTGGGAGTTGCGCGATCACGAGGCGCGCCGCGATCCAGCCGAGCGGCCAGCAGATTGCCAGCGCAACGACGGCCCGCACGATGGTGCGTTCCGCGTTCAGATCGGAGGTCAGGCCGGAGAGCAGCGCCACGATGAACGCGACGAGCGCAAAGACCGCAGCGGCAGCACTTGCGACACAGGCCTGGGATCGTGGCGGGTTGGCGGTCGGCGATCGATTCATCGTTCCCCCCCACCAACGAAGAGCCTCGAGAGCCGATTGAGGAACCCTCCGCCTCGACGTTGATCGGCCTGCGGGACGCGCAGATCGAATGGCTTGGGTTCGGCGCGATCCGCACCGCGGAGGCGATTGGCGATGCGAGCCACCTGGCGTGACGATGGCGCGGAGGGCGACTGCACGAGCAGCGGCACGCGACGCCGCACCGCCTGCGGCAGCGACGGATCGAAGGGGATCCAGCCAGCCAGCGGAAGTGGACGCGCGAGGAATGCTCGGCTCACGCGATCGAGTCGCATCCAGACGGCTCGGGCGTCATCCTCGTCCCGCGCCTGGTTCACCACGAGCTCCACCACACACGACTCGGTGCGCGGCGCGAGCGTCTTGATCATTCCGTACGCATCGGCCATCGAGGGAGGCTCGGGCGTCGTCACGACGAGCACTCGATCCGCGGCCGCAGCGAACGAGACGGTGTTGCTGCCGATGCCCGCGCCCGTGTCGACGATGAGCCAGTCGACGCCCGACGCGAGCGTTCCGATCTCGGAGAGCAGCCACGAGCGGTCCGATGCGTCGAGATCCGCGAGCCGTGCCACGCCGCTGGCCCCCGGAACGAGCAGGAATCCGCTGGAAACCTCCACCGCGCAGTCGAGCAGCGGTCGTCGAAGCGAGAGGCACTGCTCGAGCGTGGCGATCGGCTGGACGCCGCAGAGCACATCGGCGTTCGCGAGCCCCAGGTCCGCATCCACGAGCGCCACGCGCTGGCCGTCCCGAGCGAGCGCGAGCGCGAGGTTCACCGAGAGATTGCTCTTGCCGACGCCGCCCTTGCCGCTCGTGACGGCGATCGCGGTGGCGCCCGATCGGGCCATGCGCAGCGCCGGCGCTCCGTCATCGCGCCGCGCGATCACGGGCGCCGCGGGGATCGCCTCGATGGGCGCCGCCGAGCCCGGAACATCGCCTGCCCCCACCATTCGGCGCAGGAGCGCCGCCTGATCACTCATGCCGTCTCTCCTCCAAGCACCAGTTCCGCCAATCGATCCGCCTGCGCCGGCTCGAGGTCGTCCGGGACCTGCTGTCCGGTGGTGAGCCAGCTCAGGGGTCTTCCGATGCGGGCGAGCGCGCCGATGAGCACGCCGAAGCCGACCGCCTCGTCGAGCTTCGCCACGACCACCCGATCGACGCCCACGCTTGCGAACGCCGCAGCCTCGGCCATGAGCGTGCGCTCCCCCGCCGTCGACGAAAGCACCAGGTGCGTCTCGTCGGGCGAAGCCGCGCGAAGCAGACCACCGAGTTCATCGACGCGCTCCCGATCCGCATGACCGCGACCCGCCGTGTCCACGAGGATCACATCGCGATCCGAGAGCGCTTCACATGCGCGGCGCACGCCGTCCGCGTTCTCCGCGACATGGAGCGGAAGCCCCACGATGTCCGCGTAGGTGCGCAGCTGATCCACCGCGCCGATCCTGAAGGTGTCGGTCGTGATCAGGCCCACGCGCCTTCCGCCGCGCAGCGCGTAGTCCGCCGCAAGTTTCGCCACCGTGGTGGTCTTGCCCGTTCCCGTCGGCCCGACCAGCGAGACGACATGCGGCCGTGCACCGCGCCCGGTGCCGGCGCGATCCGCGATCGATGCGCCGGTGCACGGCGGCAGCAGCGCTGCCACGCGAGCCCGCACCGCATGTCGCGCTGCGTGCGGATCGTCGCGCTCGTGCGGCGCGAGCGAGTCGAGCGCCTCCTCGATGATCCGCTGCGCAAGGTCCCGGGCCATCGCGTGGCCGATGAGCGTGGCATAGAAGCCGGCGAGCGGCGCGCCGACGCGTGCCGCGTCGATCGCCTCGCTCCACGGCGCCGGCGACGCGAGATACTCCTCCGCAACGCGCCGATCCGCGCCTCGCGACGGCGCGGAGAGCACGCGCTCGACCAGCGCCCGCAGCGCCTGGAGATCTCCCGCGAGCTGCGCCCAGGCCGGCACGGCGCTGGTCGCGATCCGCGGCTGGTCCGGGGAGACCAGCACGAATCGCCGTGCGCACGACTCGAGCGCCGGTGAGCACGCGGCGGCAGCATCGTGGCCGGAGCGGGCTTCGGCCCCTGCCGAAGCGAGCATGTCGCGATCGTTCGCATCCTGCGATCCATCGCGACGCGCCAGTGCCTGCACCGCTCGCTCGTTCGCCCGCGCCAGGCGCTGCGCCTCGCGGTCGCGCTCGAGCCGAAGGGCCATCGCCTGCGCCAGCAGGCGCGTGCGTCGCTGATCCATCTCGTGCGAACTTTCCGACGGATCCTGCGGCTCCTGCATCGCGCCGGGAGCGGTGCCCGCCGACTCCCCCGGCGCAACGACCGGCGCCGTGGCATCAGCGATGACCGTGCCGGCGATGGCGGCGCCCGCATACGCCCGCAGCGCGGCGGCGCCGCGCAGCGATGCCGCTCGCGGCTCGCGTCCTGCGGCCTCGATCCGCGCCACGCCCTCGGCCGGCCCGGCCAGAAGTTCGTGAACGGTGCGACGCCCGAGCAGCAGGAATCCTTCGCGCCGCGTCCGCACCGCATGGATCAGCGCGTCGGGACCGAAATCCCGGCGAGCCGCCTGCATGCACGCATCGAGGGAATATGCCTTGTATCGCTTCAACCTGCTCATGACGCCCTCCATGGCTTCATGCTGCGGTTCCGGTCCCACACTCGACGGTCGACGGCCTCATGCCGCCGCGTGCACCGCCGGTGGATCGAGTTGTACCAAGCCGACCGATTCGATGTCGACGCCTCGCGCGAGTTCGTTGTAGCCAAGCACCGCGACGCCCGGGATGTGCGGCGCAAGGATCTGCCGCACCGTGGAGCGGACGCCGGGTCCGGTCACGACCACGACCGGTCTGCCCGCCGCCGCCAGCGTCTTCGCCGTCTCCGCGACCGCACGCGCGAGCTTCGCGCCGAGCGCCGGCGGCACGGTGACCGCGGTGCCCGCGCTGCTCCGCTCGATGTGCGCCGCGATCTTCGCCTCGGCCGCAGGGTCGAGCGTCACGCAGTGCAGCCGCTGGCGGCCCTCGGGATCGAGCTCCGCGTACTGCTGGCAGATCGACCGCCGCAGTGCGTTCCGCGCGTACTCGACGAGCACATCGGGGTCGCGCGTCTGGCCGATCCAATCGGCGACGGTCTCGAGGATCGTCTCGAGGTCGCGGACGGGCACGCGCTCGCGAAGGAGCGATTGCAGCACCTTCTGCAGATCCGCGGGGCGCACGAGCGCCGGCACCGTCTCCTCGACGAGCTTCGGTGCCCGCGTCTTGAGTGCGTTCAGCAGTCCCGCCACCTCCTCGCGCGAGAGCAGTTCGTCGGCATGCTCGCGCACCAGTTCCACCAGATGCGTCGCCACCACGCTCGAGGGCTCCACGACGGTGTAGTGCAGACTCTCCGCGCGGCTGCGCTGGTCCGGTTCGATCCAGATCGCCTCGAGCCCGAAGGCCGGTTCGCGCCCCGGAATCCCCTCGATGGCCACGCGCGAGACCCCCGAATCCATGGCGAGCAGCCGATCGGGATGGATCGTGCCCTCGCCGATCGCGGCACCACGGAGTCGGATGCGGTAGGTGCTGGGTGGCAGTCGCATGTTGTCGCGGATGCGCACGGGCGGAATGACGAGGCCGAGTTCCGACGCGAGCTGCCGACGCACGCCGCCGACGCGATCGAGCAGGTCGCCACCGCTCGACCCGTCCACGAGCCGAACGAGGCCGTAGCCGATCTCGATCTCCAGCGCATCGACGCCCGCTTCGGGCGCGGCCGTCGGCGGCGGCGCTTCGGCGGCGGCGGTCGCCTCCGCCTGCGCCGCCTTGCGACGCATCGACCGCCCCGCGAGGAACGCAATGGACCCGACCACCGCGCCTCCGATGAGCAGTGGGGTCGTCGGCAGCGGCGTGGTGGCCATCAGCACCAGGAAGGCCGCGATCATCCACAGGGCCACGGGCTGGCTGCCGATCTGTGCGGGAATCTCGTTGCCGATCGTGCGGCCGCCGCCCGCGCGAGCCACGATCAGGCCCGCCGCCACGGCCACGATGAACGCGGGGATCTGGCTCACGAGTCCGTCGCCGATCGCCAGCAGCGAGAAGGTGCGCATCGACTCGCCCGCGGACCAGCCCTTCTGGAGCGTGGCGATCATGAAGCCGCCCACGACATTGACGATCGTGATGATGATGCCCGCGATGGCATCGCCGCGCACGAACTTGCTCGCGCCGTCCATCGCGCCGTAGAAGTCCGCCTCGCGCATGATCTCGTCGCGTCGGCGTCGAGCCTCCTTCTCCTCGATCGTGCCGGCGGAGAGTTCCGCGTCGATCGCCATCTGCTTGCCGGGCAGTGCATCGAGCACGAACCGCGCGGCCACCTCGCTCATGCGCGTGGCGCCCTTCGTGACCACCACGAACTGCACCACGACGAGGATCACGAAGACCACGGCACCGACGATCACATCGCTGCCGGCGACGACATCCGCGAAGGCCTGGATGACATGACCGGCGACCGCCGTCGCCTGCTCGGGGGTCGGCGCATCCATGCCCAGGATGAGCCTGGTCGACGCCACATTGAGCACCAGCCGCAGCAGCGTCGTGCCCAGGAGCAGCGCCGGGAAGACGCTGAAGTCGAGCGGCTTGCGCATGGTGATGACCGTCATCAGCACGATCGCCGAGAGCGCGATGTTGGCGCAGAGGAAGAGGTCCATCGTCCATGGCGGCATGGGAACGACGAGCACCACGACGAGCCCGAGGAACGCGCAGGGGACCAGCAGATCGCGCCGCGCCATCAGCCACTCGAGCGTCTGTCGCCAGTTCATGGGGCCACCCGACCCTTCAGGCGATAGACGAACGCGAGCACCTCGGCCACCGACTTCCAGAGCGACGCGGGCACCTCGCGGCCCACATCACCGCTCTTCCAGAGGGCGCGGGCGAGCGGCTTGCGCTCCACGATCGGCACGCCATGCGTCGTTGCGATCGTGCGGATGCGCATGGCGAGCTCGTCCACGCCCATCGCGGTCACGATCGGTGCGCGATCCTTGCCCGCGCGGTAGGCGATCGCCACCGAGATGTGCTCGGGGTTCGTGATGATCACATCCGCCTTCGGCACCGCCTGCTGCACCTGGTGCATGGCGATCTGGCGCGCCATCTGCCGGCGGCGCAGGCGGACCTCGGGATTGCCCTCGGCCTGCTTCATCTCGTCCTTGAGTTCCTCGCGCGTCATGCGGAGTCGATGACGCCATCGGTGACGCTGCCAGAGCCAGTCGATCGCCCCGAGCGCCAGCAGCACGGCGGCCGTGCGACCCGCGACCACGAGCGACATCTCGGCGAGGCGCCGGTATGCCGCGCCGGAATGGAGCGCGGGCAGCGTGGCGATCGCCTCGGCCAGGCCCCACGCACTCCAGAGCGCCACGCCCAGGACGAGCAGCACCTTGGCGGAGTCGAGCACCAGCTTCATCACGCTGTCGAGGCCGAAGACGCGCTTCAGTCCCCGGATCGGATCGATGCGCGAGATGTCCGGCGCGAGCCGCTCGGGCACGGCACGAAAGCCCACCTGTGCGAAGCCCGTCAGCAGCGCGGCGACGAACGGCACCAGCGCCAGCGGCAGCGCCAGGACGAGGAACCATCGCGCCGAGGTCCAGAGCATCGCCGCAACGGATGACGGCTCCACCGCCAAGGCCTCGGGTGCAAGCAGCGATCGCAGCATCCGCAGGCCGCCCTCCCAGCTCAGCGGCACCAGCACGATCGCCGCGAGCGTGGCGATCATCAGCACGAGTGCCCCGGTGGCCTCCGCGCTGCGAGCCACATCGCCTCGCTCGCGGGCATCGGAAAGCCGCTTCGCCGTCGGCTCGATCGTGCGTTCGCCGAGATCCTCACTCATGGGTCACCCGGCGCCTCCCGTCGCCCAGAGCCGCATGAGTCCCAGCGTCTCGTCGAGGAAGCCATCGAGCGCCATGCGCACCGCGCCGACGCCGAACGCGAGCACCGCCACGCCCGTCGCAATGCGAAGCGGGAATCCCACGCTCAGCACATTGATCGCGGGCACCGTGCGTCCCACGAATCCAAGCGCGATGCTCTCCAGTGCCACGATCGCCAGCACCGGCGCCGCCACGCGCAGTGCGAGTTCGAATGCGCCGCCCAGAAGGCCCACGAGCATGGAGCTCGCGCTCACCGCCGACTCGTGCCCGAAGCCGCCCGGCGGCAGCCATCGATAGCTCTCGGCCGCCGCAAGCACCATCTGCTCGATGCCGCCGACGCTCACGAACAGCACGAGCGCCAGCAGGAAGTACATCTGCTCGAGCGCGTCGCCCTCGTTGTCCATGGCCGGCAGGTAGAAGCGCCCGAAGCCCAGGCCGAGCTGCTGCCCGCAGAGAAGCCCTGCGATCTGCATCGCGACGAGCGGGATCGACGCGAGCAGGCCGATGACGGCGCCGATGGCGATCTCGCCGCCGACGAGCGGAAGCAGCATCCATGGATCGTGCGGCATGGGGACCTGCACCTGCCCGAGCACGATCGGCCCCGTGGCCGCCGCCAGCGCCACCGAGAGCAGCGCACGGATGCGAAGCGGAATCGCGGGCGATCCGAGCAGCGGGCCGAAGATGGCGATGCCGCCGATCCGGCAGAGCACGAGCAGCATCGGCAGCAGCACATCCGAGAGCCACGCGTCCATCACCACGGTCCCCCGAACATGCGCACGGCGAAGTCGATCATCTTGGCGCCGAGCCACCCGAGCAGCACGATCGTGGTGATCACGACCGCCACGATCTTGGGAAGGAATGCGAGCGTCTGGTCCTGCACCTGCGTCACCGCCTGCGCAAGGCTCGTGAGCAGTCCCACCACGAGCGCCGCAAGCAGCAGCGGCGCCGCCACGATGAGTGTGAGCAGCAGGGCCTCGCGCAGCGCGTCGATCGGGAGAAAGTCCACGGCGGCCTCACACGGTCTGTCGCGCAAGCTCGGGAACGAGCCGCGCCAACGAAATGGGGTCGGAGAGCACGCTTGCGAGCAAGGTCGCATCCGGCACGAGCAGCGCCACGGTGGCCGGATCCGGCAGCGGCGGTGCAAAGCCGGCGAGCAATCCGCCCACCACCAGATTCCAGCCATCGGCCATCACGAAGAGCAGCAGCTTGATGGGCAGGCTCACCAGGATCGGCGGCAGCATCATCATGCCCATCGAAACGAGCAGGCCGCTCACCACGAGATCGATCACCAGGAACGGGAGGTAGAGCCGGAAGCCGATCAGGAACGCCGTCTTGAGCTCGCTGATCACGAACGCGGGCACGAGTGCCAGTAGATCCGCGTCCGCGCGGGTGAGCCTGGAGAGGTCGCTCGTGTCCACGCCGCGCGCCCGCATCATCATCACCAGCGAGTCCCAGTTACCGCTCGCATCGATCTGCGCGAACATGAAGTCCCGCAGCGGCTGCGCCGCGAGCGTCCACGCCTCGCGCTGATCCTTGATCTCGCCGCGCATGTACGGCCCGAGCCCCTCGTCCCACGCTCGCGCGGCCGTGGGCGTCATCACGATGAAGGTGAGCAGCAGGCTGAGCCCCACGATCGTCTGGCTCGGCGGAAGCCCCTGCAATCCGAGGCCCTGCCGCAGCAAACCCATCACCACCACGATGCGCGTGAAGCAGGTGCAGAGGATCAGGATGGTCGGCGCCAGGCTCAGCACCGTCAGCAGGAGGACGATGTTGAGCGCCTGACCAAGGCCGCCGCCGCCGGGCAGCGCACGCGATGCGTCCTCGAGCATCAGCAGCGGATTCGCATCCGCCGCCATGGCGAGCATGGCGCCCGCGTCGATCATCCGCGTGGCTCCGGGAACGCGAGCGTCCGCTCACGCGACGGTGAGGTCGCCGCATGCGGGCGCATCACGGCCGCCGCCGGGCGTGCCGCCGTGAGATCGACCATCTCGGCGCCCTCGAACGGATCGTCGCCGCCTCGACGCCGTGCGAGCAGCTTCGCAAAGGAGTCCTTCGAGGTCTCGCGGCTTCGCGCGATCAACTCCGCCGCCTCGTCCGGATCCGTCGTCTCGCTCAACGTGCGCATGCCGCGGTCGGCCTGATGCACGACGAGCACGCGCCGGCCGACGCGCAGCAGCATGACGTGCTGTCCGCGCCCCACGGGATAGCGGGCGAGCACTTCCATGACGCCGCTTGGACGCCCGCCGCGACCGAGGCCCTTCGCCACGAGCGATCGAAGCGCGACGGCGAGCACCGCGATGATCGAGATCGGCAGGATCGCACGCAGGAGCAGGTCGTCGCCGAGCCAGGATGGCAGGAAGCCGGTCGACTCGGATGTGGCGCCCCCGCCCGCGGGCGGCGTTGCGGCAGCTGCGCCCGGCTCGCTCATCGGCGCCAGCGCCATCGCCACGGAGGGCGTGCGCGAGAGCAGTGCGGGAACATCGCGAGGGATCGGTGCACTGGCGCCGTCCACGGTCGCCGGCGCGTTCGCACGCGGTCCGAGCGGCAGGCGCTCCTGAGGCGGCACGCTCGAAGCGGCCGCATTCGCGCCCGGCGACGCAAGGCCGAGCGCTGCGAGCAGTGCCGGCATGCACAGCGCACGCAGGCATGATGAAAGCGCCATCGCCCCGGCGAAACTGCGGGGTGCGGGGCGACGAGCGAGGGAGCGACGATGCTGGCCCGATTGCGGGCGTGGAGATGATGCGTGCGCCATTGGCCTTCCTTGGCTGTCGATGCGCGAGCGGAGGCTCGTTCATCGCCCGCATCCTGCGGGTGCGCGTGCCGGGCGGCCGGCCCAGGATGTATGGGCGCCTACGCGGCGCCCGGGTGTCTGCCCAGCGGTTCCAGGATCTCGCTGACGCGGACACAGAAGTTCTCATTGACCACCAGCACTTCGCCCCTGGCGATGTGCCGGCCGTTCACATAGATGTCGACGGGGTCGCCCGCCGCCTTGTCGAGCTCCACCACGGAATCGGCGCCGAGCCTCAGCACATCCTCGACCAGCATGCGCGTGCGGCCGAGTTCGATGCGCACATCGAGATCGACATCGTCCAGCAGTCGAAGCGAGCCGCGATCGGTCGCCGATGCGCCATTGATGCCGCTGCCATCGGCAGCACCCGATGAACCGCCTGTGTCGAGGCTGCGACTCAACCCCTCGAACGCGCGGTCGGCGCGGCGAAGCGCCTCCTCGGCCACGGCCACGGGGGACCGCGCTGCGTTGAGGTTGTCCGTCGGTGCGTTGGACGCGCCCTCCCCTCGAGCGGCGGTCGATTCGTCCGGCGGCGGGTTCGGTGTGGGATCACTCATCGCAAATTGAGAAGCCGGGCCTCATGGGCCCGGCTTGCTCATCGGCCGACTGTGCACTCACCCTGAAGTTTCGGATCGCCCCGAATCGTCGGCGGGAGTCAGACCCGGTCCCGATCGATCCGTCGACCCGATCCCCATCGAGGCCTACCGTCCCAGCCGAATTCCTGCACCCGAGACGACCACCGCCTTGACGACGCCCTGGCGTCCGCCGCGGTTGAAACGGTCGCGGAGCATGGCCTCCACCCGCGCCGTCAGTGTCTCGAAGCGTGGTTCCTGAAAGTGCGCAGGATCTGCGCTGCGCCAGATCGCCGCGATCTCGGCGCGGAGCTCGTGCCGCGAGCGCTCGATCTCGCGGCGGATGCGTTCGGCCTCGGCCTTGCGCACCTGCACATAGACATCCGTGTCGTAGACGAAGACCGATCCCGCGCGGTCGTTGGAGAGCCGTCCTTCGAAGAGCGGCACCTCCTCGATCACCTCGGTCTCGGCATCGGCGACGGGCGTCTCCGCGACGCTGGCCGAGGGCCGGCCAACGAACGCGAAGAGACCCACGATCGCCGCCGCCTCACCCACGAGCAGCGCCGTCGTCAGCGCCGCGATCTTGAATGTCCCCATCGCCGTCGATGGTTGCTGCGTTGCCCGCTCCGCCGTTGAATTGCGATTGCCCATTGCCTCACACCTCCTGGTCGGTCGGCGTGATGGTCCAATCCTCCGCAGGCCAGACCAGCGTGTTCCTCCACGGTTGCTCGAAGTGACCCGGCGCCGACGGCGCAGGCAGCAGGACCGGCAGTGCACGGCGTTGCAGGCGGAACTCGACCCTCGCGGCAGGGCCCCAGGGGGCTGCATCGCCGTCGATCTGCCAGTGAATCGGCCGATCCGCGGCGACTTCGAATCGCTCGGCCGAGAGGAACGCAGGCCCCTCCCTTGCCAGGCACTTGAGCCCCCACCAGACGGCCGAGGCCCCCCCGCGGCACGCCATGATCGCCGCGTGAAGGCGCCCGTCGTCGAGCCTGGCGGAGGGAATCGGATCGATGCCCAGCGCGTAGCGCGGGCCGTTCGCGACGATCGCGTTTCCGCACGCCTCGACCGACGGCACCGCCTCATGCTCCGAGGCCTGCGCCGTCGAGCTTAGCGCCGCGCCGCCCCGTGCATCGATCCTCAGCCGTGATGGCGCGAATGATCGCACCACGCGAAGAATGGGCGCGAGATACGAGAGATGCGAGATGGCGCCGTGACGGATGCCGTGCAGTTCGGAAACCACTTCGGCATCGAAGCCGCAGGAGGCCATGAGCACGAACGCGTGCTCGCACTGCGCCGCGACATCGGCGCGAGCCCATCCCAGGTCCAGACGCGCATATCGCCGCGCATCGATCGCGTTCAGGAGCGCGTCCGGCCCCGGCCGCATGCCGAGCGAGCGCGCCACGAGATTCTCCGTCCCGGACGGCGAGTGCCAGAGAAGGCGCGAGCCCCCCGCAAGCACCGACGCGGCCTGCCGCACGGCACCATCGCCGCCGACGACCACGATCAGGTCGGCGCCTCGAAGCTGCGGTGCAAGCCAATCGCGAGCATCGCCCGGTTGCGAATCGAGCGACCGCGCCGTCAATCCTCGAGCCGCCAGCGCGTCGACGATCGAAGCCGCGCGCTGCGCGGCGCGTCCGCCCCCGGAGATGGGGTTCGAGACGACGAGGACGGAAGGCTCGCGCGGCATGGCGCGGCGGCACGCTACCCGCCCATCGGGCGCGGCGGCGAGTACCATCCGTGCGATGCCTGCCTACGGCACGATCCTTCGCGAATCGGCGGCCGGAATCCGGTCGATCGCCCGGGCGTGCGCGGTTCTCCCTGCGGGCGGGCGTCCGTTGCACGCTGCGGCCGTGCGGCTCAACGCGGTTACCGCACTGCTTGCGGTCGCCTGCTCGCTCGTCCCGGCGCCGGCCGCGCTGGCGCAGGAGACTCGGACGCTCGACGAGATGGACACATGGCGTGCTCCGGAGGAGGACCCCACGCCCGCAGCGCTGCAACTGACGCAGGCGCGGCAGGCGCTCGCGCGCGGCGAGAGCGGCCGGGCGCTCAACCTCGTCGAAGCCTGGCTCGAGCGCTACCCGTCGCATCCGCTCCGACCCGAGGCGCTGCTGGTGCAGGGCGACTCGCTCATGGCGCAGGGCGATGAGTACAAGGCCGCGTTCGCGTACGAGGAGCTCATCCGCCGCTACCCGATGAGCGAGTTCTTCGTGCCGGCGCTCGAGCGCGAGTTCCAGATCGCGGTGGCCTATGCGCACGGCCTCCGCCGTCGCTTCTTCGGCACCTTCCGCATCATCGATGCGACCCCCGAGGCGCAGGAGATCTTCATTCGCATCCAGGAGCGCCTGCCCGGCAGTGCGCTCGCCGAGCGCGCCGGGCTCGAACTCGCGGACTTCTACTTCCGCATCCGCGACATGTCGCTCGCGGTCGAGGCGTACGATGTGTTCATCCAGAACTACCCGCGCTCGAAGAACATCAACAAGGCGCGGCTGCGGCTCATCGCCTCGTATCTCGCGCAGTTCAAGGGGCCACCGTACGACTCGAGCGGACTCGTCGAGGCCTCGGTGAAGATCAAGGAACTTCAGGTGATCGAACCTGCGGTCGCGCAGCAGGTCGGCGCGGAGTCGCTGCTCGTGCGCATCTACGAGAGCGAGGCCGCGAAGCTCGCGCTCCAGGCTCGCTGGTACCGGCAGACCGAGGACTTCATCGGCAGCGAGCGCACCATCCGGCGGCTCATGCGCGAGTATCCGAGGTCGATTGCGGCGATCGAGGAGGCCCGCGCCATTCCCGATCTGCTCGCGAGACTGCCCGAGGCGTATGTCCGCACCCTCCCCGACTATCGCCTGATGCGCCGCGCCATTCTCGGCGAGGAAGGCGACACCGAGCTGCCGACGGGCGTGCCGAAGCGCGGGACACCGCCGCTGCCCGCGACTCCGCAGGAGAGCACCACCCCGATCCCCGTGGAGTCCTCGCCATCCACGGCGCCAACGGAGCCGCCGCCATGATGCGTCGCGCTCGCGCAGGCACGGTCGGTGCTGCGGCGCTGGTCGTGGCCGCTTCCCTTGCGCTCCTTCCCGGGTGCGCGAGCGATCCGGCCGAAGGATGGTCCAACCGCTCCTCGCATCCGGAGCAATACCGGACGGTCGCGGTTCCCATCTTCGAGAACCGCACCTACGAGCGGGACATCAGTCGCAATCTCACGGATGCCGTCATCAAGGAAATCCAGTCATCCACGCCGTACCGCGTGACCTCGCAGGCGAAGGCGGATACCGTTCTCCGCGGATCGATCCGGCAGGTCACGCTGCGTGAGCTCTCCAAGAGCGTCGCCACCGGCCTCTCGGAAGAGATGGTGATGCAGGTGACCGTCGACTACGAATGGGTCGACATGCGGACGGGAAAACCGATCGTCGCACGGCAGGGCTTCACGGGAAGCGGCACCTTCATCGCAAGCCGGCCCCAGGCCGAGCCGATCGATCTCGGAGGCTTCAATGTCGTACGGCAGATGGCCGTGGACATCGTGGCCTCGCTGCAGGAGGACTGGTAGAGCCCGCGAGAGACGACTCGATGCCCGTGCGATGAGCGAATCAACGAGCGATTGATGCCCCCGAACCCCAACGAACCATCCAAGCAGAGCGGCTCCGGCGGCGGCGGAGGTCCCGGTGGTCCCGGTGGTCCTTCCGGCCCGCTGGGTCCCGGCGGACAGCCGGTGAAGCCGAAGCGCAATGCCGCGACATGGCTGCTCATCGCGATCGTCATCGTGCTGCTCTCGATGGTGCTCACGCAGGGTTCGATCCGCGGCACGCAGCTTCGCTTCGACCAGCTCGTCGCGTACATCGATCAGAACCTGGTGAAGCCCGACAGCATCGTGCTGGAGGAAGGGCGCATCACCGCCGACCTGAAGGCCAACACGCCGGGCTTCGAGAAGTACGGCGAGCGTGGCGCGACGGTCTGGGTTGAAGTCGGCCAGGACGGTCTGAATCACTACCGCAACGAACTCCAGCGGCTCAAGACGACATGGACCGAGCGGCGCTCGAGCGCACTGTTCCAGAACCTGCTGATCTTCGGAATCCTCTTCGGCGTCATGGCGCTCGTGGTCGTCTGGTTCATGCGATCGCTTCGCGCCGCGGGCGGAGGCCCCGGCGGCATGCTTGGCAGCTTCGGCAAGAGCCGTCATCGACTCTCCACCAAGGAGTCGGTCAGCGTCACCTTCAACGATGTCGCCGGCATCGACGAGGCGAAGGAGGAAGTGACCGAGCTCGTCGAGTTCCTCAAGAACCCGAAGCGCTTCCAGAAGCTCGGCGGTCGCATTCCGCGCGGTGTGCTGCTCGAGGGCCCGCCCGGTTGCGGCAAGACGCTGCTGGCGAAGGCGATCGCAGGCGAGGCGGACGCGCCGTTCTTCTCGATCTCGGGCAGCGACTTCGTGGAGATGTTCGTCGGCGTCGGCGCCAGCCGCGTGCGCGATCTCTTCAAGCAGGCGAAGGAGAACTCGCCGTGCATCATCTTCCTGGACGAGATCGATGCGGTGGGTCGTCGCCGCGGCGGCGGGTTCAACACCGGCGGCCATGACGAGCGCGAGCAGACGCTCAACGCGATCCTCGTGGAGATGGACGGCTTCGACGCGAACGACCAGGTCATCGTGATTGCCGCGACCAACCGCGCGGACGTGCTCGATCCCGCGCTCACGCGCCCGGGTCGATTCGATCGCACGGTGAATGTGCCGCTTCCGGATGTGGCCGGTCGCCGGCAGATTCTCAGCGTGCACGCCAAGAAGGTGAAGCTCGGCCCCGATGTCGACCTCGAGAAGACCGCGCGCGGCACGCCGATGTTCTCCGGCGCGGACCTTGCGGCCATCATCAACGAGGCCGCGATCCTGGCGACGATGGCCAACAAGGACTTCATCGAGCAGATCGACTTCGAGGAGGCTCGCGACAAGATCCGCTTCGGCCGCGCCCGCAAGAGCCGCAAGCTGGAGCAGATCGAACGCGTGGCCACCGCCTACCACGAGGCCGGCCATGCCGTGCTCCAGGCAATGCTCGGAGACGCGGATCCACTGCACAAGGTGACGATCATTCCGCGCGGCCAGTCGCTCGGCACCACCTTCAGCCTGCCCGAGAAGGATCGCTACGGATACTCCAAACGCTACCTGCTTGCATCGATGCGCGTGCTCTGCGGTGGACGCATTGCGGAAGCCAAGAAGACCGGCGACATCAGCTCCGGCGCCAGCATGGACATCCGCATGGCCACGGCCTACGCGCGGGCCATGGTGCTCGAATGGGGCATGAGCCAGCGGCTCGGCTTCGTGAGCTACAGCGGCCACGACACGCGCGAGATGTTCATGCCCGAGCGCGACTTCTCGCCGGAGACGGCCCGCATCATCGACGAGGAGGTCCGGCGACTCATCGACGACGCGTACGCGGATGCGGAGCGCGTCATCGAGGGTAACTGGGACAAGGTCTGCGCCGTTGCGGAGGCCCTGCTCAAGTTCGAGACGCTGCAGAAGGAGGATGTCGATCGCATCCTTCGCGGCGAGGCGCTCGACAAGCTGACCGTGGCGGAGATGCTCACGCCGCCGGCGCACGCGAAGCCGCCGGTGCGGCCGGCCCCACCGCCGCAGCCCGGCACCGATGATCTCGGCGGCATGGTCCCAAGCCCCGCGTAACGGCGGCTCCTGATACCGACGAGCGCTGCATCGGCGTTGGAGCCGTGGCGTGATGCGCTCCCGACACGGGGCACTGATCAGCGCGCGCCATCCACCCGCTGAGGCAGCCAGCCGAATCCCTCGTTCGCTGACTTGCGCAATCGCGGGCATGCACGGGGGATGCAACTCTGCCGTGGCTGGCATACCTTCTCGACACAGCCGCAGGGCTCGGGGAGACGAGGAGACAGACATGAGCACGAAGATCGGAGCCGAGAGCGCGGGCAAGTGCCCGTTCACACACATCGCCGGTGTCGGCAGGACGAACCGCGACTGGTGGCCGAATCAACTGCGGCTCGAGCTGCTGCACCAGCACTCCGCGAAGTCGGATCCGATGGGCAAGGGCTTCAGCTACGCAAAGGAGTTCAGGAGCCTCGACTACAAGGCGCTGAAGAAGGATCTGGTCAGGCTGATGACCGACTCGCAGGATTGGTGGCCGGCGGACTTCGGCCACTACGGCCCCTTCTTCATCCGCATGGCATGGCACAGCGCCGGAACCTATCGCGTCACCGATGGCCGGGGCGGCGGAGGTCGCGGGCAGCAGCGCTTCGCCCCGCTCGGCAGCTGGCCCGACAATGTCAATCTCGACAAGGCGCGGCGGCTTCTCTGGCCAATCAAGCAGAAGTACGGCAGGAGGATCTCCTGGGCCGACCTGCTGATCCTCGCCGGCAATGTCGCGCTGGAGTCGATGGGCTTCAGGACCTTCGGCTTCGGCGGCGGCCGCGCCGATGTCTGGGAGCCCGACGAGGATGTGAACTGGGGCGAGGAGATCGCGTGGCTGGGCACCGACAAGCGCTTCAGCGGCGATCGAGACCTTGGGCCGTTCGGCACCACGCACATGGGTCTCATCTATGTGAACCCGGAAGGGCCCAACGCGAGCGGCGACTTCATGGCCGCCGCCAAGGACATCCGCGCCACCTTCAGCCGCATGGCGATGAACGATGAGGAGACCGTCGCCCTCATTGCCGGTGGCCACACCTTCGGCAAGTGCCATGGCGCCGCCCCGGAATCGCACAAGGGTCCGGATCCGGAAGGCGCGCCGCTTCAGGCGCAGGGTCTGGGCTGGATGAGCAGCTACGGCGCGGGGCATGGCGCCGACACGATCTCGAGCGGCCTCGAGGTGACCTGGACCAGGACCCCGTCGCTGTGGAGCAACAGCTTCTTCGAGCTCCTCTTCAAGTACGAGTGGGAGCAGACCCGATCGCCTGCCGGCGCGAGGCAATGGGTGGCGAAGGACGCGCCGGAGATCATTCCCGACGCGCACATCCCGGGCAGATTCCACAAGCCCACGATGCTGACCACGGACCTGACGCTGCGGTTCGATCCGGAGTTCGGCAGGATCTCGCGCCGGTTCCATGACGATCCGCATGCCTTCGCCGATGCGTTCGCGCGCGCCTGGTTCAAGCTGACGCACCGCGACATGGGCCCCCGCGCGCGGTACCTCGGACCAGAGGTGCCGAAGGAGGAACTCCTCTGGCAGGACCCGATTCCCGCGGTCGACCACACGCTGATCGGCAACAAGAAGATTGCCGATCTCAGGAAGAGGATCCTCGCTTCCAAGCTGTCGATCGCGCAGCTCGTGTCGACGGCCTGGGCGTCGGCTTCCACCTTTCGCGGCTCCGACAAGCGCGGTGGCGCGAATGGCGCGCGCATTCGACTTGCGCCGCAGAAGGACTGGGAGGTCAACCAGCCCGCGTCGCTCGCCAATGTGCTGAAGGTGCTCGAGGGCATACGAGCCGACTTCAACAAGAAGGCGAAGGGCGGAAGGAAGGTGTCGCTCGCCGACCTGATCGTTCTCGCGGGCTGTGCGGGCGTGGAAGCAGCCGCGAAGAGGGCCGGCATCGCCATCGAGGTGCCGTTCATGCCCGGGCGCATGGACGCGAGCCAGGACCAGACCGATGTCGAGTCCTTCGCGGCGCTGGAGCCCGTTGCCGACGGCTTTCGCAACTTCGCGGCCGGCAGCTTCCCCGTCGCCACCGAGCAATTGCTGATCGATCGGGCACAACTGCTGACGCTCACGGCACCCGAGATGACGGTCCTCATCGGCGGCATGCGCGTGCTCGGCACCAATGTCGGCGGCGCGAAGCACGGGATCTTCACCTCGAAGCCGGAGACGCTCTCCAACGATTTCTTCGTCAACCTGCTCGACATGCGCACGGAGTGGAAGCCGGTCTCGCACGCGCAGGATGTGTTCGAGGGGCGCGATCGCAGGACGGGCGAGGTGAAGTGGACCGCCACGCGCGTGGATCTCGTCTTCGGCTCCAACTCGCAGTTGCGGGCCATCGCGGAGGTCTACGGCAGCGCCGATGCGAACGAGAAGTTCGTGAAGGACTTCGTGGCGGCGTGGACCAAGGTGATGAATCTGGACCGCTTCGACCTTGCGTCGCCGTGATCTGATCGTCCTCGAGCGCTCCCGGGAAGGTGGCAATTGATCGTCGACTCACCGGTGCCTGCTGCGTGCGGTCCGACCGGCCCAAGGCTCCACTGTGGAGGCCCAGACGGTCGAGCGCACCATCAGGTCTCGCGAGGCTTCGCTCGGCGGCGAGATCTCTCGCGAAGCCGGCATCCGCCATACCACGCCGCGCCCGCCACGATCAATGCCAGTGGAAGCGCTCCGGGTTCATCCTCCACCACGATCATGAATGCCAGCAGACCCATTCCGAGCACGGCCAGGAGCAACGCCGCGGTCTTCTGCACCCTGATTGCCATCATGGATCTGCTCCGAAGGTCCGGGCATGCGCCCGAACTCTGCTCGCTTGACCACGCGGACGCACAAGCACGAGTCGGGAGCAGATCCCCTCCGAGCGCATGCAGCGATCGGGCTGCATGCCGACGCCATCGCACGGAACGCTGAGCCGCGCATGCTCGATGGAAGCACGAGCGCGCTCGCGTCACTGCCCTGCCGATCGTGCGGCTACGAGCTTGCGGGGCTGCCGCATGACTCGCGCTGCCCCGAGTGCGCCACCGCAGTCGCCGACTCGCTGCGCGCCGAGCGGATCGAGTTCGCCGATCCCGCGTGGGCGCGTCGCCTCACGCGGGGAGTCGCACTCATGGCGGTCGGTGCACGCCTGACGGCGATGACGATGCTCCTGACCTGCGGCGCCCTGCTGTTCGGGCTGCTTGGAGGCGGGCCTGCGTTCTCCATCTGGCTGTTCCTCGAGGTTGCGCTCTTCTCGACGGCACTGCTCGCCAATGTCATCGGTGCGCTGATCGCCACCTCGGCCGAGCCGCGTGATCGAGGGCGGGAGCCCCTGTGGAGTCCTCGCCGATGCTTCCGCGCATCGGCCTTCGTTGCGATCGTCACCACAGTCCTGATCGCGCTGTGCGTCCGCCGCAACATTCCCGGCACGGCGATCTTCGGTTCCGTCGCGGCCGTGGCTTCGATCCTCTTCTATCTCGACCGCGCACTGGTCTGGCTTGCAGCGCTCGCGACTCGAGTGCGCAGCCGCGGACTCAGGGCGTCCTGCCTCGGACTGCGTCGTCACTGGTGGATCATCGTCGCGCTCTTCGTGGTGGTGATCATCTTCACCATCGCCGTGCGGAGCACGAGGGTGTCATCGGCAGCGGCGTTCCTTGCCTGGGTCCCGTTGTTCATCCTCCTGCTCCTGATGATCGCGCTGGGATTCCGAACTGCACATCGAGTCGCGATCGTTCGACGGCGGCTCTCCGAGCGGCTTCGCGCGCGCCAGGCACCGCAGCCGAGCCTGCCCTGACGCCCAACTCTCGGCGGCCTTGATTCGCCGTGCTCGGCAACCGATGATGCCCTGCGGGCGCTTCCGGAATCGAGGGACTCATGAGCCATGGGACATTCTCCGGTGAACCGCACGCGATCTGGCTGACCGAGGACGGCGTACCTGATCGGCGGATGAAGCTCCTCAAGAGCTTCTCGTTCGTCGATCCTGCGGGTACGAAGTGGTCGGCGAAGGAGGGTGCCGTGATCGACGGCGCCTCGATCCCGAGGGCCCTGTGGACGACCGTCGGCTCCCCATACACGGGCGACTACCGGCGCGCATCGATCCTCCATGATGTGGCCTGCAACGAGGCGGGGCAGAACTACGGAAAGCGCCTCGCCGCCGATCGAATGTTCTATCGCGCGTGTCGCGCAGGCGGCTGCAGCATCCTCGCATCGATCCTGCTCTACATCGGCGTGCGGATCGGAGCCATGGCGCCCAGGGTGCAGGCGTGGCATGCCGCGGTCGCGTCCGATTCGTCCGGGCCGCGCATCCGGCGCGCTGACGAGGAACTTCAGCTTGAACGCGACTTCGCAACGATCGCCGACTCTGTCCTCGCTCCGGGCGCGACGGATGACCCTGCGGAGATCGAGCGGCGCTTCGAAGCATCGGCCATCGAGGTCGCCGGTCTGCTTCCGCGCGAACGGCGCACCAAGGCGAGCGCGGGTCGGCGCATCAAGGAACGCACCAAGCGTCCCGTGGGCGGTCGCATGCGGCGGTGATTGGAGCGACCCGCCACAAGCACCCCCGACAGGCGAACGCAGGTCCTGCGACTGACGGCACTGCACGATAGTCTCATCCGAACCGCCCCTCTCCTGCACCACAGGTTGGATGGGCGTTGCCGATCGGCGACTCCGGAGACCTGCCCATGTCCAACTCGCTGCGCAATGTGCTCGCCGTTGTTGCGGGTCTGCTCGTTGGAAGCGCCGTCAACATGGCCATCGTGGTCCTTGGCCCGCTGCTCATCCCGCCTCCCGAGGGAGTGGATTTCAGCAGCGCGGAGAGTCTGGCCAGGTCGATGCACCTGTTCGAGCCTCGGCACTTCATCATGCCGTTCCTGGCTCATGCCCTTGGCACGCTCGCCGGCGCGCTGACTGCGTACCTGATTGCGGCGAGCTTCAGGACGCTCTTCGCTTATGCGATCGGAGCCATCTTCCTCTGCGGCGGCATCGCGGCGAGTTCCATGATTCCCGCGCCGGCGTGGTTCATTGCCCTCGACCTGCTCGTCGCGTACCTGCCGATGGCCTGGCTGGGCATTCAGGTCGGTGGTCGCTTGAGTCCTGGCAGGACCGTCGCGCCGGCGCAGTGACCGGGGCGAACGCTCTGCCGTCACATCGTCTTCTTCGCGATCGACGCATGCAGCGTGCGCACCTGCATGAGCGCGGCGGAGCCGTAGTACCTATGGAACTCCGGCACCATCTCGCCCTTGCTCACCACCGGGTCGGTGGCCACCACCTTCCTCGCTTCGTCGATGTTCGACACTGCGAGGATGAAGAGTCCGCGCCAGCCATCGACGCCGTCGAACGGCCCCGCCAGGACCAGCGTGCCTTCATCGGACAGGCGCTTCATGTTCTCGAAGTGGCCGCGGAACATCGCATCCCGCTCGGGCCCTGCGGGAAGGGGCGTGTCGCTCGACTTCAGCACCACGAGCACATAGCTGCGCATGCCGAAGTCGTCGGCGCCGAGCGTGCGGGCAAGCGCCTCGTTGAATCCCGGTGGCACAGCGTCCTTCGGCGGAGACTTCGCGGGATCCTCGTCAGCCATGGCCCGCACTCCTCCGATCACGATGAGCACTCCGGCCGCAGCAGCAACGGTCGCGATCAGGCATCGATTCATCCGTGCACCTCCTTCGATCTCGTGATGGCGAGCCTACCTGCGCGCAACTCCAGCCGGCTCAGTAGCCTTCCCTGCGCCAGCCCCTCGCGATGGCGCAGTCGGTCCGAGCCCTTCGGCGCAAGGAATGCAGATGAATGCAGTGATGAACCCCGCAGCGCTCGCTGCAACGCTGACCGAACTCTGGTCGCCGCGCGTGATCGCGGAAGTGGACGACCACTTCGTCAAGGTGGCTCGTGTGCAGGGCCTTTTCCCCTGGCACGCCCACGATCACGAGGACGAGCTCTTCTACATCCTGGAGGGAAGCCTTCGCATCGAGTACGAGTCGGGGGCCGTGGTGTTGAACACCGGCGACCTTCATGTGGTCCCCAAGGGACGCAGGCACCGACCCGTGGCGGAGCAGGAGTGTCGGCTGATGCTGTTCGAGCGCAAGTCCACGCTGCACACCGGCGGCGATGTCACTGACCGCACTCGCTCGATCGATGATCAGCTCCGACCGATCGAGACACGGAGCGGAGCGACCATCGACCGCATCGCCCGTCCGGATTCGCGTTAGACTTCCATCCGTCGCGCGGGGGGATCCTCGCGGCAAGGAGCACAGCATGAGCCAGATGTCGTATGGAGCGGGCGGGCACTCGAGCGGGTCGATGGCGCCGCATCGCGGCGGTCTCATCCTTGCGCTCGGAATCCTCGGGATGGTGATCTGCGCACCGGTCGGGGTTGCCGCGTTCCTCATGGGGCGACGCGATCTCGCGGAGATGACCGCGGGTCGAATGGATCCGTCGGGCCGAGGCACGACGCAAGCAGGTTGGATCCTTGGAATCTTCTCCGTGATCATGATCTGCATCGGCCTGCTTGCGCTGATGCTCGGCGTCGTGATCGCGGGAATCGCGGCCATGAACCGCTGAGGACGATCGCATGAAGTCCCCACTCGAGAAAGGATCGAGCGCCAGGGCGTCGAGCGCGTGGGCCCGCGCAAGCGCCGCGCACCACCAAGCGCGGCTCCCACGCAATGCTCCGGCCCGAGACCGCTCGGTATGAAGCACGTTCGCCGCATCGCCAAGTGGTCGCTCGGCGTGCTTGCCGTCATGCTGCTGGCCATCCAGCTCGTGCCGGTGGACCGCACGAATCCGCCCGTCGAGACGGAGGTCCCCGCGAGCGTCGAGGTGCGGTCGATCCTGCGCCGCGCCTGCTACGACTGCCACTCCAACGAAACCGTCTGGCCGTGGTACGGCAGGATCGCTCCAATGTCATGGTTGATCGCGCGTGATGTCCGCGACGGGCGCAAGGAGCTGAACTTCTCCACATGGAATCGATACAGCGCGGAGCAGCAGAGCAAGAAGCTGCGCGAGTGCTGGGAGGAGGTCGCCGAGGGCGCGATGCCGCTCGCCATCTACCTTCCGCTTCACCCGGAAGCGCGGCTCTCGGCAGGTGATCGCGAGGCGCTTCGGGTGTGGACGCAGGCGCCGTGACTTTCGCGGCCGTCGCTCCGCTGCAGCATTGAATGCACCATGACCGAATCCGATTCACGAACGGAGCACTGGCAGCGCGTCTACGCGACCAGGTCGCCCACCGAGGTCAGCTGGTACGCCGAACACCTCGCCGACTCGCTGACGCTGATTCGCTCCGTGGCGACGGCTCGCGCTCGAGTCATCGATGTGGGTGCCGGCGCCTCCACGCTCCTCGACGACCTCCTCGACGCCGGCTACTCCAGTCTCACCGCGCTCGACATCTCCCCCGCCGCCCTTGAGTTGTCCAAGCGTCGGCTCGGCGAACGCGCAGCGCTCGTGCGTTGGATCGTTGCCGATGTGGTTTCCGTCTCGCTCGCGCCAAGCGCGTTCGATCTCTGGCATGACCGAGCCGTGCTCCACTTCCTGACGAGCGACGCGGATCGCGGCGCGTACATCGCACAGGCCGAGCGGAGCGTGGCACCGGGAGGTCATGCGATCGTGGCCACCTTCTCGCCTGAGGGGCCGCCCCGTTGCAGCGGGCTCGAGGTCGCCCGCTACGACGCGCGCGGACTGGCGAATGCGTTCGGGCACGGCTTCGAGCTTGTCCGGAGCGTCGAATCGACTCATCGAACGCCGGCCGGCGGCGAGCAGCGCTTCGTGCATTGCGTGCTCCGACGACGACCCGACGCGAGCCGCAGTCTCGGAGGGCGTTAGGCTTGAAGCGCTCTGACGCAGCCGGCGCCATGCCACCGATCGACCTCCAGCCCACGCTCCACGGCGAGCTCCTGACCTTGCGCCCGGTGCGGGAGGAGGACTTCGACGCCGTCCATTCGGCCGCGTCGGATCCGCTCATCTGGGCACAGCATCCGCAGCGGGATCGCTGGCGCCGCGAGGTCTTCGCCGAGTACTTCCGAGGCGCGATCGAGTCTCGCTCCGCGTTCGTGGTGATCGAGCGCTCGAGCGGCCGCATCATCGGCTGCACGCGCTATCACGGCCATGATCCGATCACGCGCGAGATCGAGATCGGCTGGACCTTCCTCACCCGCGCCCACTGGGGAGGTCGCTTCAACGGCGAGATGAAGCGCCTCATGCTTGATCATGCGTTCACATTCGTCGACACGGTGATCCTCCTTGTGGGCCCGACCAACATTCGGTCCCAGACGGCGGTGCAGCGCCTTGGCGCCGTTCGCGCGGGAACGCGGCGCGATGACACCGGACTCGAGAGCGTGCTCTTCATGCTCGACGCGAAGGCATGGCGGAGTCGCGCCGAACCGAGGCCGCTGATCCGGCCGGAGCGAGAGCCCGACCATGACGCGATCAGCGCCGTGATCGAGCAGGCATTCCGGGGTGCTGCCCACGCGAGCGGCACGGAGGCACTGATCGTCAGCGCGTTGCGTCGCAACGCCGCGCTCGCCGCGTCCCTCGTCGCCGAGATCGGCGATCGCATCGTCGGGCATGTGGCGCTCTCGCCGGTGCGGATCGACGATGGTGCGTCCGGTCACCTGGTCCCCGAGGGATGGTTCGGGCTGGGGCCGCTCGCGGTGCGACCCGAACAGCAGCGGAATGGCGTTGGCGCCGCCCTCGTGCGCGGCGCGCTCGAGCTGCTCGTATCGCGCCGAGCGCGAGGCTGCGTTGTCCTCGGCGATCCCGCCTATTACGGACGCTTCGGCTTCCACTCGAGCCCCGATCTGGTTTTCCCAGGCGTGTCGGGCCCGTATCTTCAGTGGCTCGCGTTCGACGGGTCGACGCCTCGCGGCACGGTCACCTACCACGCGGCGTTCGCCGTCGCGCCGTGCGTCGAGCGGTAGGCCCTCCCGGAGACATCGCCCCATGAGTCGGCGCCCCGACGAACTCTGGATTGCGGCGATCACCGAAACGGTCGCGTCCTATCGACGCATGCTCGATGGGATCCTCGCTCAGCTCTCGGATGAGGAACTGCGCGCGAGGCCGCAGGCGGGCATGAACTCGGTCGCGGTGATCGTGCGACACATTGGCGGCAACCTGCGCAGCCGATGGACGGACTTCCTGACCACAGACGGTGAAAAGCCCGATCGTGATCGCGATCGCGAGTTCATGGACTGGGAAGGCGATCGCGCCTCGCTGATGGCTCATCTGGACACCGGCTGGAACGCATTGACGAGCGCCATCGGCACGATCAACGCATCGAACGCCGACCGAGTCATCTTCATCCGAGGCGAGGGCCAGACGGTCGCCGAAGCGCTGACGCGATCCATCACGCACCTGAGCTACCACATTGGCCAGATCGCGTTCCTTGCGCGCCTCGTGCATCCGGGCCCGTGGAAGTGGCTGACGATTCCGCCCAATCAGAGCGAGGAATACAACCGCACCACCTGGGGCACCGGGCCCGCGCCGTCCGCATCGCGGCGTGCCTTCATCCTTCGCGCGCTCGTGCCGGCCGCTGCAGTGATCTACGGCCCGTCCATGCTGGTTGCGCTCTACGCAATTGCCTTCGTTCCATGCTCGCACTGCAAGGTCGCGGCGGCCGTCGTCATCCCCCCGGGGCCCGCACTCCTGCCGCTCGACCTCCTGCGCCAAACGCTCGGCATGCCGCGCCCGGGCGATCTCACGGGCTATGCGATCGCACTCGTCGTCTCGGTGCTGCTGCTCGCCGGCCTGTCAGCGCTCATGCGCCTGGGCCGAGGGCTCGCGCTGCTCTGCGCGCTCGCGGGACTGCCGGTGACCACGCTCATTGCAATCGTCACGCTGCGCATGATCCAGATGTGACCTCGACACGGCCCGATCGAGCGTGGCCGTTCGGGGTACGCTCCGCTCCCCAATGGCCAGCAAGCTAGAACCGTTCAGCGGCGAGGAAGTGATCGCGGCCGGCGCCGATCGCATCCATGCGCTCCTTGCGGATCCGCAGGCACTGTCGAAGTGCATTCCCGGCATCGTCTCCAGCGAGCGCGTGGACGACTCGACCCTCCGCGCGGTGGTCCAGCCCGGACTCTCCTTCCTCAAGGCGAATCTGCACATCACGCTCGCGGTGGTGGAGAAGAAGGCGCCCACCGACGCGCTCCTCCGCATCGACACGAAGGGCATCGGGCTCACCATGCAGGTCGAGTCCCGCATTCGCATCGAGCCGATCGACGGCGCCAGCGCGAAGGTCGCGTGGCAGGCCGAGGTCGTCAAGATGACCGGGCTCGTGTCGGCGGTTCCGTCCGCGCTCATCCGCGCGTCCGCCGGCAAGGTCATCAAGGACGGCTGGGACGCCGTCCGCGCGCAGCTCGCCGCCGCGCCGGCGTGATCGCCTAGAAGGCCTCGTATTCCTTGCCGAGCAGGCGCGACGCGATCTTCATCTTCATGATCTCGTCGGTGCCTTCGTAGATGCGGCAGACGCGCACATCCTGGAGATGGCGCATGGGCCTGTAGAGCTCCGACCAGCCGCGACCACCGAAGACCTGCACCGCATGATCCGCCGCCTCCCATGCGGCATTGCTCGCGTAGTACTTGGCCTCGGCCACGCGGAAGTCCGCCTCGGCAAGCGCGGCCTTGTCGCCGGGGCGCTCGTCGGAAGCCTGCTTCGCCCACGCCGCACGCTCGATGAGCGCATCGCTTGCGGCACGGAGGATCTCGATCTTGGCGATGTGATCCTGCACGAGCTGATGCTTGCCGATGGGCTTGCCGTGCTGGTGCCGTTCGCGCGCGTAGGTGAGGCACTCGACGAGGCAGTCCTCGATGCTGCCGAGACATCCCGATGCGACCGAGAGCCGCCCCGAGACGAGCGTGTGCATCGCAATCCTGAAACCTTCGCCCTCCGGCCCGAGCAGGTTGTCGCCGCGCACCGGATGATCGGTCATCTGGAACATCGCGGTGTCGGCGGTGTACATGCCCGGCTTGGCGTGGAGCGCCTCCTTCTCGAAGGTGTCACCCGCCGTATCCACGATGAAGGCGCTCATGCGGCGCTGCGGTCCCGTCACCCCCTCCGGGAACGCGAAGACGATGACAGCGTCCGCGATGGACCCGTTGGAGATGAGGTACTTGACGCCGTTGAGCAGGAATCGGTCGCCGTCGCGCCGGTAGGTGGTGGTGCCTTCCAGCGGATTCGAGCCCGCATCGGGCTCCGTGAGCCCGAAGGCAAGCGTGCACTCGCCCTTGCACGACTTCGGCAGGTAGCGCTTCTTCTGGTCGTCCGTGCCGTACTTCATGATCGGGTACTGGCCGATCGATGTCTGCCCCGAGAAGAAGGTGCGCACGCCCGTACCCTCGCGGTTGATGCGGGCCAGCGCCCGGGCGTAGGTCAGCGAATCCGCGCCGCGACCACCGAGTTCGACCGGCACCGGAATGCCGAGGATTCCGTGCTTCTGCGCGAGCTTCGCGATGTCGGGATTGAAGCGCCGCTCCAGGTAGCAGAGCTCCTCGATCGGGCGCAGCTCCTGGCAGTACGCCTCGACATCGGCCATGAGCTTGGCCATGGCCCTGGCATGCGCTTCAGCGTCCCCACCGCGCGGGGTGATCGGCGTGTGCGTGGCAGCCGGCACGAAGGCGCTCGAGGCGGTGGGAGTGTTGCTGCCTGCGGCCGTCGATGAGCTGCCCATGGGTCGTTCCTCGTTCTGGTGCCGACCTGCTGCGGGCAAGGGCGGCGGCGCTGCGCAGTGGTGCGGGTGAGGGTGCGTCGCCCCGGTCTTCGGAACGCACGACGCGCCCGATGCACCCGAGGCCAAGGACACCGAGGATAGGGCCGCCGCAGGTGCGTCGCAACGGTCCGGACGGAGGATGCAAGCCGACCGGGTCTGCACGCCTGCGGCCCGCCGGCGCGGAGGCCACGGCGCGCGAGTCCCGACCGAAAACCAGCGCGGGCCGCGTCGTGTAGCCTTCCGCGCGTGGGCGGGCGTCGCGTTGGTCGCGCCACCGCCGGACGAACCCTCGCATAGCGCCGATGAAGCTCGCCGTTCTCAAGGAAACAGCGCCCGACGAGACGCGCGTGGCCATCGTGCCCGAGACGGTGAAGAAGCTCGTTTCGGCCGGATTCTCCGTGGCCGTCGAGGCGGGCGCCGGCGAGCGAGCCTCCTTCCGCGACGAGACCTATGCAAGCGCCGGAGCGGTCGTGGAGCCGTCCCCCGAAGCGACGCTGCGTGACGCGGAGATGCTGCTCAAGGTGCGGCCCCCATCGGCTGCCGAGATCGACCTCGTGGCGCGCATGCAGAAGGCTCCCGAAGGCTGCATGGTGCTCGGAGGGCTGCTCCCGCTGCGCCACCTCGACTGCATCCGCGCGCTGAACGAGCGCCGCATCACCGCGTTCTCGACGGACGCGATCCCGCGCATCACGCGCGCCCAGTCGATGGACACCCTCTCGTCCATGGCGAACATCGCGGGCTATCGCGGCGCGCTGCTCGCGGCACTCGAACTCCCCCGCTACTTCCCCATGCTCATGACGGCCGCGGGCACCATCCTGCCGGCGCGGATCTTCGTGATCGGTGCCGGCGTTGCAGGTCTCCAGGCGATCGCCACGGCGAAGCGGCTCGGCGCGAATGTCGTCGCCACGGATGTGCGGCCCGAGGTCAAGGAGCAGATCGAGAGCGTCGGCGCCAAGTGGGTGGGCATCGAGTTGCGGAAGTCGGCGGCGGTCGGCGGCGGCTACGCGGGCGAACTCTCCGACGAGGACAAGGCGCGGCAGCGCGAGCTGCTCGCCGAGCAGTGCGCCCAGGCCGACGCGGTGATCACCACCGCGCTCATCGGCGGCACCTTCGCCCCCAGGCTCATCACTCGCGAGATGGTCGCACGCATGAAGCCGGGCGCCGTGGTCGTGGACCTCGCCGCCGACGGCGGCGGCAACTGCGAGGCGAGCGAACCCGGACGCACCGCGACGCTGGGCGCCGTGAAGATCCTCGCGCCGTTGAACCTGCCCGCGAGCATGCCTGCGGACGCGAGCACGCTCTGGTCCCGCAATCTGCACGCGTTCATCGCTGCGTTCACCAAGGACGGCCGCTTTCACCTGCTGATCGACGACGAGGTCCTCCGCGGCGCCATGATCACCCATGACGGCGAAGTGACCCACAAGGCGACACGGGAGGCACTCGGATGCTGAGTCTGCTGATCGCGGAGGCCGCGGCGCCCGACGATCCCGTGCGCCGGCACATGGACATCGCGGCCATGGCCTTCGTCTTCGTGCTGGCCACCTTCATCGGCGTCGGCGTGATCCGGCGCGTGTCGCGGCTCCTGCATACGCCGCTGATGAGCCTCACGAACGCGATCAGCGCCATTGCCGTGGTCGGGGCGATCATCATCGCCGGCGACGATCATTATCCCACCTATGTCCGCGTGCTCGGGGCCATCGCCCTCTTCGCGAGCATGACGAACATCGTAAGCGGCTTCCTCATCACGCAGCGGATGCTCAAGATGTTCAAGACGCAGCGGGAGTCGGCGCGATGAGCGGCTACTTCATCGAGTCGGCGTACCTGCTGGCGGCGAGCCTCTTCATCTTCTCGCTGCATTGGATGAGCGATCCGAAGACGGCGCGGCGGTCCGTCATCGCGGGGTCGATCGGCATGCTCGTGGCGGTGCTCGCCACCTGGGCGCGTCCCGAGGTGACGCGGCACCTCTGGATCATCGTGCCGGTGGCCATGGCGATCGGACCGGGAATCTGGCTGGCGCTGGTGCCGCTCACGGCGGTGCCGCAGCGCACGGCGCTGTCGCACGCGTTCGGCGGTCTCGCGGCGGGGCTCGTGGGCACGGCGAAGTTCATCTTCTGGTTCGACTCGGAGCCGGAGATGCTCACGCCGTTCCGCACGGGTGCGATCGTGGCCGAGGTGATCCTCGGCTACCTGACCTGCACCGGCAGTCTCATCGCGGCGGCGAAGCTCCAGGAGGTGAAGTGGATCCCGCAGCGGCCGTGGACCTATCGCGGGCAGAAGTTCGTGAATCTCGGCGCGCTCGCCGCGGCGCTGCTGCTCGGCGTTCTGCTCGTGCTGAACCCGACCGCATCGTGGGCGCCCTGGGCCTTCGCCGGAATCGTCTTCCTCTCGCTGAACTTCGGATGGATGCTGGTCATGCCGATCGGCGGCGCCGACATGCCCACGGTGATCGCCATCCTCAACGCCTACGCAGGTCTCGCGGCCGTGGCGATGGGCTTCGTGCTGGACAACCGCCTGCTCATCACCGCGGGCGCACTCGACGGTTCGAGCGGCCTCATCCTCTCGATCATCATGTGCCGGGCGATGAATCGCTCGTTCTTCAATGTGCTCTTCGGCGCCTTCGGGCAGGTGCAGCAGACCGGCGCCGCCGGCGAGCAGAAGCAGTACCGCTCCGAGTCGGCGGAGAACGCGGCGCAGATCCTCGAGCAGGCGAATCTGGTGGTGATCGTGCCGGGCTACGGCATGGCCGTGGCGCAGGCGCAGCACAAGGTGCGCGAGCTCTACGACCAGCTCCGCAGGCGCGGCGTCACCGTGAAGTTCGCCGTGCATCCCGTGGCCGGCCGCATGCCCGGGCACATGAATGTGCTGCTCGCCGAGGCGGAGATCCCCTACTCCGATCTCATCGAGATGGAGGAGATCAACCCGGAGATGCCGCAGTGCGATGTCTGCCTCGTCATCGGCGCCAACGATGTCGTCAATCCCGCGGCGCGGAGCGATCCCAAGAGCCCGATCTACGGCATGCCCATCATCGACGCCGACAAGGCTCGCACCGTGTTCGCCATCAAGCGCAGCCGCAATCCGGGATTCGCAGGCATCGACAACGAGCTCTACTTCAGCGACCGCACCTGGATGCTCTTCGGCGACGCGAAGGCCGTGGTGGGCGAGGTGGCCCGCGCCTTGGGCGACGGCGGCCGAGCGGGTCACTGACACGGAACCGGTGCCCTTCACGGGTCGTGGATCGCGCACTTGAGCCGAGCGCAAACCAAGGAGCACGGCGGCATGGGATCGGTGGAGCACATCTTCATTGCGGCGGACGAAGGCGGGCCGATCGAGTCGAAGCGCGAGGTGCGCGCGGTCGCGGACTTCGGTCTCGAGGGCGACCGCAATGCGAAGGCCGGCGCCTCTCCCGGCTCGCAGCTCACGCTCATCGAGGGCGAAGTGATCGACGCGTGGAACGCGCAGGGTGGTCCCCCGCTGGCGCCGCAGGATCCGCGGCGCAACCTCGTGACGCGCGGCGTGCGCCTGAACGAACTGGTCGGTCGCCGATTCCGCATGGGCGACATCGAGGCCGAGGGAGTCAGGCTCTGCGAGCCGTGCGCCACCTTCCAGGCGCGCACGCATCCCGGTATCGCCAGGTTCTTCACGCACAAGGGCGGTCTGCGGGCCAGACTCGTCCGCGGCGGCACGCTCCGGGTTGGCGATCAGCTCGTCGATTGCACCTGATGAGGGCGAGCCGAACAGATCCAGCAGTTGTGTGGCGGCCGATCGGATCAGGAGGGTTCTGGCCGTCCAGCTTCTTGAGCTAGGTCGTTGGTTCCCTCGTCTGCTTCTCCGATGAAGGGGTGCCGGAAGCAACCGGCAGGAGATTCTCCGCGCCGTTCAACAACTGCGCCTGCCGAGCCTGTTCCTCGATGACATTGGCTTCGCTGTACAGGCCGGCTTCCGCTCTGGTGGACGGAGCGGCGAGCTCCTTGTGCCGCGATACAGGAACACGCCCCTCCCCCGCCACCGGACGCTGCGAGTCTGCCGCTGACCCATCGATCACCGTGACTGGAATTCCCTGCGGAAAGATGACCTCTCGGGCCTCATCCGGCATTGAGATGCCATGCTTCTGAAAGGCCAGTTTCACCAGCCGGATCACCGACGAGCGCACCTTCAGCCAACTGCGTTCGCGGCCGTTCAGCCAGAAGTAGACCCGCAGGTTCACCGTCGCCCTCCCCAGACTGTCCGCCAGCACCGATGGCTCCGGGTCGTTCAGGACCGCCGGATGGTCCGACAGCACTTCCCGTGCGATCTCCTGGGCTTCGTTGATCGAATCGTCGTAACCGATGCCAACGACAAAGTCTTCGCGCCGATTGGCATTGGTCGTGAAGTTGCGAATGTTGTTCTTGTACACGCTGGCGTTCGGGATCTGCACCAGGTTGCCGTCGAGTGTCATCAGGATGGTCGTGCGCACATTCAGTTGCTGCACATACCCCGTCACACCGGTGACCTCGATCAGGTCGCCCGTCGCGAAGGGCCGCTGCATGCTGAGAAAGATGCTGGCGAGAAAGTTCTCGGTGATGTCGCGGAACGCGATGCCGACGGCCAGGCCGATCAGGCCGGTACCGCCGACCACCGTCAGGGCCAGCTGAGTCAGGCCGGAGATTCGCATGGTGAGGTAGACGCCGAAGAGGAACACGAGCACTCCTATTCCCCGTGCCATCACATTGCGCAGCAAACTCGCCCGTACCCGTCGGCGAAGGAGGGTCCGCGCTCCACGGGTCGCCAGCAGACCCATCACCGCGGAGAGCATCAGGATGAGCAACCCGAAGAGAAAGAACGGGAGCGAGCGGATGAAGTCGCGCCAGACGACGAGCAGCCCTCCCCACGCCGCGCTGAAGTCCCACACCGGCGCTTCGAGCACCTCCATACGGTTGGCCACCGCCACGACGTCCTGGGTGCTCCGTGCCAGATCGCCCGCCCACTTCTTGAGCTCATCGGAATCTACCGGACCGTTGAGGAAGACGACTCCTTCGCTGACCTCGACCCGCGGGTCGGCGAACCAGCCCGTGGCATCCAGGACGCTCTGCAGTCGCTTGCGAATCTCTTCATCGCGCGCCACGGGCTTGACATCCACCTTCGCGGGCGCGGGGGAGATGTCGTCCCTGCTCGAAAGCGGTGGGTGCTGCTGTTCGCTGGCTTTGCCAACTGTTTCCTGCGCCACGACCGCGGAGGTCAGAGCACTGCATACGCAACCGAGCGACAGCACTCGGAGAAGATGTCTCGTGTCGTGATATCTCGATCGCCTCATGGACACGCTCTCTTTTCGCAACGGTCGCTCCGGCTACTCCCGTTTGCCCCGGACTTCACTCAGGCGAGGCGTGTTGATGCCGCAGCTCCTTCATGTTCATGTTGGCTACCCATCCAACTGTCCTTGATGATTGATCAGTGGCGCGATCAACGATCATTGACGGACTCGGTGCCTATGGACAGGAGCGCGACCAACGGGTTCAAGGTCTGTGAAGGACTTTGCTCGCGCGAAGGGGGCGAGACGAGCCTTCGTCGAATGTTCCAGTGAATGGGGGAAAAGTCATCGTCCGCCGGTGGTGCCGCATTCGAGTGAATCCGGCCGAAGCAGGCCGGCGAATCCCGAGGCAGTCACGCTGCGACGGACTTTCCGCCGCAAGTGCTGATGTCACTCTGTCCTTGTCAGGAGACTCCAATGAATCGTCCGTTCATGCGCACCGTTGGCGCGTCCGCTGTGGTCGCGCTCTTCACGACTTCGATCGCTTCGGCTCAGTGCAGCGGAGCGGCCACCGCCGGCGATGCCGCGGCCGGTGATGTGGCGATGGGCATGGTCCAGTCGGGCGCCAAGGCCGACATCGTGGACACCGCCGTCGCGGCCGGCAACTTCAAGACGCTCGCGGCCGCGCTCACCGCCGCGGGACTGGTCGACACGCTGAAGGGACCCGGCCCCTTCACCGTCTTCGCGCCGACCGACGAAGCGTTCGCGAAGCTCCCGCCGGCCACGCTCGCCAGCCTGCTCAAGCCTGAGAACAAGGCGAAGCTCGTGGCCATCCTCACCTACCATGTCGTTCCGGGCAGCGCCGACGCCAGCACCGTGCTCTCGCGCTCGGGCTGGACGACGGTGAACGGCCAGCGCATCGAGATCACGCAGAAGGGCGGCAAGGCGATGGTCGACGGCGCCACCATCACCGCCACCGATGTGCTCGCCAAGAACGGCGTCATCCATGTCATCGACACGGTGATCCTGCCGAGCGACGCCAACCTTGTTCAGACCGCCACGGAAGCGAAGTTCACCACGCTCGCGAAGCTGATCGAGGCGGCGGGCCTGACGCAGACGCTCTCGGGCGACAAGGCGTTCACGGTCTTCGCACCGACCGACGAGGCGTTCGCGAAGCTTCCTCCGGAGACGCTCGCCAGCCTGCTCAAGCCGGAGAACAAGGCGCAGCTCACGAAGATCCTGACCTTCCATGTCGTCCCCGGCCGCGTCTACAGCGAGGACGCGATCACGGCGACGACCGCCAACTCGGTCCAGGGTGGCCCGCTTGCCTTCGCCAGGAAGGGTGACACCGTCACCGTCAACGGCGCCACGGTCACCAAGGCGAACATCGATGCGAAGAACGGCGTGATCCATGTGATCGACACCGTGATCCTCCCGAACTGACCCGCCGCATCGGAGCGACCGCTCGCTCCGAGGATCTCCGGGTCGCTGATCAGGACGCCCGCGGGCCCGTACGGCCGCGGGCGTTCTGTTGCGCGTTGCATCGGTGCCGCAGGCCGCACCGTCCGGGAGGTCGCATCACGCCTCGGGAAGCTTGAAGCGCGAGACATCGCCCTCGAGCGACTTCGCGCTGCGCTCGAGCTGCTCGCTCGCGGCGACGAACGCCTGCACCGCAGCGATCGTGCGCCGGGCGCCGTCGCTGAGCTGCGTCATCGCCTCCGAGATCTGCTTCGTGCCGATGCTCTGCGCCTCCACGCCCTCGGCGACGATGCGGAAGCGAACCTTGAGATCCTCGACCAGCGAGACGACTTCCGTGAGCCTGCTCGCGATCTGTTCGGAGGAGGCGGCTCCCTCCTCCATCACGCGGGAGAACCGCCCCATCTCCTCCACGCCCTCGACCACGGACTCCTGCATCTCGACGACGATCCGCTCGATGTCGGTCGTCGCCTCGGCCGTCTGCTCCGAGAGGCGATTGATCTCCCGCGCCACCACCTGGAATCCAAGGCCGTAGCGACCCGCCTTCTCCGCCTCGAGCGCCGCATTGATCGACAGGAGATTCGTCTGATCCGCCACGCGCGTGATCGTGGTGATCACCGTGTTGATGGCCGCGGCTCGCTCGCGGATCGTGCCGAAGCGCCTTGCCACGCCGTCGGTCGCGGATCGCAGCAGCTGGGCCCGCTGGTCCAGGTCGGCGAGGCGCTCGCGCCCGCGACCGGCCGCCGCCGCCGCATTCTCGGCGGCATCGGCGACCACGCTCATGGTGCCCGCCAACTCGCGTCCCGTGCCGGTCATCTCGGTGACCGCAGCGGCCACTTCGGTCGCACTCGCGCCGAAGCCCTGGGCCACATCCTCCTGGTCCCGAGCCGTGCGACGGATTTCCGCCGCCGTCTGCTCCAGTTCCCGCGACGACTCCCCGAGTCGCCGCAGCAGCGACGCGAGGCCCGTGGCCGCGGTGCGCATCGAATGCAGCAGTCGCAATGGCTCTCCGACGCCCATCGGGTGAATCGGTGCGCTCAGATCGCCCTGCGCCATGCGTTCACTCGCAAGCACCGCTCGAACCATCGGTCGACTGATCGACCGCGCCACCATCCAAGCCACGATTCCGGCCGGGATCGCGCCGAGCGCCGCGATCGTCATGGTCGCCAGGCGCTGCCGCGTGGCAAGCGCCATCGCTTCATCGACGGTCATCGTCACGCCGAGTGCCCAGCGCAGCGAGGCCACATAGGTCCACGATCCGAGCACCGCCCGTCCTTGCGCATCGACCCCTTCACCGGTGAAGTCGACTCCGCGGGCGGCTGCCTGAAGCTGCTGAAGGTGCGGGCTCCCAAGCGCGGCGCGCACCGCGAAGGCGGCGTTCGCGTCATGACGCGTTGGCGCGGTCAACACCAGCTCCTGTCCGACGATTGCCGTGCAGACGGTCTCGCCCGTCTCACCAAGTCCGGTCTCATCGAGCACCACCGCATCGATCTCCGCCGGATCGAGCTCGATCGCCAGGAAGCCGGCGAGGGACCTCTCCTCGATCACGGGTCCGACGGCGTAGATCGAGGGGCGTTCGCCGGACTCGGGCTGCACGGGTTCGCTCACCTCCGCCTGCATCAGCATGCGGACTCGCTCGACCGTCGTCGCAAGCGCCTGGAGTTGAACGCGGTCGCTCGTCAACGGCCGTCCGGCGAGCGCCGGCAGGTCGCTCGAGTGCAGGACCTTGAGGTCGGGGCCGATGAGGATCACATTCGGCGAGCGGTAGGCCGACGCGAGCGCCGCGAGGAAGGCCGAGTCGCGTGCGATCTCCTCCGGCCTTCCGCCCTCGCGCAGTCGACGCACCGCGCCGTTCACGCCCGGGCTGACGCCCAGTGCCGTGACGCATTCCACGCGCTCGCGTGCGTACGAGTGCAGCCGATCCGCCTTCTGCTCCGCGATCGCCGCGAGTGTCTCGAGCCGCATTCCCCGAATGCTGCCGGTGGACATGAACCAGGTGACGAGCAGCACCACCACCACGGGGGTCACCGTCAGCACGAGGAACCAGCGCAGCAGGCGCCCGACGATCGTCTCGCCGGCAAGCCATCGAACGCCTGCGGTCCGCCCGCGCCGGTTCATGGCGCGCTCCTCGGGTCTGCGGCGGGCGCGGCGACCGGCGTCGCAGGCGCCGTGGACGGCGCATCGCCCGCGGGAACCGGTGACGCGGGCAAGCGCGACGAATCGCCTCCCTGCGGCGTTCCTTCGACGCTCGCACGCACCTCGTTCAGCATCGACTTCCACTGCCGTTCACTGCGCCACATCGGAAAGGGCACGGGCGCCACGGGCGTGCCCGAATCCCAGACGAGATCGATCTCGCCATCCGTTCGCACGCGGCCGAGATGGACCGTCCTCCACGCATGATGACTTGACGGATCGATGATGAAGGGACCGCCGGGCCCCTCGGTGTGCCTCCCTCGCATCGCTCGATGCACCGCTCGCGGCTCGACGCGACCTGCGTCGCGGACCGCGCTCGCCCAGAGCCTGAGTCCCAGATACGCCGTGCACATCGCATCACCAACCGCCGCATCCGGGCCGAGCCGTTCCCGCATCGCGCCAAGGAATCTCCGGTTCGACGGGAGGTCGACGCTGCGGAAGTAGCCGCCGACGAGCATGCAGCCGGTGAACAGGTCCGCACCCATCGCTCGGATTGCCGGCTCCGTGAGCGACAGGGAGATGATCGTCATGTTCGATGGATCGACGCCCGCATCGCGCAGCGCGCGCATTACGGCGGCATTCTCCTCGCCCTGCACGGTGCTCACGATGCAATCAGGCCCGGCACGAACGACCCGCTCCGCAAGTTGCCGGAGGTCCCGTCCGTCCGACGATGCATACTCCTCGCCCACCAACGTGACGCCGCGCAGCTGGATCATGTCCTGCGCGATCCGGTTCGTGGCTCGCGACGAGAGGCCCTCGCTGCCGATCAGCAGGAACCGCTTCGCGCCTCGATCGATGGCCCAGTCGAGCGCCGGTCCGAGTTCCTGGTTCGGCGTGGCCCCGAGGTGAACGACATGCGGCGACCGCGCCAGACCCTGGAACGGCGCGGGGTAGAGGAGCAGTCCGTCGTGCCTTTCGAGCACCGGCAGCATCGCCCGGCGCGCCTCGCCCGACCAGCCGCCCACCACAACGGCGACCCGCGGATCGCGCAGCAGGGAATCGGTCTCGCTTGCGAAGACCTCCGGGCGGCTTGCTCCGTCCCGGACATCGAGCACCAGCGGACGCCCCAGCAGGCCGCCCTCGGCGTTGATCTGCTCCGCCGCGAGCCTGTAGGCATCGACGATGGGACGCTCGCTGACTGCAAGCGGACCCGTGAGCGAGTGCACGACACCGACCCGGATCGGCTCGCGATCGCGCGGGATCAGCAGCCATGCCGCAGCGGCTCCGGCGACGACCAGCAGCACGAGGATGCCGATCAGAGCAACGCGTCGCACGGAGCCTCCATGCCGTCTGCCACGGGGCGCGGAGCGTACCAGAGCCGCCGTGCGATGGCGGTCACACCAGCAGGAGCGTGGGGTGCTCCATGAGATGCTTGAGCGACTGGAGGTAGCGCGCCGCCATGGCGCCGTCGATCACGCGATGATCGAGCGACAGCGTCGCCGTCATCTCCCACCCCACCGCGAGCGAACCGTTGCGCACCACCGGCCTCTGCACGGCGGCGCCGCAGGCCAGGATCGCGCTGTTGGGGGGATTGATGATGGCCGTGAAGTGCTCCACGCCGAACATGCCGAGGTTCGAGATCGTGAATGTGCTGTCGGACATCTCCTCGATCGAGAGCCCCTTCGTCCGTGCCTTCTCGGAGAGCGCCTTCGTCTCGGCGGAGATCTGCCGCAGGCTCTTGCGATCCGCGTCGCGGATCGTGGCCACCAGCAGTCCCCCGCCCTTCTCCTCGTCCAGCGCCACCGCCACGCCGACATTCACCGTCTGATGCACCAGGATGCGGTCGTCCGCGAAGCTCGCGTTCACGAATGGATGACGCGCCATGGCCAGCGCGCACGCGCGCACGATGAAGTCATTGAGCGAGAGCTTCACGCCTGCAGGAACGAGCTCCGCATTCAGCGTCTCGCGCAGTGCCACGATCGAGTCCATGTCGAAGGTCATCGAGACCTGGTAGTGCGGAATCGTCGTCTTGCTCTCGACGAGCCGCCGCGCAATGGTCTGCCGCATCGTCGAGAGCGCCATCTCCACGCTCTGAATGCCCGGCTGCCCCACCGATGCGCCCATGGCACGCTGAACGACGGGCGAAGCGAGACCTGCACCCGGCACGCGAGCAATCGGCGTCGGCGGCGCAGTGCCTGGCGCGGTGGGAACCGTCGTTGCGCCATGGCTCGTCCCGCCAACCTGTGCCCCGCGCATCTCGGCCGCCGCCTCGATGTCGCGCTTGATGATGCGCCCCGCAGGACCGGAGCCTCGCACCTGCGCGAGGTCCACGCTCAACTCCTCGGCCATGCGGCGCGCCACCGGCGAGACCCGCATGCCACCGCCGACCTGCGCCGCCGTCTGCGGCGCGAGCGACTCCGCCTCATGCGGCTTCCGTCGCGACTCGGCGTTCGAGAGCGGCGCTTCTCCCGCCACGCGGGCAGGGCCTGGACCGGGCGCGCCGGGAGGCGCCACGCGCGGCGGCACCGCGCCGGGAGGCTCGGCGAGCACCGTCGGAACCATCGGCTCCGCGCTGGTGTTCGCTGCACTCTCATCCTGCACGGCTATCTCGGCGATCTTCGTGCCCACGGGAACCGACTTGCCTTCCGGAACCAGGATGCGAGCGATGCGGCCGTCGTCGTAGACCTGCATCTCCATCGTCGCCTTGTCGGTCTCGATGTCCGCCACGACCTTGCCGCTGCTGACCTCGTCACCCTCCTTGACATGCCAGCGCACCACGGTTCCCGCCTCCATGGTGTCCGAGAGTCGCGGCATGGTCACATCGACGGGCATGGCCTCCAAGCGTAACGCCGTTCAGGCGCGGTAGGTGGCATGCCGCACGGCCTCGCAGATGCGCCGCACATTGGGCAGGTACTCCTGCTCCAGTTCGCTCGCGTAGGGCGTGGGCACATCCGCCGAGTGCACGCGGTGCACGAAGTTGTCCAAGTCGTCGAAGCACGCGGCGTGCACCTGTGCGGCGAGTTCACCGCCGGGCGAGCCGAAGCTCCAGCTCTGATCGACCACGACGCAGCAGTTCGTGCGTCGCACCGATCGCACCACGGTCTCCAGATCGAGCGGTCGAATCGTGCGCAGGTCGATCACCTCGCAGTCGATGCCGTCCTTCGCAAGCGCCTCCGCAGCCTCGAGGCAGAAGTTCACGGGTCGACCCCAGCTCGCGATGGTGCAGTCTCGGCCGGCTCGACGCACGACCGCCTGCCCGAACGGAATGAGATACTCCGTCTCCGGCACGGGCCCCTTCATCGCGAGCATCCGCTCGCTCTCCAGGAAGAAGACCGGATCGTCGTCGCGGATCGCCGTCTTGAGCAGACCCTTCGCGTCGTAGGGACAGCTCGGGATGACGATCTTCACGCCCGGCACATTCGAGTAGAGGCCTTCGACGCTCCAGCTGTGCGTCGACCCGAGCTGGCCACCGGCGCCGTCGTTGCCGCGGAAGACGATCGGGCAGCCGAACTGCCCGCCCGACATGTAGAGCATCTTCGGCGCGTTGTTCAGGATCGGATCCGCGGCCACCAGCGAGAACGACCAGCTCATGAACTCGACGATGGGACGCAATCCGAGCATCGCGGCACCGATCGCCATGCCTGCGAAGCCCGATTCGCTGATGGGCGTGTCGATGATGCGCCGCTCACCGAACTCGTCGACCATGCCGCGGCTGACCTTGTAGGCACCGTGGTACTGCGCGACCTCCTCGCCGATGAGGAAGACGCGTGCATCGCGCCGCATCTCCTCGCTCATCGCCTCGCGCAGCGCGTCGCGGAACTCGATCTCCCGCACCCCGGCAGCCGGCTCGGCGGAGGGAATCACCGCTTCGATCGAGGTCCCGCTCATGGCGCCGGCTCCTGGCGCCATGGCGCCTTGAGGCCTCGTTCGCTCAGCATCGCCGGGAACGAGGTGCCCGTGTACGGTCCCCAAGGCTCCACGAAGACATCATGATGAAGCTCGCCGAGCGATGGCACCGGCTGCGCATCGGACCACTGCACCGCGTCGCGCACCTCCTCGCGCACCGAGCGCTGCATCGCCTTCATCGCGTCGTCCGTCAGCAGCGAGCGGCTTCGCATAAATCGCTCGAGCTTGCCGATCGGATCGTCGCTCTCGTAGCACTCCTCCTCCTCGCGCGTGCGGTACTTGCGCGGGTCGCTCATGGAGTGGCCCTTGAATCGGTAGCAGCGCATGTCGACGAACCAGGGCCGCGAGCGCTTCCGCGCGTCGGCGACGACCGTCGACATGCCGTGGTGAACCTCGAAGAGATCCATGCCGTCGATCACGGTCGCATCGATGCCGTAGGCCGCGGCCTTCACCGAGAGGTCGTGCCCCATGGTGGTGCCGCGGTGGATCGAGGTCCCCATCGAGTAGCCGTTGTTCTCGACGATGAAGACGACCGGCAGATGGAAGAGCCCCGCCAGGTTCATCGCTTCATGGAACGCGCCCTGATTCAGGGCACCGTCGCCCAGGAAGCAGAGCGTGACGCGATTGGAGCGCCCCGCGTTGATCACCTCGTCCTCGTACTTGGTCGCGAAGGCCAGTCCCGCGCCGAGCGGAGTCTGCGCGCCGACGATCCCGTGACCGCCGAAGAGGTTGTTCGCGCGGTCGAACATGTGCATCGAACCGCCCTTGCCCTTCGCGCAGCCGCCGATCCGGCCGAACATCTCCGCCATGCAGGTGCGGGCGCTCATGCCGCGCGCGAGCGCATGGCCGTGATCGCGGTACGCCGTGACCATGGGATCCTGCGGCTCGATGGCGGAGGTGCATCCCACCGCCACCGCCTCCTGGCCGATGTAGACATGGCAGAAGCCGCCGATCTTCTTGTCCTGGTACGCCTGCATGCAGCGCACCTCGAACTCGCGGATCAGCATCATCTGCCGCAGCCAGCCCAGGAGCGTCTCCGGCGGCAGGCGGTGATCGTCGGGCGCGTGGCGGGGTGGTGCCGAGGCCGGCGTCCTGGCCGCGCCATGCACATCGAAGGCGCGAGATCCGGCGGAGGTCGAGAGTGAGCTCATGGAGCGATCGAACGGCACCTGGCCGCGCACCGCCGACGGGGCGGTGGCGTCAGGCGCGAATCAGGTGTTATAGGGGGTCGGCCCGGTCGAGGCAATGACTGGAGAAGATGCGCAGCGATCGCCGGTCGCCTCGACGACCGGAAACGCGCACCCTCGCCTCCTTCAGCCCTGACCGCGAGCGATCCGGGCGTTCTCGAGGTCCTTCAGCACGCGTGCTTCCAGCAACAGGAGTGCGTACTCGAGCTGCGGGTCGAGCCCCTGGCTCAGGAGATCCGCCACATTGGGACGCTCCTTGGGCTCGGCGCCCTCGGGGCCGTCATCGATCGAGTCCGCGAGCATCCGCAGTTCATTGCTCTTCTCGAACTGCTCGGGCGTGAGCCGCACTTCGATGTGCGGGTTGACGCCCCAGTCCTGCGCGCCGGGTCGCTTGTGCACCAGGCGGCCCTGCGTCTCGCCCGGTCCGGGCGGGATCACATAGTGCTGCGTGGTCACCTTCACCAGCGCTTCGCCGCGCACTTCGCCGCGTGCATCCTTCGAGTCCTTGTCGGTGATGGGTGCAACTTCCTGAACACTGCCCTTGCCGAAGGTGCGCTGCCCGACGACGACCGCCGCACCGTGCGCTCGCAGGCTGCCGGAGACGATCTCGCTGGCACTGGCCGAGCCCTCATTGACGAGCACGACGACGGGCAGTCCCTTGAGGAACGCGCGATTGGGCTGCGCGGTGCGGGTCATCTTCGGCACCTTCTGTCCGAAGCGGTCCTGGCAGCTCACGATCTCGCCCCGTTCGACGAACGCGTTCACGAAGTCGACGGCGCTCTGGAGCAGCCCGCCGGGATTGTTGCGCAGGTCAAGGATGAGGCCGTTGAGCTTGCGCTCGCTGTTCATCTGCTGAATGGCCGCGTGGAAATCCTGGAAGCTGTCCTCGTTGAACCCGGTGAGCCGCAGGTAGCCGATGCCCGCCTCGGGCGCGATGTACCAGTCCCAGACCGGATTGCCGTCGCCATCCAGCTCCTTCTTCCACCAGCCGTGTGCCGAGCGCAGCTTGATGGCCTGACGCTCCAGATCGAAGTCGATCGTCTTCTCGCCGCCCTCCTGATCGGTGGCGCGGCGCACGGTGAGCTTCACCTTCTCGCCCGGAGGTCCGGTGATCTTCTCGACGGCGCGATTGAGCGACCACCCGAGCGTCGGCTGGTCATCCACCGCCACGATGCGATCCTCCGCCTTCACGCCCTGGCGCTTCGCGGGAGAACCCTCCAGCGGCATCGTCACCATGATCTCGCGCTTGTCGTCGTGGCGAATCTGGATGCCCACGCCGATGAGCTTGCCGTCCACGGACTGCTTGAAGCGGCGGAGGCGCTCCGGCCAGATGATCTCGCTGTACGGATCCTCCTTCTCGCGGCCCAACACATGGGTGGCACCCTCGCCGAACTCCTTGATGAGCACCTCGTCGGGGATCTCGATCGAGGCGCGATTGACCTCGCGGAGATCCTTGAGCATGTCGCGATAGAAGACGCGACCGCCCTTCTCCGGATCGAGCGTGCGGAGCTTCTCCTGATAGCCGTGGATCGCCGCGAGCCATGCGTCGCGTGCCTCCTGGTCACCGAGCTTCGGGAAGGTCTCCGAGAGCGCGCTGGTGGACCCCAGCAACTCGAGCGCCTCGAGGCTTCCCGCAAGCAGCGGCTGCCAGCCCGAATTGTCGACATGCTCGGACGCAAGCTTGCGCAGCGCCTGGAGCAGCATGGGCTCCGTGATGAACTGCACCTCCTCGCGCCACTCATCGCCCGTGGGCGCGAGCAACGCCGACTCATCGAGTTCCTTCGCATCGAGGATGCGCTGGGTCGCGGCATCCACCTCGCGGCCCTCGGCCTTCGCCTCGTCCGCCGCGTCCTTGGCCGCGCTGCGCGCCGATGCGTCGCGCCGCGCCGACGCGGCCTTGCGCAGTTCCGTGAGCTGCTTCGGCGCATAGGAGGCGAGCAGCGCGATGCGCCGGCTCACCTTGTCGAGCTTGGAGTCCCAATGGCGGAAGCGCGCCGCCTCGGTGGTGCTCTCGTAGAGACCGCGCAGCCGAAAGTAGAGCTCCTGGGCCAGGATCAGGTCGCCGGCGGCCTCCGCCTTCTCGGCAGCCTTCTCGGTGCGCTCAATCGCCTCGGCAATGTCCTTGTGCTCGAGCTCGCAGACCCACTCGCGGCAGAGGTACTTGAGATTCGCTGCCGCAATCAATGCGCGACTCAGGTCGTCCTGATCGAGCGCCCGGCGCACCTCGGCTCGCTTCTTGGCGATCTCCTGGTCGAGCTTTGCCTGTCCCGTTCGCTGGTGCTCGAGGCGCAGTGTGACCATCTCGCGCAGGCGCGCAAGCTCCGCGTCACCCGCCGCCGCGGGAGGGTCGGCCAGCAGCGCATCGACCGTCGCAAGGTCGGAGGCCTGCGCCGCCGACCAGACCGCGTTCGACCACTCGACCACCGAGGGCGGCGCCATCCCCTTGACGGCCTGCGCGGCGGGCGCTTCGCGCGCCGGACCGCTTGCATGCAGCAGCGGTGTGCAGACGACCGCAATGGTTGCGGCTGCAAGGGCCAGGGGTGCCAGACGACGGCCGACTGCGGCACGATGGGAACCTAGATGAAGCATGTCTCGCTCTTCTCCGGGACTGGGATGCGGATCCATACCCTTATACTCGGCAGCGGTTCGACTCCTCCGAAGGGAATCCGGACACCGGTGAGCACATCGGCCAGGACCATCGCACCCACTGGGCGAATCTCCGCTGAACTTCCGTGCATCGAATGCGGGTTCCTTTTGCGCGGACTATCCCTATCGGGTCGATGCCCCGAGTGCGGCACCGAAATCCAGAAGTCGATCTCCGGCTCGATCCTTGATGATGCCGAATACGCCCGCCGAGGGCTCGAGGACTACGGCACCACGCTGAAGTTCGCAATCCTCGCCCTGCTGGGATTCATCGTGGTGCCGATTCTCGGTCCGTTCGTCGCCGTGGTGGTCTTCGGGGCGGGGTGCGTTCGCGTCTCGGCACTGGAGCGACTGCGTCGCGCCGGCTTCACGCGTTCCTGGTCGCTTCGGCCGCATCTGCTCGCTGCGCGTCGTCTTGCGTGGGGCTGCGCAGTCTTCGGCGGGCTCGTCGCCCTCATCTTGATTCACGACTCGCTGGGGCGCTGGGGCGCGTGGGTGACTCCCTCCATGGGGCTGCTGCTGGCGTACCTGTGGACCTTGGCAATCTGGAGCGAGGTTCTCGTCGCCGCGTGGCTCCTGCGCCGCGCCGCCTCGATCCTGGAGACCGGCTGGCTTCGCTGGTATTCAAGCATCGCCTCGCTGCTCATCGTGGCCGGGCTCGGCACCAAACTTGCGTGCATGGCGATCGGTTTCACGGCGCAGCCATCCGGCGGCGCGCTCGTCGCCCTGGCGATCGGCGAGATCGTCGTCTCATGGCTGCCCCTGATCGTCGGTGGATGGATGCTCGGGGCGGCCATCTCCACGCTCGGCGGCGCAGCGCCGGAACTGCACTGGCTCGGCGCTCGGGAGGGAATCGAGGACGAGTTCGATCCGCCGGCGCCATCGCCTCGGAGCCCGAGGGACGATGACCCGATTCCGCTCGACTGACCGACGCGCACGGGCATGAGCGCGGGCCGGCTCGGCGGCCATCGCTCAGGCGCCGGCGCCGTGGAACGCACTCTCCGCGAGATCGATCGCGCGACCCGGCGCGGCCGCCTTGCGGATCGTCTCCTCGAACTCGCGGGCAGGATCGGAGTCGAGCACGACGCCCGCGCCGGCCTGGAGCCAGACGGTCCACGGCGGGGCCGAGCGAAGCGCCAGACCTCCGGGTTCCATCGTGGTGGGAATGACCATCGTGCGCAGTGCGAGCGCGATGTCCATGTCGCCGTTCCACCCGACGCAGCCGATTCCTCCCGCGTAGGGCCCGCGCCTCACGGGCTCGAGATCGTCGATGATCTGGATCGCGCGGATCTTCGGGGCACCGCTGACGGTCCCGACGGGCAGACTCGTGCGCAGCGCATCCCAGCAGTCCATGCCGTCATGCAGTCGGCCCACCACCGTGCTCGAGATGTGCATCACATGCGAGAACCGCTCCACCTCCATGCATCGCTCGACGCTCACGGTTCCGGCGGCGCAGACGCGCGAGAGATCGTTCCGTGCAAGATCGACCAGCATCACATGCTCGGCTCGCTCCTTCGCATCCGAGAGCAGTTGCGCTTCCATGGCGCGGTCGGATTGCTCATCGGCGCCGCGCGGGCGCGTGCCCGCAAGCGGCCGGCTCACGACGTGCCTGTCGCGCGTACGGCAGAGGATTTCGGGGCTCGACGCGACGAGGATGGAGCCCGCTGCCTGAAGATAGATCATGTACGGGCTTGGATTGACCACGCGCAGCGCCCGGTAGATCTCGAATGGATCGGCCTTCGTCGAGCGTTCCAACCGCTGCGAGAGGACCACCTGGAAGATGTCGCCTGCCGCGATGTATTCCTGGGCCGTGCGCACCGCACGCTCGAAGTCGGGCCGGGAGAAGGTCGAGGCCGAGGGCGGCGTCGGTGACGCGCTCGTGTCGATCGCCACGCTCGCCGCGGGAAGCGCCAGCGAGGTCATGGAGAGCTGCGCCGTGAGCGACTCGAGCGCCGCGTCCGCCGCGGCGTGCGCCGCCGAGTCGTTCGCATGCTCGGAGAGCGGGACCGCGGTGACTGCGTGCATGATGCGCGTGGCGTGATCGAAGACCACGACATCGCGATAGAGGCCGAAGTGAAGGTCGGGCAGATGCCGATCATCGCGCGGCGCATCGGCGAACGGCAGCTTTCCGGGCTCGAGCCAGCGCACCGCGTCGAACCCCGCATAGCCGACCCAGCCGCCATGGAACGCCGGCGGCATCCCGTCAGGAGCGAAGGGCACCAGCTCGCGTGCGAGCGATTGCAGCACCTCCAATGGATCATCGTGGTCGAGCGAACGCGTCGTGCCGCGCCGATGATCCACGAGCGTCACCTGCCGCTCCCTCGCGAGCACCTCGACGGCGGGTCGCGCTCCCAGCATCGAGTAGCGTCCGACGGAGCCTCCCTGCTCGACGCTCTCCAGGAGGAAACTCGGTGCGGCCCGATCGTCGGGTGCCACCAGCCGGCGGTAGGCCGCCACCGGCGTGAGATGATCGCAGAGCAGCCGTCGCGATCGCACGAGCAGATTCGGTTCCGGCATGGCCGGGAGCGTATCGGGGGATCGCCCGGAGGCGCGCCGCGGAGCGTGGACGGTTCGCCGGCGCTTCAGTGCCGCGCGCGACGCGCCCCGGTGAGTGCGATGGCGATGGCATCGGAGACATCGCTCGGCGAAGGCGGTTTGGCGAGCCCGCACTGGGCCATCACCGCGAGCTGCACCTGGCGCTTCGTCGCGTCGCCTCGACCCGTGACCGCCTTCTTGACGGCCGCCGGCGCCAACTCGTCGAGCTCGAGGCCATGCCGCTCCGCCACCAGCAGCACCACGCCGCGGGCATGCGCCATGATGATCGAAGTGCGCACATTGCGAACATGCGTGAAGACTCGCTCGACGGCGATGCGCGACGGGCGCATCTCGACAACCACGGCCTCGAGGTCGAGCTCGAGCTGCCGAAGTCGATGCGAGAGCGTTCGACGCCCCGCCAGCCGCAACACCCCCGCTTCGACGAGTTGCGGCTCGCCCCCGCGCGGCCTCCACTCGACGCACGCATAGCCGGTGTTCGCGGTCCCCGGATCGATGCCGAGCAGTCGGCTCCTCATGGGGAGGCACGCACCTGCGATGCACGGCGCAGGATGAGTGTGGCTGGCGATCCCGGCGGAGGCAGTTCGCTCGAACGAGCCACCCATGCGGGCTCGACCACGCCTGAATCGTCCGGGATCACTTCGCGCCACGCCACCACTTCGTCGCCGAATGTGACGAGTCCCACGATGCTGCCGGTGCCGTCGGCGACATAGTGTTCGCCCGGTCCGAACGAGGGCGGATTCGGTCGAAACTCGCTTCCGGCGAAGATGAACGGATCGCCCGGAAAGACCGCCTCGCTTCGCGCGTCCCGAATGAAGTGCGCCACGGGGCGCGCTGGCTCGGTCCCGATGCGAAGAAGGATCTCGATCGGATCGCCGGTCGGAGGATCGAGCCGGAGTTCGCCTTCGTCGCTCATGTGCCAGCGCCCCGGATGGCCGGGCGTGAATCCAGCGAGCAGCAGTGCCGCATGAATCGCCGAGGGCATCGCCACCGGCGTGAACAGCGACTCATGCTCGCGCGTTCCGCGTCGGCACGCGACCTGCTCCAGGAACCCCGCATCGATGCAGATGAAGCCATCGGCCTCGACGATGCCATGTTCACGGTCGACCCGCAGTCCCGGAGCAAGCACGATGACCGGCACTTCCTGCGCCTCGGGTGAACTCGGCGGTGCCGCGTCAATCACGGCCGGCGGTATCGACTCCTCCACCGGGTGACTCGCCGGCTCGGCATGGGGCGCGCACCCGGTGCCGAGCCCCAGCAGCAGCCCGATCAGCAGTTGGGTCGCTCGGAATGGGCCGTTCCGCATAGGTATCCAAGAAAAAAGGCCCGGCGGAGGCAAGCCTCACGCCGAGCCCTTCCGGGGGCAGGTTTCAGACACCCAGATGATAGGCGCACATGAAAGGAACGCAAACCGCTTGATCAATATAGCTGGCCGATGACGGAGCAATCACCTCCCCAGGTTCGCTCCGCGCAGCCTGACCCCCCTTCGCAAGCGCCGTTGGAACAGGCATCTGCGGCAAGAGTGGCGGCCGCTCCCGGCGGCGGCTAGAACGATCTGGCCGCCGAGCAACCCCGTGCCGATCCTCTCCCGCCGAGTCCCAGTCGCCATCGCATTCGCTCCCGGGCATGCCCCCAGGGTCCTCAAGGTCGGCGGCCAGCCGGCGCTTGCCGAGAGCGGCATGCACCTGGAGCTCGAGGTCCTCATCGAGGGGGAACCGGATGCGGCGACGGGCTACCTGCTCTCCATCGCACTCGTCGACGAGGCGGTGCGCGCCACGCTTCCTGCGCTGCTGCCGATGCTGCTCGCGTCAAACCCCCGCGAGGTCCCGACGGGCGTTCCCGCGCCGGCGCTGTTCCTGCGAGCGATCGCGACTCCTCTCGCGATGCGCCTCGGCCGCGCGGTGCACTCGCTGAACCTCGCACTCTCCCCAGCACTCACCATGTCGTACGCACCCACCATGCCCGATCGTGCCCTTCTCACGCGACGCTTCGACTTCTGCGCCGCGCATCGGCTCTCCCTGCCGCAACTCAGCGACGAGGAGAATCGAGCCCTCTTCGGCAAGTGCAGCCATCCCTCCGGGCATGGACACAACTATCGCCTCGATGTGACGGTCGCCGTGCCCTTCGACGGCGCTGCGGTCAATCTCGAGCGCTGGAGCGAAGTGGTTCACGCCCAGGTCGTCGATCGCTACGACCACCGCAACCTGAATGTGGACTGCCCGGAGTTCCGCACGCTCAATCCGTCGGTCGAGCACATCGCCAAGGTGTGCCACGAGCGGCTGCTCGAACCGCTGCATCTCCTGGGCGTGGAACTGCGCCGCGTGCGCGTGTGGGAGTCGGAGAAGACCTGGTGCGAGGTTCCGTGAGCGACGGCGCCGTCAGGCCGTCGGATCGTCCCGGACCTCGACCACGGACTCGCCCGCCGCGTCGTAGCGGTAGAGCTTGCCGGGCAGCTCCTCGCGGCACTTCTTGTGGTGGCCGTCGCAGAAGGGAAGGTTCTGGGAGAGACCGCACCCGCAGATGAAGATGGGCTTCTCCTGCGGCTCGATCTTGATGGGTCCCGTCGCGGTGTGTCGAACGATGCGAGCCATGGATGACCTCAGGCGAGATCCTCTTCGCCGAGCAGGTTGTAGCGCTTGCGGAGAAGGATCTGACCCGCAAGCGTGTGGTCGTCGACGGCGATGGCCACGGTCGGTCGCCCCTCGCGCTGCAGCATCACCGGATACGCGAAGCGGATGTTGAGTTCGGCGGAGAGCAGGTGCACGCAGAGCGTCTTGACGCTCTGGCCATCACCGAGTTCCACCACGAGCAGGTCGTTCTCCGAGAATGTGTAGCCGGCCTTGCGCAGCATGTTGCGCGCGAGATCGGCATTCGAGAAGATGAGTCGGACGACCGCGTAGTCACTGGCGTCGTGCACGCTGAAGCCGGCGAGGTGGATCTGGGCGTTCTCCTCGAAGAGGCGCAGCAGCTCGTGCAGCTTGCCCACGCGATTGTCGAGAAACACGCTGAATTGTCGGACGGCGGGCGGCGCGTAGCCCTGTTCCGTCTCTGGAGGGACCGCGGAGCTCATTGAAGCGGGCGGAGTGTAGCGTCGGTTGCGTTCGATGCGTTGCGGGCGCGGGTGCCGGCGCCGGCTGCGGCGCTCGTGGCCGCGACGGACCCCGCGAAGTCGACGGCGGCGTCGGAGGCGAGCAGGCCGGCATGCACGGCCTCGGCGATCAGTCGGCTGACGGCCTGACGCCCGGCGTCGCCCATGTCGAGCGTCCACCGATTCACATAGAGGTCGACGAATCGACCGGCCGTCTCGGCGTCGAGGCCTCGCGCGAAGCGAAGCGCTCGCTCCACACCCTGCTCGCGATGGGCAAGCGCGTACTGCACGGAGCGATCGAGCGCCGTGCACACGCGTGCGAGCGTGCCCTCTCCCAGTCGCTGGTCGAGATCGCGCCGCACCGCATTGACGCCGAGCGGCAGCACGAGCCCCGTGCGCGCCCGCCACCAGCGGCCGAGATCCTCGACGAGCACCAGCCCCTTCGACTCGAAGGTGAGCTGACTCTCGTGGATGACCACTCCTGCGTCGACCTCGCCGCTTCGCACCGCGTCCTCGATTCGCTCGAACGGCACCTCGATCGGGCGGAAGCGCCCGCGACCGAGCAGCAGGCTCGCGACGAGGAACGCCGTCGTGCGAAGTCCCGGCACGGCGATCAACGCGTTTCGATGGCAAAGCGACTCGACCGTCGTGGCAGCGGTCGCGACGAGCTTCGGCCCGTAGCCATCGCCCACCGAGGCGCCGCACGCGGTCACGAGGTAGCGATCACGGACGCCGGGTGCATTCGCGCAGCTCATGGCCGTGATGTCCAGGAGCAACGACTGGGGTCCTGCGGCGCGGCGATTGAGACTCTCGATGTCGTCGGTCACCTGCGTGAACGCGAGGCCATCGAGCCGCACCCGACCCTCGAAGAGCGGCCACCACATGAACGCGTCGTCCGGATCGGGGCTGTGGCCGAGCGTGAGCGCAATGGTCGACGACGAGGACATGTCGGGTCGAGGGTACCTTGTGGCCATGACCGCAGGATTCGTCGCCATCGCGTTCGCGCTGCTCGCCGCCTCCACGCCGCACGCGCCGCACGCGACGCAATCGACGCCTCCCGCACGCCCGCCCGCATCCTCCGGCGCGGCAGCGGCGCCCGCTTCCGCGACCCCGGCCGCCGAACGACTGCGAGCGCTCCTCGACGATCACGAGCGCTGGACGAACGCAACCTTCCCGGAGGATGCACTGCGGCGCGGCGCGCCGACGCACGCGGGTTCGCTCACGGACCGGCGCCCCGAGGCGGTGGCGGCCCGCGCCGACGCGGAGCGACGATTCCTCGAGCGGCTGCGCGCGATCGACCGCGCCGCGCTCGATGACCGACATCGCCTCGACGCGGACCTCTTCGAGTACGCGCTGCGGAACTCGATCGATTCCTTCGAGCAGGGCGAGTGGCTCTTCTCGATCGGCCCGATACACGGCCCGCACCAGGGCATCCCGCAGATGACGGAGCGCGTTCCCTTCCGCACGCTGCAGGACTTCCGCGACTACGCATCGCGCCTCCGCGCAGTGCCCGATTCGCTGGATGCGTCGATCGCGACCCTGCGCCTCGGAATGGAGCGAGGCATGGTCCCTCCGCGCGTGGTGGTGGAGAGCGTGCCGGCCCAATGCGCCGCGATTGGGCGCGGTCGGCTCACGAACCTGCTCGAGCCGCTCCTGCGCGTGCCGCCGGGAACGAGCGAGGTGGACGCATCGGCGCTGACGGCGGAGACGACGGCCGCCGTCGCCGCGATCCTGCCGGCGCTCGAGCGCTACGAGGGCTTCATCCGCGACGAGTATCTGCCTGCGTGTCGCGCGTCGATCGCCGCGAGCGAACTCCCCAACGGCGCGGCGTACTACGCGTGGTGCCTGCGGCACCACACGACGCTCGACCTCGACGCGAACGCGATCCACGCCATCGGTGTGCGGGAAGTCGCGCGCCTTCGGGCGGAGATGCTCGAGGTGATCCGGCGCACCGACTGGTTCGCGGCGAAGCCCGCGCACGCCGCGCTTGAACCTGATGCGCTCTTCGACGCGTTCGTCGGCTACCTGCGGAACGACGCTCGCTTCCGCCACGAGACGCCGCAGGCGCTGCTCGCGGGCTACCGCGAGATCTGCAAGCGCGTGGATGGGCATCTGCCCGAGCTCTTCCGCACCCTTCCGCGCCTGCCCTACGGCGTGCGCGAGATTCCTCGCTTCATGGCGCCCACGCAGACCACGGCGTACTACCAGCCGGGATCGCTGGAGGGCGGCACCGCCGGCTTCTTCTTCGCGAACACCTACGCGCTCGACCAGCGCCCCACCTACGAGATGATCCCGCTCGCGCTGCACGAGGCGGTTCCGGGTCACCACCTCCAGATCGCGCTTGCGCAGGAACTTCCCGAGCAGCCGCTCTTCCGACGGGAGGGCGGCATCAGCGCGTTCGTCGAGGGCTGGGCGCTGTACGCCGAGCGACTCGGCATCGAGATGGGCCTGTACAGCGATCCCTACGACGACTTCGGCCGACTGCTGTACGAGATGTGGCGCTCATGCCGCCTGGTGGTGGACACGGGCATGCACGCGAAGGGATGGACGCGCGACGAGGCGATCGAGTTCATGCGGCGCAACACGGCGCTGAGCGAACTGAACATCGAGCGCGAGGTTGATCGCTACATCGCGTGGCCGGGGCAGGCGTGCGCGTACAAGCTCGGTGAGATCCACATTCGCGGCCTTCGTGCGCTCGCGGAACAGCGGCTCGGACCCGCGTTCGATCTGCGCGAGTTCCACGAGGTGGTGCTCGGCGCGGGCTCCGTCCCGCTCGAAGTGCTCGGACGGCGCGTGAACGCGTGGATCGACGCGTGCGCCGCCGCTGCATCCGGCGCAGCCGCAGCCTCGCCTCGATGAGCGCAGCACGCGCGGCCCGCGCGTCACAAGGCTCCTGGCCGCAGGAACGGATTGCTTCGACGCTCGGTGCCGATCGTCGTGGCGGGTCCGTGGCCCGGATGGACGCGCATCGAGTCGGGCAGTGCCATCAGGACCTTGTGAAGCGTGTGCCGCATCGCCGCGGGATCGGCGGTCGGGAAGTCGACGCGGCCGATCGATCCGGCGAAGAGCGTGTCGCCCACGATCGCCTGTCCGCTCGCGTCGTGCACAAGCGTGATGCCGCCCGGCGAGTGGCCCGGCGTGTGCAGGACGCGCCAGTGCGTACCGGCGAGTTCCAGCGCATCCCCGGGACGCAGCGCCCCGGTCGGTGCGCTCACCGAGATCGGATCCGCCACGAACGCGGAGAGGTTGAACTCGGGATCCTCGAACGCCGCGTGCTCCGATTCGTGGGCGAGCCGCGGCACGCCGGCTCCGAGCCGCGCGATCGCCTCGTCCACGCCCGCGATGTGATCCGCGTGCGCATGGGTGAAGAGGATTGCCTTCACGCGCAGGCCCTCGCGCTCCACCGCATCCAGCAGCGCCGACGGCTCCTGGCCGACATCCACGATCCAGGCGTCCTTGCGCTGCGCCGGATCCACTGCGTTCGGCACCGTGACGATGTAGCAGTTCGTCTGGAAATCCCCGAGCACGAACGGGCGCACGACCGGCGCGGGTTCGGTCACGACACGCCCTGATGCGTCCGATGCACTCATGCGCGGAGCGTATACTCCGCGCCACGATGGCACGGACGCTCTCGCTTCGCTGGCTCCGGGCGCGTGCGCTGCGCACTGCAGCGATGCGGCCCGCCTCCGCGGCACTGCGACCCATGTCCCTGCTCGTCGCGCTCGCGATGGTCGCCTGCGACGGCGCCGGCAGCGACCTCCGCGACTTCGGTGAGACCTTCTCCGGCCCCACGCCGCAGGACGCCGCGAGCGACGCGACCGATCCATCGAATGCGGAATCGCAGCGTCGCGGCACCGTGCTCCTCTCTGCAGCGCCGTGGGGCGGATCGCCCGTCTATGTGAAGTTCTACCGGCTCTATGTCGAGGAGAATGTCGATCCGCTCGTCCGCGCCGCCGCCATCGAGGCGCTCGGCCGTCACGGCGATCCATCGGACGCGGCCCCGATCTCGAGGCAACTCACGCACTCGTCCAGGCAGGTGCGACTCGCCGCAGCCAAGGCATTGCAGCGCCTGCACGATCCTGCGGTGGCCGACGCCATGTGGCGGAGGCTCATCGACGACGACGAGGAGGCCGATGTCCGCGTCGAGCTGGCGATCGGGCTCGCGCAGTATCCGACGGACGCGGTCTTCCAGGCGCTGTGCACGGCGCTCGATCAGCGCGAGCTCACGGTGAACCTCGCCGCGAGCGACAGCCTTCGACTGCTCACGAACCATGATCTCGGCATGGACCGCGCCATGTGGCTCTCCTGGGCGCGATCGCAGCCGAATCTCTTCGACGAGCGCATCGTCTACCTCTATCCCACCTACCAGCGCCGCTTCGACTTCTGGGATGTGGTGGTCTTCTGGCAGCCGATCACCTGGGACCAGCCATCCATTCCCGCAGGCATGACGGATCCCGGCCTGCGACCGACGAACGATCCCGAAGAGTTCGAGAACATCGGCGACGGCAAGTCGTGAGCGCGGCGGAGGGCGAGCCTTCCGCGGCGCCTGCGCCGCAGCGCGACGACGATCCCGGTGACGGCCGCATCCGCAGCGGGCGGCTCGCAGGCAAGACGCTCTCGCAGGCCATCTGGATCCTGGCGTTTCCGGTGCTGATCCAGCAGCTGCTGGCGGCGATGCTCGGCTTCCTGGACAAGCTCATTGCGGGCAATCTGCCGGAGACGATCGTGGTCCCGGCGCTGGACGGCCTCGGCATCGGCACCTATGTCGGCTGGCTCATCGGCGTGGCGCTGACCGGACTGGGCGTGGGCGGACAGGCGATCATCGCCCGCGCCATGGGAGGCGGCCGCGCGCATGAGGGCGACGCGGCGCTCGGGCAGTCGATCCTGCTCGCGATCCTCTGGGGTTCGTTCGTGGGCGTGTGCCTCTGGTGGATCTCCTATCCGCTGGCGGCACTCGCGGGGCTCTCGCCCGAAGCGACTCGGCTCTGCTCGGAGTATGTGCGCATGCTCGCGCTCGGGCTGCCGTTCTGCTCCGTGATGATGGTCGGCAGCATGTGCCTGCACGGCGCGGGCGAATCGGTGAAGCCCACGACGATCGCGATCGTCGTGAACATCGTGAATGCGGTCGGGTCCTGGCTGCTCTCGGGTGTGGAACTGAGCGTGGGCGGCGTCACGGTGCCGAATCCGTCGCCGCTCGATCCGGAGGTCTGGGGCGTCACCGGCATCGGCGCCGGCACCTCACTCGGGTATGCGGTTGGCGCGTTCATGACGATGGCGCTGCTGCTGCGCGGCGTAAAGGACCTGCGCCTGCATGCACGCGACCTGCGATGGCGCTCGCACCTTGGTCGTCGAATCGCGCGCGTGGGCATCCCGAGCTTCTTCGAGGGAATGACCATGTGGTCGGTGGGCATCTTCGTGACCCTCTTCATCGGGATGATCGCGCGGCGCGGCGGGCCGGAGGGCCAGACGGGGCTCATCGGCGCGCACTCCATCGCCATCCAGTGGGAGGCGTTCAGCTACCTGCCGGGCTACGCCATCGGCACGGCCGCGGCATCGCTCGCCGGCCAGTACCTCGGGGCGCGGAATCCGGAGGCGGCCCGCCGCGCCATTCGAGTCTGCGCGTGGCTCGGTGCCGCGGTGATGAGCTTCTGCGGCGTGATCTTCGCGTTCTTCGGCACGGAGCTCACGCGCGTGATCAGCGAACAACCGGTGCACCTGGACCTGGTGCCGAATTGCCTGCTCATCTGCGCGTTCGCGCAGCCGTTCTTCTCGCTGTCGATGACCATTCGCCAGGGTCTGCGCGGCGCGGGCGACACGGCGTGGGTCTTCTACATCACGCTCGTGAGCACCTGGGGAATCCGTCTGCCCGCCGCGTGGTTCTTCGGCGTGTACATGGATTGGGGGCTGCCCGGGATCTGGATCGGTCTCTGCGGCGAGCTCGTGATCCGCGGACTGCTCTTCCTTGCCCGGTTCACCTGGGGCACGTGGACGCGCATCGTCATATAGCGCTGGGTGCAACGGCCCGCACCCGGCGCGGGACCACGCCTCGGCCAGTGCCTGGTCGAGCCGGTCGCGCTTCGTCGTCGGCGGCGGGCATCGACCTCCACACGGCCTCCTGCGATCGGGAGATCACCTCCGCGGTTCACGCAGGATGCGGTCAAGACCCTGCGGAGTTCACTCGTGCTCGCCGATGGTGAGCGGAACGGTGGCCGCCTCGGTGGCGCCGTTCGTCGTGCTGCCGCCCGCCTGCATCTGCGACGCATCACGCGAGTCGCCCACCCCCTGCCGGTGCAGCTTCTGCACGCGGAGCGAACTCCAATCCGTCACGCGCAGGTCGGGCGCGTCCGGACCGTCATGCACGCGCCGGAGGTCGTACTCGTTGTTGCGCTGCGCGGGAAGGAAGCCCGCATCGCGGATCAGTCGGCAGAGCATCGGCTCGTTCATGCAGTAGGTGGTGCCGGCGCTCGAGACGACATTCTCCTCCATCATCACGGAGCCCATGTCGTTGGCGCCGTAGCGCAGTCCGACCTGACCGATGTGCGGTCCCATCGTCACCCAGCTCGAGCCGATGGACCAGACATTGTCGAGCATGAGCCGCGAGAGCGCCTGCGTGCGCAGGTAGTCCGTGGAGCCGCTCATGCGCACGAAGCGCCCGAACTCGGCATGCGACTCCTTCGCGCCGCTCCCGTCGAGACGCGCCACGACATCCCCCGGGAATGCCTCGGTCGAGTCGCGATCCCACTCCCTGGCGCGGCCGAGCGGCGTGTTCTCGCGCTGGAACGGCCACGAGATGAACGCCATGCAGCGCCCGCCGCCCTCGGGGCCGAAGTCCCGCAGCGCCCGGTCCTGCCAGTCGCGCACGAGCGCCATGTGGTGAATGCGATCCGCCACGCCCTCGATGTGGCCGAACATCATCGTGGCGCTCGTGTGCATGCCGAGGCGATGCGCCTCGTACATGGTGGTGAGCCACTCCTCGGCGGTGCACTTGCCGAGGCCGATCTTGCGCCGGACGGCGGGCGCGAAGATCTCGCCGCCGCCGCCCGGGACCGAGTGCAGCCCCGCGGCCTTGAGTCGCTCGAGCACCCAGCGGAGCTTTGCGCCGAGCGAATCGCCCGGCGGATCGAAGAAGCGCACGAACTCGACGACCTCGGGCGGACTGAACGCATGGATGTGCACCTGCGGGAAGCGCTCGCGGATCGTCGAGAGCAGCGACTCGTACCAGGTGAGCGGCAGCTCGGGATTCATGCCCCCCTGCATGAGGATCTGCGTGCCGCCGATGCCGACGAGCTCGCGGATCTTCTCGAGGATCGCATCGACCGTGAGCGTGTACGCATCGCGCTCGTCGCCGTCGCGACGGAACGCGCAGAAGGTGCAGCGCGCGGTGCAGACATTCGTGTAGTTGATGTTGCGATCGATCACATAGGTGCGGATCGAGTCGCCGTGCAGCTCGCGGCAGCGCCGATCCGCCCACTCGCCGAGATCCTCGATCGGCATGCGCTGCCAGAGCTCGAGCGCCTGCTCCGGCGAGATCCGTGCGGCACCCGCCACCACGGCATCCATGAACGCGGGATCCAGTGCGTCGTGTGCGGAGTTGGCGGAGCGTGCGGTCATCCCTTCCGATCGCCTCAATTCGACGCGCTGACCGTGAGATCCACGGTGCGGAACGGAATGCGCCGCTGCTCGAGCCATTGCCGCAGTTCGGGGCCGCTGTCGACGCGCACGACGCGGCGCCCGGTGGGGTCGACGCCCTTCTCGCGCATGAGTTCCTTGAGCGTCCCGGGAAGGCCGAACTCCACTTCCTCGTGATAGATGTCGCGCTGCTCCACCTCGCCGTGGTGCTTCTCGATGAGCTCCACGATGATCTCGTGCACCAGATCCTCGGGCGCGCTCGCGCCGGCGGTGATGAGCACGGTCTTCACGCCGTCGAACCACTCGGGGCGGATCTCGCTCTTGTCGTCGATCAGCCGCGCCGGCGTGCCGACATTCTGCGAGATCTCGGTGAGGCGCAGCGAGTTCGAGCTGTTGCGGCTGCCCACCACGAGCACCAGGTCCGCGTCCGGCGCAATCGCGCGCACCGCGAGTTGGCGGTTCGTGGTGGCGTAGCAGATGTCGCTCGTCGGCGGCTCCTTGATGTTCGGGAAGGCCCTCTTGAGCGCCGTGATGATCACGCCCGCGTCGTCGGTGGAGAGCGTGGTCTGCGTGAGATAGACGAGCCTGTCGGGATCGCGGATGCGGAGCTTCACGATGTCGGAGGGGCTCTCCACCACCTGGATCGCTTCCGGCGCCTCGCCGCGCGTGCCCACCACCTCCTGGTGCGAGGCATGGCCGATGAGCAGGATCTGGAAGCCCTTTCGCGCGTAGCGGATCGCCTCGGCGTGCACCTTCGTCACGAGCGGGCAGGTGGCGTCGATGGCGGTGAGGCCGCGCGCGGCCGCCTCCGCGCGGATCGCGGGACTGACGCCGTGGGCGCTGAAGACCACGATGGCGCCGTCCGGGACCTCGTCGATGTTCTCCACGAAGATCACGCCGCGGTTCTTGAAGCGCTCCACGACATGCTTGTTGTGCACGATCTCGTGGTAGACGCAGATCGTCTCGCCCGGGCAGATGTCCAGGATCTGGTCGACGACATCGATGGCCATGTAGACGCCGGCGCAGAAGCCGCGCGGATTGGCCAGGATCAGCTTCATGGCCGCAATCGTAGCACGGTGGCACGGGCCGATCGGCGCGTCGCATCCCTGCGTCGCGCCGCGGCGCCGCTCCCCTACACTCGTCGCCCCATGCCCTCTGCGCTCAAGATCTGGATCGACGGTGCGCTCGTGCCGGCGGCCGAGGCCAAGGTCTCCGTCTACGACCACGGACTGCTCTACGGCGACGGATGCTTCGAGGGCATCCGCGTCTACGGCGGACGCATCTTCAAGATGAGGTCGCATCTGGAGCGACTCTGGGAAAGCGCGGAGCGCATCCGACTGAAGCCCGCCTACTCGCCCGCGCAGATCGAGGTGGCCATGCGCGAGACGGTTGCGGCGAACGGATTGAGGGACGCGTACATCCGACTCGTCTTCACGCGCGGCGCGGGCACGCTCGGACTGCATCCGTTCAAGTGCCCGAAGCCGGGCACGATCGTCATTGCCGACTCCATCCAGCTCTACCCCGCGGAGCTCTACGAGAAGGGCATGCGCGTGATCGTGGCGCAGCGCCCGCGCATTCCCATCGAGTGCCTCGATCCGGCGATCAAGAGCCTCAACTACCTGAACAACATCCTGGCGAAGATCGAGGCGATCGACGCGGATGTGCTGGAAGCGATCATGCTCAACACGCACGGCGAGGTCGCCGAATGCACCGGCGACAACATCTTCGCCGTGCACAAGGGACGCATCCTCACGCCGCCGGAGAGCGCCGGCATCCTGCACGGCATCACGCGGCGATTCGTCATGGAGACGCTCGCTCCGGCGCTGGGCATTCCCGTCGAGGAGCGATCGATGCACCTGGACGATCTCCATGCCGCCGAGGAGGTCTTCCTCACGGGCACGGCGGCGGAGATCATCGGCGTGAGCGCCATCGGCGGACGCACGATCGGCGCGGGCACGGTCGGTCCCGTGACGAAGTCGCTCATCACCGAGTTCCGCGTGCGCGTGGCCGAGGACGCGCCGGAGGATTGACGCCTCGGGCGCCGGCCATGAGCGACCAGCCCACCACCGCCTTCTTCGAGCTCGGTCGCGACGCGCTGCTCGCGTGGTGCACCGAGCGCGATCTCCCGCGCTTCGCATGCGAGCAGATCCAGCGCTGGGTCTTCGAGCGCGGCGTGGTCGACCCGGAGCGCATGACCGATCTCTCCAAGCGAGCCCGCGCATTGCTCGGCGAGCAGATGGTCTTCCTCCAGGGCGTGGTGCGAACGCATCAGGTTGCCACGGACGGCACGCAGAAGCTGCTCGTCGGCTGGCCGCGCTCGATCACACCGATGGGATCGTCCGCGGAGCAGGCCGGCGCCGCAGACGCCGGAGTGTCCCCGCTCTCGACGGCGCTGCCCACCATCGAGTCCAACGAGCGTCGCACGGAGTGCGTGATGATCCCCACGGAGGATCGCCGCACCGCGTGCATCTCGAGCCAGGTGGGATGCCCGGTCGGCTGCCGCTTCTGCGCCAGCGGCCTCGGCGGTCTCGAAGGCAATCTCTCGGCGGGACGGATTCTCGAACAGGTGTGGCATCTCGCGCGCCTTCCTGATGTCGGCCGCATCTCTCATGTCGTGTTCATGGGCATGGGCGAGCCGCTCGCCAATCTCGGCGCGGTCACCGCCGCCATTCGCACGCTCAACGCTCCATGGGGCTTCGGCATCTCGGCGCGTCGCATCACGGTGAGCACCGTCGGGCTTCCGGCGGCCATTCGCAGGCTCTGCGAGTTCGAGCTGCCGGTGACGCTCGCGCTCTCGCTGCATGCACCGACCGACGAGCTGCGGCGGGAGATCATCCCGTGGGCGGAGTACGCCACCATCGACGAGCTGCTCGATGCATGCCAGGAGTGGTTCGACAAGACGGGCCGCGAGATCACGCTCGAGTACATCCTGCTCGGCGGCGTGAACGATCGACCCGTCCACGCGATGGAGCTTGCGCGCCTGGCCGGTTCGATGCGCGCGAATGTCAACCTCATTCGATACAACGAGGTTGCGGGACTGCCCTTCCGCCGCCCGTCCGACGATGATGTGCTCGGCTTCCAGGAGGTCCTTCGCACGAAGGGTGTGAACACGCACATCCGGCGCAGCCGCGGCCGCGACATCGCCGCCGCGTGCGGCCAGCTGCGGCACGAGGCGACCACGGTCCGACGCTCACTCGCCTCCTGAACGCCGGCGCGAGTTCTGACCGCTGATCGCTTCAGTCCGCGACGGCGATCAACCCCGCCGTGGGCGAGCTCGAGCATTGCCTGCGAGGGGTTCTGGTCATGCTCCTCGAGGACGGAGGTGCATCGAATGCGCTCAGACGCGCCGGGCGAGGCTCTCGAACTCCTCCAGCGTGAGCGAACGAATGCGGCCGTCGAGCGCTCGCTCGTGCAGCTGCCGCAGCACCGACGCCCAGTGCGAGGCGAGTTGCGGCTCGCTGCAGGCGCGATCGAGCAGGCCGACGAGGGCATCGCGCCGCTGGCGGTCCTCCGGAGAGCCCCGCGCCCCGACCGGCACCAGCCCTCGCAGCGAACGCATGAGCCGCGCGGGCCAGTCGCTGGAGCGGAAGTCGAGCCGGAATCGGCGGCCGAACGCCGTCGCCTCGATGCGGTTGAGGTATCGACGCTCGATGCGGTCGCCGCGCGCCAACCGGATCTCGAGCTGCTCGCGCGTTCGCCGATGCTGCTCGATGCTGGTGCTCATCGTGGTGACATAGAGCAGATCGCGCGGCAGCCAGAGTTCCGCGAGCGGAAGCACGGCCAGGCGCGTCCACTGCTTGCCCGTTGCGTCCGGATCGGCGCGGTGCACGACCGCCACCTGCTCCGCGAGCTGCTGCGCGTAGGTGATTCCGCCGAACATCACGGCGCGGTGGAGCGCCACCACAAGATCCCGCTGCGCCGCGCGCCCCTCCGCCGTCGCGTCGAGCTCGGGCATGCGCGCAAGCTGCGCCTCCAGGATCCAGCGCAGCCGCGCCGCATTGCGGCGCCCCATGCGGCCGTCGCGCGTCAGTTCCAGCACGAGCCGGCGCGCAAGTCTCGGCAGCGGCTCCACGCTCTCCCTCGCTTCGCGAGGCCGCACATCCGGCCGCGCCGCCAGGCGGCGTCCGGCATCGAACGCCTCGAGCGATCGACCGTACCCTCGCGCCTCCGCGCGGCGCAGCGCCGCTTCGATCGCCTCCACGCTGACGGGAATCAATCCTCGCTGGAACGCCGCGCCGAGCAGTGCCACATCCACGAGGCGATCCGTGAGGAAGGTGCGACGCAACTGCCGCGCCGCATCCAGCGCGAAGACGCCCTCGGAGAGGCACACGGCGCGAGCCGCCTCCGGCAGTCGATCCGCGGCGGCGATCGACGCCTCGTCCACCTGGTCCCGCAGCGCGCCGTGATTGAGCACCGCGTGCGTGCGCTCCGGGCTTGCCACGCGCAGCAGCGGATCGGGCCCGAGCGCGCGGAGCGCCTCGACGCCGTCCACGCCCAGGACGAGATCCGCCTCGCCATACGGAACGCCCGTGGCGATCACCGCCTCCTCGCCGGGATCGAGCCGCGTGAAGAGCACCTGCGACCACGATCGGCGCCCCGGACCGATGGGCACCGTGTGCCAGGTCGACTGCACGCGGTAGCCCATGGCGCGGCCCGCCTCGCAGACGATCATCGCCGCCACGCCCGGCGGTTCCCCTCGATAGCCCGCGACATGGGCGCGCCAGAGTCCCTGCGCCGCATGCACGGGCCGGGGCGGCGCGAACCTTCGCTCCGACGCGTCGATGGGAACCCGCGGCGGCTTCGTGCGCACCACCTCCACCTGCTCGAGCATCGGGCGCGCCGTGATGTGAGGAAGCCACGAACCGCCCTCGCTCTCGACGGTCACCGTGAACTCCGTGCGAAGCGGATCGCTGCCTCGCTCCAATCCGCGCTCGACCAGCGTGGCCGCCGCCAGCGGCCGCAGGGAACACGCGGTCTCCGCGGCCCAGATGAGGCGCTGCGTCGGGACGAAACCGAGACGATCGATCTCCACGAATGCCCGCTCGAGCGCCGCGACATCCCGGCGGGCGGGCGGTCCGTCGACCATCACCATGAGCGTCACGCCGTTGCGAGCGACGGCATCGCGCAGGAGCGAGAGACACTGCTCGCGATCATTCAGGTCCGCGCGAACGGTGTGCAGCCGTGATGCTCCCTCGCCGGGAAGCGCGGCGCGGGCGAGCCGTTCGGGATCGGGCTCGTCGCCCGCGCCGACATCGCAGAGGACGAGGATGCGCGGCACATCGCTCACCGTGGCCTGGCGAATCGCCGCGATTCCCTCGGCCGCGAAGCGCCGACGGTCCCAGAGCTCCGTGAGCACCACGCGATCGCCCGGCGGCGGCGACGCCCCTTCCACCACCAGGCTCGTGCGCGGCGCATCGCTGTCGTCGTCGTGCTCGAGCGAGAGCTCCCCGGAGACTTCGCGGAGGAGCTGCCGCATCGACTCGATCGCGCTGGAGACGCCGATGCCGGCGCCGCGTCGCGGCACTGCCACCGTCTCCGCCTGCGGCTGCGAGACCGCGAGCCTCGACGCCACCTGAAGGTTCGGACGCACCAGATGCAGCAGGTGCACCACCTTGCGAGCCAGGATGGACGGCCGCAGCGCATCGTTCACTTCGATGGGCACGAAGGACTCGTCACCCGGGCCGGGCAGTCGATCCCACCAGAGCAGCGCCGGCTGCTCGCCCGCGGCGCGGAAGCGCTCGGCGAGCGCCACGAGGCTCGCGGCCACGCTGCCGGGACGCGGCTCGAGCACCGCCACATTGTCGCAGCGGCCGATGAGGCGCATGATGGCCGCGTCGTCCGCGGGGTTCGTGAGACCGAGGCGCACGAGCGGAACGCGCCCGGTGAGTCCGAGCTCGCGCAGCACATGCTGCGCGGCGACCATGCACGGCCCCACCGCGATGAACCCCCATCGCTCCCGCTCGCCAGGGCTCGGCAGCGATGTGTGCTGATTCAGTTCCAGGCGCCGCGCGAGCCGAAGCACATCGAGCCCTTCGCCGCCGCGCGGCGTTCGTCGCTCGCGTCGCAGCGCAAGGATCGCATCGACGCGGTCCATCACGCGATTCGGGCGGGCGCGGATCGTCTCGAGCGAACGCAGCACCGACACATGCACGGTGACGATCGCCGCGCCGCCGGCGGCGCGGGCGACGCGCAGTCCGTCCTCCATCATGTCGCGCAGGGAGCCGATGTCCGCGGGCTCGAGCGCGGGCAGCCCCAGGTGCCGCGCCGCGAGCCGCGGGCAGGCCGACGGCGAGAGGTCGGGGTTGTCCTCGATCACGATGAGCGCGGCGCTCCCGAGCGCGACCGCTGCGCTCCCCGCGCCGGATGGTGCCGAAGGCGCGTCGACCGCTCCGCGCCTGCGCACTCGTGCGGAGAGGCGCTCGAGCGCAGGCAGTGCCCGCTCCAGCTGATCGTTCGGAACGAGCGCCAACGAGAGCCGCCCGTTCGCCGCATCGACATCGGCGAGCGTCACGGCTCTCGACGCGTCGCCGCCGGGCACGATCTCCGTTCGATGCTGCTCGAGCGTGCGCCGCCCCGCCTCCTCCCAGAGCAGTCGGAACACGGGCTCGAAGGGAGCGCGGCGCGGCGCGTAGATCGCGTGCACGGGGAACTCGGACTCGAGCACGCCCTTCACCAGCGCCTCGAAGGCGCTCGCCAGCACATCGCCCTCCACGCGCGCCAGCGCCGGCGTCCACGCGACCGGTTCGCTCATCGCGCCACTCCCCCGGTGCCCAGATGCGCGAGCGCGGCATCGATCGCCTCGGCCACGCCGTCGCGATCGAACGGGGCCACCACGCGATCGGCCACTTCGCGCACCTCCGGCAGCGCGTTGCCCATGGCGATGCCCAGGCCCGCGCCGCGAATCATGCCGACATCGTTGAGTCCGTCGCCGATCGCCACGACGCGCGCGGGATCGACGCCGCGCCAGGCGCAGATCCTCTCGACCGCGGTCCACTTGTCGACGCCCCGCGCGAAGATCTCGAGCAGGTGCGTGGTGCTGCCCACGACCTCGGTGGCCGTCTGCGCCCCCCAGCGCTGCGCGTGCACGCGATCGCCGTGGCGTTCGAGCACCTCATCGGCACATCGCGCGAGGCGCTCCGCCGGTGCCACGCTGCCGACGCGGAGTGTGCGTCCGGTGAGTTCGCGCCGATGCGCCTCGGCCGGGCACGCCACCTCCACGCTCGTGAGTCCGTGCGCCTCGAGCCACCAGCGCGAGGCCTCGTCGAGCGCATGGTCGCCGACGAGGCAGTAGTCATGATCGCAGTCGCTGTGATCCTTGAGCAGCATCGCGCGGTGGCCGTGCTCGAGCAGCATCGCGGCGAGATCCGCCACGATCGCCGCATCGAGCACTTCGCGATGCACGGTGCGCCCGCTCGTCGCCTCGTGGATCGCGCTGCCGCCTGCGCCGATGGCGAGCGCCTCGGACGCATGGGGACCGGACGCCTCGATCGCGCGGCGCGACTCCTTCCAGCTGCGCCCCGTGGCCAGGATCACCTCGAATCCGGCCTGCCGCGCTCGATCGAGCGCGTCGCGATTGCGCGGCGAAATCCCCCCTTCGCGGGTCAGGAGCGTGCCGTCGAGGTCGATCACGAGCAGCGCCACGGTCGAAAGGTACCCGTGGGCGACGGCCCGCGGATGGCTACACTGACCGACCGGTCACAGCGACCGCCCATCGACATGGACAAGCGACTCAACCAGATCCAGACCGGCACCCTCACCGACAGCCGCCTCAACGACGACTTCGTCTTCTGGCTGAAGACGAAGGGCCTCAACTACCTGCTCATCATCCTGCTGGTGGGCTGCGGCTACATGGGCTTCCAATGGTGGCACCGCATGCGGAGCCACTCGCGGGCGGATGCGTGGCTGCGGCTCGAGCGCGCTGCGACTCCGCAGGAGCTCGCGTCGGTCGCCGCCGAGGAAGGCGCGATCGACTCGGTGGCGCTGCTCGCGAAGGTCCGGTCCGCCAACACCTATCTCAGCTCCATCGTGCGCGGCGTGCGATTCGATCGCGAGCCCGGCGCCGAGGACGCGAAGGTCACCGCCGAGCTGCGCAAGGAATGGCTCGAGGACGCCGATCGACTCTTTGCGGAAGTGGCGCAATCGCTCGCTGCGGCGAATGCTCCGGCGGCGATGACGCCCATGGCGTTCCACGCGCTGATGGGCCGTGCCGCCGTGGCCGAGGCTCGCGGCGATGTCGAAGGCACACGGCGGGCACTTGCGGAGGCCGAGGCACGCGTCACCGGCCCGTTCGAGCCGCTGGGGGAGGTCGCTCGGAAGCGAGGCGAGTCGCTCGAGCTGATCGCCATGGGCATCGAACTTCCACCTCGCGCCTCGCTGCCCTCGGGTTCCGCCCCGGGGCTCATCCCCGGTCTCTCGACGACGGTGGTGCCACCCCAAGGCCGGCCCGTCACCCCCGCCGAGCCGGTGCATCCGCAGGATTACGGTGTGATTCCCTTCAGCGCGCAGACGGCGCCGGCTCGCGATCCGAACGAGGATCCCGCCTCGGCCGATCCGGCACCCGATGCACCGCCGCCCGCGCCGGCTTCGGATCCCGCGCCCGCGCCTGCTCCGGCACCGGCACCTCCGCCCGCACCAGTGCCACCGCCTGCGCCCGCGCCCGCGCCGTGAATGAGCCCGATCTCGATGAGAACGCCCCGCGCGTCGAGCCCGGCGCCGCGGAGTTGTTCGATCTCTACTCGAAGCAGGATGCCGATGACGAGACACCCGTCACGGTCGCCTTCACGCTTCCTCGCGATCTCAGGAAGCGCCTCGATCGCTATCTGGTCGATCGCGTTCCGTTCCTGAGCCGCACTTCCCTTCAGCGCCTGATCCGGGAGAACGCCGTCACGGTGAACGGCCGCGTGCCGAAGCCGAGCACGCTGCTGCATCGCGGCGATGTGGTGGTGGCCATGCTTCCGCCGCCGCCGTCGAACGAGATCGGCGCCGACGACATTCCGCTCGATGTGCTGCACGAGGACGACCATCTCATCGTGGTGAACAAGCAGGCGGATCTGGTGGTGCATCCGGCGCGATCGATCAAGCGCGGCACGCTCATCAACGCGCTCGCATGGCACTTCCTCCACTCGGGAAGCGGCACGCTCTCGAGCGTCGGCGGCGAGATCGCGCGGCCCGGCGTCGTGCATCGCCTCGATCGACACACGACGGGCGTCATCGTCGCCGCGAAGTGCGATGTGGCCCACTGGCGACTGGCCAAGGAATTCGAAGCGCGCCGCGTGCGCAAGCGATACCTGGCACTGGTGCACGGGCTCGTCGAGCCCCCGACGGATCTCATCGATCTGCCGCTCGGCAAGCACCCGACGGTGCGCGAGCGCTACGCCGTGCGCTGGGACGACACCGCCAAGGCGAGCCAGACCGTCGTGCATGTGCTCGAGCGCTACCGCGATCCGCGAGCGCTCGTGCCGCGGTCGCCTCGAGGCGAGGCCGGCGCACCGCCGCCCGCGCGCGACGCGTTCGAGCACTACTCGCTGGTCGAGCTCGACCTGCTGACCGGTCGCACCCACCAGATCCGCGTGCACCTCTCGCATCGCGGCTGGCCGATCGTGGGCGACGATCTCTACGGGGGCTGCGTGCTCACAGCCGGCGATCCCGACGCGCCGCTCATCCAGAAGCAGGCGCTGCACGCTTCGATGCTCTCGTTCAGGCATCCGATCGAGGAACGGGAGATGACCTTCACCGCGCCGTTGCCGGCGAGCGTTCGCGGTGCGGTGCTCCAGCTGCGCACCCGAGGATTCGAGATCGTCGATGCACCGGGCGCGAGACTCGATCTCTCGGCGCTCGGGATCGGCCGACCTTCGCCATGAGTCGTGAGCCGACCAGCTCGAGGCTCGCATCCCCAGACTCGAACTCGGTCGCTGCGACGCCCTACCAGCGATCCGCGACCGCCACGGCCGCTTCGAGCCTCGTCAGGTAGTCGCTCAGCGGGATCTCGACGGCACCGAGCCTGCGCGTGTGGTCATTGATGTACTGGCAGTCGAACAGCGTGAAGCCTCGCTCGCGCAGTCGCCGCATCAATTCACCCAGGGCCGCGCTGCTGGCGTCCGAACCACCGAGATCAGGACGGCTGAACATGCTCTCGCCGAAGAACGCGGCGCCGATCGACACTCCATAGAGTCCACCGACCATGCGCTGCTCGCGCCAGCACTCCACTGAATGCGCATGCCCGCGATCGTGCAGCCGGGTGAAGCACTCGATCATCGCTTCGGTGATCCATGAAGGGTTGCTTGGAGTGCGGTCAACCGCGCACGCGCGCATCACTGCCTCGAACTCCTGATCGACTGTCACCGTGAACTCGCCCCGGCTCAGTTTGCGGCGAGCATCCCGCGGCGTACGAAACGACTCGACAGGAAGGACGGCTCGCGGATCGCAGGTGTAGAAGCTCACCTCACCCATCCCAGGATCGCCCATCGGGAAGGCGCCGTGGCAATATGCCTGGAGCAGCGCCTCGGGTTCGAGCGTGTCGTCGAGCATGTTCCGACCGGGCAGCGTCGCAGATGTTCATGCAATGCGGGTGTCCTGCAGCGGCGGACCGTCCCCGCCGTCTCCGGATAGGCTCCACCGCTCAGGCGGGTCGGAGCCCGTGCGTGGTGTGCACCTCTCTCCTTCTGCGGGACGCCAATGGCCGATCAGTTTGATGGACACGGCCGCACACCCCTCGGCGCGGTGCCGTTCATTGCGTGCATGGCCATCGTCGCGCTCGCCGCTGCAATGAGCGCGGCCAAGGACGAGGACCCGCTCCCCTCATGGTCGGACGGTGCCAGGAAGGACGCGATCGTTGCCTTCGTTCGCGATACCACGACGGCGGGCAGCGCCATGTTCGTACCGCCCGAGCAGCGCATCGCGACCTTCGACCAGGACGGAACCCTCTGGGTGGAGCACCCCATCTACACGCAGATTCTCTTCTGTCTTGATCGCGTGCCCGCGGTCGTCGAAGCGCGTCCGGAGCTGCGAATGCAGGAGCCGTTCAAGACGGTGCTCTCGGGGGATCACGCGGCCATCGCGCGCCTTGGCCTCGAGGATCTCGAGACGATCGCAGGCGCAACCTTGAGCGGCATGACGGTGGAGCAGTTCAGCGTCGAAGTGCGGCAATGGCTCGCCCGGTCCAGGCATCCGCGCTGGGACCGGCCGTACACGGAGCTCGTCTACCAGCCGATGCTCGAATTGCTCCAGTACCTGCGCGCCAACGGCTTCAGAACCTGCATCGTCACGGGCGGCGGACAGGACTTCGTGCGAGCCTATGCACACGAGGTCTACGGCATTCCACCGGAGCAGGTCATCGGCAGCGCAGGCGCGACCCGGTTCGAGATCGACGCGGACGGTCGCGCCGTGCTGGTCAAGGAGCCGAAGATCCTGCTGCTCAACGACGGCGCGGGCAAGCCCGAGGACATTCATCTCATGCTCGGAGGCCGCCCGATTGCAGCCTTCGGCAACTCGACCGGTGACCAACAGATGCTCCAGTACGCGGGAACCGGCGGCCGGTCTCGACTGATGATGCTCGTTCTTCACGACGACGCCACGCGCGAGTACGCCTACGGGCCGGCGAACGGCCTGCCGGATACACGCGTCGGCACCTTCACGCAGGCGCTTGCCGACGAAGCAAGGACGCGAGACTGGCATGTCATCAGCATGAAGAACGACTGGTTGCAGCTCTTCCCGTTCGATGCGGCGCCGTGAGTTCACCGCTCCGAACTTCCATTCAGCTCACACACTCCTCGGAGATCCGATGTCACTCGCTCGACGCTCCTCCCTCTGCATGGCGCTATTGACCGGCGCCATTGCGATCGCAAGCGCATCGGCGACAGCGCACGGTCAAGCCACCGCACAGCTGCAGGCACGCTCCGCGGGCCAATCGAGCGCGAAGAAGCCCAACATCCTCATCATCTGGGGCGATGACATCGGGTGGAACAACCCGAGCTGCTACCACCGCGGCATGATGGGCTACAAGACGCCCAACATCGATCGACTTGCGCGGGAGGGCACGCTCTTCACCGATTGGTACGGACAACAGAGCTGCACCGCGGGTCGCGCCGCATTCATCACCGGGCAGTCCCCGTTCCGCACGGGACTGCTCAAGGTCGGTCTGCCGGGCGCCAAGGAGGGTCTGATGAAGGCCGACCCGACGATCGCCGAGCTGCTCAAGGCGCAGGGCTATGTGACCGCGCAGTTCGGCAAGAACCATGTCGGAGACCTGGACGAACACCTGCCGACCGCTCATGGCTTCGACGAGTTCCTCGGCAATCTCTATCACTTGAATGCGGAGGAGGAGCCGGAGAATCCCGACTACCCGAAGCCGTCGGAGTACCCGAACTTCAAGAAGAACTTCGGGCCGCGCGGCGTCATTCACTCCATCGCCGGCGGGAAGATCGAGGACACCGGTCCGCTCACGCGCAAGCGCATGGAGACGATCGACGAGGAGGTCACCTCCGCGGCGCTTGCGTGGCTGGACAAGCACGGAAAGGGCGACAAGCCCTTCTTCATGTGGTGGAACTCCACGCGCATGCACATCTGGACGCATCTCAAGGCCGAGTCACAGGGCGTCACGGGCCTCGGCGTCTATCCCGACGGCATGGTGGAGCATGACGGGCAGGTCGGCCAATTGCTCAAGAAGCTGGACGACCTGGGTATCACCGACAACACCATCGTGATGTACTCGACCGACAACGGCGCCGAGTGCTTTTCCTGGCCCGATGGTGGCACGACGCCCTTCCGCAATGAAAAGAACTCGAACTGGGAGGGTGGCTTCCGCGTGCCGTGCATCATCCGCTGGCCTGGTGTGACGAAGCCCGGAACCGTGAACAACGACATCGGATCACATGAGGACATGCTGCCCACGCTCCTCGCAGCCGCAGGCGATCCCAATGTGGTCGCGGACCTGCTGGCGGGGAGGAAGATCGGCGACACCACCTACAAGGTGCACCTTGACGGCTTCAATCTTCTGCCCGCACTCAAGGGCGATGCGGAGTGGCCCCGCAAGAACTTCTTCTACTTCAGCGATGACGGCACGCTCATGAACTATCGCTACGGACCGTGGAAGATCGTCTTCGTGGAACAGCGGGCGCATGGCTTCGAGGTCTGGCAGGAGCCGCTCGTGACCCTGCGCGTCCCCAAGCTCTTCAATCTGCGCACAGATCCTTTCGAGCGAGCGGACCACGAGGCCGCCGACTATGTGCGCTGGCGACTCGATCGCGCGTTCGTCATTCTGCCCGCGGTGTCCCATGTGTCACAGTTCATCGAGACCTTCAAGGCATTCCCGCCGCGGCAGAAGCCCGGAAGCTTCAACCTCGACCAGGTGCTGCAGGCGATGCAGTCCGGCCCCAGCACCAACTGACGGCTCGAGGTCGTCCGAGATCGATCCCGTCAACGATGCAGAGCGCGGGCCGCCTACCGATGGGCGGCCCGCCTTCATTCCTCGCGTTGCTCACTTCACTTTCGGCATGCTCACGGTGCGCACCTGCGTGAACTGCCGATGACCGAGCGGGCCGGAGTGGAATCCGTAGCCCGACTGCTTCGCGCCGACCCACGGTGAACCCTTCGCCCCGCCGCAGCCCTGATTGATGCCGACCATCCCGGAAGTGAGGCGCCGCGCGAACGCCGCCGCGCGCTCGCGATCCTTCGAGAAGACCGCGGCGCCGAGTCCATAGGGCGTGTCGTTGGCAAGCGACGCCGCGTCGTTCTCCGAGTCGAACTCCATGATGCACGCGACGGGACCGAAGGTCTCCTCGCGCATGATCTCGTTGGCGTGGTCCAGTCGATCGAGCACGGTCGGCGGATAGAAGTTGCCGCTCGGCGCTGGATTCGCACCGAGCAGTACGCGTGCTCCCTGTTCAACGGCACGGCGCACCGCGGCGTCCACCTTCTCCCGCTGTTCACGGCAGACCATGGGGCCGATCGCAACGCCTTCCTGCGTGCCGGGTCCCTGGACGAGCGCCTTCGCCTTCTCCACGACCAGCTTCTTGAAGTCCTCGGCGATCGATCGATCCACATAGATGCGCTCGGTGCTCACGCAGACCTGCCCCGCGTTCCTGAAGCTGTTGCGCACGGCGAATGCGGCAGCGGCTTCAAGGTCCGCATCGCGCAGCACCACCAGCGGGTCCTTGCCGCCAAGCTCGAGCACGAGACGCTTCAATCCCCCCGCCGCGCTCTGCATGATGTTCTGCCCCGCAGAACGGCTGCCGGTGAATGCGATGAGATCGACATTGGACGCGACGAGCGCGCGACCTTGGCGCTCGTCGCCGAAGACGAGCTGGAGCACATCGGGCGGAAGGCATGGCGTGACGCACTCGGCCCACGCGCGGGCGACGAGCGGCGTGAGTTCGCTCGGCTTGAGGATCACCGTGTTGCCTGCCACGAGCGCGGGCACGACATTCTCCTGCGGCATCAGCACCGGGAAGTTCCATGGCGTGATGGCGGCACAGACGCCGAGTGGATCGAAGTAGAGCGTCGTCTCGGTCTTCTCATCGGCGAGGCGTTCGGGGGCGATCGCCTTGACGATCTCGTCGAGTTCCGCCGCCAGGGAATCCGCCGCGTAGTTGACCTCGCCGATTGCTTCCTTGATGGGCTTTCCCATCTCGCGGCAGAGCAGCGTGCCGATCTCGTCCGCCTTCGCCCTGAGCGTGGCGGCCGCAGGACGCAGCATGTCGGCGCGCTTCGCCGCAGGAACCTCGGCCCAACCGCGCTGCGCCGCACGGGCGCGAGCCACCACTCCGGCAATCTCATCCACCGGGGTCAGCGGAACGGAGCCGACCACTTCGCCGGTGGCGGGATCAAGGCTCTCGAGCACCGGCGCGCCGGCCGGGCGAGACTTCGTCGTGGCAATGGTGGTCGGTTTCATGGCCCCAGCGTACGCAACTTGCGTGGGGGACTTCTGGTTCGTGGGCTGATGCATCGGCGAGGGACGGCGATGCTCGCCGGTTCTCCTTCGCAGCGATCCGATCAGGCGCAGCGGAGTCTCCGCTCCAACCTCGGCGCGAGATCGGCTTTCTGATCGTCGATCACTCGCTTCACACGAAGCGATGGTTTTCCGACCCCAACCCGCGAGGCGCGCCGTTGAACACGAAGCCGCGCGGATGGGGTGACCTCGAGTGATCGAACTGAGCCGAACGACCGCGAAGCACGAAGGACCGATCTCCGCTTCGCCGCCAGTGACTTCGAGATCGTGCTCGGCGGACGCGAGACCGGCATCGCCAGGGGCCTCGTGCATTCAACACGGCATCGCCCGGACCGGAACTCGAACCCTCGCCGCAGATTGGCTTCACGCTTGCGATCGATGTCTCTGTCTCTCATCGACTTGCGCCAATCAAGGCGTTGATATAGGATTCCATTTGGAATGATCGGCGCGTCTTTGGCCCGTGCGCCGGTCCGCATCACTCGGGCCGAATGAGACCGAGAGGAGATTGAACATGCGCTCGTCGTTGATCCCCGTCGCACTCGCAATCGGCGCTGCGGCAATGCCCGTATCGGCAGACCTCGTCAGCGTCAACATCTACGGCACGGTCGCTTACAACCAGGTTCAGGTTCCTCCCTTCGCTGGAGTCGGCCCCGGAAGCAGCGTGCAGGTGTCCTTCCTGCTCGACTCGAACAGCTTTGTGAACAGCCCGAACTTCCCGGTGCGGGGCTATGTGATCGATCAGTCGTCGTTCACCATGAAGCTCGGTGCCGCAACGGTCGGGCTCCAGAATCCGTTCCCCGGCGGAGAGACCCCCTACTTCATCATCCGCGACAACGATCCGCAGGTCGATGGCTTCTACATTTCGACGAATGTGGATTTCCCCTTCGGCGTACCGCTTGCCGCACAGGGAGCATTCGGAGCGTTCCGCAATGACTTCAGCGTGAGCTATGCAGGCGACACGCTCAGCTCCCTGAATCTGCTCGATGCGGCCGGCACCTATGAGTTCGCCGGACTCGGCTCGTATTTCTGGGCTGTCACCGATGGCGGCTTCGAGCCGATCGGCATCGACTACAGCCGCATGGTGATCGAGGTTGTTCCCTCGCCCGCGACGCTGCTGCCCCTTGCATCGCTGGTCCTTGTGACGCGGCGCCGGCGAGCCTGAGCGCGCGGCAACCTGCTGTCGATCCTCGAACCCCCGGCTCCACCGAGCCGGGGGTTCTTCGTCTACGCCCCGTCGACTCAGCGAGAACAGGCGAGCGTCGGGCGATCAGCGCGTCATCGACGAGCCTGCAGAGGTAGGCCGCTTCGACGCACGCAGCGCAGGTCATAGACTCGGGTCGTGGACGAGTTCACGATGACGCCGCAGCGCTGGCAGAGGACGAGCGAGTACATCCGTGCGGTCTTTGCCCGCGAGGATCGGGTGCTCGCGGGACTGATGGACCGCGCCATCGCCGAAGGCCTGCCGTCGATCGATGCAGGTCCCGAGAGCGGCCGCGTGCTCCAGATGCTGGCCATGCTCACGGGGGCGAAGCTCGCCTTGGAAGTCGGCACGCTCGCGGGCGTCTCGGCGATCTGGATCGCGCGAGGACTTGCACCCGGCGGGAGATTGATCTCGTTCGACATCGAGCCGAAGCATCAGCGGATCGCGGCGCGCGAGGCGGCCGCCGCCGGCGTGGGCGATCGCGTGGAGTTTCGAATCGGGCGCGGTGCCGAGGTGTTGCCGCAGCTCCAGCGCGAGCTCGGTGCGGGCTCGGTCGACCTGATCTTCCTGGATGCCCAGCGCAGCGAGTACCTGCCGATGATGACCTCCGTGAAGGCGCTGCTGCGTCCGCGCGGCGTGCTCGTGATCGACAACGCCCTGCACGCGGGACGATGGACTGCCGATGCGTACGAGCCGGGTGAATCACCGGACACGATGGACGAGGTGAACCGCGCCATCGCCTCCGACGGCGACTTCGCCGCGTCGACCATCCTTCCCGTGGGCAACGGCCTGCTCGTCGTGGTGCACTGACCGATGGCGGGCGTTCACATCCGAGCTGCAACGATCGAGGATGAAGCGGCGATCCTGCCGCTCATGATCGAGTTCAACAGCCACGAGGGCATCGAGTGGAAGGCGCCCGTGATGGTGCCGGCGCTGCGCCGCGTGCTTGCCGATCCGTCGCTCGGCGTGATGCTTCTGGCAGTGGACGAGCGGACGAGCGCTCTCGCGGGCTATGGCCTGGCGACGCTCGGCTTCGACATCGAGTTCGGCGGGACCGACGCGTTCATCACGGAGCTCTTCGTGCTGCCGAGTGCGCGGGGCCGCGGCGTGGGGCGGGCGCTCCTGGATGCGCTCGCGACCGAGATCGCTCGCCACGGCGGCGGTGCGGTGCATCTGCTGGTTCGCCCCGAGAACGCGCGAGCACGCGAGGTCTACCGAGCGGCCGGCTTCGCGCTCGTGCCGCGGCAGATCATGACGAAGCGGCTGAACTCACACGATCGTTGACGCCACCGGCGGCGCCGCGCTGCTCCGCCTTGCCCGTGCCGCGAACCCCGCCCTCGCGCCCCGGTCACGCTCCGGGCGGCCGAACCTTGAGCGTGCGCACCGGCGCGCCCCAGACCGCTTCCACATCCTCGCGCGTGAGCGGCATCTCGTGATCCGCGCCGCGCGAGTCGATGAAGATCGCACCGGGGCGAATCGTCATGCCGTCTTCGAGCAGCCCGCCGGGCCACTCGCTGCCGAATCGCACCGCGCGCCCGTTCTGCACATCGAAGCGATAGAACGGTCCGTTCGGCATCGGTCCCACGATCACGAAGTAGACGCCCTGCGGATCGAAACTGCTCAGGCCCTGAAGCTCGGTGAATGCGGGTTCGTCGCGGCCGCCGGCGTCCGCTTCATCGGCACCGGTGGCACCGGGTGCGCCTGCACCGGCGCCCCCGCGCGGCACGAAGACGCGCCCTCGCTTCAGGAGGAACTCCGGGGTCGCCTGCGACAGCTTGACGGGCACGCCGTCGAAGAGCCGAATGGTGGTGGCCTTTGCCATCGGACTGTCCATGCGATCGATCGACACCAGTGTGAAGCGTGCGGGACCGCGATGAAGATCGCCCAGGGCGATGCCGCCGTCATACTCCATCGCTTCGAAGCGCGGAGGCGCGGTGCAGCCTGCAACGAAAGCGACGAGTGCAATCGCCGCCGCGCACACCATCTGCAGACCGCTTCGCGCCACGCTGAGGTTTGCGATTCCGACACGCTGCTCAGGACTCATGCCCGCCAAGATATGAACTTCGCACGCGATGCGCCGGGGGATGGGCTCTCCCGGCGCTCCGCACGAGAACCCATGGAAACGCCACGCGGTGCGTGGAATCCGCGCATGGCCCGAGGGACCCAGGCCCGGTGGTACCATCGCGCGCATGAATCGACTCAATGCGCGTTCCATCCCCGCCCGACTGTTTGCACTTGGCGCTGTCCCGGCCCTGATCGGCGTCCTTGCACTGTCCGGCTGTTCGTCGACATCCTCGTCATCGTCCGGCGTCATGACGCAGGCGGCGCAGCAGGCCATGACGCCCGACCAGGCCGTGAAGCGCCTGACCGACGGAAACGCCCGCTTCGCAAGCGGCCGCAGCGCGCATCCGAACTTCCTGGCGCAGGCTGACGACGCCGCGAACGGACAGTTCCCGTTCGCCGTCGTGCTCTGCTGCATCGACTCGCGCTCGGCGCCGGAGATCATCTTCGATCAGGGAATCGGCGACCTCTTCGTGCCGCGCATCGCCGGCAACTATGCGCAGGCGGACATCCTCGGAAGCATGGAGTTCGCCACCGCCGTCGCCGGCGCGAAGGCGATCATGGTCGTCGGCCACACGAAGTGCGGCGCGGTGATGGGCGCCTGCGACAATGTGCAGATGGGGAACCTCTCGACCGTGATCGACGCCATTCGTCCCGCCGTCGTCGCGGTGCCGGGATTCCAGAACGACCGCACCTCCGCGAACTCCGCGTTCGTGAATGCCGTGACCGAGGAGAATGTGCGGCAGACCATCGCGAAGATCCGCAGCGACAGCGCCATCATTCGCGAACTGGAGCAGTCGGGCAAGCTCCGGATCGTCGGCGCCATGCACGACCTGTCCACCCACAAGGTGACGCTGCTCAACTGACGGCTCGCTGACTCGTTCGGAGCGAATCCGTGCGCTTCACTGGTACCCATGCACTGCTCGTGGTCGTGATGGCCCTGCTCGCTCCGCCTGCGCGCGCGGAGAAGGCGCCGATGTCGCCCGAGGCGCTGCGCAGGACCGCCACGCATGTGGTCACGGCCGAGGTCGTGGCGGTCTACACGCGGACGGCGGTCGAAGGCATGTACCGCGTGACGCGCCATGTCGCGGAGATCCGTGTGCGCGAGGTCGAGAAGGGTGAGGGCATCGACCGCGAGGCCCCGCTCTATGTTCGGTACTGGACGCAGCAATGGGTCGGACCCGGCATGGCGCCGCCGGGAACGAATGGACATCGCGGCCTGCCTTCTCCCGGTGATGTCCTGCGCATCTACCTCGCGCGCAACGCCTACGACGGCTTCACCAGCGCCAACACCGACGGCGGCTTCAATGTGATCGGCGCCAACGGCTTCGAGAAGCTGCCGGCGACAGCGCCCGCCGAGGGGAGCCGCGCCCCTTCGCCGAGCCCGCCCGAGCCCCCGCGCCGGCCTGACGCGATCAGCCCGCCCTGATCAGCCCGCCTTCTTCGGCTTGAAGATGCGGAAGAGCCTTGTGATCGGATCGTAGAACTCGTCGACCACGCGCTCCTTGAGCGGGATGATCGCGTTGTCGGTGATCGTGATGTGCTCGGGGCAGACCTTGGTGCAGCACTTGGTGATGTTGCAGTAGCCCAGACCGTCCGCGTCCTTCAATTCCTTGAGGCGGTTCTCCGTGTCGAGCGGATGCATCTCGAGCGCGGCCGTGTAGACGAAGTGCCGCGGCCCCGCGAACTCCGCGTGCTTGTGGTGGTCTCGCAGCACATGGCAGACATCCTGGCAGAGGAAGCACTCGATGCACTTCCTGAACTCCTGCACGCGCTCCACATCCTCCTGGTTCATCCGCCAGGTGCCGTCCGGCGCGTCGGGCTTGCGCGGCTTGAACGGCTTGATGCGCTTCTTGACGCGGAAGTTCCAGGAGACATCGGTCACCAGATCGCGCATGAGCGGAAAGGCCTGCAGCGGCTCGATGACGACGGGCTTCGAGAGATCGAGATCCGAGAGCCGCGTCATGCACATGAGGCGCGGCTTGCCGTTCACCTCCGCGGAGCAGCTCCCGCACTTGCCCGCCTTGCAGTTCCAGCGGCATGCAAGCGTCGGAGCGCTCTCGGCCTGGATCTGGTGCACCGCATCGAGGACCACCATGCCTTCGCCCACTTCGGTCTGGTAGTCCTTGAACGCCGCGCTCTTCTGATCGCCGCGCCAGATTCGGAAGGTTGCTCGTGCCATGGGTGCTCGCTCCGGAGGGGCCGCGCCTGAGCGGCGCTCAGCCCATCTCCTTGATGATGGCCGCCAGGTCCTCGCGCATCGGCGGACGCTCGACGCGCTCGAGCTGCATCGAGCCGTCCGGGGCACGGCGGACCACCGAGTTGTACGACTGCGCCTTGGGATCCTTCTCCGGGAAGTCGTCGCGGAAGTGGCCGCCGCGGCTCTCGCGCCGGTCGATCGCACAGCGAGCGAGCGCCTCCGACACGCACAGGAGGTTCGGCAGGTCAATCGCCGTGTGCCAACCGGGGTTGTACTCGCGGCTTCCCTCGATACCGGCCTTGCCGGCGCGGTGCCGGAGCGACTCGATGCCCTCGAGCGCCTTCTTCATCTCCGCCTCGGTCCGCACGATCCCGACGCCGTCCTGCATGAGGTTCTGCAGGTCCTTCTGCACGCCGTAGGGATTCTCACCGTCGGGGCGCTCGAACGGCTCGAGCGCCTTGCCCGCCGCCGCCTTCACCTGCGCCTCGTCGATCTTCACGGCCCCCTTCTCCTTCGCCCACTTCGCCGCGAACGCACCGGCGCGCCGGCCGAAGACGAGGAGATCCGAGAGCGAGTTGCCGCCGAGTCGATTCGCGCCGTGCAGGCCCGCGGCCACCTCGCCCGCGGCGAAGAGCCCGGGCACCGTGCTCATCTGGCTCTCGCCATCCACGCGCACGCCGCCCATCACATAGTGCACCGTGGGGCCGACCTCCATCGCCTCCGAGGTGATGTCCACGCCCGCCAGCTCCTTGAACTGGTGGTACATACTGGGCAGCTTCTTCCTGATGTGCTCCTGCGCGTTGGGAAGCTTCTCCTTGATCCACGCGATGTCGAGGAAGACGCCGCCGTGCGGCGAGCCGCGACCGGCCTTGATCTCGCGCACGATGCAGCGCGCGACATGATCGCGCGTGAGCAGTTCCGGCGGACGCATGGCGCTCTTGTCGCCGGTGACATAGCGCCAGCCCTCCTCCGTGTCCTTGGCCGTCTGGTTGCGATAGTTCTCCGGGATGTCGTTGAACATGAAGCGCTCGCCCTTGCTGTTGACGAGCCGTCCGCCTTCGCCTCGCACGCCCTCCGTGACGAGGATGCCCCGCACCGACGGCGGCCACACCATGCCCGTCGGATGGAACTGCACGAACTCCATGTCCATGAGGTCCGCGCCCGCGTCGTAGGCAAGCGCGTGGCCGTCACCCGTGTATTCCCACGAGTTGCTCGAGATCTTGAAGGCGCGGCCGATGCCGCCGGTGGCGAGCACCACGGCCTTGGCGCGGAAGACGCGGAAGCGGCCGAGCTCGCGGTCGTAGCCGAAGGCGCCGGCGATGCGGTCGCCGTCCTTCAGCAGCGCCGTGACCGTGTGCTCCATGTAGATCTCGATGCCCTGATGGATGCCGTGATCCTGGAGTGTGCGGATCATCTCGAGACCGGTTCGGTCGCCGACATGCGCCAGACGCGGATAGCGATGGCCGCCGAAGTTGCGCTGAAGGATGCGGCCGTCCTTCGTGCGATCGAAGAGGGCGCCCCAGGCCTCCAGCTCGCGCACGCGGTCGGGAGCCTCCTTCGCGTGAAGCTCCGCCATCACGGGGTTGTTGAGGTACTGCCCGCCGCGCATGGTGTCGGCGAAGTGCACCTTCCAGCCGTCGCGGTCATCGACATGCCCCATGGCCGCCGCCATGCCGCCCTCGGCCATGACGGTGTGCGCCTTGCCGAGCAGCGACTTGCAGACGAGTCCCACGGAAGTCCCGGGCGTCGCCGCCGCCTCGATCGCCGCGCGAAGTCCCGCGCCGCCGGCGCCGATGACGAGCACATCGTGTTCGTGGGTCTTGAAGTCGCTCATGGCTCGGTCGAGTGTCGCGTCATCGGGGCGTTCGTTTCACGGCGTCAGAAGATGATGTGAGGGTCGCTGATGACGCCCGACGCAAGCAGCCGCACATAGACATCGCTGCCGCCCACCCAGATCAGGCTGATCCACGCCCACATCATGTGGCGCTGATTGAGCGCGCTCACGCAGGTCCAGCAGGCATGGCGGATCGGCGCCTTGGACTGCTGATCGACATGACCGCCCGCAAGATGCCGCGCACAGTGGCAGCCGAAGGTGTACATGCCGAGGAAGAACGCATTGAGCAGCAGGATCACCGAGCCCAGACCGACGCCGAAGCGCGTGCCCTCCTCCGTGTGGAAGAAGAACGCACGGACGCCGTCGTAGGCCAGCAGCAGGATGAAGAGCGCCGCGACATAGAAGAAATACCGGTGCGCATTCTGGAGCACCAGCGGCAGCCAGCGTTCACCGCGGTAGCGCTCGCCTCGAAAGCCCGGCTCGCCCACTGCACAGTTGGGCGGATCACCCCAGAACGCCTTGTAGTACGCGCCGCGGTAGTAGTAGCAGGTCATGCGGAAGCCGACGGGCGCACCGAGGATGAGCAGCGCGGGCGAGAACGGCAGGAATGCGGGCCACCATGACGGGCTCGTCGCGTCGAACCAGCGCGGCTCGTTCGGCTGACCGTAGAGCAGCGGCGCGTAGAACGGCGAGAGATAGTGCGCACCGCCGCCGTCATAGAAGTAGTTGCGGCCCTGGAAGGCAGCCCAGGTCGCGTACAGCACGAAGGCGCCGAGGCCGATGAAGACGACGATTGGCTGCACCCACCACGAGTCCGTGCGCGAGGTTTCACCGAAGCCTCGCAGCTTCGGAAGTTCCAGTTGCGGGAGCGGAAGATCGGAGCGGGCCACTGCGCCTCCTTGGTCGCGTGCCGTAAGGGGCGTCGATCATACACTGCGCCGACTGCCTTGGTGGTGCGTTCGACTCGCGGGCGCATCGGATGCAGCAGGAGGAGTGATCGCAGTGCCCGAGGACTTCGACACCGCTCGTGCGCTCAAGATGTGTCGCCGACTGTCGCGCCCCTACCGCGTGGTCGACGGAGAGAAATTCCGGCTTTCGGACTTCGACCCGGCCGACACGGGCGACCTCCGCGACATCGACAAGCCCCGCGCCAAGGAGGCGCTGGCGGTGAGCACCGCGATGCTCTCGGAGATGCAGGAGAAGCTCTATGCGCAGGACTCGTGGGCGGTGCTGCTCATCTTCCAGGCGATGGACGCTGCGGGCAAGGACGGCGTCATCAAGCATGTGATGAGCGGCGTCAATCCTCAGGGGTGCCAGGTGGCCTCGTTCAAGGCGCCGTCGCATGAGGATCTCGACCACGACTATCTCTGGCGCTGCCAGAAGCACCTGCCGGAGCGCGGGCGCATCGGGATATTCAACCGCTCCTGGTACGAGGAGGTCCTGGTGGTGCGCGTGCACCCGCACCTGCTCGAGGCGCAGCGTCTGCCGCCGGGATCGATCGGCAAGCGCATCTGGCGCGACCGCTGCCGGGACATCCGCAACTTCGAGCGCTACCTCTCGCGCAACGGCGTGCTCATCCGCAAGTTCTTCCTCAATGTGTCGAAGGAGGAGCAGCGTCGACGCTTCCTCGAGCGACTCGAGCACCCGGAGAAGCACTGGAAGTTCTCGACCGGCGATGTGCGCGAGCGCAGCCACTGGGACGAGTACATGGAGGCCTACGAGGAGGCGATCCGTCGCACGGCCACACCGACGGCGCCGTGGTACATCGTGCCCGCCGACAACAAGTGGTACACGCGCATCGTGGTGTCGGCGGCGATCCTCGACGCCGTCCAGTCGCTCGAACTGCGGTTCCCCGCCGTGGACGCGAAGAAGAAGGCCGAGCTCGACGAAGCAAGGGCGGCGCTGGCGTCCGAGGCGAGGCAACGCAGCCGGAGCTAGTTCGCTCCTCGGTCACTCACCGGCGGCCGGATCATGACGGCACGCACGCACCCCAGTCCCCGAGAAGCGTTCCGAGATCGTTGCCGTCGACGGCTCCATCGCCGTTGAAGTCGGCGGCGCAGTCAGGGCAGACCCCCCACTGCCCGAGCAGCGTGCCGAGATCATTTCCATTGACGACGCCATCGAGATTGAAATCGGCGGAGCATGCCCGGAAGAAGATGTACGCGGCACCGGAATTGGCCGCGCCGTTGTCGGACTGGTTGCCGTTCACTCCCGTGGCGCCGCTGTCCTCGTAGCAGGCCCCGACTGCGACGGTGCCGCCGCTGACGCTCACTGAGATCCCGAAGAGGTCGTATCCACTGGTGTTCGATGCCTTGAGATAGGCCTGCTGGCTCCAGGCCTCGCCGGCGCGACTGAATGTGTATGCGGCGCCGGACTCTCCCGTACCGTTGTCGCTCCCGTCGCCGTCCACGCCGGTGGCGCTGCTGTCCTCGAGCAGTGCTCCAACCACGATCATGTTGCCGCTGACGCCCACAGACCAGCCGAAGTAGTCGCCCACCCCGGTATTCGAGGCCTTGAGGTAGGCCTGCTGGCTCCAATCGTCCCCACTGCGCACGAAGACATACGCCGCGCCGGAGCTGATGCCGTCATCGTCGGCCTGGTCGCCGTCTACGCCGGTCGCAGAACTGGACTCGCCGTAGGCGCCAGCCACCGCCGTATCGCCGTTGATGGCCACCGACGCGCCGAAGTAATCATTCCTACCTGTGTTGGAGGCCTTGAGGTAGGCCTGCTGGCTCCAAACCCCGCCGGCGCGGTTGAAGACATAGGACGCACCGGAATCCGTTGCGCTCTCGTCGCTCTGATCGCCGTTCACGCCCGTGGAGTTGCTGTCCTCGTTGAGAGCGCCGACCATGATCGTGTCGCCGTCGACTGCCACTGAGCCGCCGAACCAGTCGCCCTCGCCGGTGTTCGATGCCTTCAAGTAGGCCTGTTGGCTCCAGGTTCCACCACCACGAACGAAGACATAGGCCGCGCCGGACGCTTGTGCGAAGTTGTCGGACTGATTGCCGTCCACGCCCGTGGCGCTGCTGTCCTCGCCAATTGCCCCGATCACGATCGTGTCACCGCTGACTGCGACCGAGGCGCCGAAGCTGTCACCAGGCCAGGTGTTCGATGCCTTGAGGTAGGCCTGCTGGCTCCAAGCGCCATGATTGCGGACGAAGACATACGCCGCACCGGAGCTGGCGAAGCCATCGTCAGCCCCGTTGCCGTCCACACCCGTCGCGCTGCTTGCCTCACCTGTCGCCCCGACCACGATCGTGTCGCCGCTGATTGCCACCGACCAGCCGAACTGATCGTTCGCCCCGGTGTTCGAAGCCTTGAGATAGGCCTGCTCGCTCCAGGTGCCGCCGCTGCGCACGAAGACATAGGCGGCGCCGGAGTTGCCGGCACTGTTGTCGGCCTGGTTTCCGTTCACGCCCGTGGCGCTGCTGTCCTCCAGATTCGCGCCGACCACCACCGTGTCACCGCTGACGGCCACCGACCAGCCGAACTGGTCGCCCTCCCCCGTGTTCGATGCCTTGAGATACGCCTGCTGGGCGATGGGGTCGACGATCAGCGGATAGATGGCGTTCGAGTCATCGACCACGATGCGGAGCGAAGGCGAAGCGGCGTACGGCTCTGCCGTGTCGGTCTCGAACCAGGAGGGCACGATCGCGCCTCGTGCGTCGAACACCGTCAAGTTGCTGTACCGCACCACTGCATCGTCGGCATCGTTCACGAAGAGCACATCGCGTGTGGTGGAGCCGAGGCGCGGAACAAGATCTCCTCTCACGGCGAGGTTGATGTGAAGGAGATCGCCAGATTCGCGTTGATTCCCTGCCCGCTCCGCGCAACGAGAACCGGCTCCGGCATGCCGGGCGGGACGGTGATGCACCGTGTAGCCATGTTCCAGCCCGCGATGATCGTTGATGAACCATTCGGTCAGCGTCGAGTCCCACTCGTACGCGATGCGCTGGCCGTCCGCGATCACGGCCGCAGGCGACGACACCGCGTGCTCATTCCCCTCGAATCCGAAGCTGACGAGTTCCAGCCCCCAGGACCATTGGTTCCCGCCGCCGGCGACCACGGGAACGGTGCTGAATCCGCAGTCGTCGAAACTCGTTCGCCATCCCTGGCCGGGATTCCATGCATCGTGACCACCTGTGTCGGTGATTCGCACTGCGTGGCGACCCTCAGCTCGAGCCGCGAGGATGTCGTTCCAATCGCGGGGGGAAAGGCCCTCCGGCACCACGAGCGCACCATTCCCGAGTTCGGAAGCGATCGGACCCTCACCCAATGCCGAGACTGCCATCGTGCAGCCGACCGTGCTGCAGAGGGCGAAAACGCCGCGTCGTGAAAACCTCATGTTGCCACTCTCTCCCGGCACCGAGTGAGTCGAATCGATCAACGAAGGACGGGACAGAGCGCGACGACCCTCGCCGCACCCCGACTCACCAGGTGCCGATGGCATTCTATTGGGGCACAATTCGAATCCTGCCGCGCGAAAGCTCATCCAACCGTTCAGTCTGGAGGAGGCCCAAGTACCGCTGAATGCAGGCGCAGGCAGCGGCTACCAAGGCCAGCGAGCAGGAGAGCATCGGCGGATATTGCCCATGGAAGCGCCCACCGCTACCATGCCCGTCCCTTCCATCAAAGGGGCCGTCGGTGACGGATCGATCGCAGAGGACTCTTCGGCGAATGCCGAGGCGCACCTGCGACACGAACGGCGCCGCATGGGGCACCGGATCGCGGCTGATCGGTGCTCTCGCCTCGGGAGGTTTCGCCGCGGCAGGGATGGTCCCTGTTCCGCGCAGAACAGGGAACGCGTCCTGCACGACCTTCGGAGAAGGATCGCGCCGGGCGACATCACAGAGGACCCCTCGCAGGTCGATTGCGCTCATCCGCCCATTGCGCCCCCGTCGCTCGGTCGCCAGCGCTGGCCCGTGGTGTAACGGTAGCACACGAGATTTTGATTCTTAGAGTCCTGGTTCGAATCCAGGCGGGCCAATGAGCGGCCGTATGGCGGATCGACTTTCGGCGAACGACGCGCACGACCAGCGCAACGCTCGCCACCCGCACCCGCGCCCTTCGTCAACGTTCGTCAACGATGACCCACGCAACCTCCAAGAGCAGCGCCACTGCGCCTTCGGCCATCCTCATGGCCGCCGGCAAGGGCACGCGCATGGGCAGCGACCTGCCGAAGGTGATGCATCCGGTGGCCGGGCGCCCCATGCTCTTCTGGGCGATCGACGCGGCGGCGCAGATCGGCGCCGCGCCCGTGGTGCTCGTCGTCGGCCACGGCGCCGATGTGGTCGAGCGCGGCGTTCGAGCCGAGATGGCAGGTCACCGTGCCAGCGCCTCCGATGCGGCACCTTCGGGAAGAGACTGCGTGCGCGGCGGCGCCCCCGCTAGCGCCACTGCCGCGGAATGGCGCGACATCGAGTTCGTCGTTCAATCGCCGCAGCTCGGCACGGGGCACGCGGTGGACCAGGCGCGTCCGCTCCTTGAGCAGGGACGCCTCGGTCGCGAGACCTTCGTGCTCGGCGGCGATGGCCCGCTCATCCGGGCCGCCACCCTGCACACGCTCCTCGAAGCACACCGCTCGAGCGGCGCCGCCGCCACGCTCGCCACCAGCGTCATCCCCGACCCATCCGGCTACGGCCGGATCGTGCGCAGCGCCGACGGCGGGCTCGACCGCATCGTCGAGGAGCGAGACGCATCACCCGAGATCCGCGCCATTCGCGAGGTCAACCCCAGCTACTACTGCTTCGACACTTCGCTCCTCTTCGAGTGCCTCGCGATGGTCGAGAACACGAACGCCGCGCGCGAGTACTACCTCACGGATGTCTTCTCCCTCCTTCGCGCGCGGGGTCTGCTCGTCTCCGTGATCGACGCCGTCCCGCCGGAGGATGTGCTCAGCATCAACACGCCGGCGCAGCTCGCGGAGGTCGATGGCCTCCTCCGCGCGCGACTCGCCGGCACCCTTGCGGAGTCCCGCCCATGAGCGCTGCCGATCGGAACTCCCTGAAGATCTTCGCCGGCTCCACGGGACAGGGACTCGCGCAGTCGATGTGCGACCACCTCGAGCTCCTGCTCGGCGCGGCGGAGACGAAGCGCTTCCCGGACGGCGAGCTGCTCGTCAAGCTCGATGAGGATGTGCGCGGTCGCGACTGCTTCGTGGTGCAGTCGACGAGCGATCCGGTGAACGACAGTCTGGTGGAGCTGCTGATCTTCATCGACTGCCTGCGCCGCGCGAGCGCCAAGCGCATCACCGCGGTCATTCCCTACTTCGGCTACGCGCGCCAGGACCGCAAGGACGAGGGCCGCGTGCCGATCACCGCGAAGCTCGTGGCGAACCTCATCACCGCCGCCGGCGCCCATCGCGTGCTCTGCATGGACCTGCATGCGGCGCAGATCCAGGGCTTCTTCGACCTGCCCGTCGACCACATGGCCGCGGCGCCGGTCCTCTCGGACTACTTCCTCAACAACCGCGAGCGCTTCGGGCGCTGCGTGGTGGTCTCCCCCGATGTGGGCAACGCCAAGGTCGCCAACATGTACGCGGACATCCTCGGCGTGGAGCTCGCCATCGTCGACAAGCGCCGCAAGAGCGGCTCGCAGGTGCAGATCAAGGGGCTGATCGGCGAGGTCGAAGGCTGCACCGTGCTCATGTTCGACGACATGATCTCGACCGCCGGCACCGTCTGCGAGGCCGCGCATGTGGTGATGGAGCGCGGTGCCGTGGCCGTGCATGTCGCCTGCACGCACGCGCTCATGGTGGGCAAGGCCGTGGAGCGCCTTCGCGACGGGCCGATCGGCCAGGTCGTGGTCACCGACACCATTCCCATCGGCAATCGCCTCGACGCAATCGCCGACAAGCTCGTCACGCTCACCGTTGCGCCGCTCCTGGGCGAGGCGGTGCATCGAATCCACCACGATCAGTCGATCTCGGCGCTCTTCCGCAACGGCGTGGGAGTGAAGCGCTGACGCCCGCCGCGTTCCCGGCACGATCGCACGAACTTCCGACGCCACTCTCATCCGCACCCGACGCTCGAACACGAGCCGACGAATCAAGGAGTCACAGACGATGCAGAAGGAAACACCAGTTCTCAAGGCCCAACGGCGCGACCGGCTCGGCACGCGCTACGCACAGCGCCTTCGCAAGTCGGGGCGGCTGCCCGCCGTCATCTACGGCCACAAGACCGACCCGATGGCCGTGAGTCTCGACGAGAAGGAAGTGCTCACCACGCTCAAGCACGGCGCCCATGTGCTCAACATCGCCGTCGAGGGCGGATCCACGGAGACATGCCTCATCAAGGACCTTCAGTTCGGATTCCTGGGCGACAATGTGGTGCATGTCGACCTCGCGCGCGTCGACCTGGACGAGGAAGTGGAGGTCAAGGTTCACCTCAACTTCGTCGGCCAGCCGGAGTCGGCGCGCAAGCCCGGCGCCGTCATGGTGCATGACCTCACCGAACTCGAGGTGCGCTGCAAGGTGCGCGACATTCCGGGCGAGATCCGCGTCGACCTGGCCTCCATGGGCGATGACTTCCACGCCAGGGATGTGAAGCTGCCCGCGGGCGTCGCGCTCGTCACGCAGCCCGCGACGATGGTGAGCCACATCGAGATCGTGAAGGAAGAGGTCGCCGCGACGCCGGAGGCCGCCACCACAGAGTCCGCCGCCGAGCCCGAAGTCCTCACCGCTCGCAAGGACAAGGAAGGCGAGGCCGGCAAGGAGGGCAAGGAAGGCGCATGAAGCTGATCGTCGGCCTCGGGAATCCCGGAAGCGAGTACGAGCGGACCCGGCACAATGTCGGGTTCGAGGTGGTCGACCGCCTGGCGCGTCGCTTCGTCGACCCGCAGCGCGGGGCGGCCAAGTCTCGCTTCTCCGGATTGCTGCTCGAGGCCGAGATCGGCGCGGAGCGCGTGCTACTCCTGCGACCGACAACCTTCATGAACCGCTCGGGCCAGAGCGTGGCGGAGGCGCTTCGCTTCCACAAGATGGACGCCGCGCGAGATCTGCTCGTCATCGTCGACGACCTGGCCCTTCCCTGCGGCTCGATCCGCCTGCGACCCGACGGCGGCGCGGGCGGACACAACGGTCTCGCCGACATCGGCGAGAAGCTCGGCTCCTGGACTTGGGCGAGGCTGCGCATCGGCATCGATGCAGCCGGCGCCGTGCCGCAGGAGCAATATGTGCTCGGTCGATTCCGGCCCGATCAGCTGCCGGCGATCGAGAGCGCGCTCGATGAGTCCGTGGCGGCCGGCACGTGCTGGGCCGCCGACGGGCTCGAGACCGCGATGAATCGATTCAACCGTCGTCCGGCGGCGTCGCCGAACGACCCAACCCCGAAAGCGTGAACGACATGACTGAGACACGGATCCAGAACTACGAAGCACTCGTCCTCTTCCCCCAGTCGGCCTCCTCGGACCTCGAGGGATCGCTCGACCATGTTCGCGAGATCATCACCTCGCGCAAGGGCGAGCTCCTGAGCATCGCCAAGTGGGATGAGCGCCGGCTTGCCTACGACATCCGAGGCAACAAGCGCGGCCTCTACCTGCTGGCGTACTTTCGCAGCGAAACCGGCGGGATCAGCCAGATCGAGCGTGACTTCACCCTCAGCGAGCGAATCCTGCGGGCGCTGGTGACGCGCTGCGAGCACCTCACCGAGGAGCAGCTGAAGAACGCCGAAGCGATGCAGCGCACGCAGGACGAGGCGCGGCTGCGTCGCGAGCCCGCAGCGACACACGAGGCCGCAACCCCGGAAGCCCCGGCCGAGGAGAGCGCCGAGGTCTGAGGAACGCCGCGAAGGTGCGCAGGGAACTTGCGGAGGATGAGGCCCCCGCGCGGGCCGGACCCGTATAGGATCCGAACATCGGGTTCTGATTTGGACGCATGCGCGAGGGCGGGTTCGCCCATTCACGGAAGAACGGAGACGACACCATGGCAAACTTCAACAAGGTCATCCTGCTCGGAAATCTCACGCGCGATGTGGAGGTGAAGGCGATCGCGGGCGGGCAGTCGGTCGCGAAGATCGGACTCGCGCTCAATCGCAAGTTCCGCACCAAGGACAATGAGGAGCGGGAGGAGGTCACCTTCGTCGACTGCGAGGCCTGGGGACGCACGGCCGAGGTGATGGGGCAATACCTGAAGAAGGGACAGCCCGTCTTCATCGAGGGGCGCCTGCGGCTGGATCAGTGGGAGGACAAGGAGGGCCAGAAGCGTTCGCAGCTTCGCGTGGTCGTGGAGAACTTCCAGTTCATCGGATCGAAATCCGACGCCGGCGGCGGCCGACGGAGTGACGAGGGTCCATCCGGGGCCTCACGCGAGCGTGGCTCGGGCGGCGGCACGAACTACGAGCCGGCCCACACGGCCACTCCCGAGACTGATGTGCCGTTCTGAGCCTCGGATGAACTTCCCCTGCACTGGAAATCACTGCTGATTTCAGGCACAATGTCCCGTTCGCCGCGTGGTCGCAGGCATGTCGCCTCGGCCCGAACCGCTGGGCGCCGCGGTACGCCCTAACTCCAGAAGGACAGCGATCATGGCCAAGTCCAAAGTCGAACTGCTGCTGAACCGCAATGTCGAGAACCTCGGCATCGTCGGTGATGTGGTGCGCGTGAAGGCCGGCTTCGCCCGCAACTACCTGCTCCCGCACCGCATTGCGGAGCACCCCTCGCCCGAGAAGATCGAGGCGCTGAAGGAAGCCCGCGCCAAGGCGCAGGCCGAGCTCGCGAAGCTGCGCTCCGAGCGCGAGGCGCTCGTCGGCAGGATGGAGGGCGTCACCATCAAGCTGATTCGCAGCTGCAACGACCAGGGCCTTCTCTATGGCGCGGTCAGCCAGCGCGACATCGCGGACCAGCTCCAGGTCGACGGCTACGGCGTCGATACGCGCGCGGTGCGCCTCACGGCGCCGATCCGTCGCGTGGGCCTCTACCACTGCGTCATCCAGTTCGATCGCGAGCTTCGGTCGGAGATCCACATCGAAGTGCTGCCGGATCGCACCATCGAGGCGCTGACGCAGCAGCAGGCCGCAGAAGCCGCGGCGGCGGAGGCGCCCGCAGCGGACGAGGCGGGCGAGTCGGAGGGCTCCGCGTCGGAGGAGGGCGGCGAGAAGCGTTCCGGCAAGCGAGCCGCTCGCGGTGCCAAGGGCGATGCGGGCGAGAAGGACGACGCAGGCACCACGAAGAGCGACGGAGGCGCGAAGGGCAAGGCTGGCGGCAAGGCCGCGAAAGTCGAGCCGTCGAGCCGTCCCGGCCGATGACGCCTGACGCCGACGGGGATCGGCCCCGATCGGACGGCTCCACGGATTCGCTCATGGCCAGCGGCCTAGGGCGGAAGGAGCCGGAGAGCCACGGCCTCACGGATGAGGTAGCCGCGATGTCCACGGTCATCCTGCGACGCGATGTACTGCCTGAAACGCGGCGCTCGCTCACCCACAAGTTCCTCATCGGCACCCACGAGGGGTACCTCACCGTCGGGCTCTTCACCGACGGTCGCCCCGGGGAGATCTTCATCAAGATGAGCAAGGAGGGCTCCACGCTCTCCGGGCTCCTCCAGGGCTTCTGCCGTGCGTTCAGCCTTGCACTCCAGCACGGGCTCTCGGTTCGCGATGCCGCGGAACGCTTCCGCGGCATGCGCTTCGAGCCGAGCGGCCCGACGAACAACCCCCGCATCCCCGAGACATCGAGCATCCTCGACTATGTGGCTCGATACCTCCAGCTCAACTTCGTGCCCGAGGAGCAGGGGTTCGCCGACGCACAGTCGTTCGATGCGTCGCGTGCGATCCGGTGCGCTCGCGACACAGCCTCCGGCGCTGACTAGGTCTCGGTGATGGCCCTCGAGACGGCGCCCGCGGTTGGCGCCGACTCGATGCGCGGACTCGGTGGCCACTACACGCCCGCGACCGGCGCCGCTGAACGGAGTCTCCTTCGCAGGATCGCCGCGAGGCTTGTCGGCTCCAACGCCGACTTCTCCGGCCGCCAGAAGAGCTGCCCTTCCACCAGGCGCACGCTCCCGCGCACCCCTTCGAACGCGGCGACGATGCGATCGGGATCCTCCGCGTCGATGACGATGTCGCTCTCGCGCCTCGCGATCGATCGAACGCCGATCGCCGTGGCCAGCAGTCGCAGCTCCGCGAGATCCACGAGCGTGCGCACGAGCGCGGGCACCTCGCCGTAGGCGCTTTCGAGATCCCGCATGATGCGCTCGAGCTCCGCGCCGGAACCGGCCGCGGCGATGCGCCGATACGCCTCCAGCCGACGCTGATCGCTCGGAATGAAGCCTCGCGGAATGGCGCCGAAGAGCCCGATCTCGATGCGCACATCCGCGGCCTTCGGCCTGGGGGTGCGCGCCAGCGTCGAGACCGCGTCCTCCAGGAGCTGGCAGTACATCTCGTAGCCCACGGCCGCGATGTGCCCGCTCTGTTCGGCGCCGAGCAGATTGCCGGCACCGCGGATCTCGAGGTCGCGCATGGCGATCTTGAAACCGGCGCCGAGCATCGAGTAGTCCTCGATCGCCTTCAGTCGCTTGATCGCGTCCTGCGTCGTGACCTTGTCCGGATGCAGCAGCAGGTAGCAGTACGCGCGGTGGCTGCTGCGCCCCACGCGGCCTCGCAGCTGGTGCAGGTCCGCAAGTCCGTAGATCGCCGCGTCGTCGATGATGATCGTGTTGGCCGTGGGAATGTCGATCCCGCTCTCGATGATCGTGGTCGAGACGAGCACATCCGCATCCCTCCGCATGAAACGGAGCATGACCTCCTCCAGCTCCCCCGCGCTCATCTGGCCGTGGCCGACGATCACCCGCGCCTCGGGCACGAGATCGCGCACGCGGTCGGCCACGCGCTCGATCGTCCGCACGCGGTTGTGCACGAGGAAGATCTGCCCCTCGCGTGCCAGCTCGCGGCGCATCGCCTGCTGGATGCGACGGTCGTTCCAGGGAATCACCTCGGTCACGATGGCGCGGCGATCGAGCGGCGGCGTGGTGAGCGAGCTGATGTCGCGAAGTCCCAGCAGCGCCATGTGCAGCGTGCGCGGGATGGGCGTGGCGCTGAGCGTCAGCACATCCGCCGTCACGCGGAACTCGAGCAGCCGCTGCTTGTGCTCCACGCCGAAGCGCTGCTCCTCGTCCACCACCACCAATCCCAGGTCCTTCAGGCGCACATCGGCCGAGAGCAGGCGATGCGTGCCGATGAGCACATCCACGCGCCCGGCGGCGGCATCCTCCAGAATCGCGCGCTGCTCGGCGGCGGTCTTGAATCGGCTCAGGCTCTCGATGCGGAACGGGTAACCGGCGAAGCGCTCGCGGAAGGTCCGTTCGTGCTGCTCCGCCAGCACCGTGGTCGGCACGAGCACCGCCACCTGCTTGCCGAACTCCACCGCCTTGAACGCGGCGCGGATCGCCACCTCGGTCTTGCCGAAGCCGACATCGCCGCAGGCGAGCCGGTCCATCGGTCGGTTCCGCGCCATGTCGCGCTTCACGGCCGCGATCGCCGTGAGCTGGTCCTCCGTCTCCTCGTACGGGAACTCCGCCTCGAACTCGCGCTGCCACTCGGTGTCGTCCGGGAAGCGAATGCCGGGCGACGCCTCGCGCACCGCCTGCACGCGAAGCAGCTCCGCCGCCATGTCGAGCACCGCTTCCTCCACGCGTGCCTTCTGGTTCCTCCAGCGCTTGCCGCCGAGAATGGAGAGCTTCGGCTTCGCGCCGCCGGCGCCGACATACTTCTGGATGAGGTCGACGCGCGAGGCGGGAACATGCAGGCGCGCGCCGCCGTCGAACTCGAGCGTGAGGAACTCCTCGTCCGGTCCGCCGCGTGCTTCGGGAAGCCGCGTCAGTCCCGCATAGAGCGCAATGCCCTGATCGCGGTGCACCACGAAGTCCCCCGGCGCGAACTGAAGGAACGCCTCGCGCGCCGCGGCGCGGCCGATGGCGGGCGCCACGGCGCGGCGCCGCGTCGTCCATCGATGCAGCACCTCGTGCTGCGGCACGATCGCGTGCGTCCCGCCCGGTTCGCCCCAGATGAACCCTCGGTGCAGATGCACCTGCTCCACCGCAACCGCAGCACCCGCCGCGTGCGCGGCGAGCAGCTCGCGGGCGCGGGACGACTCGCCCTCGTTGTCGCAGAGGAGCACGAGCGGCATTTCGGCGGCCATGGCCGCAAGTTCGAGGAACGCCTGCGGCACCTGCTCCGCGAAGCCGGGCAGTGCCCGCACCGGGATCGACATCACGCGCGAGGATGCGTTGCCTGCGGAGAACTGATTCACATCGACGATTGCGTGCAGCGAAGTCGCAAGACACTTCATGACTTCCGGGGGCGGAATGACGCCTCGGCCGTCATGCACGCGCTCCCAGTAGCCGCGAGCCTGCTCCGTCACCTCCGCAAGCTCGGCGATGAAGCCGATCGAGGTGCGAGGAAGGATCGACGCCGGCTGCACCGTGCCCGCATCGTTCTGGATCGAATCGGCGGAGGCACTCACGATCGCCGCCTCGTCGACGGCGCGATCGCTCGCCTGCGTCGCGGGATCGATCTCGAAGAGCCGCTCCAGCTCGTCGCCGAGGAAGTCGAGCCGCACCGGCATGGAGCCGCCGGGCGGAAAGATGTCCACGAGACCGCCGCGCACCGCGAAGTCGCCCGGCTGCTCGATCGACTCGCCGCGTCGATAGCCGCCGTCGGAGAGCCATTCGACGAGTTCACCGCGCCGCAGGCGCATGCCGCGGTGCAGCCGGCGCAGGAGTTTCGGCAGCGTCGCGCGATCGGGCACTCCCTGCATCAGCGCGGCGATCGGCGCAACGATCACGCCGCCGGTCTCGCCTGACCCGGCCAGGGAGCCCGTCCATCGATCGACGAAGCGAAGGCGCGATGCGACCAGGTCGAGCGCCGCGGCGCTCTCCCCGGGCAGCGCCTCGATGGCGGGGAAGAGCTCGGCCGCCACACCGAGGCTCGTCACCTCCTCGACCATCTCGGATGCCTCATCGATGTGCGCAGCGACGAGCAGCACGGGACGGCGCAGACTCCTCGCCGCGAGCGCCGCGATCACCGTGGTGCTGCTGCCCGCGGCGCCGCGCACGCTCACGGATCCCCCGCCCTGCACGGCGGCCATCAGGCGCTTCAGCGCATCGCTGGACTCGATCCGCGCGAGCCAATCGAGGGTCATGACGGGTCCGCGGCGCCCTGGAAGACGATCCACGGCCGCACGCGCTCGATCGTGGCGGTTCCGATGCCTCGCACACGCTCGAGCGCCTCCACCGTGGCGAAGGGCCCGTGCTCGCGCCTCGATTCGATCATCCGCTGCGCCACCGTCGGCCCGACGCCCGGAAGGAGCGCGAGTTCGGCTCGATCCGCGTGGTTGAGATCCACGCGCCACGCATCGAGCGTCATGAACGACGCGGCGGATTCGGCGCCGGGCACGACGCGTCGGGACGCGTCGGCCATGGCCAGCACCACGAGCAGGACGCCACCGCTCGCGAGCAGCAGCGCGGCAGGCTCACGGGTGCGAGCCGCAAGTCCGGCTGCCGCTGCGCCTGCCTGCTCAGGCTCTCCTGCCGCCGTCATGGCCCATCCTCCGGTTCAGGCGCCGGGTGCTCCGCCCCTGCGGCCATCACCGCGCCGGCACCCGGAGCCTTCGTCGGCAGCGGGCCGAGCGGCTCGCGGAGCCTCCGGCGCACGGCGAGCAGCTTCCCGAGCACGGGCTTCGCACGGCCGCTCGCATCGATCACGCCGGTGCTGAGCGGCAGACCGCCGCCGCGCCCGTCGGTCAGGCGATCCCAGATCACGCTTGCGACGAACGGCTTCGAGAGCGCAATCGGGAGCACGCGGCTTGCCCAGCGCGCCTGCGACTCCTCACTCCACGGTCCACGCCAGGTGCCGCCGCGCGGATCCTCCTCGCGGCTCGGCACGCCCAGGCCACTGACGAGCAGCGGAATCTCCATCAGGAAGAAGCGATCGAGCAGCGCGCTCACCTGCATCAGATCGCGCGTCACGCGGCCGCCCGAGGAGTCGCCGAAGACGATCTGCACGCCGATGCAGTCCACGCGAATGCCGCCCTGCGTGATCTGCTCCAGATACTCCCACGGGCTTGAGGCGCCGGGCCGACTCGACTGTCGCTCCCCGAAGGGGTCGACCACCTCCACGAGCGTGCGCGCTCCCTTGCGGCTCTGACGCACGAGCAGCGCGGCACGCCGCGTCAGGTCGATGCGATCCTCCATCTGGAGCTTCGCGAGTTCGTTCGTGTGCAGCGCCGATGCGACATTCCAGATCTCCACGAGCTCGCGATAGCGGTAGACGACCTGCTCCATGAAGGTCCAGAGCGCATCCCTCAGCGACTCGTAGCTGCCCAGGCGCGGCAGCGCCCACTCCGGCACCGAATCCGGCGTCAGTCGGACGAGCGGACCGGCGACGATCGGCTTGCCGCTCTGCTTCGCCCAGAGCATCCACCGATCCACCGCCGCGAAGTCGATCGAATCGGGGCGCGGCTGCATCTGCCGCCAGTTCGTGGGCACCGCCACCACATCGAACTCCCGCTTGACCATTTCGCCCGCCGAGCCGGGCTCCGCGGCGGGATCGATGCGAATGCCGAGCGTGCTGCGACTGGCGGGCCGAGTGGCGAAGCGCCGGTGCAGCAGGATCTGTGCATGCTGCATGGCCAGGCGTTCCGTCGCATCGATCGCCGCGACGAGCGAGTCGGCATGCCTCGCCTCGGCTTCGGCGCGATCCTGCATCACGCTCGCCTCGACGAAGATCTCCCGCGCACGCTCCCAGCGCTCCAGCGCCTCGCCCGAGAGCGCCGGATCGAACATGAGCCACTCCTCGCTCTTGGCGATGTACTGCTTGATGCGGTGTCGCGCGAGCTCCTGGTTGAGGCGATACGGCTCCTCCCGCAGCGACAGCAGGCAGGTCTGGAGCATGAGCCGCCCCATCGAGCCCGCGTCGTACTCGAGGCACAGGGCCGTGGCGCGGGGATCGCGCGGAGCGCAGACGATCGCCCCGTCCCTGAACTCGATCGAGCCCGGGACGGGCAGGTCGTCGCGCCCCAGCAGGTGTGCATTCACCAGAGGCCAGGTCCGGGCCGGGCCATGCGCATCGAACACCTCGAAGCGGAGCATCCGGACGGAGTGTACCCCCGTCGATGAGTTCGTAGACTCGCGCCCGATGTCCGAAGCGCTGCACGACGCGGTGATGCGCACTTCGCTTGCCCTTCCCGGCCGACGCGAAGGCAAGGCCCGGGATGTGTACGAGCTCCCGATCCGCACGGGCGCCTCGCCGAGGCTGCTGATCATCGCGACCGACCGGATCAGTGCGTTCGATGTGGTGATGCCCACGCCCATTCCGGGCAAGGGTCGCCTGCTCACGGAACTCTCGCTCTTCTGGTTCCGCTTTCTCCGGAATCAAGGCATCGTGGCGGATCACTTCCTGGGCGACGATCTCTCGTCCGTTCCCGAGCTCGATCCCGGAGCGCGTCGCCTGCTTCAGGGCCGAAGCATGATCTGCCGCGCCGCGAGGGTCGTGCCGATCGAGTGCGTGGTGCGCGGCTACCTTGCAGGCAGCGGCTGGCGCGAGTACCGCGAGTCGGGTGCCGTCTGCGGCGTTCGACTGCCTCCGGGACTCTCGCTCGCCTCGGCGCTTCCGGAGCCGATCTTCACGCCGGCCACCAAGGCGACCGTCGGCCACGACGAGAACATCACCTTCGATCAGGCGACGCGGGCCGTCGGCGGCGAGGTCATGGAACGGCTGCGCGCCTGGTCGATCGAGCTCTTCCGCGCCGCGTCGGCGCATGCGCTCGCGCGAGGCATCATCCTGGCCGACACGAAGTTCGAGTTCGGGCATGCGCTCGACACGGGCGAGCTCATCCTGATCGACGAGGTGCTCACACCCGACTCGAGCCGCTACTGGCCGCTCGACCGCTGGCAGCCCGGCCGCGATCCGCCGAGCTTCGACAAGCAGTTCCTGCGGGACTGGCTGCTGGAACTCGAGTCGCGCGGCGAATGGAACCGCTCTCCGCCGGGACCGGAACTTCCGGAGCCCGTCGTGGAACAGACGCTGGCGCGCTACCGCGAGGCGCTCGAGCGCCTCACGGCTCCGGTGCCGCGATCGGCTTGAGACGCGCCGGGCGCAGCGCCGCTTCGACGACATTGCGCAGCAGCATCGCCACCGTCATCGGACCGACGCCGCCGGGCACGGGCGTGATGTGCCCGGCCACGCCCACGGCGGACTCGAAGTCCACATCGCCGACGGTGCGCATGACGCCATCCGGCCCCGGCACGCGATTGATGCCGACATCGATGACCACGGCGCCGGGCTTGAGCATCGCGCCGGTGACGAGCCCGGGCACGCCCGCCGCCGCCACCACCACCTCCGCCTGCCTCGTGAACGACGCGAGGTCGGCGGTGAAGCGGTTGGTGCTCACCACCGTCGCCTCCTCGCGCATGAGCAGCACGGCGATGGGCTTGCCCACGATGTTGCTCGCGCCGACCACCACCGCCGTGGCGCCGCGCAGCGTCACGCCGCTGCGATGGATCAGCTCGAGCGCCGCGAGTGCCGTGCACGGCAGCAGACTTCGGCGACCGTAGACCACATTGCCGATGTTCGCCGGATTGACGCCCTCGACATCCTTGTCGCTGTCGATGAGCGCCTGCATGCGCTCCGTGTCGATGCCGTCGGGCAGCGGCAGGTGGAGCATGATCGCCTGCACCGCGGACTCGCCGTTGAGCAGATCGATGCGTGCGGCCAGGCGCGCCTCCCCGGCCGTGGCAGGCAGTCGATGCAGCACATACTCGATGCCGGCATCGGCGCAGGTCCGCGCCTGGTTCGTCGCGTAGAGCACCGCCGACCGGTCCTCACCCACGAGGATGGCGTCGAGCCGCACGCGGCGGCCGGCGGAGGCGACCCGCGCCGCAACCTGCCGGCGCACCTCGTCGGAAGCGCTGCGGCCATCGAGGATCTTCGCGCCGGCGGTCGATGGCATTCGATGGAGGGTACCGATTGGCGCGACTCCGCTGTACGCTGAAGCGATCCTCGACCGCGGCAGCGAGTCGCGATCCGAGGCTCCTCCAGGAGAGAACCATGCGCGTCCTTCCGCTGATCGGCCTCGTGTTCGCCTTCGCCGCCGCTCCCGCGCTCGCCCAGGATCCGCCGGCCATCACACTCGGCGTCGGGGACACGGCCCCCGAGCTCAAGCCCGAGCACTGGCTCAAGGGCAAGGCGATCGACGGCTTCGAGCAGGGAAAGGTCTATGTCGTCGAGTTCTGGGCGACCTGGTGCGGACCATGCATTGCGGCGATGCCGCACCTGACCGAGCTCCAGAAGAAGCATCCCGAGGTGACGTTCATCGGCATGGCCGCATCCGAGCGCCCGCCGAAGGACGAGGCGACCGACACGCGCCTTCCCTACATCAGCGGCTTCGTGCGCGGCAAGGGCGATGTGATGGGATATCGCGTCGCCTACACGCCCAATCGCGACATCCCCGAGCGCTGGATGCGCGCGGCCGGCCAGAACGGCATCCCGTGCTCGTTCGTGGTCGGCAAGACGGGCACCATCGAGTGGATCGGTCATCCGATGGGGCTCGACGCACCGCTCGCGAAGATCATCGAAGGCTCGTGGGATGCGCAGGCGGAGCGGGAGCGACAGAAGACCGCGAGGATGGAGCGCGAGCGCAACGCCGCCTTCGCGCAGGCGATCGCGAAGGCGCAGGCGGCTTCCGACTGGGACGCGGTGATCTCGCTCTACGAGGAGCGCATCTCGGCGGCACCGCAGGACGATTCGCTTCGAATGCGGCTCTATCAGGTGCTTGCGGGCAAGGCGGATCGCCAGGAGAAGGCCGCCGCCCATGGCCGTGACATGCTGAAGCGCCTCGACTCGAACGCCACGGCATTGAACGAGCTGGCGTGGTTCATCGTGGATGACCGCACGGTTGGCACGCGCGATCTCGAACTGGCCCTCATGGCCTCGGAGCGGGCCCATGCCCTCACGAAGGGCCAGGATCCGGCCATGCTCGACACGCTGGCGCGAATCTGGTGGGAGAAGGGCGAGAAGCAGCGCGCGATCGAACTCCAGGCGACCGCCGTCCAGCTGCTCGGCGATGCGGATACGCCGACGGCCAAGCAGGTCCGCGCGGCGCTCGAGCGCTACCGCAGCGCGTCGCGCTGATCGACCGCCACCTCGCGGCCTTCATCGCTCGAGCGATAGATCGCGTCGATGATCGACTGCACCTGGCGACCGTGCCGGGCAGTCGCCATCGGCTGGCGATGTTCCTCGACCACCGACTGGAACGAACGCAGCTGCGCCTCGAACGCGCGGTCGAGCGCGCGATCGGAGTCGAAGGCGAGCCGGCGCGCGGCGAGCGTGCGCCCCTGCTCGCCTGCGATCGTCACCTCGTCGCCGAGCAGCGTGAACCGGCAGCCGCCCTGTTCGCCGAAGAGTGCGATGCCGTCGGGCAGCGACTTGTCCGGAACATTGCCGGCCCAGGTGACATTCACCTCCATCGTCAGCCCGCCCTCGAAGCGAACCAGCGCCGTGGCGTGATCCTCCACATCGAAGACGCCGTCGAGCCTCGGAGGTCCCGCCCACATCTCCTCGAAGACATAGTCCTTCATGCGAGGACCGAAGGTGGCGTAGCAGGCGCCGCTGGCGCTTGCGGCGCGCGGGAAGTCGCAGAGCCAGAGCACCTGGTCGATGACATGCACGCCGAGATCGATGAGCGGGCCTCCACCGGACCGCGCCTTCGTGGTGAACCAGCCGCCCAGGCCCGGGATTCCGCGATGGCGATACATGCTGCACTTGGCGTGGTAGATGCGTCCGAGCCCACCGCGCGAGATCTCCGCGTGCAGCGCCTGCGGCGCCGGTGCGTGACGGTAGACGAAGCCCATCTGGAGCCTTCGATCGGTCCGGCCGAGGGCCTCGATGATGCGGTCGCACTCCGGACCGTTCAGGGCCATCGGCTTCTCGAGCAGCACATGCTTGCCCGCATCGAGCGCGCGGCAGGCGATCTCGGCGTGCAGGTCGTTCGGCGTGGCGACGACGACGGCGTTCACATGCGGATCGGCCAGCAGCGCGTCGAGACTCGGGACCGCGCGGAGCTGCGGGACCTTCTTCGCCAGCGCCGCACTGCGTGTCGGGTCGATGTCCCAGACGAGCGGCACGGAGAGGCCCAGGCGCTGCGCGGTCGTCGCGTGGACGGTGCCGATGCTTCCGGCGCCGATGATGCCGAGCGAGAAGTTCATGGTGCGTCGATGAGCGCGGGGGTGAGCGTGCGAACGCCCGCCTCCGCGCCGGCAGCCTAACGCGATCGCGCGAAGTAGGCTCCGCGCATGAGCGAAGGGTCGCCCATGCCGCGTCGAGTCGTGATCGTCGGCGCGGGCATCGTCGGACTCTCGACCGCATGGTGGCTTGCGCGGCGCGGCGTCGAGTCGATCGTGCTCGATCGCGAGGATCCGCTCTCGAGCGCCAGCGCAGGGAATGCCGGACTGCTCTCGATCGGCCACTACCCGCTCACGCGCCCGGGCGCAAGCTGGCGCGGTCTTCGATGGATGGCGAACCGGCGCAGTCCGCTCTACATCCGCCCGACGCTCGACCCGCGCATGCTCTCCTGGCTCTGGACATTCCACCGGCACTGCAACGCCGCGTGGAGCGATCGCTGCCTCGATTCGCTGTGCCGCATGGGATTCCCGGCGCTCGAGGCCTTCGAGACGATCATCGCGGAGGAGTCGATCGACTGCGACTATGCGCGGGACGGCTGGCTCGAGGTGGTGCTCGATGCCGCGACGCTGCGGCACGCGGAGGAGGAGGCGAGGGCGCTCGTGCCCTTCGGATACGAAGTGTCGACGCTCGACGGCGCAGCGCTGCGCGCCGCGCATCCGGTCTTCCGCGAGCGCTGCGCGGGGGCTGTGCGCTACCACGACAGCGCGCGATGCAATCCCGGGCGCTTCCTTGGTGCGCTCCTGGATGCCGTGCGCCGGCGCGGTGTTGCCGTGCGGCTCGACGCAACCGTCGTGGAGGTGCTCGCAGCATCATCGCCTCGCGACGGTGCGAGCCGGGTTCAGCATTGGGATGCCCCGTCCGTGCCCTCCGCGTCCGCCGCCCATGAGGTGCGCCTTCCCGGCGGCGAGATCGTCGAGTGCGATGCGGTCGTCGTCGCGGCCGGTGCGTGGAGCGCGTCGATCATCGAGCCGCTTGGTCATCGCCTGCCGCTGGTGGCGGCGCGCGGGTACCACTTGCACTACGAACAGGCACCGGCAATGCCCGGCACCGGCTGCGTGCTGCGCGAGCGCTCGGTCGCCGTCACCCCCATGGGACGGGCACTGCGCCTCGCAGGCACACTCGAGATCGGCTCGCTGGGTCGGCCGTGGCTGCGCGATCGCATCGACGCGATCACCGACGGTGCGCGCGCGTACATGCACGGCATCGAGTCGCTCGGGTCGGCGCAGGAGTGGGCGGGCTACCGACCATGCACGCCCGACGGCATGCCCGTGATCGGGCCGCTGCCATCACACCCGCGCGTGATCGTGGCAACGGGCCACGCCATGATGGGCATGACGCTCGGGCCCGTCAGCGGGCGCGCCGTGGCCGAGCTTCTGCTCGGCGAGCCGCCGTCGGTCGATCTCTCGATGCTGCGCGCCGATCGCTTCGGCTCGACGCGGCGCACGCCATCACGCGTCCCCTGAGAGTGCCAGCCGCGCCGCGCCTCGAACGCCGCTCGAGTCGCCGTGCATGGCGCGCCGCACCGGCGCCGACGCTTCATCCGCGAAGAGAAGCGCGGGAAGTCGCTGCGCCACTGCCTCGGCGAGTCCCTCCCGATTGCTCACGCCGCCGCCCAGCACGATCGCATCGGGATCGATGATGTGCACGACGACCGCGAGCGCCCGGGCGAGCCTCGCCTCGAGCCGTTCCGCATCCTGCGGGCTCTGGGCGACGGCGGGGCCGCTGATCCACGCCTCGAGGCAATCCCATCTCCCGCACCAGCATCGTCGTGCGGGAAGCGATTCGTCATCGCTGCCTGCGCGAGGAAGCGGCGTGTGCCCCCACTCGCCCGCGATTCCGTTGTGGCCGCGGATCAGGCGCTGATCGATCACCACGCCACCGCCGCAGCCCGTGCCGAGGATGACGCCGAACACCACGCGCGCCCCGCGTGCGGCACCGTCATGCGACTCCGAGAGCGCCAGGCAGTCCGCATCGTTGGCAAGATTCACGCGGCGCGAGAGCGCTCGCTCCAGGTCCGCATGGAAGGGCCGGCCGTTGAGACAGGTGCTGTTGGCGTTGCGCTGCATGCCCGTGCGAGGCGAAGCGCTTCCGGGCGCGCCGATGCCGACCGGCGAATCGAGTGCAATGCCGGCACAGGACGCGTGCGCAAGATGCACCACTTCCGCGATGGCGCGGATCGTCCCGTCATAGTCGCCCTTCGGCGTCGGCACGCGATGCCTGCCGTGCTCGCGGCCTTCGCGGTCCAGCGCGACGGACTCGATCTTCGTCCCGCCGACATCGACGCCGATCGCGATGCGCTCGCCGGTCATCCCGCCCATCGCGAGGTTCCGCGCCGCGCGCGCCATCGACCGCCCACCCAGGTGCCCAGGACCGCCTCGGGTCCGCTGCCGAAGACCATGGCGGCCGCGAGCGTCTCCGGGTCCGCGCCCGCGAGCGACGGATGGGCGAGGTCGATGGCGCAGAGATCCGCGAAGGCGCCAACACGGATCTCGCCTGCGTCCAGGCCCAGCGATCGCGCGCCGGCACGCGTGCCGATCTCCATCAGGGCCCGCCCCGTTTCGCCGCAATCATCGATCACCACGCCGCGACGGCGCCGCGCGACGCGCTGCACATACTCGAGCCAGCGAAGCTCCTCCCGAGGGCAGAGGCGGCTGTTGAGATCGGTGCCGATCGCGATGGCGCCGCCGGCAGCGCGGATCCCAGGCACATCGGCGATGCCGTCGCCGAGATTGCCCTCGGTGCTCGGACAGAGGCAGACGGTGGCGCCGCTGGACGCGAATCGCCGCATGTCCTCGGGCGCCGTGTGCGTGCAGTGCACGGCCGTGAAGTCCGGCCCCGGCTCGAGGTCCTCCACCACCATCTGCATCGGTCGGCGACCATGCCGCGCCACGCACTCCTCCACCTCGCGCACGACTTCCTCCACGTGCATGTGGAAGATCTGGCCGCGCTCGCGGCTCCCGCGACGAAGCAACCTGGCGCTCTCCCAGGGAACCGCGCGCACGCTGTGGGCCACCACGCCGATCGACGCGCGACCGTCGGGAATGGCCGCAAGCTCGCGGCCCAGGCGCTCATGCGTGCGCCAGTAGTCGTCCACGCCGCGCGTCTCGAAGCGCCGCTGACCGCCGCGCAACGGCTCGCCGATGCCGCCCGCCTCGTAGGCCGTGTGCAGCAGCACCAGTCGGATTCCCGACTCCACCGCGGCGCCGATCACTGCATCATCGAGCGCGAAGCGGCGCTCATCGGAGAGGTGTCGCACATAGTGGAACTCGCCGACGGAGGTGTAGCCCGCGTCGAGCATCTCCTCGAACGCATCGCGGCTCAGCTCGGCGGCGCGGCGCTCGTCGAGCTCCTCGACCAGCGCATACATCGCCTCGCGCCACGAGAAGAAGTCCCCCGCCCCGCTCGGGAAGCGCTCGCCCAGTCCGCGCAGCCCGCGCTGGAATGCGTGCGAGTGCGCCGTGATGAATCCTGGCGTGATCGCGGCACCGCGCATGCGACGCACACCCGGCTCGTGCGTCGACTCCACGGGCGCGGGCACGCCGCCGCGCCCGGGCGCCGTCCGGACACTCGCATCGTGACGCGCGATCCATGCGATGCGCCCGTCGGCGGCCAGCGCGATTCGCACGCCGCGCTCGAAACACCCTTCGAGCCAGGTGAGATCGGCCTCGATGACCTGCGGCCACGCCATGCGGCGAATGTACCCGCGTCGGCGCCCGGTGTCGCGCGGATCCGTTCCGGCGATCCGCACCTCCCTGCCGTAGCATCCGTCCATGCCGCCGACCCGTCTCGTGACCCCCGAGGATCTTCGCGACCTCGTGACCGTGGCCGATCCGCAGATCTCGCCCGATGGTCACCATGTCGCGCTGCTGCGCAAGGCCTCCGGCGAACGAAACACGCGCAGGACCGAGCTCTGGCTCGCGTCCTCCGTTGGCGCACTGCGCAGCCGACCGCTCACCGCGGGTCCCCGCGACTCGATGCCACGATGGAGCCCCGACGGTTCGACCATCCTCTTCGTGCGCGCGAAGGAGAAGGCCTCGCCTCAGCTCGCGCTGATCCGCCTGGACGACTCGACGCTCGGTCGGGCCGCCGCGCGCGGCCGTCGTCCTTCGCGCGGCAGCACCGAAGGCACCGAGAGGCTGCCCTCGGTCAAGGTGCTCACATCCCTTCCGGAGGGAACCATCACCGCATTGCAGTGGAGCTCCGATGGCACGCGCGTCGCGTTCCTCTGGCGGCGCACGATGGCGCAGTTCACCAGCAACGCGATCAAGGCGCGGAAGGCCTCGGGCGCATCCACGCCGCCGCTGGTGATCGATGATCCCTGGTACCGGCTCGACGGCGACGGCTACTTCGGCAGTGCGCGGCATCGCCTCTGCGTCCTGGACATTCGACGCGGCTCGCCGCGCGAGGTCTTCGCGTGCGAGCATCTCGACGACATCACCTTCGAGTGGTCGCCGGACGGGCGCATGCTCGCGGTGGCCTGCAACCGGGATCCCCGCGCACTCTTCCATCCCGAGCGAACGGAGATCGTGCTGGTGGATCCTGATGCGCGGCGCGATGCGCAGGCGATCGCCGGGCTGCCCGTCGGTCCCAAATCGAATCCGCGCTGGTCGCCCGACGGCACGCGCCTTGCATGGGCCGGTCGACGCGGCCGGTCCACCATGTACGACACCGCGAATGTGGAGCTTTGGAGCGCCACGATCTCCGGTTCCGCGATGCGACCGAAGGCACAGGATGTTCGTTCGCTCACGGCGTCGAGCGACTGCTGCCTGATGGTCGGCACGCTCAGCGACACGGCCGACGCCAGCTTCGCGCCGTGGTTCTGCTGGGCGGCGGACGGCCGGTCGCTGCTGGCTCGAGTCGGCTGGCACGGCGCCGGCCGGATCGCAAGCGTGTCTGCACGCGGCGGGCGAGTGACGCTCCACACGGACGGCGGCGCCGACCTGATGCCGAACACGATCTCGCTCGACGGCATGCGGATCGCGTGCGTGCGCAGCGCCCCGACCGAGCCGCCCGAGATCGCGGTGGCCGAGGTGCTCGGCCACCAGTTCGACCTCTCCGTGCGGACGGCGTTCAACGCCGCGTTCCGGCGCTCGCGCCGGCTCGTGCAACCGACGGAGCACTGGGTCTCTTCGAGCGGCACGGACGCGACGGCGCGATCCGGTCGCAGCGCTTCCACCGGCGCCTTCGCTCCCCCTCGAGGCGTGCACACCTGGGTCATGCGTCCGCCGCGCGGGGCGCCCAGGCGGAGCGGCGCCGCCGTGCTCGAGGTCCACGGCGGACCTCACGCGCAGTACGGCGTTGCCTTCTTCCACGAGTTCCAGGTGCTCGCGGCGCAGGGATACACCGTCGTCTACTCGAATCCGCGCGGCAGCAAGGGGTATGGCGCGCGCTTCTGCGGTGCCATCAAGGGTCGCTGGGGAACCGCGGACTGGGATGATGTGAAATCCGTCACGCGGTTCATGTCGCGGCTCGCCGGCGTGCGCCCCTCGCGACTGGGCATCATGGGCGGCAGCTACGGCGGCTACATGACGAACTGGGCGATCGCCCACTCCCGCGCCTACCGCGCCGCGATCACCGATCGATGCGTGAGCAATCAAGTGAGCATGTGCGGTTCGAGCGACTATCCGGAAGTGCCCGACCTCTACTGGCCGGGTGTTGCCTGGGATCGACCGCAGGCGCTGTGGCGTTCGAGTCCCATCGCCCACTTCAAGGGCGTCCGCACGCCCACGCTCATCATCCACTCCGAGGGCGACCTGCGCTGCAACATCGAGCAGGCGGAGCAGGTGCATGCGGCGCTCGTGGCGCAGGATGTCCCGTGTCGCTTCGTCCGTTATCCGCGGGAAACGAGCCACGGCATGAGTCGCGTCGGGCCTGCGGATCTGCGGATCCATCGCCTGCACCAGATCCTCGGCTGGTGGGCCGCGCATCTCGCTTGACCCGCGCACGCCCGACCTTGCTTGCATCTACGATGGCCACCATGGCGAAGCGACGAGTCCTCCGTGATCGATCGGCGGCGAGCAGCAACGGCGGCGGACGCCGAGGCCGCCGGTCCGCAACGGGACCCGACTCGCGCGGATCCAACGGCATGAACTCCTTCTCCGAGCCCGACTTCTCCTCCCCCGCCACGCGCGAGGCGATGGAACAGGTCCGCTCCCTGCTTTCCTACATCGGTGAGGATCCGCAGCGCGAAGGATTGATCGAGACACCGAAGCGCGTGGTCCGCGCCATGCACGAGCACTTCCGCGGCTACGGCATGGATCCCGCGGAGCCGCTGCGCAAGACCTTCAGCGAGGTCGAGGGCTACGACGAACTCGTCCTGCTCACGGATCTCGAGGTTCACAGCCACTGCGAGCACCACATGGTGCCGTTCGTCGGGCGCGCGCATGTCGGCTACATCCCCAACGGACGCGTCGTGGGGCTCTCGAAGCTTGCGCGCGTGGTCGAGATCTTCTCGAAGCGCCTGCAGGTTCAGGAGAAGCTGACCGCGCAGATCGCAGGCACCATCAACGATGTGCTCAAGCCTCATGGCGTGGGCGTGATCCTGCAGTGCCGTCACTTCTGCATGTGCTATCGCGGCGTGCAGCAGCCCGGCGCCGTGACCACCACCAGCAAGCTCCATGGCGTCTTCTTGACGAGCCCGGCGGCACGCATGGAGTTCATCACGCTCTGCGGCTTCAACCGACCGCCGCAGTGATGGCGGATCGGCGGGAACCTGCGGTGCACCGGCGCCGCCATGGCCGGACCACCTGCGACGGCTTCGTCACGCGGTGCCGTAGACGGGAATCAGCGCGCCGCTCGTGATGCGATTCCGCGGCGACGCGAGCGCCAGGATCACGGAGGCCACATCGTCGACGCTCGGCCACTTCGAGTGATCCGCGCCGGGTATGGCGCGGCGATTCGCGGGGGTGTCCATGATCGACGGAACCACGGCGTTGACCAGGATGCCTTCGCCCAGCAGCTCGGCCGCAAGGGACTGCGTGAGGTTGGCCACGGCCGCCTTGCTCGCGGAGTACGCGATCATGCCGCCCACAGGCGATAGGGCTGGCCGGGCCGCGACATTCACGATCCAGCCGCGCCTTGCCGTGGACATCGCCGCACCGCGCCTTTCTGACGCGTCCGAGTCGCCCCGGCCTCCGTCGGCACGGGTGCGTCGCATCGCTCGCACCGCGTCGCGGCATGCAAGGAAGCAGCTCACCGCGTTGATGCGCCACATCGCTTCGAAGTCGGTCAGCGTCGTCTCGACGATGGGCTTCATGTCGAAGCCGCCGGCGCAGTGGATCGAGCCGTCGAGCCGCATGAGACCTGCGAAGGCCGCGCCGACGGCATGCTCGTCCGCGAGGTCGACGACCCTCGTGTCGATGCCGCCGTGCTCGCGAGCGGCCGGAGGCACACGATCGAGGATCACGACCTGCGCCCCGCGCTCGGCCAGCGATCGTGCGACCGCGGCCCCGAGAGCGCCGGCGCCGCCCGTGACGACATAGTGGAGCCCCTCGAGCGAACGCGAATCAGCCATTCGAGCGAGTGTATGGCCGCCGCGGCGCGTCGGCGATCGACGCGGCACGCGGCCCGGCACCATGCGCGTCACCCCGGGGCGTGCGCATGCGACGCGCGGCTACCATGCCGCTCCCATGTCCGCCCCCGAGTCACAACCCAACGCGCCGAGTCCCGTCAGGAAGCCGACGATGGACGAGATCGTCTCGCTCTGCCGCCGCCGCGGCTTCATCTTCGGTTCGAGCGAGATCTACGGCGGCATCAACGGCTTCTGGGATTACGGTCCGCTCGGCACGGAACTCAAGCGCAACCTCAAGAACGCGTGGTGGGAGGACATGGTGCTCCGCGAGCGCTCCGGTCCCGACGGCAAGCCGATCGACATCGTCGGCGTCGACTGCACCATCATCATGAATCCCAAGGTGTGGGTGGCCTCCGGCCATGTCGGCGGGTTCAACGACCCGATGGTCGACTGCCGCGAGAGCAAGCTGCGATACCGCGCGGACCACTTGCTCGCCCTGGGTGCCGTCGAGCCCAATGCCCGCATCCATGTCTTCGTCGAGAACGACGCGGACTCGCTCGCCCGTGCCGAGAAGGCCCTCGTGAAGTACGAGAAGCGCGACTCGCTCGATTCGGTGCGCCATCTCGTCCGCCCGTTCACGGCGCTCTCCGCGGAGGAGCGGGCCCGCGCCGTGGGCCCCGACGCGAAGGAGGTCGGCACGCTCACGGAGCCGCGCCAGTTCAACCTCATGTTCGAGACCTATGTCGGCGCCATCCGCGACGAGGACTCGCGCGCCTACCTGCGGCCGGAGACGGCGCAGGGCATCTTCGCGAACTTCCAGAATGTGCTCGACTCGACGCGCGTGCGCGTGCCGTTCGGGATCGCGCAGATCGGCAAGGCATTCCGCAACGAGGTGACGCCGCGCAACTTCACCTTCCGCAGCCGCGAGTTCGAGCAGGCCGAGATCGAGTTCTTCATCCATCCGGCCACCGCCGGGGAGTGGTACGCGTACTGGCGAAACGAGCGCTACCGCTGGTGGCAGTCGATCGGCCTTGCCGGGGACAACCTCACGCTGCGCGAGCACGACCGCGACGAGCTCGCGCACTACGCGAAGGAGGGCGCCGGCTGCTGCGATGTGGAGTACCGATTCCCCTTCACCGCTCCCGGGTTCGGCGAGCTGGAGGGCGTGGCGCATCGAAGCGACTTCGACCTGCGGCAGCATGCCGAGCACAGCGGCAGGCGCGACAAGATGAAGTACTTCGACCAGGAGCGGAGCGAGCGCTACTTCCCGCATGTGATCGAGCCCTCGGGCGGCATGGATCGCGGCACGCTCGCGCTGCTCTGCGAGGCCTACACGCCGGATCCGTCGCGCCCGAGCGGCGTGTTCATGAAGTTCGATCCGCGCATGGCACCGGTGAAGGCGGGCATCTTCCCTCTGGTGAACAAGGACGGCATGCCGGAAATGGCGGAGGCGCTGTCGCGCCGGCTCCGCAAGCGCTGGCCCGTCGAGTTCGATCCGAAGCAGTCGATCGGCAAGCGCTACGCGCGCATGGACGAGGCCGGGACGCCGTACTGCTTCACCATCGACGGCGACTCGCTCAGGGACCAGACCGTGACCGTGCGACACCGCGACACGCAGGCGCAGGAGCGCATCGGCGTCGATGGCGTGGAGGCGTGGCTCGCGGAGCGGCTCGGCGCCTGAGAGGATCCCGGCAAGGAACGCCGAGTCATGACCAGCTACCGAGACGCCCTGCCGCAGCTCGAACGCCGTCTCTTCCTCACCGACGGTGGGCTCGAGACCACCATGATCTACCAGCGAGGCCTCGAGCTCCCGGACTTCGCCTCGTTCCAGCTGCTCGCGACCGAGGAGGGAGAGGCGGCGCTCGAGCACTACTTCAGGTCTTTCGTGGCGATCGCGAGGAAGCACGGCACCGGGCTCATCCTCGAGAGCGCCACCTGGCGCGCCAGCGCCGACTGGGGCGAGCGCCTCGGCTACACCGCCGAGGCGATGGCACGCGTGAATCGCCGCGCCGTCGAAATGCTCGAGCCGATCCGCAGGGAGCTCGACTCGGTGCAGACTCCATGCGTCGTCAGCGGATGTCTCGGTCCGCGCGGTGATGGCTATGTGCCGAACGCCCTCATGAGCGCGGAGGATGCGGAGCGCTACCACATGCCGCAGGCCCAGGCGCTTGCCGATGCGGATGTCGACATGCTCTGCGCGATGACGCTCAATTATGCCGAGGAGGCGATCGGCATCGCCGGCGCGGCGGCGAAGATCGGCATTCCACTCGCCATTGCCTTCACCGTCGAGACGGACGCGAAGCTGCCCACCGGCCAGACGCTGCGCGGCGCGATCGATCAGGTGGAGCAGGCCACGGGAGGGTCGCCCGCCTACTACATGATCAACTGCGCGCATCCCAGCCACTTCGAACCCGCACTCGCCGAAGCGGGGCCGTGGCGCGATCGGATCCGGGGCATCCGCGCGAACGCATCGCACAGGAGTCACGCCGAACTCAACGAGTCCACCGAACTCGATGCAGGTGATCCTGAGGGCCTTGCGGCCGACTACGAACGGCTGCTCCGCATGCTGCCGCAGCTCACCATTCTCGGCGGCTGCTGCGGCACCGATGAGCGGCACATCGACCGCATCGCGGCCCGATGCGCCCCGCTGCTTCGTTCGGCGCGGCCGTGAGCCCGTCTCACGGACCGGCGGACTCGACCATCTCGTCCATCAGCACCGTGACGAGATCGAAGGTGCGCTGCGCGGCATCGATGATGGCATCGTGCTGCGAGGCAGAGAGCGGGATCGAGTCGATCGCCTGCTTCGTGGCCGCCCAGCGCTCGCGGATGTGCTCGCCGTGCGGGTCGAGGAACTTCGTGCCTGCGCCCGAGGGCAGCGGCAGCGCCTTGCGGACCGCCATGGCGATGAATCGGCCGCCGTTCGTGCTGCCCTCGAGCACATAGAAGGGCCCCAGCACCACGGTCGGATCGATCTCGATCATGGCGTCGATCGCTGTCCATGCAGCGAGCGTGCGCGGACGCATCGCCGCGCCGTCGCGCGATTCGCTCGCGCCGACGGCAGGTCCGAGATCGGCACCGGCCTGCCGCAGCAGCACCGCAAGCGCATCGAGATCCTCGTCGATCATGTCGAGGCGGAAGTGGTGATCCTGGATCACGGGCGCAATGACCGCATGCGAACGCGCCATCGCAAGTCGAGCCTCGAATGCCGTGTGCAGCGCCCGCATCGCCCGCAGCCAGCGCGCGTAGAGCAGCGCATCCGCCTGGCCTCGAACGAGCGCCTGCTGCAGCGCATGCTTCTCGGCGCGAACATGATGGTCGGCAGTGGCTTCGCGAAGGCGTCCGGTGAGGGATGGCGCTGCGCTCGTGGGAGATTCGGCGTTCTTGATCATGTTGAGACGCATTCTCAACGCGATCGGCCGGGCGGTCAAGCGCCGGCCTGCGACTCGATGAGCGAAGACTGCGGGAACGCGCAGTAATCCACGCTGAACGCGCCGGCGGGACGAAGATTCCCGCTGCGGCCGAGGCCGCCGAACGGCAGCCGACCGCTGGCGCCCGCCGTGCCGCAGTTGCGATTGATGCAGCCGACTCGTACACGCGCGCGGCACGACTCCCACGCCTGGTCGTCGGCCGTGAACACGCTCGCCACGAGTCCGAAGTCCGTGGCGTTGGCCTGCTCGATCATGTCGTCGATCGAGTCGCTCGACGCGATCTGCACCACCGGACCGAAGCACTCGCGATCGGTCTCGCGCCGAAAGCGGTCGACCTCGACGACGCCCGGCGTGATGAACCAGCCCTCCATGTCGGGGATTCGCGGCGCAAGCCGCACGCGGGCGCCGGCGCTCTCGAGGCTCCGCACGAAGTCCACCACGCCGTCGCGTGCCGCACGACCGACGAGAGGGCCCATGAACGGTGCCGGCGACGCGTCGCCTGCGCCGATCGAGAGCGCCCGAGCCCTGTCGACGAATGCATCGATGAATCTCGCCGCGATCGATCGATGAACGATGATTCGCCGCGTGCAGGTGCAGCGCTGGCCGGTGGTGGTGAAGGCGCTGCGCACGCACTCGGCCACCGCATGATCGAAGAGCGTCATGTTTGCGGCCCCGACGAGGGTGCCGGCCTGCGCCGCGTCCGCGAGCACGAGCGCCGCGTTGCTTCCGCCCATCTCGAGGGCCACCATGCGTCCCGGCCGATCGAGATTCGCCTGGAGGATCGACCGTCCCACGGGCCAGCTTCCCGTGAAGAGCACGCCGTCGATCGCGTCGTGCGCAACGAGCGCCCGCGAGACGATCGGTCCGCCCTGCACGACCTCGAGCACGCCCTCCGGGAACTCCGCCTCGCGTGCGAGCCGACCAAGGAACTCTCCCACCGCCGGCGTCCTGTCGCTGGGCTTGAAGACCACCGTATTGCCAAGCAGCAGCGCCGGGACCCAATGACCGTTCGGCAGGTGCGCCGGAAAATTGAACGGGCCGATCACCGCCATGACGCCGTACGGCCGGAATCGACACTCGCCGCGACGCCCGCCGGCGGCGGCCACGCTGAACTCGCGCGTGCGCGATGCGGAGATCTCATCCAGCGTGATCGAGACCTTCTCACCAAGGAGCCTCGCCTCGGCGCGGCTCTCCTCGAGCGTCTTGCCCATCTCGCGAGTGATGATCGCTGCAAGCGCCTCCGCATTGGCGTTGCATGCATCGCGCCATCGCTCGAGCGCGGCCACTCGCGCCGCCATCGGAAGCGCCACCCAGGATGGGAACGCCATGCGCGCCCGCGCGAGCGCACGCTCCATGTTCGCGATGGACGCCTCGCCGCGCCAGACGACCTCCTGCGGGCGCGCCGGGTTCCATGATTCGATCTTCTCGATCGTCTCGGTCGTGCCGGGGGCGCTCATGGGTGGGACGATCGCGCCGCATCCGGTAGGTCGACCATCGCCGAGGCGCCGCCCGCCGTGGTGCCACGGCGCCGCTTCGCGCGCCCGTCGCCGGGCGGATCGAGCAGCGTCACGCCCATCTCATTGCCCTTTCGCACGCCGAGCATTTCGCTGATCTCCTGCGGCAGCAGCGCTTCGTCTGCCTCGACCACGATCGGCGAGCGAAGCGCGCGATAGCCATGTTCCTTGGAGCGGAAGCTCACGAACGCGTGCTGCTCCTTCCCGGGCCCGCGCGCGGACGCTGCACCCATGACGCCTCCGAGTCGCATCGGGCGCGTCGACTTCACCATCGGGATCTCGTCGGTCTTCACCTCGAGGTAGGGACCGCCGTCGAAGGGATCGACGCAACCGTTGAACTTGAACCCCTGGCGCTCCAGCATCGCCTTCGCCGCGACCGTCTCCTCGCCCACCTTCCCGATGAGCGCCCGCGCCTCCGCGGGAAGGATCGAGACATGCATCTCGTCGCGCGGCCAGAGCGAGGTCATGAACTCCTTGCTGTGCTGGCAGAAGAGATCGGCCTCGTTGTAGCTGAGGTTGATGAAGCGGCGGCCGAGGTACTCCCACAGCAGCGTGCGACTGTCCGGCGTCACGGGTCCCATCAGCTCCGCGAGCATGCGATCCGCGAACTCGCTGCGGTGCATGCCGACGAAGTGAAGGCGGATCAGCGACAGCAGCGAGCCGAGTCGTTCGCGATGGCCGCGATAGCCCGGCGCCAGGATCAGCCCGCCCACCTCGCTCGGCCCGCTCTCGTCCGAGCAGAACTGCACGGTGGTGTGCACCGACCCCTGCTGAAGATCCTCGCTGAAGTACGAGCGCCGGCGCACCTGGAGGAAGACATGCGGCCAGCCGGGCCAGCTGATGCAGCTCATGATGGAGCAGGTGCCGATCACCGCCCCGCTCTCGGTGTCCTCGAGCACGAACATGAACTGCCGCTCGTGCGGGTCCTTGGCCTGCCCGGAGAAGCTCCTGCGGCTTCGCCCGATCTTGCCGGCGATGATGTCCTTGTCCGCCGGAAGATTGATGAAGTGGACCATCTTGGCCAGCTTCAGCAGCGTCGGCAGGTCATCGATGACGGCCTGTCGCACGAGAAACATGGCGGCAGTGTACGGACTCGACGCCGACTCGGAGGGGCGCTCGCAGCAGCGCCGCGTCGCGGCGCGGCATCACGCGGTGCGCGCGAGCGAACGCTCGAGGATCTCGAACACCGGGTCGAAGTGCTCGGCCTGGAACACGCCGATCGGAGGAAGGAAGCGCAGGTGGTACGGACCATGGCCGCATCCCAGCGTGATGATGCCGTCCTCGTAGAGGTTCTTGAGCAGCGTGCCGATGCGGTCCTTGTCGCCGCCGAACGGCGTGAGTCGCATCATGCCGCCCAGCCCACCGACCACGCGCGTGCTGGTCCGGCCCAGCGGAAGCGCCACCGGCGGGAACCACTCGGGATGCTTCTTCACCAGAGCCTCGGCCCGACTTCGGAACGCCTCGTGAAGCCTCGCGATACGTCCTGCGGGACCGTAGTAGCCGCCGTCGCGCAGGCGCATCAGCGCGCGAAGTCCCACATGGAACGCCGCCGTGGACGCGGTGAAGGTGCCGGCGAGCAGCCCCGGCTTCGGGTTCATCGCCTCTGTGTAGAGGCACGCGCAGGCCTGCGACAGCTTGCCGATCGTGACGATGTCCGCGTACGCGCCCAGCCCGAGCCCCTCGAAGGCGAACATGGTGGGCGTTCGGCCGAAGCTCTGCACCTCGTCGAACCAGACGGGCACGCCTCGTTCGCGACAGAGCTCGACCAGCGGCACGAAGAACTCGCGCGGAGCGACATTGAAGCCGCCCTCGCCCTGGATCAGCTCCATGACGAAGCATGCGTGCTGCTTCGGGTAGCGATCCAGCGCCTGCCGCAGGTGCCAGAGCGTCATCTCGATCGAGCGCGGCCCCATCTCCGGATCGAAGAAGGGCATGTAGTCGACCTGCACATTGAGCGCCACACCCTGCCGATACGCGGGACCGTCACCGATCTGCGTCATCGTGGTGGACCGCCCCATGAAGCAATCCTGGAAGGCGATGACCCTCGGCGCGGATCCGGTCTTCTGCTGGCAGACCTTCAGCGCCGCCTCGTTCACCATGCATCCGGAGTTGCTCACGAAGCAGTGCTTGATCGCACTCGCCCGGGACGCCTCCGCCACCAGCACCTCCGCAAACGCGGTGCTGTCCGCGTTGAACTGGAGGTGCCCCTGCATGAGCAGGTCCGACAGCGACGCGATGAGCGCGGCCTCCACCATCTCGGGATCGCCGTGCCCGAACATGTGCACGCCGATGCCGTTGATCATGTCCCACTTGACGCTGCCGTCGACGAGCTGCACGAGCGCACCGTTGCCGAGCCCCGTGCCCGCATAGGGATAGAAGGGTGCACGGCCGCGTACATCCGCCGTTCGCTTCATCCACGATTCCATCAGTGCCGCGCCCTCCGCGGATGCCGCACGCGCCGCGGTGAGGGTCGCCTGCGCCGAGCGCAGCTCCGCGAGGATCGCGTCGATCGCCGCGCGCACGGCCGGATTCGCTGCGAGCGAGGGGAGCGCCGCATCGCGGGTCATCGAACCTGCGCCGGCGGGTGCCGTGGAACTCTTGTGCGAATGGGTCATGGTCGAGCTTGCAGATGCCGTGGGGGCCTTGGAGGGCGAGGACGCGGGAGTCATGCGGGCATCGTACGCGTCGCACGCATGGGCGCGGGTTGCGGCGCGGCTTCCACCCATGCCAGTCGCGACGGCTCGAGCGTGCGTTCCCCGTCCCATCGATACGCGACGAGCCTGCCGCCGCGAGCGACGGACCAGTCCAGGCACGCCACATTCGGCGCCAGCAGCGACGGCGCCTGCTCCGCCGGCATCCAGTAGTGCCCGAAGAAGACGGGCGGCGCGTCGACCGGGTAATACGGCAGCCGCGGACGCACCTGCTGCGGGATCTCAGTCGCGGGCACGAGCGATGACGACGGGAAGACGAGCCCCGCGTAGGTCCACTCGCTCGGAGGTGCAAACCACCGCGCACGGATCATGCGCCGCCGATGTCCCTCATTGTCGGCGACGACGATGCCCTCCGGCAGCGGCACCTCCGGTCCCTTGAGCACGACTTCCATCGCCTCGAACTCGGGCGTGCCCTGGCGATGCAGCTCGCGGATGGCGCGATCCGTGAGCGCTCCGCCTTCGCGCTCGATCACGCGCCGAACGATGGCGAGCGCCGCATCGTCCCAGCACGCATGCACCACGCGAAGACCGCCGAGCTCGAGCGAGGGCGGCAGCGTCCGGAACCACGCCAGCGCCTCCGCCCGCGCCGTCACCGAGAGCTGCGAGAGCGTGGCCGCGTGGATCTTCAGGTTCCGCTCGGTGTGGGCGCGGCAGTAGGCACCCGGTCGATCGTCGCGTTCAACAGCGAATGCGAGCGCATTGATCTCGTGGTTGCCGATCACCGCCTTCGCGGCGCCGGCCTCCACCATGCCTCGCACGATCGCGAGCGTCTCCGCGATGCCGGGCCCGCGATCGACGAAGTCGCCGACGAAGATCGCCGTGCGCGACGGGTGCCGCCAGCAGTCGACGCTCGAGGCCGAGACGCCGGGCGCGCCCGAATCGACGCGCGCCGCGCCGCCTTCGCGGTAGCCCAGCCGCTGCAGCAGCGCCTTGAGCGTGTCGGCGTGCCCGTGGATGTCGCCGATCAGATCGAACATGCGCCTTCCCGTGCCGTTCGCAGCGCGGGCCCCTGATCAGCCGCCGTCGCCTCGTGCGTGCACCGCGCCGGGGCCGTCATTCCCACTCGATCGTCGCCGGCGGCTTGCTCGAGATGTCGTAGACGACGCGGTTCACGCCCTTCACCTCGTTGATGATGCGGCTCGAGATCGTCGCGAGCACCTCGTGCGGCAGGCGGCACCAGTCGGCGGTCATGAAGTCCTGGGATTCCACGGCGCGGAGGGCCACCACCGAGTCGTAGGTGCGTCCGTCGCCCATCACGCCCACGCTCTTCACCGGCAGCAGCACCGCGAAGACCTGGCTCGTCGAGCGATAGAGGTTGGCCGCGTGGATCTCGTCCAGCAGGATCTGATCGCAGTCGCGAAGGAGCGCGAGGCGCTCGGCCGTCACTTCACCCACGATGCGCACCGCGAGTCCCGGTCCCGGGAACGGATGCCGCCAGACCAGATGAGGCGGAAGACCGAGGACCTCGCCGAGCGCCCGCACCTCGTCCTTGAAGAGGTCCTTCAGCGGCTCCACGAGTTCGAAGCCGAGATCCTCCGGCAGACCGCCGACATTGTGATGGAGCTTGATGTTCGCCGCGGTGCCTGCGTGGCTCTGACCGCTCTCGATGCGATCGGGATAGAGCGTGCCCTGTGCCAGGAAGCGCGGCGACCCGCCGACATCCCTCGCGGCGCTCCTGAAGACCTCGATGAAGCGATGCCCGATGCGTCGGCGCTTCTCCTGCGGATCGATCACGCCGTGCAGATCCGACAGGAACTCGCGCGAGGCGTCGATCACGCGCAGGTCGATGTCGAAGTGGTCGCGGAAGGTGGTCTCCACGAGTTCGCGCTCGTTCTTGCGCAGGAGCCCGTTGTCCACGAAGATGCAGGTGAGCTGTCGACCGATGGCGCGGGAGAGCAGCGCCGCCACGACGCTCGAGTCGACGCCGCCGGAGAGTCCGCAGATGACGCGATCGCCGCCGACCTGCGCCTTCACGCGCTCGCACTCGGACTCGAGGAAGTCGCGCATCCGCCAGGTGCCGCGACAGTGACAGACCTCGTAGAGGAAGTTCCGCAGGAGATCGACGCCGTGCGGCGTGTGCGTGACCTCGGGGTGGAACTGCACGCCGTAGAAGGTGCGCGATCGATGTGCCACCGCCGCGTGCGGACAGGTGGGCGTCGCCGCGAGCACGCGGAAATCGCTGGAGAGATCCGTGACCTGGTCGCCGTGGCTCGCCCAGACGATCGTGTCGGACGGGATGCCCTTCAGAAGATCGCTGGCATCGAGGATCTCGAGCTTGGCGCGACCGTACTCGCGCTCCTTCGCGGGCTCCACGCGGCTTCCGAGCAGTCTGCATCCGAGTTGCATGCCGTAGCAGATGCCAAGGATCGGCACGCCGATCTCCAGAAGCCTCGGATCGCACTGCGGAGCGCCCTTCTCGAAGACGCTCGCGGGTCCGCCCGAGAGGATGATCCCTCGCGGCTCGAGCCGCTTGAGCTCCTCCAGCGGCGTGTTCGGCGCGACGAGCAGGCTGAAGGCGCCGGCTTCGCGCACGCGACGGCAGATGAGCTGCGAGTACTGGCTGCCGAAGTCGAGCACCAGGATCGTCTCGGGCTGATCGCGCGAGGTTTCCCCGGACGGCTGCGGTTTGACGGCGGGACTGGCGGCTCGGGTGACCACGGATGAAGGGACAATCCTACCGCGTCCGTTCGCACCTTCGCGGTACGCTCCCGGCCGTGCGACTCCCCCGAGCGCTCGTGTGGATTGCGGTGCTGCTCGCGACACTGTCCGCGGCACTGCTGGCAGTCTCGTGCGCTCCCGGCGTCTACGAGGGCGGCATCGACGACGGCAGCACCGGTGCGCGCGTGGCCGGCCTCGTGCGGATCCGGGAGTCCGGCGACCGCATGGCCATCCCCAAGGTCGTCGAGTGCCTTGCCAGCAATGATCCCGTGGTGCGGCAGGAGGCCTATCGATGCATCCAGGCGCTGACGGGCCGGACACTCGATTACCGGCCGGACGATCCACCTCTGGAGCGACAGGCGGCTGTGAACCGATGGGTTGAGTGGTGCCGTGCCGAAGGACTCGTGCCAGGAGCAACGCAGTCGTGAGTGACCTGCCGGAACTCTCCGTCCAGATGCTGAGCCGCACGAGCCTCCTGGCGCCCTTGCGCTGCATGGTGGTGGCGTTCGCGGAGCGCATCGGATTCGACGAGACGGCCTCCGGCCACATCGCCCTCGCGCTGGACGAGGCGCTGGCCAATGTCATCCGCCATGGATACGGCGGTCGCGACGATTGCCGAATCTGGGTCCACCTGCGTCACCTGGAGGAGCCTGAAGGACTGAGCATCGTGGTGGATGACATGGCGCGGCAGGTCGAACCGGAGTCGATCCGCGGTCGCGATCTCGATGATGTTCGACCGGGCGGACTCGGCGTGCATCTCATTCGCAGCACGATGGACGCGGTGCGCTTCGAGAAGCGAAGCGAGGGTGGCATGCGGCTGATCCTCGAGAAGCGGCTGCGAAGTGCCGCCGTCGAGCACGCCGCCTGATCGCACATCCGGCGAGCGCGCCTTGCCACCTGCCGATGCCTCCCGAGGCGGCCGGGTCGGATCGCCATTGTTGCGTTCGTCGCCTCCGCGCCGTTACGATCCGAGCCAGGCACTTCCCGTGGCGAAGAACGACACCGTCTCAATCACGACCGAGGAACTGCCCGATGGACTCGTGCTCTCGCCGAAGGGGGACATCGATCTCTCACGCAGTCCTTCGATGCGTGCGCAGGTGACGGCGGCCATGCGAAAGTCACCCAAGCGGCTCGTCATCGATCTCTCCGGCGTGTCGTACATGGACAGCTCAGGCGTGGCCACCCTGGTCGAGGCGCTCCAGTCGACTCGCAAGGCGGGCGCCAAGCTCCTTCTCTGTGGGTTGACGCCGCGGGTCCGGAGCATTCTCGAGATCTCGCGGCTCGACACCGTCTTCTCCATCGTCGCCGATCGCACGGCGGCATCCTCGGCCTAGAGAAATGTCCGAGTCCGCGCCCCGTCCATGGCTGCCGGTTCGCATCCTCGACACCTGGGCCGAGTTGTGGCTCTCCGCGGCGCGCATCGTGGGGGAGCTCACGCTGCTGCTCCTGGACCTGCTGCGATGGATGGGTCGCACACTGCTGCTGCGCCGTGCGCGCTTCGGCATGCACGCGACGGTGAGCCAGGTGCTGCGCGTGGGCGTTCGCAGCGTCGGGATCGTGATGCTCGTCTCCGGTTCGATCGGCATCATCCTTGCGTTCCAGACGGCCCCGAGTCTTGAGGAGTTCGGTCAGACCGACAAGGTGGCGAACCTCATCGGCGTGGCGGTCTTCCGCGAGCTTGGTCCGCTCATTGCGGCGATCGTGCTCACCGGCTTCGCAGGCGCAAGCATCGCGGCGGAGTTGGGCACCATGGTCGTGGGCGAGGAGATCGAGGCGCTGGAATCGATGGCGCTCAATCCGGTGCGCGTGCTGGTCATGCCGCGCGTAGTGGCCACGACCATCTCACTGGTGATGCTCGCCGTGATCAGCAATCTCACGGCGGTGGTGATGGGCGGCGTGGTGGGCGTGCTCGCCCTGGAGATTCCGTTCGAGATCTACAAGACGAACACCATCAATCAGGTGACCAACACGGACTTCCTCACCGGGCTCTTCAAGGCCAGCGTCTTCGGCCTGATCCTCGGACTGATCGCCTGCAACAACGGTCTTCGCGTGAGCGGCGGCGCCGCAGGCGTGGGCCGGGCCACCACCGACACCGTGGTGCAGACTGTGGTGACCGTGGTCCTGGCCGACCTCATGTTCACCACGCTGTTCTACGCTCTCGGCCTTACCTGAAGCCGGTTCCCGGGGCCCCGGCGGACACGCGCCACGCTGTGCTCGCGACATCTGGGCGAGCGTGATCTGCGCGAGCGCCCGGCCCGCATCGATGCCTTCCGCCGCGCAGATTGCGTCCACCTGCCGCGCGAGCGCGCCGGGAACGCTTCGGCGCACCAGCGCTCGCGGCACCCGCACATCCAGTCCGGCCCCGGCTCCCTCCCCTGCTTCGGGTTCGCGCCGCGCCGGTGACGCGCCGAGTCCAGCCGCAGCGCGGACGGACTCCATGCCCTTCAACTCTTCGAGCACCTCGGCGGCATTCGTGACGAGCGCCGCGGCGCCATCACGCACGAGTCGATGGCAGCCCGCCGAGACCGCGCTGTGCACGGGACCCGGCACCGCCATCGCCACGCGTCCAAGATCATCCACTGCGAGCCTCGCGGTTATGTTCGCGCCCGAGTCGACGGCCGCCTCCACCACGACCACCCCCAGCGCGAGTCCGGCGATGATGCGATTGCGGCGCGGGAAGTGTCCCGGCCGCACTTCGACCCTCATCGGGAACTCGCTGATCACCGCTCCGCCTCCGTCCCGGATCGACTCGAACAGTTCCGCATGCTCCGGCGGATAGACGCTGGCGAGCCCGCAGCCGAGCACGGCGATGGTGCGACCGCCGACGCGCAGTGCCGCTCGGTGGGCCGCCGCGTCGATCCCGCGAGCGCCTCCGCTCACGAGCACGAGCCCGCACCCGGCGAGATCGCCCGCGATTCGCGATGCGATCTCCGTGCCGTACCGAGTGCAATCTCGACTGCCCACGACTGCCACGGCCCACGCTTCGTCCTCCGGGAGCGTGCCCGTCACGAAGAGCGCCAACGGAGGATCGGGTGTGAGGCGGAGCAGTGCCGGAAAGTCCGGGTCAGCCAGAGTGACGAGCGACACGCCATGCCGGGCCATGAGTTCACGCTCGAACTCCGGATCCGCGCCGTCCAGCCGCCGCCGAAGCTCGTGCCCGTCCAGCGGGCAGCGAGGAATGCCCGCGAGCACGCGATCGAACGACGAAGCGGCTGCTCCCGCGATGGCATCCCAGGATCCCAGCGCCTGCCACAGCGCAGTGCCGATTCGGGGCCCCACTTGTTCGACCAGCAGGATGCGCAGCAGCGCATCCGATGCGTCCCCCGGCGTTCGCGTCATGCCGCTGACACTAGTCGCTCAATCCGACGACTCGTCCACTTCGGCCGTTTCTTCCTCCGCCGGAAGGCTCGCTTCATCAGCCTCGAGTGTCGCGGCGTCCGCGCCGTCAACGCGCGAAGCACCGGGCGTCAGCAGGAGCCCGACGAAGACGAGGAACGCCCCGGCGCCGATCGCCCAGAGCCGACGGCTTCCTTCGGTCCACCGGGCAAGAAGCGTGTCCGGAACCGGATCCGGGCGATACGGCTCGGCCTCCACCGTCGACTCGACCCAGTCGGACACGCTTGCGTTGACGGTCGAGGCCATGAGCAACGGGGTCTCGCCCTTCGGAATGACATTCAACTGCGAAGCGGCGAGGCGTCGGATCAACGCCGGTTCACCATCCTCGAGGTCCTGGAGCAGCCTCGCGTAGGACCCGAGCACGGCGAAGTTCGTGCGCTCGATGTCCTGCAGTTCCTTGAGCTGCGTCGACAGGCCGTGCATCTCGCGGTTGGAGGGAATCACCGCCGCCGCCAGGACGAGCGCAAGCCCGGCAATCACGAAGAGCCAGCCTGGGTCGAACCGAAGCAGCGGGAGCGTTGGGCGCACGACTCCACTATCGGCACGGCCCCGGCGCCGGATGCAGCAATCGCCCGCCCGCTGCGAACGCCCTCGAACCCCCCTCTTCGCATGCGCCTCCGCCGCCGTCGCCATCAACTTCGGGCATCGAGCGCGCCGTCGATCAGGTCCAGCACTCGTCGGAGCTGGGAGCGGCTTTCGGGAGCGCCCCAGAGGATGTCGTACTCGATGCGCCAGTTGCAGCGCCGGAACTGTGTGTTCTGGCTGAACCACGGCGCATTGGTCAGCACCAGCGTGCATCCGTCGAAGACGCAATCGATGAAGGCGCCTCCGGCCAGGTGCACGGTCTGGGCCGTGAAGGTGCGCTTCTCGTGACGCGTGAGCGCCAGTTGCGGCTGCTGGGGCTGTTGCGGCGGCTGCTGCGGTAAATCGGATTCTGCCATGAGGAGGCAATCGTAGGTGAGCGCCGGCTCGCGACGGGGCGCGAACCGCATCAATGCGGAAGTTCAGGCGAGCTCGGGGAAGATCTTGCGGACCGTTGCCACGAGATCCTTCACATGGCTGATGGACTCATCCATGAACTTGCGCTCCTCCGCGTCCATCTTGAACTCGACGATCTTCTCCATGCCCTTTGCACCGAGGACGCACGGCACGCCGACGAAGTAGCCCTTGCCCTTCTGCCCGGGCGCCACGCCGAACTCGTCCTCGCAGTATGCCGCACACGGCAGGATGCGCTTCTTGTCCTTGATGATGGACTCGGCCATCTGGATCGTGCCGCTCGCCGGCGCGTAGTACGCACTCGTACCCATGAGCTGCACGATCTCGCCGCCGCCCACCTTCGCGCGCTGGACGCACTTCTCGATCGTCTCCTTCGGCAGGAGCTGATCGATCGGGATGCCGTGCACACTCGTCAATCGCGGCAAGGGCACCATGTCATCGCCGTGGCCCCCGAGCAGGAGTGCCTGGATGTCCTCGATGGAGCATCCGAGTTCCATCGCCAGGAACGCGCGGAAGCGCGCCACATCGAGGCAGCCCGCCTGGCCGAGGATGCGGTGCGTCGGGAATCCGCTCGACTTCCACGCGGTGTAGACCATTGCGTCTAGCGGATTGCTCACCACGATCATGACCGAGTTCGGCGCGTGCTTGGCGATCTGCTCCGAGACGCTGCGGACGATCTTCACATTCGTCTGGATGAGATCGTCGCGGCTCATGCCCGGCTTGCGCGGCAGTCCGGCCGTCACGATCACGACATCGCTGTCCGCGGTGTCCTTGTAGTCCGCGGTGCCGATCACCCGGCTGTCGAACTCCTCGATCGGACCGCACTGCATCAGGTCGAGGGCCTTGCCCTTGGCCACGCCCTCGCGCTCGGGAATGTCCAGCAGGACGATGTCGCCCAGCTCCTTGGCGGCGGCCCAGTGGGCGCAGGTGGCTCCGACATTTCCGGCTCCGACGACGGTGATCTTGGCTCGACGCATGGCTTCCTTCGCGATGACGGCGTGTGGGGAAAGTCGGGCATGATACAGGGGCATGAAGCCGACGGAGGTCATTCCGGCTCGCACCGCCCGACGCCTGCTGCTCTCGCTCCAGGCACTGGATCGTCCGCGCCCGCGCAGCACGCCCGCTGCCGCGTCGACGATGGTCGAGCGCCTCGGCTATGTGCAGATCGACTCGATCAATGTGATCGATCGAGCGCATCACCTGATCCTCGCCGCGCGGCTCGACGACTACGACCCGGCGCATCTGACGCACGCACTCGAGCGCTCGCGACGCCTCTTCGAGCACTGGACGCACGACGCGTGCGCGATTCCCACTGCCTGGTACCCGCACTGGCACCATCGATTCCGTCGCTTCGAGGCGCGCCATCGCACGCAGGCGTGGTGGCGCGAGCGATTCGGCCGCGATGCAGCCGGCGTGCTGCGCACCGTGCTCGCGCGCGTGCGGCGCGAAGGGCCGCTGCGCGCGCGGGACTTCCTGCCGTTGGATGCGCCGCGCCGCGAGCAGGGCGGCTGGTGGAACTGGCACCCCGAGAAGGCGGCGCTCGAGATCCTCTGGCGGAGCGGGCGACTGGCGATCGCGCGGCGCGAGCGCTTCGAGAAGGTCTACGACCTGCCCGAGCGCGTGCACGCGAGGGCGCATGCCCTGCGCGCGAGCGACGCTGCGACCCACCTGGACTGGGCCTGCCGTGAGGCGCTCGCGAGACTCGGCGTGGCCACCGAGCGCGAGATCGCGGCGTTCTTCGCGGCGGTCACGGTCACCGAGGTGCGCGCGTGGGCGAAGGAGGCACTGCGCCGCGGCGAGATCGAGCGCGTGACCGTGGAGCCCGAGGGCGGCGGAAGACCTGTGGCGTGCGTTGCGCCCGCGGAGTGGCGCGACTTGACGGGGAACCCGCGCGCCGCGGCAACCCAGAGCCGCGCGAAGTCCCCTGCCGCATCGGAGATCATCCCGCTCGCCCCGTTCGACCCTCTCGTGCGCGATCGGGCTCGCCTGCTGCGGCTCTTCGGGTTCGACTTCCGATTCGAGGCCTTCACGCCCGCCGCGAAGCGCCGCTACGGCTACTACTGCATGCCGCTGCTGGAGGGCGATCGACTCGTCGGGCGCATCGATCCCAAGTTCGACCGCGAGAACGGCGTGCTCGAGGTGCGCGGCCCCTGGTGGGAGCCGGGTGTTCGGCCTGATCGTGCCCGACTCTATCGCCTCGAATCATGCCTTGGGCGACTGTCGGGTCGGATCGGGGCGAGCTCCTTCTCGTTCCACACAGCCTGAACAACAGGCCCTTGAACGGCACGCGACTCCGATCGCCGCGACAACCACCATGCGCCCCCTTTCCCGCTTGTTGCCACCGACCCGACGAAGTACACTCCTGAAGGTCCGGTCGGCCTCTCACATCATCTCTCGAGAGGAGGCATTCCATGTCGACGACAACTCGCGTCCTTGCTGTGGCCATGGTCGCTCTCGTCTCATTCAGGGCGACGGCTGAATCGAGTGGTTCCTCCTGCGAGCGATGCGCTCCCAACCTGAGCAGCGTTCTGGGTGGGCGCCCTGGCATTGATCTGAATCTCGACTATGGGCAGATCTACGCCCTGTGCGTCTACGACGCCGGCGGCGGACCGCGACTCTTCGCCGGCGGGTACTTCACGCGCATCGGCGGGTGCCGCTCGCGTGGCATCGCACAGTGGGACGGCACGCGCTGGCTGCCGGTTGGCGATCAGTTGAACGGCGATGTCGATGGCATGCTCGTTCATGACGACGGGAGCGGCCCGATGCTCTACGCCGCAGGCGTCTTCACGAAGATCGGCGACAAGGAGTTCAAGGGAATCGCCCGATGGGACGGCGTTCGCTGGCGCAAGGTCGGAATGGGCTTCAACAGCGGTGCGCGGTGCCTCGCCGTCTACGACGATGGAACCGGTCCCGCGCTCTACGCGGGCGGCTACTTCACCACGGCCGAAGGGAAGACCGTCAATCATGTTGCCAAGTGGGACGGGAAGACCTGGAGCGCACTTGGCGAAGGGATGAACGCACAGGTCAGGGCCCTTGAGGTCTTCCCGGGACCGAACGGCATGGAGTTGGTCGCCGGCGGCAACTTCACGACGGCAGGCGGATCACCAGCGAACCGCATTGCTCGATGGAATGGGGCGCAGTGGCTCCCGCTCGGCGGAGGTGTCACGATGGCCAGCGGCGATGCCTCTGTCGCCGCTCTGGCGATCTTCTTCGCTCCATCGGGCCCTCGCCTCTATGTCGGCGGACAGTTCAACAAGGCGGCCGGCGTAAGCACGAATCACCTCGCCTTCTGGAACGGCACGAACTGGGGTGCCGCCGGCGGACTCGTGGAGGATGTGACCTTCTCCAAATCCGTCCAAGCGATTCGAACGATCAACCTCGGGGCCGGACCCCAACTCTTCGTGGGAGGGACCTTCCAGAAGTTTGGAAGCATCACGATGAACAACATCGCGCGCTGGAACGGGGTCTCCTGGTCGGCCGTCGGTGGTGCGGTCTCCGGCCCAAGTCCAACGCCAATGGTCTTCGACTTCTGCCGCTTCGATGCCCCCGATGGAACGCCGCAGCTCATTGCTGGCGGTCGTTTCGAACGCGCGGAGGTGCATCGCAGCAGCGGCGTCGCTGCCTGGAACGGCGCTGCATGGACTCCGCTCGGAGCCGGCTTGAACGACCTTATCACCGCGATGTGCCGGCGAGGGGAGACAGCAACGGATCCAACCCTCTACATCGGTGGGCTCTTCACCTGGCTGGACCATCGACCCATATCCGGAATCGCAGAGTGGAACGGCGAGGAGTGGCGATCGCTGGGGAGCGGCTTCTGGGCCTCGTCGTACCCGGGAGTCCGAGCACTCCGAATGTGCTCGCGCAACGGGCAGCGCCGATTGGTCGCGGGCGGACAGTTCGTCACGGCAGGCGCGGTGGTCGTCAATGGAGTCGCCGAGTGGGGCGGCGAGTCATGGTTGCCGATCGGCAGTGGTGTCTCGGATCCGACCTATGTGAACGACATTGCGTCGATCGATGATGGCGATGGCGAGCTCCTCTATGTCACTGGGTCGTTCACCAAGGCGGGCGGTGGCCCCGCAAGCCTCATTGCCCGCTGGAACGGCTCGGCATGGGTTCCTCTGGGGAGCGGTCTCCACGGGGAGAGCGCCTTGCGCGAAGGGCGAGTCCTGCTCGTGGAGCCTCGTGAGGGTGGCTCGCTGCTCTATGTCGGTGGAGTATTCGATTGGGCCGGGAGCAGTCCGGCCAGCAACATCGCAGTCTGGGATGGTGCAGCATGGTCGGCGCTCGGCAGCGGCGTGAACGGCCCCGTCAACTCGATGGTGCTGTTCGATGATGGCTCGGGTCCGGCTCTCTTCGTTGGAGGGCAGTTCACTGTCGCGGGTGGCATCGCAGCGAGCAACATCGCCAAGTGGCAGAACGGCGCGTGGCATCCGGTTGGTGCCGGAGTCGCCGGAGAGTTCGCTCGCGTCCTTGCCCTTGAAGTCATCGCCGATGAAGAGGGACCGACGCTTTGGGTCGCAGGCAAGTTCTCGACCGCGGGAGGGGCGCCCGTCGCACATCTGGCGAAATGGACCATGGGAGAGTGGGTTCCGTTGATCACGATCGGAACGATTCCGCACCTCACGGCCGAGCTCAACGATCTCGCGGAGACGACGGATGCCGAGACCGGGCGTCGCCGAGTCTGGATTGGTGGCCGCTTTCAGATATCTCCTCGCGGCGACTCATTCCTGACCTCGTGGAACATCTGCGGTGACGAGCCGATCCTCACAGCGGACCTGGATGGTGACGGAGCGGTCGGCGCCACAGACCTGGGGATACTGCTCGGGCTCTGGGGAAGCCGCGATCCGCTCGCGGATCTCGACTGCAACGGACTGGTGGAGGGCGGCGACCTTGCATACCTTCTATCGCGATGGCGCGAGCCGGCTTGAGTTCAATCGCCCCCACAGCCGGTCTCGAGGGTTGCCGATGAGCTTCGCGCTTCGACCGATCTGCGACCTCTGCAAATCATCTGCGTGGCCGCGCTGCGCCGCGGTTGTCCTGCTCGTCTGTGTCGGGTCGATGCTGATTGGTGCCGCGCCGTGGCAGTCCGGGAGCGATCGTCGCGCATCACCGGGAGACCTGGGCGCGCTTCGCCGGAACGCAGCGGCCTTCAACGATGCCGCCGCGCGGATTCCCGAGGGGGAACACTGGGCTTCCGAGTTCCTGCAGCTGGCAGGCGATGACGACGCCGTCCTGAAGCTCTTCAGCAAGCCCAAGCTTCCGGTGCTGCCCAACACCTGGGCCAAGATGACCACGCTTCAGCGGACGGATTGGCTCCGCGAGAACAACGGCAAGGTCGAGCCGCTGCTCCTTCGGGTGCGCACTCCGCAAGGGGCCAGACGCTGGGTCTACCTCTTTCGAGTCGAGGTCGGCGGCATGGAGGTGAGGGACATCAAGGAGGATCGACTCGGCATCCGTGTCGAGGCGAATCCCAAGCCGCCGGCGCCGCCGCCCGGCAAGCCAAGGGACGCGAAGAGCCGCGAGCGGCAGATCACGCCTCGCTACGACCTCCTGATCTCGGCCGAGGACTCGGAGCATCCGATCGTCAAGCGCCGACGCGGCGATGCGCTGCCGAGCACGAGCTTCTTCATCCCGATCGTCTTCGCCGGCGACGGCGTGCCGTCGCTCAGGCCGGAGAACTACCGGCCCGAGTTCGTTCAAGGCCTTCAGGAGTATGGCTACAACGCCGGTCGCCTTGCGATTCCCGGGCTCGGCCAGTGGAACGCGGGCGGCCAGATGCTTCCCGCGGTCAGCACCATGCGAACGCTGCTGGTGGCGCTCGAGCACAAGCTCGCGCCGAAGCCCTGACCTCCCGGGGTCGGCGCGCAACTCTCGGCGCATGCCGCGGCTGCGCACTCGCGTGCGCTCCCCGGCAATCCGCGGCAACATGACCTAGTGGGCCAGAGAGGACTCGAACCTCCGACCTCGCCCTTATCAGGGGCGTGCTCTAGCCAGCTGAGCTACTAGCCCGAAGAGCGGAGAGTGTAGCCGCGGAGCCGAGGCCACGCCACCGCTTGACCACCGTGCAAGGACCGGGGCGAACGCCGCGCGTCCGTCGCGAGGCATGAGTCGCACGAACGCGACCGAGCGTGCCATCACGACGCTGCGGTGCCGGCGGCGCCCACAGCGCCGACCGCGCCGGCGCTGCCCACCGCGCAGGACGTGCTGCTGGCGCCGTCGCCGATCGCGCCGTCCGTCGACCGGATCTGCCGCGACGGATACCAACCCCATTCGGGTCGATCCTTCGGTCCGAAGAACTCCCACTCCTGGCAGCGCAGGATCTGCTGGTTGAGCTTCGACCGCGCCTCACCCAGCATCTCCATCTCGCCGGGACGGAGGTCCACCGAGACCGATGCAAGCGCAAGTTCGAGTCGCGCCTCGATGGCGCGTCGCGAGAGTCGCAACCCGCGCTGCGAGAGCTCGCCTCGATGCGCCCTCGCCACGATCGCAGCGAGATCCTCGCGTGCCTGCTCAATCGCCTGCAGCGGCGTGACGGGCACCGCCCGCGCCGGATCCGCTGCGGCGGGCAGCACCGGCGCCAGCATCACGAGCAGCGCCATCACCGGCAGCGACCTCAACACGCCTTGCACGCCGCGGAACACATGGGTCATCGATTCGCCTCCCTCGCACGCAGGGCGTCGGCGGCGCACGAGCGCCGCCCTGACGCCTCCCGATTCCAGCGGCCACCAATGCCTGAGGATCGGGATGCTCGGACAGCGTCGGAATGAAGCGACCTGGATGTCGCCCGGGATTCCGTGGATCCACCACCCATGATCGCCCGGCGACGATCATGACGATGGCGCGGGCAGATTCCTCGCGTGCAGATCCGACGCGAGCGGTTCCCACACAGGCTGGGAGGGCCCCTACGCCTAGAGGTCGCCGTCGAAGGTGCCGACGAGCGGCTCCACGAGGTCGGTGAGGCTCACCGCGCCCATCAGCGCTCCGGAGGCATCCGCCACGATCGCCAGTTTCGCGCGGTTGCGGCGCATCGTCTCGAGCGCATCGAGCAGCGAAGTGGCCGGCGTCACGCGACAGGGCGGCACGACGAGCTCCGCAATCGGCTTCGCGGGATGGAGCAGCAGGTCGAGCGTCGAGACGATGCCCGCCACGCGCCCCTGCGCATCGACCACGGGATAGCGGCTGAAGCCGCGCCCGCGCATCAGCGACACCGCGGTCGCGCCATCACCGTCGACACGAATGGTCTGCACGCGACGCCACGGCACCATGCGTTCGGCCACCGTGCGTCCCGTGACGCCCATGACGCGTTCGGCGAGCGTGACCTGTGCCTCCGTGAGCACGCCCGCCCCTGCTCCCTCCTCGAAGAGACGCGCGAGGCGCTGTCGCGACGAGAGCGGCTCCTCGGGCTGCGCACCGAGCCGCGTGAGCACGACCGAGGACACGGCCTGGACGAGCGGCACGAGTCCGCACCAGGTCAGCAGGAGCCTGCCCGCGCGGATGAGGGGCGCCATCGCGATGATGCCGCGATCCGCGACGCGGCGGAAGAGGTCCTTCGGCACCACTTCGCCCAGCACGAAGAGCACGGGCACCAGCACGAGCGTGTTCACCACCACCGAGGCGATCGGACCGAGGCCGAAGCCCTCGAAGAGCCGCGAGGTACCGATCGCAACCAGATCGTTGGCGATCGTGTTTCCGATCAGCAGCGCCGCGAGCAGGCGATTCGGGTGGTCCATCTCGTCGCGCAGGATGAGCGAGCGACGCTCGCCTCGACCGACGCCGAGCGCCAGCCGCACGCGGTTGATGGAATAGATCCCCGTCTCGATCCCGGAGCAGAGCGCCGAGAGGCTCACGCCCAGGACGACCATGCCGAGAAACGCGGCGAGCGCGGCCTCGGTCATGACGCGCCTCGCTTCATGCGGCGCTGGAATCGTCGGAGGCGGCGGCTCATGACAATCCCTCCGGCTCGCGGTCCACCAGGAGCTGCCGGATGCGGCCGCGCGTCACCGCCTCCACCTCGATCCTCATGCCGTTCAGCTCCACGCGATCACCGCGATGCGGTTCGCGTGCGAGCTGCGCCAGCACAAGACCGCCGGCGGTGGCTGGCGCATCCGCTCCGAGTTCCACGCCGAAGTGCCGCGCGAACTCCGTCGCGGGCATCTCCCCGCTCACGCGCCAACGACCATCCGCGAGCACCTCCGGAGCGGGCACCGGCGCCTCACCGGGCGCCGCGATGTCTCCGACGATCTCCTCGATGGCATCCTCCAGCGAGACGACGCCTTCCGTGCCGCCATACTCATCGAGCACCACCGCGATCTGCCGCCGTGCCGACCGGAAGAGCTGGATCAACTGCTGCACGCTCGCAACGGCGGGCACGAAGAGCGGAGGACGAATGTGCGCCGCGATGGGCGCCGCCTCGCCGCGCGGATCGAGCAGCAGCGCGCGAAGGTCGAGGATCCCGACCACATCATCGAGATCGCCGCGATGCACGATCAGCCGTGTGAGGCCCACACGCGACGAGACCTCGACGGCCTCGGCGCGCGAGCATCCCTGCCGCACGGACGCGACATCGACGCGCGGCGTCATCACATCGCGCACGCGCAGGGCACCGAGTCGCACCACGCGCGCCAGCACTCCGCGCGCTCGCTCGTCGACCAGCCCGTGGTGGCTGGCGCTCGCGAGCGCATCGTCGATCTCATCCACGCGCAGGCGATGCGCCTCGCCGCCCCCGATGAGTCGCGCCAGCGGTGCCACGATCGCTCGTTCGATGATCATGCGAAGCGGCGTGAGAAGGAGGTGCAGCGGCAGCACCGCGCGCGCTGCGACGCCGATCAGCTGACGGCGTGCCGTGTTGGCCGTGAGCTTCGGCAGGATCTCGCCGCAGAGCACGAGCAGCACCAGCGTGCCGATCGACACGCCCGCGCTGACGAGCCAGCTCTCGCTCAATCGCATGAGCAGCACGCTCGTCGCAACGAAGTAGAGCGTGTTCGCGGTCATGTTCGCGAGCAATACCGTGATGAGCAGCTGACGAGGTCGTTCCAGCAGCTGCTCCACGATCGCCGCGGTCGCCGGCCGCTCTCGGCGCAGCCACAGCCGATCGCTCTGCGAGAGGCCGAAGAAGAGCGTTTCGGATCCTGAGGAGGCGGCGCTGGCCACCACCAGGGGCACGAGCGACGCCGCAAGGATGATCTCGGCCATGTCCATGCCGGATCAGGCGCGAAGCGCCCTCTCGAGCAGGCGGTCGACCAGTCGCAGCTCCGTCAGCATTTCTGCCGCGGCGACTCCCTCGCCGCCCTCTGCGTGATCGAAGGACTCCTCCATCCGTCCAAGCAGGTTCTCGCGCCGCGCCCGGACCTCCGCGATGCATGCGTCGATGGCGGATGCGTCCTTCGTGGCGAGCGCCTCGTCCACGCGCTCCGTCCACTCGAGCATCTCCAGGAGGAGCGACGGCGGCGGCGGCGGTGCAGGCTCGACGCCGGCGGCACGAAGCAGCGACTCGGCGCGATCGCGCGGATCGAGCAGGCGACGCGCTGCGGCGCTGATCGCCGCGCTGTCGCGCAGGGTCATCGCCCGGCGGACCGGATCGGGCTCGCGATCGGGATGGACCCCGGCCAGCATCACGCGCAGTCGCTCGCGGATCTCGGCATCGCGCACGCCGAATCGGCGCGGCAGTCCCAGGCGTGCGAACGGATCATCGACGACGCTCACTCGCTTCCCGCCACGCGCTCGACCTCCTCGAAGGTCGTCGCCCCCTGCGAGACGAGGCCGAAACCGAACTGCTGGAGCGTCATGAAGAGCCCGGTGTTGAGCACATCGCGGATGGCCGCGATGGTCGGCTTGCGCAGCACGATGTCGCGCAGCGCATCGTTGAACTCGAGCAGCTCGAAGAGGGCACGCCGGCCGTGATAGCCCGTGCCCAGGCACATGGCGCAGCCCTGCGCCGCCGCGATGGACGGCACGCCACCGAGATGCCGGCCCATGCGAAGCGTCTGCGTGGGCGTGGGCTTGACTTCCTTCTTGCAGGAGTCGCAGAGCACGCGCACCAGTCGCTGGGCGACGATCATGCTGATGGCATTCGCCACGAGATAGCTCTCCACGCCAAGATCGAGCAGGCGGAAGATGGCGCCGATCGAGTCCTTCGAGTGCACCGTCGAATAGACGAGGTGCCCGGTCATTGCCGCCTGCATCGCGACATTGGCCGTCTCGATGTCGCGGATCTCGCCGACGAAGATCACATCGGGATCCTGCCGCAGCACCGATCGCAGGATCGTGGCGAAGGTGTTCCCCTGCTTGTGGTCGATGGGAATCTGCGTGCAGCCCTCGAGGTAGTACTCGACGGGATCCTCGATGGTGATGGCGTTGCGCACATCGACATCGATCTCGCGGATGCAGGAGTAGAGCGTGGTGGTCTTGCCGCTGCCGGTGGGGCCGCAGACCAGCAGCATGCCCGCGTCGCGTGTGGCGATCACGCGGAGCTTGTCGTACATCCACGGCACCAGACCGAGCTCGTGCATGCGCGACGGTGCATTCGAGCTGTCGAGCACGCGCACGACGAGCTTCTGCCCGTGCACCACCGGCGTGAGGCTCACGCGGTAGTCCACGCGACGGCCCTTCACCATCACGGTGAAGTGGCCATCCTGCACCTGAGCCTTCTGGCTCGTGTCGATCTGACAGAGCACCTTCACCATGCCGAGCACACGGCGCAGGATCGCAAGCGACAGCTCCACGGCCGTCAACATCACGCCGTCCACGCGAAGGCGCACCACCGCCTTCTCGGCCCGCGGCTCGAAGTGAATGTCGGTCGCTCGCGCGCGGAACGCGGTGAGCAGCAGCAGCCGGAAGACGCGGATGCTCTCACGCGCCTCGTCGTCGCGCCCGGCCTCCACGCCGCCGACCACTGCCTGGTGCACGGTCACGCCGCGGCAATCGACCAGCGCGATGTCGTTCTCGTCGAAGCCCTTTTCGGTGGCGGCATCGCAGATCTCACGGAGTCGACGCTCGTAGTCGGTCTGGGCCTTCCCGGCAATCTCCGAGAGATCCACATCAATCGTGTTCTGCGCGTACATCCACTTCTGTCGCGCTTCGGCGGCGGCCTTGAAATCAGGCGTCAGCCTCGGCTTCGGGGTTGCCTGCTGCTCGGGATCGATGAAACGAAGTTCGACCGAGCCGGCGGTCACCACATCGCCGTTGGCGAGCACCGATTCCGCCACCCGCTGACCATTGAGCTTCGTTCCGTTGCGGCTTCCCAGGTCGCGGATCCGCCATCCATCCTCGGCGTACTCGAGCACGCAGTGCCGACGGCTCAGCCGCTCATCGTCGTCGACATGGACCGTATTCTCGGGCAGTCGCCCGACGGTGATCTGCTCAGCGTCGAGCTCGAGTCTCTTGACGCCCTTGGGGGTCTTCGCTTCGACGAATGGCATCGGGGCGTAGGGAGAGGTCGCTGGGGCATCCTCGGGCAGGGACCGCGGAAGGCGGCATGCCGTTCGCGAGAACGATCGTCGCCACCGCTGCGGTGCCGCGGCAGGAGTATACGGGCGGCCGAGGATCCCCCGCCGGGCCGTCGATCAAGTGTGTTGCAGCTCAAGACTCACCGCCCGATGGCAGGCAGCGAGCGCCGTCAGCTCCCTGAGGCCCGGGGTGCCGGCGGCGGCGTGCCGGGCGGCGCGGATCCACCCGCGCCGCCGCCACCAGTTCCACCTGTGCCGAAGCCCCGACGCGGGTTGCGGCTGCTGAATCGGCGTCCGGCCGGTGCTCCCCCGCGAGGACTCGATCCGAAGCGAGGGCCGAACGGACCCTGGCGAGCCGGCCCGGCACCGCCCTTCGGCGGTGCCTTGCCGCGCTTCACCGCCTCGTTGATGACGATCGACCGGCCGCTGATCTTGCGACCCGCGAGGGTCTCGATGGCAAGCTGACCCTTCATCGGGTCCCTGAAGAGGACGATCGCGAATCCTCGTGAGCGATTCGTCTTGGCATCCATCGCCACGATGATCTCGTCCAGGCTGCCGAACGGTTCGAAAAGGGGGCGCAGCGCATCAGCGGTCACCCGCTGATCGAGGTTCCCTACATACACCTTGAACATGGAGTCAATGTTCCGAGAGGAGAGATCGATCCCCAGCCAGGAAGCATCGGACCACCCGACGACGGCAAGTGTAGCGAGTTCGGACCTCATCGTCCCGCATCAAGAGAGAGGGCCCCGCCGGGAGTTCCCGGCGGGGCCCATCAAAGTCGGCGATGACCTACTTTCCCGCAGTGCAGTATCATCGGCGGCGAAGTCTTAACTGCTGTGTTCGGGATGGGAACAGGTGTTACCCTCCGCCTATGGTCGCCGACAATCGGCCGCCGGCGCGTCAGCGCCGGCGGCCGTTGGTTTCATGCAGCAGACACGACCGAGCACATTCGATTCACGAGCGGCCTGGTCAGTACTTGCGTCTCCGGAACCATCGGCCCCTTCCCGGAGCAACCGACGGAATCCGGTCGACGCGGCCAAGCTGTCGACCGTTAGTACCGCTTTGCTGAACGGATTTCTCCGCGTGCACATGCGGCCTATCAACCCGGTGGTCTACCGGGGGTCTCTCGTCACAAGGACATGCAACACTCATCTTGAGGTGGGCTTCCCGCTTAGATGCTTTCAGCGGTTATCCCTGCCGTACGTAGCTACCCAGCTGTGCACCGAGCGGTGCAACTGGCACACCAGGGGTACGTCCATCCCAATCCTCTCGTACTAAGGATGTCTCCTCGCAGTGTTGCTGCGCCCACAGCAGATAGGGACCGACCTGGCTCACGCCGGTCTGAACCCAGCTCGCGTACCACTTTAATAGGCGAACAGCCTAACCCTTGGGACCGCCTTCAGCCCCAGGATGTGATGAGCCGACATCGAGGTGCCAAACCGCTCCGCCGCTATGGACGCTCGGGAGCGATCAGCCTGTTATCCCCGGCGTACCTTTTATCCGTTGAGCGACGACCCTTCCACACGGGATCGCCGGATCACTAGAGCCCTCTTTCGAGACCGCTTGCGCTGTATCGCTTGCGGTAAAGCTGGCTTGTGCTCTTGCACTCAAGGCGCGGTTGCCAACCGCGCTGAGCCAACCTTTGCACTCCTCCGTTACTCTTTTGGAGGAGACCGCCCCAGTCAAACTGCCCGGCATGCAGTGTTCCCTGCCCGGTTTCACGGGAATCAGGGTTAGGCCACGAACTCATTCAGACTGGTATTTCACTGATGCCTCCACTCGATCCGAAAACCGAGCTTCAAAGGCTCCCAGCTATGCTACGCAGAACAAATCCATGACCACTGCAAGCGTACAGTAAAGGTGCACGGGGTCTTTCCGTCTTGCTGCGGGTAGGCGGCATCTTCACCGCCACTACTATTTCACCGAGTCGGTCGTGGAGACAGTGCTCCAGTGATTACGCTATTCATGCGCGTCGGAACTTACCCGACAAGGAACTTCGCTACCTTAGGACCGTCAGAGTTACGGCCGCCGTTTACCGGCGCTTCAGTCGCCAGCTTCGCATTGCTGCTAACCGGCTTCTTTGACGTTCCGGCACCGGGCAAGCGTCACACTGTATACATCCTCTTGCGAGTTAGCACAGTGCTGTGTTTTTGATAAACAGTTCCCAGAGCCTTTTCTCTGCGCCCTCTCTTTCGAGGAGGGCCCCCTTATTGCGAACGTACGGGGTCAAATTGCCTAGTTCCTTCACGACCGTTTTCTCGAGCGCCTGAGGCTATTCGCCACGTCCACCTGTGTCAGTTTTGGTACGGTTCCCATGATTGTCGCCGGACGGCTTTTCTTGGGACTGATCCACGCCGCATCGGCCACAAGGGCCTGCCCGCTTCACTGGGCCACGGTCGCTTCTCAATCCGTCACGCCGGGTCAATCGCACATGGGAGGGCCGGAATATTGACCGGCTATCCATCGACTACGCCTTTCGGCCTCGCCTTAGGTACCGCCTAACCCTGGGCGGAATTACCTTCCCCAGGAAACCTTGGACTTTCGGCGATGGAGATTCTCACTCCATTTATCGTTACTCAAGCTGGCATATTCACTTGCTGCCGCTCCACCAACCCTCGCGGGAAAGCTTCGCAGCTGGCAGCAACGCTCCTCTACCCCGCCGCCCTTGCGGACGACGGCCACGGTTTCGGTACGACTCTTGATTCCCGATAATTATCGGCGCTGGATTCCTCGACCAGTAAGCTGTTACGCACTTTTTAAATGGTGGCTGCTTCTAAGCCAACATCCTGGCTGTCACAGCAATCCAACTACCTTTCGAACTTAGAGTCGTTTGGGGACCTTAACCGATGGTCTGGGTTGTTTCCCTTTTGAGCACGAACATTATCGCTCGCACTCTTACTCCCGGGGCAACGGACACGGTATTCGGAGTTTGATTGGGCAGAGTAGCCGGGTAGGCCCTCGAACCCATTCAGTCGCTCTACCCCCGTGTCGTGACCCCCGAGGCTAGTCCCTAAACTATTTCGAGGAGAACGAGATATCTCCGGTTATGATTGCACTTTAAGCCCTCCCCACAGGTCATGCCAGAACTTTTCAACGTTCACGGCTTCGGTCCTCCAGGAGGTTTTACCCCCCCTTCAACCTGCCCATGGGTAGATCAACCGGTTTCGCGTCTACACCCTGCAACTGTGCGCCCGTTTAAGACTCGGTTTCCCTTCGGCTGCGCCGCGTAACGGCTTAGCCTTGCCGCAGAGAGTAACTCGCCAGCTCATTATGCAAAAGGCACGCCACAAGCCCTTGCGGGCCCGTGACCGCTGTGTAAGCACACGGTTTCAGGTGCTTTTCACTCCCCTGATCGGGGTGCTTTTCATCGTTCAGTCGCCTTACTGGTTCACTATCGGTCGTCGAGGAGTACTCAGGCTTGGAGGGTGGTCCCCCCATGTTCAAGCCAGGTTTCTCGAGCCTGACTCTACTTGAAGCCATTTCCCAGGTACGTGTCTACAGGACTGTCACCTTCTTTGGTCGACCTTTCCAGGTCGTTCACCACGATACTGGTTCGTCCGCGTTCGCTCGGCGCTACTTGCGGAGTCGCGGTTGCTTTCCTTTCCTACAGCTACTGAGATGTTTCAGTTCGCTGCGTTCGCTTCACGCGGCCTATGCATTCAGCCGCGGATGACCTTTCGGCCGGGTTGCCCCATTCGGAGATCCTAGGATCGATGCTCGGTTACCAGCTCCCCTAGGCTTATCGCAGGTTCCTACGTCCTTCATCGCCTCTCGACGCCAAGACATCCACCGTGTGCCCTTTCAAGCTTGACCGCGTCGACCCGATCCCGTCGTGGGCCGCCGTCACCGGATGAACCGGTTGAGCGACCGACGCGTTCGCGGAGCGACTCGGCACGCATCACTCCCGCCATGGGGCTGCGATGCGCTCCGGTCCCGAGGGACCGGACACTTGACTCAAGCTGCTCGTGTTTCAATTCAATGTGCTCTCGGTGTTCGCCGACGAACGCTCGGACGGCCGGACCTGCGGGCGACGCGACTTCGCGATTCGATGAATCGGGGTCGGTCGATCGAGGGCCGGGTGCCATGGCGCTCGGCGGCGATCTGTCTGCTGCATGACTTGTCAAAGATCTCGAGCCATTCGAACGCACACGACACGCGTTCGAATTCGAGTCGGCAAACGCCTCGCCGATCGATCCGCCATCGGGTTCCCCCTCTGGCGGACCGGAGAGTGTAGCGAGTCTCCCGGCGGTGTCAATTCACTGCACGAATCGGCTCGGAACGCGACACCGGGACTGGGCGACCGTCGCCCCGAACCGCGGCCTGTCGAGCAGGATCCTGCTGCAAGAGCGAGGGTTGCGTCAGCCCCTGGCGGGGGCGTCGAGCTTCGTCCAGGCGTGCCGCCTGTCCGGCGCTTCGAACTCGGCTTCGCTCCCGCCTCGATCCTCGCCTCGGTGCACGAATCAGGCGCCGGAGCCACTGGCCGGAGGCGCGCCGGCAGGAGGCTGCATCGCCACATCATCCTGGAGCCTTCGACGCTCCGGATTCTCCGAGTCCGACATCGGCGAGCGAAGCTCCAGTTCCTCGCCGCCGTCGACGCGACGCACGACCACCATGCTTGCTCTCGCGCGCTCCGCTTCGCTGCGCTCAATGGTCGAGTCCTCGATGATCGCGACGACGAACCAATCAGTTGTGAAATCGATTGAAGGACCCGTCTCGTTGCGCCTCGGCTCCATGAGTCGACCAATCCGATCGCCGGGCTGCACCGTGAACTGTTGTCGACGACGCACACCCTCGACGAGCCGAAAGACCTCGATCTCTGCAGTCCCAAGCCCCAGCGCTCCACCCTCGGTGGTGGCATTGGTCACGAAGAATGTCGACGACGGAGTCACCTGCACGGGCTGGCTCCATTCGCTCGGCTCACTCCGCAACACGAGACTTGCGGCATAGGGCGCCTGGTCCGCCACGAGCTGCGACTTGCGACCGAAGAACGGATTGAACACCTCGACGAACGCGCGATAGCGATAGGACACCTGCGGCTTCACGCTCAGGTCGTGCGCCCACACCATGACGCGCTCGAGCCCGGCAAGATCGGGGAGCGTGCGAGCCTCCTCGACGGAGTCCGTCGGCTTGCGACCACTCGGTGCCTTCGCTTCCAGCTCGGTGCTCAGGCGAGCGATCTCCTCCTTGAGTTCCTTCGCCTTGCGCGTCAGCCGCCGACGGAGCGTGTCCTTCTGCGCATCGCCCGTGCCACCGCCGCCGGCACCGCCGCCCGTACCACCCATGGGTCCGCCACCACCGCCACCGAGACCGCCACCTCCACCACCGATCGGCGGCCCGCCGCCGCCGCGACGGCTGCCGTCACCACCACCCCCCGCTCCACCGCCGGTTCCTCCACCGGATCCATCGCCGCCACGAGCGCCTCCGCTGCCGCCTCGGGGCGGAGCCTTCGGATCGTCGTCAAGCGGTCCGCCCGCGTTCTTGATGGCTTCCTCAGTCGTGGAGAGCTGGCGCCCCCTATCGGCAATCCGCTGGCGAAGCCGGTTGATCTCGCGGGACTCGCCGCCTTGCGCGGTTGCTGCGGCCGTCAGTCGTTCCTCACTGAAGAGCGCTTCGTTCTTGGTGGGATAGAAGGCCGGCTGCAGGATCTCGTACTGAAGCGGCGGCCGCGAAAGCTTGGAGAAGACCTCGTTGCGCAGCTCGAGATCCGCCCGCGGAATGCGGCTGCGGAACGAAAGACGATCAGGAAGCGGCGCCACACGCTGACGGTTTCCCCACGCGCCGGTCGGAAGCAGCTCCTCGCGCTCGAAGACGACATCCACGACATAGACCGCCTCCTGGTACCACGATGACGGCGGCGCCGCCTCAGGCGGTTTCTTGTCGGTCGCGGAGCGCCTCAGTTCCTCGAGCGTTCGCTTCACATCGAGGAACGCCGACGGGGTGGTGAAGGTGATGTCGATGGCCGTCGATGCGGCATGGTCGGGGAACATCGCGGCCAATCCCGCGTTCTCCGGGTGGGTGAAGGTCTCGGCGAGGATCGCGTCGGAGGTTTGAGCAACGCTCGGATTGATGCTGAGCGGCGGAATCGTCGGCATCCGATACCGGGTGTCGGCGAGCGTCTCGCTCTCCAGCAGCGCACCGGCAAGCGAAGGCGCCACGCGCGGGAGCGGCGCCTTGGGCGAGACGCTCGACGCCAGTCGTGCCGTGAATTCGTCGGCCACCTTCTGCACACGCTCCTGGCCCAACTCGGCATGGACGCGGCCGTCGTTGAGCTTGGCTTCCACGGAGCGAGCCTTGGTGTCGAGGATCTCGCTCACATTTCCCGGCGTGAGCGTCGCACTTCCGGCAGGAACGGAGCGCGAGCTCATGAGCTCGGTTGCAATCACCAGAAGAAGGATTGCTCCGGCGATCCCGACCACGATCTTCTCGACATGCTGTTCGACGAACGAGATGCCCTTCATGGTCCAATTCCTTGATCAGGTGCCTGGTGCGGTCATTTCGCCATCGCCTGGAGTCGCGGTGACGACCCCCTGCGTGCCGAGTCGAGCCTTCATGTCATCGGGCATCCGCAGCGTCGTCCACTCGCGAAGCTGGATCACCTCAAGCATGAGCGTGACTTGCGAAACGGGGTCGACGCCGTAGATGAATCCTGCGCGGGCCGCCTCGAACGGATCGGCGGGCTTGAGCGCCACATTGGTGATCGTGATGAAGTTCTGGCGGGCGAGCGCGTCGGCGATCTTCGGCAGCGCATCGGTGGCGATCACCAGCTCGAGCTTCACCTCGCGCACATCGTAGAGGTCGTTCGACACTCGTCCCGTGATGGATGTGGCAGGGTCCAGCCGAACTTCCGGCTTCGCATCGACCGGGGTTCCACCGCCGACGGCGCCTTCCGCGCCACCGGCAGCACTCGCTCCGCCGGCGGCCCCGCCGCCCGCCCGCTCGCCTGCGTCGCGCACGATCGGTCGAATGCGCAGATCGACGACGCGCTTCACGGGCGCCCGGATCACATTGCCGGCCTCGGCGTTGGTGGCTGCCAGCGCGCGGAGGATGTCATCGGTGATCCAGAAGTTCCAGTTCCATTCGAACATGCGCTCGAGCGGCAATCCTGAAGGCGGCACATTCGTCGGCGGCCGCGGCATCCCGACGGAGTCGGGCGATGCGTAGAGACTGATCGCCGTCGCCGTTTCGGCATAGATGCCCTTGCGTGCACGAAGCAGATCCTCGTCGTGCCTCGCAAGATCGTCTGGCTCGAGCTCGGCGCGGGAGCGCTTTCCTCCCGCCACCGACGAGATGAACGCCGACGATCGTCGAATCAACTGGTTCTTCACATCAGTGGCCGCCGGCGGGATGCCCGCACGAACCTCCTCGAGCAGGCGCAGATAGGCGTCCGCGAGGACCGGATAGAACTCCTCATGGATCGTCTGACGCTTCGAGTCGATCGGGCGGGGAAAGATCCCCGGCATGAGTACATCGCGGCCCTTGGAGTTGTGCTTCAGAGCGGCCGTCCGGACCGTGTCGGCATCGAGGCGAAGCGTCTCGACCATCTCGCCGTAGGCGTCCAGGAGCGGCTTGTTGACCACGGCCTTCGCCGAGATCGGCTCGCGACCAGGCACATTGAGCGTCACGGTCGTGCTCTCGAGGCTCGACAGTGCGTCGATATCCCCCTTGCGCGCCGTGAGATCCTGGATCACGCCGTCCTTGATCGAGTTTCCGATCAGCAACCCGATGATCGGAGCCACGATGATGATCGCGCAGAAGACGACGATGAAGACATGCCGGCGAACCCAATCGAGGACCAGCTTGAAGTTGAAGTTCATGACTGACCCTCCGCCGGCGGAGCGGCCTGGGAACGAAGCTCGACCGTGAACCGAATGGTGCCGCGATGGAACTTCACATTCGAGAAGAGTCCGGGCAGTCCTGGGATCGGTGCGAGCCCGTCGAGATCCTTGAGGCTCTCATCCTCCTCGGGAGTTCGAGGCGCCGTGCCGCGGAAGTCATCCTGAGGCTGCTCGACGGGTTTGTCGCCCTTTGGCGCGCCCATCGAGAGTCCGGCGCCTCCGCCTGCTCCGCCGCGATCGATCGCCCCGCCAGTCCGCCGACCGAATCCATCGCCCGACTGGGGCGCTCCACCCGCACCTTCCTCCCGCACAGGCGGTGGCGGAGGTTCGGAGAAGCCTTCGCCCTGCTCGCCGGGACGGTCACCTCGGGCGGGTCCGCCTCCGGCAGGTCCGACCCGCACGGATGGTGAGTCGGCATCGCTGATGATTCGATAGGGCACATCCGGCCGGTCGGCATTCTTCCGCAGCCAGTCACCGACCGTCGAGTTGAGGAACACGCCCGCCTGGGGTCGCTCCGCGAATGCCACGGCCAGCGTCATATGGATGAGGCGCCGACCGTCCTTGAACTCGAACTCGCCGGAGAGATTCTCGAGCTGGATGAAGTTCCGCTGCTCCGCAGTCAGCTTCAGGATGTCACCGATGTCGGTCGCCTCAAGCTCCACGCGCGACGGCTTGCTCGAGAGGATCGCGTCGAAGGAGTCACGCACGAGGTGCGGCCAGATCTCGCGATCGATGAGCAGCCGCTTCATGTTCTCCGCCACGAATCCGACATCGCTCTCGCCCTCGAGGCGCCGGTACTGGTCGACGAAGCCCTTGCCCTGGTTCTTCACGCGCGAGACCTGCGGAAGTTCGCCCGGCAATTGCAATCGCTCCAGAAGCGGACGCACGGTCAGCGCTGCGCCGGCAATCACCGCGAGCGCGGCCGCCGCGCCGAACCACTTCGTCTTCGAGGTCCAGAGCTTCTCGCGGATGTTCCGCACCGGCGAGAGGTTGACCGCAATGGATCCCTGTCCGACGCCCTGCAGCGCAAGCCCGTATGCAGTGGCGAAATTGACGCAGTGCGCCGCGAAGTCGGCCGCCTCGCGCCCCTCGACGCGGATGCGCTTGAATTCATCGAGTCGCGCGACCTCCACCTGAAGCTGCTGACCGAGGAACTTCCGCAGGCCCGGGATCTTGAAGGTGCTTCCAACGCCGTAGACGGTGTCCACCTGGGCATCGCGATTCAGCGTCTGGAAGTGGCTGAGGCTGCGCTGGACCTCCTGCAGCAGGTCGCCGAAGACCGGGCGCATCGCCTGCATCATCTGCTTGGCGTACTGGCTCGTCGCCGACTCCTGCTTGAGGCGCTCCGCCTTGCTGTAGCTGAGGCTGAAGGATTGCTCGAGCGCCTCGGTGAAATGATGGCCGCCGAGCGGGAAGGTGCGAACCCAGCAGCGTCCCTGGTACGCCACCACGAGGTCGCTCGCGCTCGTGCCGATGTCGAGCACCACGAGGGGTTTCTCCGGCTTGGCCTCGAGATCGAAGGTCACCGCGTTGAAGACCGAGAGCGGCGAGAGCGTGACGATTTCGGGCTGCAGGCCCAGCTCCGCGTAGAGCGTGAGTCGATCCGCGATCTTCTCCTTCGTGATCGCGAAGATGCCGACCTCGACCTCCGGACTGTCCGGTGTGGCGAAGGTCTGGTAGTCCCACTCCACCTGGTCGATCGGGAACGGGATCTGCTGCACTGCCTCGAACTTGACGATGTCGGGGATCTTCTTCGGCTCGACCGGAGGCAGCTTCGCGAAGCGAGCGAGGGCCGAGTGGCCCGGCACGCTCATCACGATGCGCTCGTCCTCGAAGTTCTTCTGGCTGATGAGTTGGCCGAGGCTCAGCCGGATGACCTCGTTCTGATCGAGATCGGGCGTGGTCAGGACCTTCTTGTGTTCGATGTAGGCAAAGTCGGTGACGACCACATTCGAGCCTTGGCGCTCCAGTCGGATCGCCTTGACGGCGCCGGCGCCGACTTCGATTCCCCATGCCGCCTTGCTGCTAGCCATGGTGCGATTGTGTCTCCGTGGGAGGATCGCCTGCGCGAGGCAGGCGTGCGACTGGTCGTCCCCCTTCGACCGTGAGCCGAGGATGATACTGGGCTCGCCACGATACGCGGCCCCGGCGCTAGCGGTTGCCCGTCGATGCGTACCGAGGGGGTCACGGCCCCGTTCCGATCACATTGTTCGGCTACGCTGACCAACCTCCACGGCGATAGGGCGTGCCCCCCTGATCGGCCTGGATGAGGGCGAGACGACCATGGATCCCAACGAACCCGTGCCTGCGCCAGACCCGAAGTCGAACGAGGTCCCGAACGAGGGATCGGCGCCGCGAAGGGCGCCCTCGATCGACCAGTCGCTGGAACAGGAAATCAGCGCCGCGCTCGGCGAATTGAGCATGGCGGACCTCGTCGACCTTCCCGATGCTCCCGATCGCGGAAGCGGTGAAGGCCGTGCCAAGGCGCCGGGGCGCAGCGATCGACATGGAGGCCAGGGACGACGCGGAAGCGCTGGCGGAGGCGGAGGCGCCGGCGGCGCAGGAAAGCGCTCGGCTCGAAAGGATCGCCGCCGATCGGCCCCCCACTCCAACGCCCCAAGGGGTGAGCGACAGGTTCGCACGGGCCGCGTCGTTCGCATCCACGACGGAGATGTCTTCGTCGAGTTCGGCCCCGCATCGCAGGGCGTCTGCCCGCTCGTCCAGTTCGGCGATGCGCCACCGGAGGTCGGCAGCGGGCGCGAGTTCGTGATCGAGCGACTCGACGCCTTCGAGGGACTCTTCGTGCTCTCGCTTCCGGGCGCCACGCAGAAAGCCGACTGGGAGCACCTGGAAGTGGGCCAGATCGTGGAGGCTCGCTGCACCGGGATGAACAAGGGCGGTCTCGAGATGGAGCTGGCCCACCACAAGGCGTTCATGCCTGCGGGCCAGGTCGATCTCCGACATGTCGCGGACATCTCGATCTTCCTTGGCCAGAAGTTCCCGTGTGCCATTCTCGAGCTCCGCAAGGAGAAGGGCCGCATCATCCTGAGCCGCAAGGCGGCGCTGCTTGAGGATCGTGCGAAGAAGCGCGACGAGATCCTCGGCACGCTCGAGGAGGGCCAGCAGGTCCGCGCCACCGTCACGAGCGTCCAGCCTTACGGCGCGTTCGCCGACATCGGCGGCGTGGACGGCCTCATCCACATCGCCGATCTCGCGCATGAGCGTCTCAAGCACGCGTCCGACGCCGTCAAGGTGGGTGACGAGGTGGAGGTCAAGATCCTCCGCATCGACCGCTCGCAGGAGCCGCCGAAGATTGCGCTCGGGCGGAAGCAGGTGATGGCGGATCCGATCCTGCAGAAGCTGACCGAGGTGCAGGAAGGCGCCACGCTGACCGGGCGCGTCACGCGACTCACGGACTTCGGCGCGTTCGTCGAGATCGCACCGGGACTCGAGGGTCTGGTGCACATCAGCGAGGTGAGCCACGAGCGCATTCCGACGGTCGATCGCGTGCTCAAGCGCGACCAGATCGTCACCGCGAAGGTGCTCTCGGTCGACTCGGACCGGAAGCGCGTGAGCCTCTCGATCAAGGCGCTGGTCGATCGTCCGGCACGCCCGGGGCGCGAAGGCGACATGCCGCAGCGTGCCGACGGATTCCTGCGCGACGAGGATCCGGCGATGCGCAAGCTCAAGGCTCGCTTCGCCGGCGGCGGCAACCTCAAGGGCGGCATCGGCTGAGCATCAGCCCGGGGGAGGCGCCAGCCGCTTGCGAAGGTCGGCCAGCGAGAGCCGCTTCGCGGGCCGGCCCGTGAAGAGGTCCCTCTCCGGCTCCAGCACCTGCCGAGGCGGACAGCGCGTCACGCTGAACTCGATGCCGTCCTGGCGGAAGCGGAGTCGCTCGAGGCGCCCCCACCGCGACTGGATCACCTCGAAGACCGGCTCCTCGCATCCGCCGGCGACGAGGATCCGGGCAAGCTCGCCGATCGGCGCGACGCCCATGTAGCGAATTCGGAAGTGCGGGTCCGCGTCCACCTGGCCTTGGGCTGCGCGCCCGACGAGCCAGAGCTCCCCCGGCGGCGCCGCGAACTCGAGCAGCGTCATGATCTCCTCCGCTGCTCGCAGCCGTGCTTCGACGAGCGCGTCATATCCCGTGGTGCCGAGATCCTGTTGCGCCATCGCCTGTGCGTGGCGGCGCACGAGCGCCTCGCTCGGCCACTCCTCCGGCGACCGGCCGAGTTCGTCGGCGGCGATTCGGATCGCCTCCCGCAACGCCCTGGCATGACCACGCGACATCAGGTGCGCCGCAAGTCGCGCGATCTCGTCCTTCGGAGTCATCCGAGCTCGGCGCGCACGCCGCCGGACTCCTCCGGATCCCATAGGTCGTCGAAGGGCTGCTCGTCGCAGGCGTGTCGCAGGCAGAGATACGCGGCCGTCGAGATCGACCAGAAGAGCCCGAGCGCCGCGCCCGACACCAGGATCCGCGCCACCTGCTGCCAGAAATCGACCAGCCCGGCTGCAAGGCGCGAGGTGCCCGAGAGCGCCGGCGGCGGCATCTCCAGCGGACCGAAGATCGTGGCGCCGCCCGCGCCGGAGAGCGACGAGGCGTTCGAGAGCCAGGTTCCGCTCGCGGCAGTGATATTCAGCGTCGCCACCGCGAAGAGCTCCACCACGAACATTCCGAGGCCCCACGCAACCACGCCGGCCACGAGGTAGCCGAGCGCGAGCAGCGGTCGCCGCAGCACATAGGCCCACGCACGCTGGTTGCACTCGATCGCGTCGGCACCGTCGCACGATCCCGCCGGAGTCGCGAGCGGCAGGGCCACGACCCAGAGGATCCCCGCCAGCGCCGCGAGGAATCCGAAGAAGAGCGCAACGCCGTAGAGCGCGCCGCCGACGATGTTGACGAGCGGCACCTTCATGAGCAGTCCCATGACGCCGCCCACCAGGAAGAGGCCCCCCACGAAGAGCGGCGGGAGCAGCGCCGCGAACGCGAAGTTCGTCCAGCGCGAGAGCGCAAAGGACATGGCATCAGAAGGTGCGAGCGCCGGTCGCTGCGCGAGGCCCATGGCGGCCATGCGCGACAGCGCCCCGCCCCCGATCGCCAGCACGATGAACGCAAACGCGCCGAAGAAGATCACGAAACCGCGATCGCGGCTCCAGAGCGCCACGGGCAGGTCGATGACGAGCGCTCCGATCGACTCCACGACGGCCGCCGGCGAGAGCTTCACGACGCCTTCCATCACGCGATCGAGGATCAGTGCCACGGCGATGGTGGTGGCTTCCCAGGCGCCGCGCGGCGTCAGCGAGTTCACCTCGAGGATCGCACGGCCCATGCGATCGATCTGAAGCCCCTCCGTCGATGCATCGAGGTCGCGCCGCTTTCGCTCGAGGATCGCGCCGAGCCACCGCGGATCGACCGCATTGACATCCATGTCCGCCGGTCGCTCGTCGCGCGGCACGAACTCGGTCATCACCGAAAAGAGGCGATTGCGCACCGCGTTGCGTGCGGAATCGCTCATGGCCGGCTGAAGCAACCCCGGCGAATCGATTACGGTGCCGCGAATGCCATCCCAGGCACGACCACCGAGCGAGAGCAGCAGGACCAGGAATGTGGCCAGCAGCAGCGCTCCCGGCCGCAGCGCGTACCCGACGGCTGCGAAGAGCCGGTGGACGCGGAAGATCCTCCGAAGGTCGATTGCCTCGCCAGGGTTCAATTCGCTCATCAGCGGCCTCCAGTGCGTCTTCCCGGGTCAGATGCTAACGGGTTCCGTGCTGGAGTGGACTCGGGCGAGGTCGATGCTACTGTTGCTCTCGATGCCGGCGCCCATCCGAGCCATCGAGCCAAGGCACCTCACGCTTCGATGCGTCGCCTGCGGACTCGCCATGCACGATCCGTCGCATGCGTCGTGTCCGCGCTGCGGCCTCGATCTGGACGAGCGACCGCCCCGCAGCTACGCGGAGATGGAAGGTCTGCTGGAAGCGACGGAGCGTCCCGTCGTCCTGCGCCGCACCGGATGGCAGGAGCGGCGGATCGTGGAGCGTTGGCTCGCCGTGGCCTTTCTCGGCTCGGTCATCGTGATCGGCATGGTCGCCATGGTGCTGGCCATGTCCCGGAGCTGAGCCGCCCGACATCGACGCGTTGCGACGGTACCCTGCGACGGCCATGGCTCAAGATGCCGCTCCGGTCCTCGCGCGCGCGGAGGCGAACTTCGCTCGATCGCTCGAGCGCCTCGTCGAGTTCCTGAGGATTCCCTCCGTCAGCACGGATCCCTCGTACGCGCCGCAGGTGCGCCGCTGCGCCGAGTGGATTGCGGGAGAGCTCGCCGCCATCGGCTTCGACGCGAAGGTGCACGACACGCAGGGGCATCCGATGGTCACGGCCTGCATGGACGGGCCCGCAGGTGCCGCCGGACCGAGGATCCTCTACTACGGCCATTACGATGTGCAGCCTCCGGATCCTCTGGAACTCTGGGAAAGCCCGCCGTTCGAGCCCGTGCTGCGCGAGGGTCCGCGGGGCCGTCGAATCGTGGCTCGCGGCGCCGTGGACGACAAGGGACAGGTGATGACCTTCGTGGAGGCCTTCCGCGCGTGGAAGGAGTCGCACGGTTCGCTTCCATGCGGCGTGACGATCATGCTCGAGGGCGAGGAGGAATCCGGCAGCAAGAGCCTCGTGCCGTTCCTCGAGTCCAACGCGAAGCTGCTCGCCGCCGACGCGTGCGTGGTGAGCGACACCGGAATGTGGGACATCGACACCCCCGCCATCACCGCGATGCTCCGCGGACTCGTCTACGCGGAGATCGTGCTTCGCGGGCCCAGCCACGATCTGCACTCGGGCATGTATGGCGGCACGCTCCGCAATCCCATCAACGCCCTCGCGTCGATGATCGCGGCGCTGCACGATCGGCGCGGACGCGTGACACTGCGAGGCTTCTACGACCGCGTGATTCCGGTGGCGCCAGAGCTGGCGTCGCGCTGGAAGCAGCTCTCGTTCGACGAGCTCGAGTACCTCGGAACCGCCGGCATGCGCGCGGCGTGGGGCGAGGACGGCTTCACCACGCTCGAGCGCATGTGGGCGCGCCCGACCGGCGACTGCAACGGCATCATCGGCGGCTACACGGGGCCCGGAGGCAAGACGGTGATTCCCGCACAGGCGAGCACCAAGGTCTCCTTCCGCCTCGTGCCCGATCAGAATCCCGCGGAGGTCTTCGACGCGCTCGACGCGTTCGTGCGCGAGCACACGCCGGAAGGCTTCCGCGCGGAGGTCCTCCGCCACGCCGGCAGTCCCGCCGTGCGCGTGCCCATCGACTCGCCGTGGCTCGGCGCGGCCGGTCGCGGGCTCGAGCGCGTCTTCGGCCGGCCCGCCGCCATCATCGGCTCCGGCGGCAGCATCCCCGCCGTGGGCGACTTCAAGCGCGTGCTCGGCGTCGACAGCCTGCTCGTGGGGTTCGGGCTCGACGACGATCGCGTCCATTCGCCGAATGAGAAGTTCGAGCTGCGCTGCTTCGAGAACGGCATTCGAAGCCATGTGGCGATGCTCGATGAGTTCGCACGACTTGGCGCGGGCGCACCTCGCTCGGCATCGCAGTTCGCCAGGAGATGACCATGACGGCGCTTCTTCCGGCGATCATCGCGACGCTCGCACTCGCGCAGGTGGATGTGCGTCTGGACCGCTTCGGTGCAGGCGATCGCTGGCGCCCCGGCGACATCGTGGGCATCCAGGTGACGCTGACGAGCGACCGACCGGAGCCGACGCCGGTGCGCGTGGAGTGGGAGATTCCCGACGCCAACGGCGACCTTGTGGAGAACAGCCGCTCGCTGGTGCTCAATCCGCGCCAGCCCGTGACGCGCTGGCTCTACGGCCGCATCCCTCCGAACCGCGGCGGACTCGGCGGTTTCGAGATCATCACGCTGGTGCGCGTCTTCGAGGAGCGTGACGGCCGCCGCATCACCGAACTCGCCTCCGAGCGCATCAGGGCGTCGGATGCGCAGAACCGCGCGGTGCAGGTATCGATCGAGGACGACCTCATCGGCATCATCGGCTCCAATCGCTGCGGCCTCGAAGGCTTCGAGGGCGTGCCGGGCGGATCGGATCGGCCGCCGTCGCTCTCGACCGCAACGGCGCTGGCGCGGGGCATGCAACCGCGCGATCTGCCGGATCGCTGGGAGGGACTGAGCGGATATCAGGCGCTGCTCTGGACCGAAGGCGTGCCGGCGGCGCTGACCGCGGAGGGCGCGGAAGCGCTGAAGGCGTGGATCCGTCGAGGCGGCCATCTGCTGATCGTCCTGCCCGAAGCGGGCAATCCGTGGAGCCTCGGCTCCGCCACCGCGCATGCGCTGTCATCGCTGCTGCCTTCCATCCCGCCGCAGCGACACGAGGCGGTGGCGGTCGAGCGACTGCTGCCGATCCTCTCCAAGTCGGACGGTTTGCGCAATCCGGGCGCGACGATGCCGGTCCTGGTCTTCGACCCCGCAACCCTCGATCGCGGATACGAGCCCCTGCTCGCGCTGCCGTGCCCGCGAGCGTCGGAGACGGGCGAGCTGCGGCCGGCGCCGGGGTCGCTCGACGGCGCGGTCGTGGCCGTGCAGTCGCGCGTGAGTCATGGTCGCGTGACGCTCATCGGCATCGATGTCGACGCGCTCAATCGACGGCGCCTTCAGGCGGCGGATCTCCCGCAGGCGGATGTCTTCTGGAACCGGCTGCTCGGTCGCCGCGGCGACACGCCGTCGCCGCTGGACTTGCAGTCCTGGAGCGAGACGGATCCGCGTCGCCTCGTGCGAAGCGCGGGCAACAGCTTCGCGGTCGAAGGCGAGGTGATCGCATCGCGCATCGGCCTGTCGGGGCAGGCCGCATTGAGCCTGCTGGGAATCCTCGTTCTCTTCGGGATCTACTGGGCGGTCGCGACTCCGGTGAGCTGGGTCGTGCTCGGACGCGTGCGTCGTCGCCGCGATGCGTGGATGCTCTTCATCGCCACGGCCGCCGCGTTCACGCTGGTGGCCTGGGTCTTCTCCAGGCTGAGTTCGGACACGAGCGCACGCGTGCAGCATGTCACGGTGCTCGACTGGATCGCGCAGGGACCGAACGAGCCGCCGAGCAGCGCTCCGCGATGGGCTCGCGCCACGAGCTGGTTCAGCGCATCGCTGCCGGGCTACGGCACGGCGACCGTGTCGCTGCCGCCGAGTGCCGATGAACGCAATCTCGTCGGCGTGTGGGCCGTGCCTCCCTCCGGGGCCGGGACGACCTTCCCGAATCCATCCCGCTACGAGGCGCCGCTCTCGGCGCCCGAGTCCTTGCGCGTGCCGACGCGCGCCACCTCGAGCGAGTTCGAGGCTCGCTGGGTGGGCGCGGTTCCCGCATCGTGGGGCGCGCTGCCGCTCTCGGAGGGCGCCGCGCCGCTCGACCAGCTCGTCACCTGGACGATTGAACCGCGCATCCTGCTCAGAGGGTCGCTCGTCCATCGACTGCCGGGCACGCTGCGCGATGTGCGCATCATCCATGTGACGCCCTTCCGCACGCCCTTGCCGCGCCTGATCGATCCGCCCGAGGCGCCGGGCGCGCCGCCGCGCGCCCCGAATGCGCCGCGACCGCCCCAGGTGATCCAGCCCAGCGACGGCCCTCCGAACTACGGGCGATTCGTCGAAGTTCCGTCGTGGGAGCCCGGCCAGGTGCTCGATCTGGGCGAGCAGCTCTACGGAGGCAATCCGCAGGTGCCGCAGGCGGGTGGCCTCGCGTCGCTCGCGGGCGCCTTCGCGCAGCGCTACTACCGCCCCGTGGCGGAGAGCACCTTCGTGCAGGGACTCTTCTCCGGCGCCACGACCGGGCTCTACCAGCAGCTCGACATGCTCGGCTTCTACTGGATGCTCCAGCAGCCGGCCTACATGATGAACCCGCCACGCGATGTGGCCGTCGGCCGCATCCTGCGCACCTTCGGGCGCGAGATCGATCTCTCGCCGTGGTCCAATCGACCGTGCCTCATCATCGTGGGCTTCCTCGAGGACAGCCCGTGCCCCCTGCCCATCACGATCGATGGCGAGACGCCCGAGAGCAGCGGCCTCACGGTGGTGCGCTGCATCGTGCCGCTGCCGATGGACCCTGCGCTCCTGCCGCCGTCACCGTGATCGTCGCCGCGCCACGCTCCTCCGTACACTCCGGCCCCCCGCCATGGCAATGATCGAGACGGTCAACCTCACGAAGAAGTACGGGGAGCTCGTGGCGCTCGACAATCTCAATCTGTCGATCGATGAGGGCGTCTGCTTCGGTTTCATCGGTCCCAACGGCGCAGGGAAGACCACCACCATCAAGATCCTCGCCACGCTGCTGAAGCCCACCTGGGGCGAGGCGCGCATCGACGGCAAGGTCATCGGCTACCAGAACGCGCTGATCCGCCCGATCATCGGCTATGTGCCCGACTTCATGGGCGCGTACGAGGACATGGTGGTGCTCGAGTACCTCGAGTTCTTCGCGTCCTGCTACGGCATCCACGGCAAGCGCCGTCAGCAGGTGGTGCAGGATGTGCTGGAGCTCACGGATCTCACCTACAAGGCGAACTCCGAGGTGAACGGCCTTTCGCGCGGCATGCAGCAGCGGCTGAGCGTGGCGCGAGTGCTGCTGCACGACCCGAAGGTGCTGCTCATGGACGAGCCGAACTCGGGGCTCGATCCGCGGGCGCGCATCGAGATGCGCGAGCTCCTCAAGGAGCTGCGCCGCATGGGCAAGACCATCATCATCAGCTCGCACATCCTTCCGGAGCTGGCGGAGCTGTGCACCGCGGTCGGCATCATCGAGCAGGGCAAGCTGGTCTATGCGGGGCCGATGAGCGACATCATGGCCAGGGCCCGCGCGGGCACCGTGGTGCAGGTGACGGTCGAGGATCGCCACGAGCAGGCGGCGGAACTGCTGAAGGGTGTGCGCGGCATTCTGCGCGTGCAGCTCTCCGACGGCGACGGGCGCGTGCGCATCGATGTCACGCTCGACCCGCAGATGGGCATCGCCGTCTCGGAGATTCCGAGCCGCCTGATCGCGCAGGGCTTCCGCATCTCGGCGATGCATGAGGAGCGCGTGAACCTCGAGACGGCCTTCATGAAGCTCACGAAGGGACTCGTTTCATGAGCCTCGCTCGCCGGGCGGGCGAATCTCGGGCACTCCTGGAGGCGCCGCGATGGTCCCGGTGATCCTGCTCGCGCCGCGAGCCAAGCCCGGCGTCATCCCGGTGCTCGAGGAGGTGCGCCGACTGGTGCATCGGCACGCGACGATCGTCGCGGAGCTCGAGGCGGATGCGGCACCGATCGATCCCGCGCTGGCGTTCGACCGCGCGGTCGTCGTCGGCGGTGACGGCACGCTCATCTCGCAGTGCCGTCGCATCCTCGACCGCGGCGTCCCGCTGGTCGGCGTGCACTTCGGGCGGCTCGGATTCCTCGCCGAGTTCGACGCGGAGAGCCTCGGCACCCACGCGGAGCGCGTGTTCGGGAGCGATCCGCTCGTGCGCTCGCGTGTGGCGATCCACGCCATCGTGCGCGATGCGCGCGGCGCCACGACCTTCGAGGGCGTGGCCGTGAACGACGCGGTGATCACGGCCGGGCCGCCGTACCGCATGATCGAGCTGCGCCTTCGCTTCGGACGCGAGCAGGGACCGCTGCTCACCGGCGACGGCGTGATCGTGGCCACGCCCGTCGGAAGCACGGCCTACAACGCGAGCGCGGGCGGGCCGATCGTGCATCCGGAGAACGAAGCGCTCATCATCACGCCGCACTCGCCGCACAGTCTGGCGTTCCGGCCGATCGTGGCTCCTTCGCACATGGAGATCGAGGCGGAGGTCCTGCGCGCGAATGCCGGCACGGCGCTGGTCCTGGACGGACAGCAGCTTCGGCCGCTCTCACCGGGCGACCGCGTGAGCATTGCGCGGCATCACACGGCGGCGAAGTTCATCGGCAATCCCGATGTGAGCTACTGGCGCACGCTGGTGGAGAAGATGCGCTGGGCCGTGCCCCCGAACTACAGGGCGTAAGGGCGGCAGCCCCTCGCTGCAGCCGACGCGTCGCGCAGAACCGCGACTCGCGGCTGAGCGATTCGACGAAGGGTTGATCTGGCCGGCGATTCGCGGAGCGACGCAGCCACCGAGTCGCGCAGAACCGCGACGCGCGGCTGAGTGATTCGACGAAGGGATGATCTGGCCGGCGATTCGCGGAGCGACGCAGCCATCGAACGGGCCGGCAGCTCGCCGGAGGCGCTGCCTTGGGTGGACGCAGTTGGCAGGCGAGTCCGGATAGATTGGGCGGCCCATGATCGACCCGAAGGCCTTTCGCGAGGATCCGCAGCGCTTCATCGAAGGTGCCCGGCGCAAGCGCGTGCAGGTGCCGTTCGAGCGACTGACCGCGCTCGACGAGGCGCGTCGGCGCGTGCTCACCGAGCTCGAGACGCTCCGCGCGGAGCAGAACCGCATCAGCAAGGAGATCGGACCGAAGATCGGCAAGCTCAAGGGCGCGCTCAAGGCGGCGGATGCGGCGTCTCGCGAGACGCTCGAGCGCGAGCTTCGCGAACTCGAGGCGGCGCCGCTCGCGCTCAAGGCGAGGACGCAGGCGCTCGAAGCGGAGCTCGCGGCGGTGGAGCCGCAATGGAACGAACTGCTGCTCTCGGTTCCACAGCCGCCGGCGCCCGATGTGCCGGACGGCGCCGACGCGTCCGCCAACTCAGAAATCCGCCGCTGGTCGCCGCCGGGATTCGATCCCGCGAAGCCTTTCCGTGCGAATCGCGGCTTCGACCCGAAGTCGCATCTGGAGCTCGTGCGCGATCTCGGCCTGGTCGACTTCGAGCGCGGCGTGAAGATGTCCGGCACGCGGCACTACGTACTCACCGGCATGGGCATGCGCCTGCATCAGGCGGTGCTTCGCTACGCCTTCGACTTCATGATCGAACGGCGTGGCTTCATGCCCATGGGCGTGCCGGTGATCGTGCGCGAGGAGTGCATGGTCGGCACCGGCTTCTTCCCCTTCGGGCGCGAGCAGGCGTACCACCTGGAGGAGAGCAAGCGCGGCTCGGGACACGATCTCTTCCTCACCGGCACCGGCGAGGTCGGGCTCATGGGCCTTCACGCCGACGAGATCCTCGACGCCGATCGACTGCCGCTGCGCTACTGCACCACGAGCACCTGCTTCCGTCGCGAGGCGGGCGCCGCCGGCAAGGAGACCGCGGGGCTCTACCGCATCCATCAGTTCGACAAGGTGGAGCAGGTCGTCGTCTGCCGCGCCGACGACGCGGAGAGCAGGCAGTGGCATCGCACGATGCTCGAGAGCGTGGAGATGATCGTGCAGTCGCTCGAACTGCCCTACCGCCTGCTTCAGTGCTGCACGGGCGACCTCGGCATGAAGAACGAGGACATGATCGATGTGGAGTGCTGGATGCCGGGTCGCGGCGATGACGGTCCCGACGGACGGCCCACCGGCGCTTGGGGCGAGACGCACTCGGCGAGCCGGCTCGGTGACTACCAGTGCCGGCGACTCAACCTGCGATACCGCGATGAGAAGGGTCGGACGGCCTTCGCCCATGCGCTCAACAACACGGTGATCGCAAGCCCGCGGATCCTCATCCCGCTGCTGGAGATCCACCAGCAGCAGGACGGAAGCGTGAACATCCCTGCACCGTTGCGGCCGTATCTGGGCGGCGCGGAGCGCATCTCGCCCGGCTAGGCGACCAGGTCACGGCCGCTTCGCGGCGATTTCCTCGGCGCGCTTCTGGAGCAGCCTGCGCATCGTCTCCAGATCGCTGTTCCGCTTGCCGTCCGATCCGTCTCCCGCCCGAATCGCCTCGAGCGCCTCGTGCACCACGCGTGCTGCGGCTTCGGCATCGCCCCTGGTTTCCTGCCATGCCGATGTCGGGAGCGCCAGTCTCGATCGCGCGAGGACCACTTCGTCCTTCGGCTGCATCGCCGAGTCGATGCGGTCGAGCTCGCCCCGTGCGAGCGCGAGCTCGTTCCCGGCCTCGTCGAGGGACTTGAGCTCGACGAGCGTGTCTGCGAGCAGCGTCCTCAACCGGATTCGCGTCAGCGTCTGCTGCAACGGGCTCGACGCTCGCCGCGGGGCCGTGTCTCCCGAAGCGGTTTCGCCCTGCCTCGTCGTCTCTCGCACCGGCGCCTCGGCGTCGAGCGCCGCGATCAGGGATCGATAGAGCTCGACGGCTTCGTTCATGGTCGCCTTCTGGCCGCGGAGCTGATCGGCAAGGACCTCCTTCGCCTCGTGGGCCAGGTCAGCCACGCTGCCGTCGCCCGGGCGCTTCGCTTGCAGTGCATCCATGTGCGCGACGGCGGCGCGCCGAAGTCGTTCCGCCTCGTCCATGCGACCACGCGCGGCCTGCCTCCGCGCAAGGAGCAGCTTGATCTCATGAAGATCCCGATGCGGTCGCATGTCGCTCCCCGCCACCTTGGCGCGGAACTCCGCGATCTCCAGCGCCCGCCGCAGATTGTCGATCGCTTCGTCCGGTCGGCCGCAGGCCACCAGCGCCGTATCCATGCCGTTCAGTCCGGCCATCACATCGCGCAGTTCGCGATCGCTGAGGAACTCGGCGTGCAGCGACTCGCGAATCGACAACGACCTGCGGAAGCTCTCCAGCGCGAGCTTCGGCTCGCCGATGCGCAAGTCGCTGCGACCGATGTTGGCGAGCACGATGCTGAGATCGCGCCGAGCCTCCTCATCGATCGGCGCCGCGTCGAAGAGGTCCTGCCGGATCTTCAACGAGCGGTCAAAGTACATCCGGGCCGCCTCTGCATCCCCTCGTTCGAGGAGTTCGCCCAGCTCGAGCAGCGCCACCGCGAGAAGTCGACGATCCTTGGGACCCGCAGCCGGTCGTGCGGCCAGCGCCTCGAGCACTTCGATCGCGCGACGCAGCCCGGCCTCCGCAGCCGCCCGGTCCCTGTCCGTGCGATCCTGCCCGGCGCGGCCGAGGAGCAGCACTGCGGTGTAGCGATCGAGCGTGGTCGCATCGGCACCGGCCTTCCGAGCCTGCTCGAGGAGCTCGAACGCCGCGTCAAGGCTGCCGCGCGCCTCGGCCGGATCGCCGAGGTTGCCACCTCGTCCAGCCTGCACCTCGGCCAGGAGCCGGTAGGCGTTGACCATCTCGAGCAGTTGCTCCGGCGTCGGCTCGAGATCCGCCCGCAGCGAGGTGAGCAGTTGCACGGCCCGGTCGGCGAACTTCTTCCGAAGCTCCGTCGCTCCGCTCAGCTTGCGCACTTCGTCGGGCCACTCCGTGAGCATCGATCGCACCACGCCTCGAAGCTCGTCGAGCCGTCGGTCTGCCACGCGTTGCGCTTCGATGGCGGCATCCCGCTGGTCCCTTGCCTGCTCCGCCTGCCACAGCGTTGCCGCCGCGCCGGCGATGATCGCCGCGAACACGAGCGCCGCCGCCACGACGGCCGTGCGATTCCTGGCCGCAAACCTCGAGGTTCGGTAGAGGAAGGTGTCGGGTCGTGCGATGACCGGCTGAAGCGCGAGATGGCGTCGCAGATCCTGTCCGAGCGCCTCCGCCGATGCGTATCGGCGCTGCGGTTCCTTCCGCAGCGCCATCATCGTGATCACATCGAGGTCGCCGCGAAGCGATCGCACAAGCCGCGGCGGCGTGGTTCCCCGGCGCCGTGCGAGATCGCCCGCCGAGATCGACGCATCGCCACGAAGGGATCCGGCCAGCATCTCCGCATCCGGCACGGGAGCCATCGCTGCAACGCTCGGCCGATGCGGTTCCGCGTCGCACACCACGCGCTCGATCTCGCGAGGTTCGCGCGTGATGAATCGATACGGACGTCGGCCCGTGAGCAGCTCGTACAGCACCATGCCGAGCGAATAGACATCGCTTGCGGTCGAGATGGGATCGCCGCGCACCTGCTCGGGCGACGCGTACTCCGGCGTCATGAGCTGCACGCCCGCGGCCGTCGGCGCGTCGGTGCGCGCGGAGAGCGTCGGATTGAGCAGCTTCGCGATGCCGAAGTCGAGCAGCTTCGGCGTTCCATCGGAAGTGACCAGGATGTTCCGCGGCTTGAGATCGCGATGGACCACCAGATTGCGGTGCGCATGGTGCACGGCGTCGCACACCTGCCGGAAGAGCTCGATCCGTGCGGGCAGTTCCAGCCGATGTGCATCGCAGTAGTCGTCGATCGCAAGGCCCTCGACGAACTCCATCGCGAACCACGGCTCTCCGGACTCCGACTCGCCCGCATCGAGCAGCCGCGCGATGTTCGGATGGTCGAGCGACGCGAGCACCGCGCGCTCGCGCGAGAATCGCGTGAGCACATCCTCGACGGCGCTGCCGGCGCGCACCACCTTGAGCGCCACCGGCCGCGTCGCAAGCGAGCCGTCGCGCTGTGCGAGGTAGACCACGCCCATGCCACCCCGCGCAATGCGCTTCAGGATCCGATAGGGACCGACTCGATCCGGAAGGTCCGCGGCAAGGCTCGGCGACGCCGAGCGACGCACCGCGGACGCATCCACGGGCGAGGTCTCCGGCCCGCCTGGGGCTGCGCCATCGGCCGAGGATGGTCCGGGGGTCCGATCCGTCATGAACGGCCTGTCGCCGGCGCTTCGAGCGAACGCGCCTTCCGACCCAATACCTCACTCTTTCAAGTGCGGAATGTCAAGGAGACACTGTTAGACTCGGCCGCGGGTACGGTTCCTCTCAACGAGGTGCGGGATGAAGATGAGTGGTCTGCGTGCGGGTGCGCGGTCGTGTGCGGTCGTTGCCGCGCTTTCGTTGGGCGGGATGGCCCTCGCCGTCGATCGCACATGGCTCGGGCCGACCGGCATTCCTCCGGGCGACGGAGTGAGCTTCAACGATCCGCTCAACTGGTCGCCCTCCGGCGCTCCAACATCGGCCGATGCCGTGATCTTCAGTGTCGAGGGTGGTGATGTTGCATTCCCGGCCGCATTCACGAACACGAAGCGTCTCGAGGCTCGCGGCGTCCTTCCGGTCACTCGCCTGCTGCTCGGCGGCAACGCGCTGTTCCTGAACTCGACCGACACGGCCGGCCCGACGCGCTCGCTTGTCGTCGGCCCCGATCCGGGCGATCTCATCGAGCTCGAAATGCACGATGGCATCGTGATCCTCGATCACTCGGCCGTGGCGGTGAACGCCACCGCGGACGCAACCCTTCGCCTGCTCGACGGTGCCACGCTCTACGCGATTGGTGAACTCTCGATCGGCGAGGATGGCACTGCCACGCTGGTCGTGGGCGAGGCGAGCACGCTCATCGCGGGCGCGGACGCGAACATCGCACGCAACGCCGGATCGGTCGGCAATGCGATCGTGCAGGGTGCGGGCTCGTCGTGGGCGATCGTGGGCTCGCTGTTCGTCGGCGGCAGCGCCGACGGCATTGGCGGAACGGGCTCCGTGCTCGTCGACGGCGGAGCGCTCAGCGTGGGCGAGGCGCTCGTGGTCCATCCCGGGACCGGAGTCTCGATCATCGACGGGGCGCTCGACGCAGCCTCCGTGTCGCTCGACGGCACGGAGCTTTCGCTCGATGCGACGAGCACCGCGGTGATCTCCGAAGGTGCGCCCGCACCGGTCGCCGGCGTCCTCGTCGGCGGCACCGCGAATGGCGCCATCTCGCTCGTGGCGCTCTCGAAGCTGAGGGCACCGCTCGTCGGGTTCGAGGCGGGCGTGGGATCGACCGCCTCCGCAACGCTCGAAGCTTCGCGCATCGAGTGTGACGAGCTCGAGCTCGGCGGCGGAACGGTGATCAACGCCACGCTCGAGGATGGTGGATCGCTTGCGGGCGAGGAGGCGATCCTCGCCGTGGTCGGCCCTGCGCAGCTCGACGGATTGCTCGCGCTCTCCAACGGCGCCGCGCCGCTCTCGCTGGGCGACTCGATCCGTGTCGTGGAGGCCGGCACCATCGACGGCGCCTTCGCCGTGGCCACGACGCCTCTCTACGGAGGATTCAACTTCGTCTCGATCTCGAAGCAGCCCTTCGGAGGCGGCGTGCAGATTCGCGCGGAGATCGCAACACTCGACAAGCGCCTCGGTGTGCTGCCGCCGACGAGCGACCCGCTTCCAGGCGTGCCGAACCAGGTCGCCGTCGCGACCTTCGGTGTCGACCCGCGCATCGCGGATGCGGCCGTCACCATCCCGGGGCCCACGCGCGAGGCACCGGCCACGGTGGTGGTCGTGATCAACGAACTGCCCTCGCCCGGCGGCACTCCCGCCTTCACGGAAGTGGCAAGCGTCGAGGTGGATGGAGATCCCCAGGGACTCGCCACGGGCTCGCTTTTCTCGCGCGGGACCACGGACATCGTCGTCTCCAGCGCGAGCGCGGGCACGGTCACGGTGATCCGCAACATGGCGGGCACGCTCGCAGGTCCCGCGTTCGACATCTCGCAGGTGATCGATCTCGGCGAGTCCGCGGCGGGGCTCGGCATCGCCGACATCGACGGCCAGGATGGGCTGGACATCGTCGTCGCGCAGCCCGCCAGCGGCTCGTTCGCGGTGCTCATCAACGATGGCGCCGGAACCTTCACGCTCGCGTCCACGATTCCGTCGGGCACGGGGACGCAGGGCGTCGATCCGCTCGACCTCGATGAGGACAAGGACATCGATGTCGTCGCAATGAACCCCGGCATCCCCGACGATCCGTCGACCTGGACGGTGACCGTGAGTCTCAATCAGCTCGCCGAGTCGAAGGGGCGATTCACCGGGTTCGCACCGGCGGTCTCCTACCTCGTCGGCCCCACGCCGATTGCGCTTGCGTCGGGCGATCTCAATGGTGACGGCTCGCCGGAGGTCGTCACCGCGAACGCTGGTGACGCCACGATCTCCATTCTCGTCAACAACGGCGACGGCACCTTCGCGCAGGCCGTGCAACTGGATTGCGGCGGCACGCCGACCGCGCTCGTGATGGTCGATCTGGACAACGACATTGCGCAGGACCTCGATCTTGCGCTGCTGGTCGAGAACGAGCGCGGCGATGTGTCGCTCACGATCTTCCGCAACGACACGACCGACGGCATCCTCACGCTCGTGCCGCTCTTCGATGCGGAGGGTCTCTATGGACTTCCTGCGGCACTCGGTAGCGGCGATGCCGACTCCGACGGCCCCGCGGACATCGTGACCGCAGGCGCTGCGCCGAATGGCGTCGCGTCCGGCCCGGGTGGCGGTGCCATCTCGGTGCTCCTGTCGCGGCCGCTCGATTGCCCCGGGGCATTGAACGGCGACGGCGTCGTCGACGGCAATGATCTTGGAACGCTGCTCGGAAGCTGGGGACCTTGCCCCGGCTGCCCTGCCGATTTCAACGGCGACGGCGTGGTGAACGGCGATGACCTGGGCGTCCTGCTCGCGAACTGGGGCCCCTGCTCATGACCGGCGCCGCGTACGCTCCATCCCATGGGCGGCCAGCCTGAGGCTTCGACAGACGGGCCGGTGCCGTCGCTGCAGCTCACACCTGTTGACGGAACGACGGCGGCAGTGGTGGCGCTCGGTCCCGGTGCTTCGCTCATCCTGGGTCGTGATGCGTCGGCGAGCGTGACGCTCGATCATGAAAGCGTCTCTCGTCGCCATGCGAGCATTGCTGTCGAGGGTGGCCGCTGGTGCGTGCGCGATCTCGGAAGTCGCCACGGAACCTTCGTGAACGATCAGCGGATCGAGAGCGAGCGGCCGCACGCCATCGAGCCGGGCGACACGCTCGTGATCGGACCGTGGCGATGGAGCGTCGAGATCGTCGACGGCTCCGACAACGGCGGCACGAAGTCGGCCGGACGCGCCGACGATCGCATCGCATTCCGGCGCGAAGCACGCTCCGGCGCCGAGACCTTCGCGACGCGGCCGACCATCTTCCTTCGGCTCCTGGCCGGCGATGCAAGCGCACGCGAGGTGAGCTGGCAGGAGTTCTTCGATCGCTATGCGCCGGTCATCCGCGGATTCGCACGCAATGCGGGCCGAAGCGGCGCCGACCTCGAGGATGTGGTCCAGGATGTGCTGCTGGGCTTCTTCCAGGTGTCGCCGCGATTCACCTACGACCCGCAGCGAGGCCGTTTCCGCGGGTACCTGAAGCGCTGCACGCTCAACGCGCTGCGGCGCCGCCGCGGCGGCGCCGCCGGCGGCATCGCACTTTCGATCGAGGATCTCGACCCGGCCGAGGATGCGGCCACCGAGGCGCCGTGGGAGCAGGCGTGGGCGGCGCAGGCGCTGGAGCGTGCCACGCACGAGGTGCAGGCGAGAGTCGATGCGAAGACCTTCGAGGCGTTCGACCTCTATGCGCGGCGCGGCGTGCCGGCCGAGACGGTGGCCGAGCGGCTCGGCATCGGCGTCAACAGCGTGCACCAGGCCAAGACGCGCGTCACGAAGCTCATTCGCGACGCGTGCGACGCGATCCGCGACGCGGAGGGTTGATCGGCGTCACGAGCACGCGGGAGGCGAGATCGCCATCCAGCGTGACGGCGCCGCGGTGCCCCGTGCGCACGCGCACCACGCCCTTGCCGGCCCGAAGCGCCAGCACGGCCAGCGTGGCGCCCGGTGTCAATCCGTGCCTCGAAGCGAATTGCAGGAATCCTCGCGACTGCTCGAGCAGACGATCGATCTGCACTCGCGAGCCCGGGGCGCAGGAAGCGAGCGGCACGCCGCGTTGCAATGGTGCGGGCGGGATCGGGTCGCCATGCGGATCGACCTCGGGGCGACCGAGCGCGCGATCGAGCGCCTCCAGCACGCGATCCGAGAGCACATGCTCGAGGCGCTCTGCTTCATCGTGCACCTCCGACCAGTCGAGCCCGAGCATCTGCACCAGCCAGGTCTCGACGATGCGATGCCTTCGAAGCACCGCGAGCGCTGCCCGCTCGCCCTGCGCGGTGAGCGCCACGCCGCCGTAGCGCTCGTAGCGCACCAACCCGCGACGCGCGAGCCGCTTCACCATGCTCGTCACGGTCCCCGGCGTGAGCGCGAGCGACGATGCGAGGTCGCCCATGAGCACCAAAGCGGCACCTCGCGGTCGCTGCGATCGACCGCGGCTCGCCTTCGCGCCACGCGGCACTCGCGTCCTTCGCGAGCCGTTGTCTCCGGCGGGCGGCACGGTCGCTGCGGAGCGCTGCGAGAGCGCGTGGATCGCCTTGAGATAGTTCTCCACGACATCGGACTCGATGGACGGGGCGCGGGCTCTCATGGGTTCCTCAGAATGCCACCTGGACGCGCAGCGTGAAGAGCAGCGCGTCGTCCACATCGCGATCGCCATCGGGTTGGACGATCCACTGGAGATCGGGCTGCACCGCCACCGCCGGCGTGACCTGGATTCGATAGAACGCCTCGACACCGACTTGCCACGAGCCGGGCTGGCGAGCGACGCGAGCATCCTCGCTGAAGCGCGAGGAGTTGAACTGCACTCCGAGTTGATCGCGTTCGCGTCCCGGAATGACGCCGACGGCGCTCGATCCGGCGATGAGCGTCCACGCCGCTGGATTCGATCGCTCCTGCCCCAGTCCCGCCTGCGCGAAGATGTTCACGAACCTCGAGGCGCGCTCATCACCTGCGAGATTCAGGATCGTCTGCGACACGCCGAAGTAGGCACCCTCGGAACCATCGACGACCCATGTCGATCCCGCGGCATCGAATGCGATCGGCCCGGTCTGCCACCAGTATCCGAACTGCACGGCGCCAGGATGCGGACACTCGCCGAGACTCCAGGACGCATCGAGCTCCGCGATGAAGAACCAGCTGCCCGGGTTGTCGAAGAAGCTGCTCGGCCCGCGCGTGCCGGTGCCCGGCCAGGTGGTGCCACGATCGGCGTCGTAGTAGTTCGTCGTGCCATCGAACCAGCCGAAGCGACCGGTGAGCCACTCCGTCGGGCGCACGGCGATGTCCACGCCGACCGCCTGATATGGATAGGTCGGAAGGTACTGGATGAGCGTGCCGGGATAGGTGGCGGCGGCGGAGATGAACGCGCCGGCGCCGGGCACCGTCGCGAAGGTGGAGTTCGCATCCTGCTTGCCGAAGCGCACGGTGAGTCGGCGCTCGAAGAGATCCTGCTCGTACCAGAGCTCGGAGATCTGCGTGAGCGGCCCGATGCCCGTGGCAATCGCATCCCAGCCCCAGTAGTCGTCGACCAGCCCGAAGGGATCGTTGCCCTGCCAGTACGAGAGCATCGCGATGTTGAAGCGGCCGCCCTTCCACGAGAGCAGCGGCTCGGTGCGAATCGCGAGACTCAGATCGAGCAGGCCCATGAATGCATAGCCGGTCTTCGTTCCGCCGCGGGTGTTCCACGCGTTGTCGAGCGTGACTTCGGCGCTGAGGTCGATGCCCGCGTCCGCCAGCGTTCGGCGTACCCCCCAGAGATCGCCCGCAACTCCGCCGAGCGCCTCCTGGTCGGTGCTGAGCCGAGACTGCGTGAACGGCGCGTGCGGCGGGCAATCCTCGTCGATGTGCGACTCGCCGCGAACTTCGCTGCCGGCCGATGGCGCAGCGTCCGTCGATGGCGCTGCGCCGGGCGGCGGCGCAGCGTCGACCGGTGGGACAGCATCGGCCGGCGGCGCACCCCGGCCTTCGGACGCCGAGGTCAGGATCGCCACGGCGACGAGGACGCTCGATGGACCCGAAACCCGCCGCATACCGCGCATGGTCGGCCAGCCTACCTTCGATCTTTGACGCGTCAAACTTCTGACCTTGACCGCGCCCCTTGCGCCGGTAGACTCCCCCCCATGGAACTCGCAGGCTCGTGTTCGCTCGGACCGGCCCGTCGTCGTCTCCCCGCACGGGTCCCGGCGGTGGCGCTGCCTGTGGCCGTCGGCGCCATCGTCGTGGCCGTGGCGAGCGCCTGCGCGCAGGAGTCCAAGGGCCAGGAGCCCAGCACGCCGCGCCGCGTCGTGTGCACCACGGGCATGGTGGCGGACCTCGCTCGAAGCGTGCTCGGGCCCGGCGCGCAGGTGCAGACGCTGATGGGACCCGGCGTCGATCCGCATCTCTACAAGCCGTCCCGCGACGATGTGGCGCGGATCATGGCCTCCGAGCTCGTGGTGTCGAACGGACTGATGCTCGAGGGCAAGATGGGCGAACTGCTCTCGCGCGCGGATCGCGGCCGCAGTGCGATCGCGATCGGTTCGCTGCTGCCGGCAGAGCGCGTGATCCGTCCGGAGGAGGCCGACGCTCATCCCGATCCGCATGTGTGGATGGATCCCGCGCTGTGGGCCGTCGCTGCGGAACGATTCGCCCACGCGGTTGCACCCGATGCACCGGAGTCCGCGATGCATCGCCGCGCCGCCGAGTACGCGAGCACGCTGCGCGAGCTCGATGCCTGGGCGAGGGAGGTCGTTGCGACCATTCCGCCCTCGCAGCGCGTGCTCATCACCTCGCATGACGCCTTCGCCTATCTCGGTCGTGCGTACGGGCTTCGCGTGGAAGGCGTGCAGGGTGTCTCCACCGACTCGGAGCCTGGCTTGAAGCGCATTCGCGAACTGGTGGAGCTCGTGGTGAGTCAGCGCGTGCCGGCCGTGTTCATCGAGTCGAGCGTTTCGCCGCGTTCGGTGGAGGCGATCGTGGAGGGTGCCCGCGCCAGGGGTCACGCGGTTCGCATCGGCGGCGAGCTCTTCTCCGACGCTCCCGGCGCCGACGGCGCCTGGGAGGGCAGCGTCGCGGGCATGGTGGACCACAACATCACCACGATCGTGCGGGCGCTCGGAGGCACCGCGCCCGAGCGCGGATGGAAGGGGCGACTCGCGAAGACCGGCGCGGATGCTCCCAAGCCCGCTCGCGATCCTGGTGGCGAGCCAGCATCATCGCCCCCGCGCGAAGCCGCGCCGTCGCCCCCGCGCGAGCCTGGCCATGCGCCGTGACACTGCTCACGGCAGAGATTCCGGTCTCGGTCCGAGCAGCGGCGCCGAGCTTGGCGCGGAGCATTCGCCCGACGCGGCACTCTGCATCCACGACCTCTCCGTCGCCTATCGCGGCCAGCCGGTGCTCTGGGATGTCGATCTCGACATTCCGCGCGGCTCGCTCGTGGGACTCGTCGGACCCAATGGCGCCGGCAAGAGCACGCTGCTTCGCGCCGTGCTCGAGATGATCCCGCGACTCTCCGGGGAGATCCGCGTGCTTGGGCGCCCGCTGCGCGAAGCGCGCCGCTCGATCGCCTATGTGCCGCAGCGCGAAAGCGTGGATTGGGACTTTCCCGTGCGCGTGCTCGATGTGGTGGCAATGGGGCTCTACGGACGCATCGGATGGTTCCGGCGCGTGCGGCGGCAGCATCGTGCGCTGGCGCTCGAGGCGCTCGATCGCGTGGGCATGGCGGATCTGGCCGAGCGGCAGATCAGCCAGCTCTCCGGTGGACAGCAGCAGCGCACCTTCCTGGCCCGCGCACTCGTGCAGGACGCGGAACTCTCGCTGCTGGACGAGCCGCTGGCAGCCGTCGATGCGGCCACCGAGGAGGCGATCGTCGGCATCCTGCGCGAGCTTCGTTCGCGCGGTCGGACGATGCTCGTGGTGCATCACGATCTGCCGACGGCACCGCTCTACTTCGACCGCATCGTCCTGCTCAACCAGCGAGTCGTGGCGGAGGGCCCCACGGCGACGGTCTTCACGGCGGAGAACCTGCGCCGCACCTACGGCGGTTCGCTCACCATCCTGAGCGATGCCGCGGCAGCGCTCGGCGCGCGGGGGGGCATGCCGTGATCGCGGCGCCGTCCAGACGCCGGAGGACGCCGTGATCGCGGCGCTGGCCGGCGACCACAATGTGCGCGTCGTCGTACTCGGCGCGGCGATGCTCGGGGGCGCGTGCGGCATCGTCGGCACCTTCCTCACGCTGCGACGCCGCGCCCTCGTCGGCGATGCGCTCAGCCACGCCGCACTTCCGGGAATTGCGCTCGCATTCCTCGTGGGCACCGCAACGCGGTTCGGAGGCAAGTCCCCCCTGCTGCTGCTTCTTGGTGGTGCTCTCGGCGCGATCGCCGGCGTCGGTGCCATGCTCCTCCTGCGCCGCGCTTCGCGACTTCGCGACGACGCGATCGTCGCAGCGGTGCTCAGCGTCTTCTTCGGTGCCGGCATCGTGCTGCTGAGCGTCATCCAGGGCATGCGGTCGGGCCATGCCGCGGGCCTGGAGTCCTTCATCTACGGCCGCGCGGCCGCGATGGTGGCGGCCGATGCGTGGATGCTCGCGATCGCGGCGGGCACCGTGGTGCTCGTGGCCGTGCTGCTCTCCAAGGAGCTGCGACTGCTCTGCTTCGACGAGGAGTTCTCGAAGTCGATCGGATGGCGACCGGGCGTGCTCGACGGCGTGCTGATGGCGCTCGTGACGATCGTGACGGTGGCGGGCATGCAGGCGGTGGGACTCATTCTCGTCGTAGCGCTCCAGGTGATTCCGGCGGCGGCCGCGCGGTGCTGGAGTGATCGGCTCTCGCACTGCGTAGCGATCGCGGCGGCCATCGGCGCGGCCTCCGGCGCCGTCGGCGCCGTCGTCAGTGCCGCGGCGCCCGCGTGGCCTTCCGGCGCCGTGATCGTGCTCGTGGCGGCCGCGTGCCTCCTGGTCAGCCTCGTGTTCGGCAGCGCTCGCGGCGCATGCTGGCGCTGGATCGCGCACTGGCGCAGCACGCGGCGCGTGGCGGTCGAGCATCTTCTGCGGACTCTCTACGAACTGGAGGAAGCGGCATCGACGGAGGCGCCTGGTGAGGGAGTCGCGTATGCCACCATCGCGGCGACGCGTCGCTTCCGCGGCGGCGAGCTGCGCGGCGGTGGACTGCACGCCGCCATCCGCCGAGCGCGGCGACTCGGGCTCGTGCGCAGCGGCGCTGCGGACACGATCGTGCTGACGAGCGCAGGGCGACTGGAGTCCGAGCAGCTCACCGCGCGGCATCGGCTCTGGGAGCACTACTTGATCGAGCGCGCCGGCATTGCGCCGACGCATGTCGATCGCAGCGCGGATCTCGTCGAGCATGTGCTCTCGCCGGAGCTCCTGGCACGCGTGGCGCGTTCGCTGGGTGCGGCGACGGCGGCGGCCGCGCCCTCGAGCCCGCACCAGATCGAGCGACCGGACGCGTCGATGCGTTCTGCTCCGCGCGACCCGCGGCCGGCGCCTCCGAGAGACGACCCGCGATGAACACGACCCTGCTCGCGGACACTTCGCTTCCGTGGTGGTCGTGGTCGCTTGACGGCTGGATCGTGGTCGTTGCGATTCTCTGCGCGTCGGCATGTGCCATCCCGGGGTCGTTCCTGGTCCTGCGCCGCTTGAGCCTCATGGGGGATGCGATCAGCCACGCAGTGCTTCCGGGCATTGCGGCCGCGTTCCTGTTGACCCAGAGCCGTGCCAGCGTGCCGATGTTCCTGGGCGCGGCTGCGGTGGGCGTGCTCACGGCGCTGCTCACCGAGTGGCTGCGCACCCGGGGACGCGTGGAGGAGAGCGCATCGATCGGCATCGTCTTCACCACGCTCTTCGCGCTGGGACTCGTCATGATCGTCCGCGGCGCCGATCGCGTGGATCTCGATCCTGGCTGCGTGCTCTACGGGGCCATCGAGCTGACGCCGCTCGACACGGTCGAAGTCAGCGGCATCGCGATTCCGCGCGCGGCGATCGTGCTCGCCTCGGTGCTCGCGGCGAATCTGCTTTGCGTGATGCTGCTCTGGAAGGAGCTGGCCCTGAGCGCGTTCGATCCGGATGGCGCGAAAAGCCAGGGTCTTCGCCCCGGCCTCATGCATGCGCTGCTCATGACCATGACCGCCGTCACGGCGGTGGCCGCCTTCGAGAGCGTCGGCAGCATCCTAGTGGTGGCGCTGCTCGTCGTTCCGGCTGCGGCCGCGAAGCTCCTGACGCATCGCCTCGGCGCCATGGTCGCGGTGGCGATGGCGCTTGGCGCCGCGGCGGCGGTCATCGGCCATGTCGCCGCCATTCGAGTTCCCGCGCTCTTCGGCATGGGCAGTGTGAACAGTGCCGCAGCCATCGCGGTCGTTTCGGGCGTGATCCTGGCGGTCGTCGTCGCGGCGCTGTGGCTCGGCCGGCAACGCGGGAATGTCGCGCAGCGCGTGCTCAGCGAGCCGCCGCGCGGACCGTCGCCCGAAGTTCGTCGCGAATCGAGCGAAGCAGCTGGAGCTGCCGCTCGCTGAGGCCGCTGCCGGCGGCCGCAGGTCCGCGGCCGGGAATGGCCGCCGACGCGTGGTCGCGCTCGTCGCCAAGTCCGGCCGCTCGCGATTGCCGTACTCGCGCCATGATCTGATCGCGGATCTCCTCCGCGTTCGTCACGCCGTCGATGCTGGCGTGATGGCCGATGGCCGCAGGCTGTCCCTTCGCGCCCATGCCCCCGCCGCCGGCCGTTTCGACGAGCACCGATGCGATGCCGAACGCCCGCTCGATCGGTCCCTGATGCAGGCGCACATTCTGCACATTCTCGAAGGTCAGCGTCAGCTCGCGGATGATCCAGATGCCGTGCCGCACGCGGATGCTCCGGCTTGTCATCACATACCAGGTGGTGTCGTAGCGGAGATGGATCCCGACATAGGCGACGATGTCCGGCAGGATGATGACGGCCAACGCGATGGGCGCGAGTGGGATCGCCAGGAACCACAGTCCGCTGGCGATCAATGCGATGGTGGCCGCGATCCATAGCGCGGTCAGCACGACATCGATCGCGAGCAGCGCGATCCAGAAGAGACACTTCAGATAGCGCAGGTACTCCGGCGAAGGGCGGAACGATGCGAAGGTCTCGCCTGGCGAGGTCGGAAGCGTCGGCGGCTGTTCAGGAACCTTGAACCATCGCACCAGGAACGACCAGACCCCGGTGTACGCGCGATGCGCCAATTGCGGGCGCGTCGTCGATGCGACGCCGGCACCATCGGCGTGACGGGTCTTGCTGCCGCCCGCATCGAAGCCGGCGCCCGTTTCGTCAGGGCCGCCCGGACTCATGACCGCGCCTCCAGACGCTCGCGAAGCGCCTTCACCTCCTGAAGGATCTCCTCCAGGACGGCAGCGCCGTCGCTGCCAACCCAATCGGGCGCTCCCGATGCGGAGCCTGTGCCTTGGACGCCCCCTGCCGCCGGCAGCGATGCGGCTCCCTGGATCCCGGCAGTGGCCATCGAAGCGGCAACCGCGCCGGCTGGAACCGAGCCCGCGATGTCACTCACGGCGGCGGTAAGCGATGAGCCTCGCATGCGTGCATAGAGCCAATCGCGCAGCGCATCCGCTTCCAGTACGCCTTCGATCTGCATCTCGGCGCCTGCACTGCCGGATGCGGTCTGAAGCGAGATCGTGGCCAGACCGAGCCAGCGCTGAATCAAGCCGCGCGTGACATGAATGTCCTGGATGCGGCGATAGGTGAGCTGCACTTCCCGCTTGAAGAGGAAGCCCACGCTCATGGAGACACCGTCGTCGTCGAAGCGGTACTTCAGCGTGTGGTAGCGGAAGTAGAGGACCGGGAGCATGAAGACCAGGAACGGCCCGGTCAGCAGGCCCACGATGATGTAGTAGGTCCAGAGCTTCTCGTGCGGACGCTCGACGGTGCGAGCGTCGAATCCGGGGCTTGGCGATGCGCCCCGCGGGTTGCCTCCCACCGATCCCGTTTCGCCCGGAGTGGAGTTCATTCCCGGAGGCTACCGTCACGGAGGCTATACCCCCGATTGACCGTCGGACCGGCTGTTGTAAGATCCCCTCCCCCTGCGGCGGCGGACGGTGCAGAGCGGGGCGGATCGGTGCGCATCGGTGGTGTGGCGCGGCGACCCGGCCCCTCGAATCCCCCTTCGTCGCGGTCACAAGTCCAGATCCCCTGTAGCTCAATGGTAGAGCGGGCGGCTGTTAACCGCCAGGTTGCTGGTTCGAGCCCAGCCGGGGGAGTTCAACGGCCCGCCCAAAGTTGGGGCGGGCCGTGTCGTTTACAGCCGGGAGAACGCACTTTTGCCCCGTCGCGACGCGTGGCGAGGGGTCTGCGCACTCGGCTTTGAACCGAGAGTTGAGGGGCCCGATCGCAACACCCTGTCGCGGTGCAAAAGTACCCCAGACTCTCGCGCTCTCCAACTCTCCGTTTACAGCTTTCCGCGATCGGGGTCCCGATCAGAATGGGCTTCGTATCTCGGGACGCTTGGAGATCACCACTGAGGTTGACGCGATGGACGCTCTCGGATTGCTCGTGAGAGGTTAAACTCCTGTGGTCATGGCCCCTCGCCGGGTGACAGCATCGGCTGGATCGGCGCCGTCCACGCGGCCTCGCATGTTGCTCAAGCTGGGGGCGCTTCTCGCGGCGACCGGAGTGCTCGTCACGGTCATGATTGTCACGAGTTGGCCGGGGAGGTCGCCCGCCTCGAATGCGTTCAGCGCGACGACTTCTGCGGCGCAATCTGACCGCGGCCCGCGAGAGTCGCCACCCTCGATCCAGTACTTCGCCAAGTTGTCGGCGCGCGACTTGGTCGCGATGTCTGATGCTGATCTAACCGCGATGGATCCGCTCGTCATGAACATGATCGTGGCCCGGGGCGTGCCCGAGCTCGCCGACCTCGACATGGCCCGCTACGTAGGGCTGGTCGACGCGTGGGCTCAGCGCATCGGCGTTGGGATTCGTATCGGCGAGTCGGATGCAGCCCGAGCGTCTCCGGCTTACGCCGCCGATCCTGACATCTGGCGCGCAGGAAGCATGGCGATCGCGCTCGCGAGCACGGACATCGGGATTGCCTACACCCGCGATGTGCGCATGAGCAATCACGCGGACCTGTTCGTGCCCGGATTGATCGACTCGAAACGCGGAACGTGCTCGAACATGCCTGTCCTCTATATGGCGGTCGCCCGCCGTCTCGGCTGGCCATTGAAGGCGGTGGTTGCCGCTGACCACATGTGGTGCCGGTGGGATGACGGCGCCAAATCATTCAATCTTGAGGCCACAACAACCACTGCCGCAGGCGGCGAAGGATCGTTCTCAACTCCCCCCGATGAGGCCTACCGAACCGATTTTGATGTCTCCTCCAAGGCGATCGAGGTCGGCTCCGATCTGACGACGCTGACTGCGCGGCAGACCCTCGGCGTCTACCTGCAGCAGCGAGCCGGGTACTTCCGGGAGAAGGGCGAGTGGACCAGGGCAGAGGAGGATCTGCTCCTCGCACGCGTGTGCTTTCCCGAGAACCGGGACATCTTCAGAAACCTGCTCGTCCTTTCAGAGCAGCGAGCCCATCAACTCTTCACTGCTCAGGAAGCCCTGCGCTATTTCGGCCGTCGTAATGACCCGCTGGATCGCTACTACGAGCACCAGCGGCGCACCAACCTCGACGATGCACTCAACCATCTCGCGGAGATCGAGAAGATCAACCGCGAGAATCAGCGCCGGCTCGAAGCGAACCGATCACCGCAACCGTAGAAGCAAGGTGCATGCCCATGTCCACTCCCGGACGACTCATCGAAGCTCCCGCACGGAAAGGACCACAACAATGACCTCCTCCCTACGCATGCTTCTGATCACGATGGCTTTGCTCGCATGGTTCGTGCCTAGCGCTCACGCGCGGTCATACGACCCGAGCAAAGGGCGGTGGATCGAGCGAGATCCCATGGGGAGGCAAGGATCACTCGGTACGACCTCTCATCGCGTCTCTCGGATCAAGGACCAGTATTCGGATGGATTGAGCTTGTATCAGTATGTTCGGTCAGCTCCGCTCCAGCTTACTGACCCATTTGGCCTGGAGTCGAAGGCGCCGGAGTATCAGCCAGATCTCCCTATGCCATTGCCGTCAGGCTCACCGATTGTGATTCCGCTTCGATCAATCAAGCCGGGCGATCTTCCATGCGGATCGTTACGCCCGTCGAACCTGCGCGATTGCCGCGCCACCGTCACCTTTCATGGCTTCTGTCCCGTAGAGGAACTGGCGTATAAGGTCCTCACCAAGGGTGATGTGTGTGCCTACTTGGCAAACTACCTCAAGCAGCTTGGCGGAAGATCCATTAGTTTTGAGTGTCCCAAGGGCAAGCAATGCTGCAGTAAGGCCCAGTTCGCCGGGACCTACCCAGTCACCGTCCAAGTCACCGAGGCCGCGCTGAGCGGAACATGCCGAGTGACCGTGCAAGCGACGGGCACCATTGATGTCATAGGAGAACTCGGCTTCTGTCGATAGTTCCTGGAGTGCACCTGCCTGTGCTCACGCCTCACGAACTACAATGCGAGCTTTAGTCTTCAGCGCTTTCATCATTTGGACTGCCGGCGGCTGCGGGGCCTTGCAAGCACCCGTCGTGAGCGCCGATGGTTCCGTGCACGGCGGGCATCCCAAGCTCAATCGCATGATGCGGATACTTGAAGACGCAGGCTCGGACCCAGCTTCGTCCGATCTTCAGTGTGCCGCGCCGTTGCTTATCGCTTACATTGGATCCGATCGTCATGGGTATCTCGAGGCATATGAGGGTTCGTTCCCTAGCGGTGCACGCTTTCGTGTGGTCTTCGATCCAATTGGACTGGAGCAATCGAGCAATGCGATGGTTGTGCTTCCACCCAGCAAGAGCGAGCCGATGCATGAACGTCTGTATGAATGGCATCCCGACCAATGGGTGCCGATAGAGATTCGCACATTCCGTCTCGATACTTCGAGAGCAGCCACCGGTTGGCTGCTTGAGGCTGACCGAACCGCTATTCGCCCAATCGGAAAGGACCTACACCGATGACTTCAACCTCTCGAATGTTGATCGTCGCCTTGGCGCTACTCGCGTGGTTTGTACCGACAGCTCACGCGCGATGGTATGACCCCGCCACCGGGAGATGGTTGGAGCGCGATCCGCTTGGCGTGATGCCAGGATCAGCGATGCAGACAATTCGCATAGGCGAGCAATCGGTGATTGAGCCAAAGATGCCGAGGATCGGCTTGGGCAACCTACGACCACGGCTGCAGTATGAAGACGGGATGAACCTGTATCAGTACGTTGGGTCGCAACCGTTGATTCAGCTCGACCCTGACGGCATGAAGAAGTACACGTACACGGAGCTGGCGCAACTGATCGGAGGCTGTTCATACGCGATACCAGCCAATGCGTCGGATTGGCGAATCAAACAGCGACTCCTCATTACTGACGAAGCGATGCTGTGTCTTTTCTGGAAGGAAAGTTCGTTCGATACGGAGGCGCGTTCCGATCAAGGCTACTACGGGCTCGGACAAATGGGCAAGGAAGCCTGCGAGGACGTGGACCGCGCCTACAACCTGCCGCCCGGCACATGCTGGCAGCGCCAGCAGAGCAACGATCCATGCCATCAGATTGCAAACTCGATTGCGTACTTGCACCATCTCCTGACGAACCCCAAGGATTTCGGGCATGATGGGACCTTGAGGGGTGGCTTAAGGAAATACGGGCCGATAGACGCTCCATTTGATGAATACGCCGATCCAATCCGTCGTTGCGCGGAGTGCATCAGAAACCAAGAACGTCATCACCGTGACGACAAGGGTGGGCCGAGAGGCGTCGAATTCTGCACGCCTGAGAACGCGCAGTCCTGTTTTGACAAGATGAACGAAGAGGTCAAGAAGGCCCGTCAGAAACGTCTTGGTGATTAGTGCGCATGCGAATTCTCTGCACTCTGCTGTTTGGCTTGGCTGCAGTGATCAGTGCCACATTCACTGTGCGCAGCTACTGGAGAAAGGACACGCTCAGCGTCGGATGGAGCCAGCGAACGTTCGCATTGGGTTCCTTGCGAGGTAAACTGGCCAATTGGTATAGGATTGGGCCGACAGATTCTCAATCGGCCGTGAACTGGGAATCGAGCGAACCTATTGAGGGGTACGATTTCGCCGAGGAGTTTGATCGATCATGGTGTGGCTTTGGCGCTGGTTCGCGACAGATTCACCTTCGCGATGGAACAGCAGTTAGTGTCTGGAAGGTGATGGTTCGTTTGGATGTGCTGGCGATCGTGCTGGCCTGCATTGCCGCAGTGCCCTGGATGATCAGACGACGGCGAGAGGCTAGCTGTAAGTGTCCAAGTTGTGGCTATCTCCTACGGACAATCGCAAGCAGGTGTCCCGAGTGTGGGAATGCTGTAACGATGCAAGCGATTGGGTAGCGTGACGGACAGGATTTCCTCATCGCGGTCGGCCACGTTCGGCGGCCGCGCTTCGTCGAGGAGCTTCTACGGCATGAGCCCGGCGACCTCCTCCTGTGGGATCGGTCCGGTCACAAAGGCCTGGCGGAGTACTGGGGGCACACAGCCGTAATCGGTGCGAAGGACAAATGCGGGCAGGCCGATTGCTGGAAGACCATCGAGGGCCACCTCAGCAAAGAGCTGACCGATGGTTCCTACACGCAGAAGGAAGCCGAAGAGAAGTGGAAGGGCGATCCTGGGCTGAAGGATGGCCAGGGCAGGTACTGGGATTGGCCAGAACTCATCGCTCCCAAGCCTCAGTGACCCGCGCGACTCACACGAATGACACACTCCCGTCACTGGTTGATGTTGCTGCTTGGAACGCTCACCTTTGGCTGCCATGAGGTGCCGAAGGCGCCGACTGCCTCACAGTGGACCCAGATCACCGCGCGTCTTGATGAGATCCCGCTGGGAATGGATGTCGCAGAGGTCGAGAGGCGGCTCGCTCTACCGCCGCCGTTCAAGACCGTGCTCGGCAGCAGCACCTATCACGACCGTGTCTTCATGTATCGGGTGACACCGGACATCCTCATCTCAATAGGTCTTCGGCAAGAAGGTCCCGAGATTGAGCGCGACAAAGGCCGCTTCAAATTCAACGGCCACTTCAGTGTGAGTTCCGGCGATGAGCTCTATTGGAACCGCTGGGAGTACGCGGACGGAAGGCTGTTGGAGAGCTGGTCGGGCCTGGAGCACTTGCGGCCCGATCTTGGCGCGCGCTGGCCGACGAACTGACCGATTCCGATGCATGTCGGCGCGACGGGGGAACTGCACCGGCTGTCTTTGATCTCATGGACAACGACAAGGCGATGCACGCTTTCATGGACGAGATCCGGAATCGGACCGGCGCGGCATGTTGCATCAAGGTCAGCGTGAAGTTCGGCGCGAACTCCAAGAGCATCATCCAGAAGCGGTATGACCCGTGGATGGGGCCGGGCTCAACCAGTCCGTGGATGCCGAACTGACGCGCCGCACTCCGGGCATTGCTCGGCTGCAACTGGATACGCGCATCGCGGGCACAGGCCCTCTGTTTGCCGCCGCCGCTGTTGCTTCGCGCACTGACATCGAGACACAATCCATGCTCCGACCGCAGCCGGCGCATTGATGGCGACGAACTGCCCCACGACGTATGCGGTCCCCATTTCCTTCCAGATTCGGGGGCCAAAACCCGACTCCTGTAGGTCGGAGTATTGAACCCAATTCCAGAATAGGAAGATCGGCACGGCAAGCAGAGCGATCCACCAACGAAGCCGAGCCAAACCAAGCGCCACCGCGGTGAGGATCACGCTGACGAGCAGCGTTGACAGGTTGCTGGGGATCTTGTCACTGATTTCCGCCAGCACGAACATCCATCTGTCCTTTCATGTTCGCTCTCGGCTGGAGCAGGCAAGCGCGGCCACAGGAGCATCCCCACCACGAGCGTCGAGGTCAAGTACTCGCGCTCGGCCGCATCGCAGAGTTTCGGCCGTAGCAAGAGGGTTTGACCATCGAGAGCTCACTACGCGGCGCGCCGAAGCTGGTGCTTCAGCTCGCCACTGAGTCGCTCGCGGCACCCGTGTTCACTGATCTCTGGTAAGGGCCGCGACGACTTCATCCCAGCTGCAGATGTAGAGGGATGCCACCCGCCCGTTGACAGCGGGAGCGGAAGGACATCCCAATGCACGGAAGCAGTGGCCCCGCGCGGCCAAGGACATCGCGCGCGATCACCATGTCGGCTCGTCAGCGGCGGAGCGAACTCGCGGAGATCATTGCGAGCGGAATCGCGCGGGCCATCGTCGCCCGGACGGACCCGTCAAGAGATCCCGAAGATCCTGCCGTTGACGGACTTGCACTCTCGTCGGGATTGAGGCTCAGTGTGCCACTGGCTGGACCAACCGCCCGCGCCGGGCGCGCGTCCAAGGCCGGAGAGCAGGCATGATCGAGACCTCGACCGAGACCGTCCCCAAGCAGATCGCCGCCCTCGAGCGCATGACCGTCGGGCAGCTCCAGAAGCGCTATGCCGAGGTCTTCGGAGAGCCCGCCCGATCGGGCAACAAGCAGTGGCTCTTCCGCCGCGTGGCGTGGCGCATCCAAGCGCTCGCCGAGGGCGATCTCGCCGCCCGCGCAATCGAGCGTTCGCGAGCGCTGGCCCGCGACTTGGCCCGAGACGCCGACCTCCGCCTTCGACCACCACCGGTGCCACCACCAACGCTTCGCGCCGGCGCCGTCGCCACTGCTCCCCTTGCCGTCCAGCGCGACGGTCGCGTGCCGCCGCCCGGGGCGTTGCTCACGCGCCGCTTCAAGGGTCGCGACTTCAAGGTCACCGTCTTGCCGAACGGCTTCGAGTACGAGGGCGAGGTCTACCGCTCGCTCAGCGCCGTGGCGCACGCGATCACCGGGTCGCACTGGAACGGCCTGCTCTTCTTCGGGCTCACCAAGGCGAAGGAAGGCGCGCACGCATGAGCAAGCGGCCCACCGACGCAACGCCCGCGAAGACCGTGCGCTGCGCGATCTACACGCGCAAGTCGAGCGAAGAAGGCCTCGACCAGGACTTCAACTCACTCGACGCTCAGCGCGAGGCGGCCGAGTCCTTCATCGCAAGCCAGCGCGCCGAGGGCTGGCTGTGCCTGCCCACGCGCTATGACGATGGCGGGTTCACCGGCGGCAACATCGATCGGCCCGCGGTCCAGCGCTTGCTCGCCGACATTGACGCCGGGCTGATCGACTGCGTGGTCGTCTACAAGGTCGATCGTCTCAGCCGATCGCTTCTCGACTTCGCGCGCATGATGGAGAAGTTCGAACGGCATGGCGTCTCGTTCGTCTCCGTCACCCAGCAATTCAACACGACCCACTCGATGGGTCGGCTCACGCTGAACATCCTGCTCTCGTTCGCACAGTTCGAGCGCGAGATCATCTCCGAGCGAACGCGCGACAAGATCGCTGCGACGAAGCGCAAGGGCATGTGGAGCGGCGGGCGCCCGATCCTCGGCTACGACATCGATCGGCTGCCTGGCGGCAATCGCCTCGTCGTCAATGCATCCGAGGCCGATCGCGTGCGGCGCATCTACGAGCTGTACCTCGAGTGCGGCTCCGTGCTCAAGACGATGCGACGGCTCGACGAGATGGGCTGGAAGAACAAGGCGTGGACGACCAAGGCGGGCGCTTCGAAGGGTGGAGGAGGCTTCGAACCACCACAGCTCCTCGCTCTGCTCACGAACGTTGCATACCTCGGCAAGGTGAAGCACAAGGACGATGTCTACGACGGACTGCATGACGCGATCGTCGAGCAGAACCTGTTCGAGCAGGTGTCGCAGCTGCTGAAGTCGAACCGAAGCGGCGATGGTCGCGGCAGCGGCAACAAGCACTGTGCACTGCTCAAGGGACTCGTCCGCTGCAAGGCGTGCGGTTGCGCGATGATCCATCACTACGCGAGCGACCGCCAGAAGAACGGCGCCGAAAAGCGCTACCGCTACTACGTCTGCACGCACGCCCAGAAGCGCGGCTGGAGCGAATGCCCTGCCCCATCGCTACCGGCTCAGGAACTGGAGCGATTCGTGGTGGACCAGATTCGATCTCTGGGCCGCGACGATGCCTTGATTGCAGAGGCGGTTCGTGGCGCGCAGATGCAACTGCGGCAGCGTGTCGCCGAGTTCGAGGCCGAGCACGGACGCATCTCTGAGCGCCACCTCGCCGCACGCGATGAACTGCGTGACCTGGTTGATTCGGGCCATGCGCAGAACGGTTCGACCGCGCGGGCGAGTGGCCTGCGAGAGGAGATCCGCGTGCTGACCGCCGATGCGCGCCGCCTCGACGCCAGAGCGACGGCGATGCGCGAGCGCTTGCTCGATGAGGACGAGTTGGCTGGCGCGCTCGAGGCGTTCGATCCGATGTGGAACGCGCTCGCCCCGCTCGAGCGTGAGCGTCTGGTGCACTTGCTCGTTCAGCGCGTCGAGTACGACGCGCAAGGCGAAACGATCAGCGTGACCTTCCATGCGCAGGACGACACGGCTCTCAAGGAGGCGACATGCGCGGCATGACGGTGACCAAGGAGATCCACTTTGTGAAGCGCACGCGCCGCTGCCGCGAGATCGTCGCGGGACCACAGCCGCTTGCCGCGGTCACCGATGAACGGCGCGTGCCACGCGTCGCACGCTTGATGGCGCTTGCCATCAAGATCGATGGACTGATCGCCTCGGGCGTGATTCCTGATCAAACTGCGGCGTCACAGGTCGGTCATGTCACGCGCGCCCGACTGACGCAGATCATGAATCTGCTGCTGCTTGCGCCTGACATTCAGCTGGCGATTCTCGAACTGCCGCCGACGATGCAAGGGCGCGATCCGATCGTCGAGACGCACTTGCGGGCGGTTGTAGGTGAGACCGAGTGGAGCGCGCAGCGCGCTCTGTGGTGCAGGCTCACGGCGCGACTCGGACCGACGGAAGTTTGACTGTTGCAATGGGGTCCGGGACGACTTTTGTGCTTGTCACTGGCAAGCCAATGGCTAGCCACTTTCGTCGGTTCTAACTCGTTCTATTGCAGTGCTTTCCTCACGACATGTCGACAACATGTCGCGCCCCGTACAGGGCACGAACGAGGTGCTATTCTCGGGACTCCTTCGAACAACCCGCACCCCGGCGCTTCCGCATGGAAGCAGGAGCAATCCAATGAACCGATCCAGGTATCTCACGCGCGTCACCAACCCATCGGTCCTCCGAACTCTCGAGCCTACCCGGCGTGATCGCCTGCTTCGTCCACACGCTCCTTTTTTCGCCGCTCACGGTGCCGCGCTGAACGACGACCCCACGCTGCTAGATGTTGGCGCCGTGACACAGGCGCTCCTTGCTCGGCATGACGACACGCCATTCGAGCTGGTTGATGCGCTGACGCACATCGACGAGATGGCTACAGAGGATGGGATGGCACGACTGGAGTCCGCGGTCGCCAAAGCGGCCCTCGGGCTCACGGGCGATCCTGATCGCACGCCAGCCGATCTGGCGCTTGAAGTCTGGCTGCTCGCGCCCGACCTGCTTCGGCGCCAGCACGCCGAGCATGTGATCCTCAGGCGGCGCTCTCGGCACTCCTATCTTCCGGAGTCAGGTGCCAGTCGCATCCGACCGAGCGATCTGACATCCGCGATCGCCACGATCAGCGAGCGAGTGAGCGATTGGTACCGCTCGAAGGGCCGCGGCGACGGCGCTGCAGTGATTCCATTCGAGGACGCCGACGAGCTCCGCCTCGTGATTCAGCATGGCGGCCCGTACGAGCGGCGTGGACGCATGCTCGACGGTCGTCCCAGCACGGTTCACTTCCGTCCACTTGAGTTCGCTTCCGCGACCTTGAATTGGTCTCGATGCGAACTCTCGCTCAACAGCCAGCTCAAGGGCGGACCCGACTTTCTCCGTCGTCTGATCGGCGAGTGCATCTTCGGTCAGCCCGGGTTCTTCGCCGACGAGAGCAGGTATTCCCTGCAGCCGCTGCGTTCTGGTCCATCGAGCCTGCGATGGAGCGGCATCAGCGGAATCCGGTCGGTCCGTCTAGGAATGCTCGAGCTGGCAAAGGGCGGCGTGCAGGGACGGTTCGACATCATTCGCGCTGATGATGTCTTCGCTGCGCTTGAAGAAGCTGGAGAGTCCATCCCGACTGGCGCAGACTTGGTGTCCGCTCGATTCATCTTTGAGTTCGCCGACTCGGGAAAGGAGCGCTCGGTCACACTCCACACTGGTAATCGAGCTCGCTACACGCGCGATGGCGACAGCGCGATCGTCGAAGCCTTCTTCGTCGCGAACGGATTCATGCGCGAGGTGGTCGATGCAGCCATTGTGGCAACTGCTTGAGGATCGCTGCTCCGTCTCGGCTGTCGATGTGGAGTGGCGACGATGGCTTGGTGCGAAGCTGCCTGAGATCAGACGATGGCTGCGCCGTCGCGCCGACCTGGCACGGTCCATTCCACTCGGCGACGGCACGCGCCTGCGGGTCATCGCGCATGCCGATGACGATGTTGTCGGTGTGGACGACAATCGCGACGCCACCGTCGCCATCGCCGCCGAGGACCGCGTGGTGCAGGAACTCGACCTCGACTACCTGTCCCGCGACATGGCTACGGTTCTTGATCTTGAAGGCACGCCGGAGACGATCGAGCGCGGCCTGATCCGTCTCGGCGTTCACCATGGCGTCGGCGGCACCATGACGCCCGTCTTCTTCGGAATCGCTCAGAGCCCCGATGCGCTTGTTGCACTTGCCAGCCGCTGCGTGGCGCGCGAGGTCGGCCAGGTTGTATTGATTACTCCGACGGCTCGACTCTGGACTGAGCCGCTCCGATCATTGCTGAAGGTGAAGGGCTCGCACCTCATCGCGGTCGGACAATTGTTCGATATCCGCGATGCTGCGCTTTGCGCCGTCGCGCCGCTCGCGTCTCTCGTGACGCCACCGGCGATCGTGTCCCGAGATCAGCATGCCTCAGTCGCCCGCTTCCCGACCCCGCCGCGATCAACCTGGCGCGATGTGCGGATGAAATTCTTCGATGGCGAGACCGTCTCCATCAAAGTCGGATCGGTCACTCAGCGGTGCACTTACCTCGAGATGGGATTCGCTGACAAGAGACGCAAGCAGCCGAACCTTCAGTGGGAGCTCTTGCGAACCTTCGCCCTCAATCACGGCGAACTGACCTGGACCAGTCGGGGCGCATCGCGGCGCAATCAAGCGCGATGCCGTCGATTGGCGAAGACTTTGCGCGCGTACTTCGGAATCGCGGGCGAACCGATCGTTTTCGAAGAGACGCTTCAGGGCTGGCGGGTCGCGTTCGGCATCGAGTCCGACTGACATCAGCGACATGTCGCTAAGAGATCGCCGCATGCGGCAGGATTTTCTACGCGCCTACGCCCAGCCCCAGCAGTGACTTACGGCCGCGCTTCGCCTCGGATTCCCAGCGTCCAGCGACATGTCGTCAGTCGTGGGAGACAGGCCGGCACCCGTCACTCACTGATCGGACCGCAGGCATCGCCGGACCTGTCTGCCTGCGGACCAAGTCACCCACGACAGGTCCAACGAATGACTGACACAGTTGCCCTTCTCGACGCCCTTCCCGCCTCCAACGCCCCATCAACCAATCACCAACACTCGTCTCCAACCATCGGAATCGACCCGAGCGAGCTGATCGACTCGTTCGTTGAAGATCGCGTCGACTATCTCGTCGACAAGATTGGTGAGACGTACCGCCTGACGCATCACGATCGCGAGGACCTTTCGCAGAGCCTCTTCACTGCGCTCTCCGGCGCCGCGCCGCGCTACAACCCCGCCAAGGCGCAGCAACACACCTTCGCGTGCCGCGTCCTTCTCCGCGCCGCAGCCCACGAGGCCCGCACCATCCGGAACGCTCGGCGGAACCCAGCGCGATCGCCGCTCCTGCTGAGCGATCTTCAGCGGAATGGGCGCTGTCACCAGCTCCATGCACCGCGATGGACGGAACCAAGCGCCCGCGATCTCGCGCTTGACCTCCGCGCGAGTCTCTCCCGTCTCAGCCGCAGGCAGCAGTTCCTCGCCGAGGCATTGAAGACGCTCCGCGTCTCCGAGATCGCCGCTGAGAAGGGCCAGCATCGGAGCACTGTGCATCGCGATCTTGCTGCCATGCGGCGATCGCTCACGACCGCTGGGCTCGACCCCTCACTTTGAGATGTTCGACGCGACGGTTCCGCAGGACCTGCAGATGTAGAGGTCGGTGCCGTTCATGCGCGTCGATCCACGCATCAGCACCAACACGGAGCATCCATGCCACTACTCGACACCCTGATCACGACCACGACTCCGGCGCCGCCCAAGATCATCTGCTACGGCAGCGCCGGGGTGGGCAAGACCACGCTCGCCCGCGATGCCGACGCGCTCCTCATCGACTGCGAGAACGGCGCCGGCGCGATTCCCGGCCTGACGCGCACACCGTTCATCAAGAGTTGGCCCGAGGCATTCGCTTGGCTCAGCGAGATCGAGAGTGCGCCACCCGAGGGACTCCAGGTCATCGCGATCGACACCTTGGACTGGCTCGTGATGCGCATTGCCGAGTTCGTCGTGATGGACCTCGACAAGAAGAGCCGCGGTGAAGTCACGAACACGCTGTCAAGTGCTCATGGCGGCTACTTCAAGGCGCGCGAGATCGTGCAGAACATCGTGAGCCGCGAGCTGCTGCCACTGCTCAATGCGATCACTGACCGCGGCATCGCCATCCTGCTGCTCGCGCATGCGACGAACACCAAGATGACGACGCCGGAAGGCTTCGACGTTCGTCTCGCAGGACCTGATGTTCCGCCGTGGATCGCGCCCATCTTCATCGAGTGGGCGGACTGCGTGCTCTACGCATCGCGCGAGGCAGATGGAACGCGCGTGGTCACCACCGAAGGGACCAGCACGATCACCGCGAAGAACAGGTACTCGCTCCCGCCGCGCCTACCTCTCGCGTGGAACGACCTCATCAATTCGATCCGTCACGGCGTCGCCACCGATCACGCCTCGGATGCGCCCGCCACTGTCTGAATCACACACACCGGAGAATCACATGGCCACTCTCAACAACTTCGATGCCAACCAAGTCGATCCCGCCGCGCAGTTTGATCCAATCCCCGCTGGCAAGTACATCGCGGTCATCACCGAGTCGGAGATGAAGCCGACGAAGGCCGGCTCCGGCCGCTACCTCCAGTTTGCGCTGCAGGTGACCGAAGGCCCCTTCCGCGGTCGCCTCGTCTGGGCGCGACTCAACCTCGAGAACGACAGCGAGATGGCGGTGAAGATCGCTCGCGGTGAACTCAGCGCGATCTGCCGCGCTGTGAACGTGATGCAGCCGAGGGACTCCGTCGAGCTGCATGGTGTCCCGCTCGAGATCACCGTCGGGCTCAAGCGCCGCGATGACAGCGGCGAGTTCACGAACGTCATCAAGGGCTACGCGAAACGGCCCACGCCCGGCACTGGAGGCGCTCCCGCCACCGTTCCTGCACCGACTTCCGGGCCGCGACAGCCCGCGCTTGCGAGTTCGACGCCGCCGTGGAAGCGATGAGACGACGCGCGCTCACCCTTCCATTTCCGCCGTCTGTCAATCGCTACTGGCGGCACGTTGGACCCCGCGTGCTGGTGAGCCGCGAGGGGAGGCGCTATCGCGAACGCGTGCGCGCCCTCCTCGCGGCAGTGCGGCTGAGCCCTGACACATCCACCTTCCGAGGTCGCCTCGACATGGTCGTCACGCTTCATCCACCTGATCGCAGGCGCCGCGACATCGACAACTCGATGAAGGGCCTGCTCGATGCGCTCGAGTACGCGGGCGTCTACGAGGACGACTCGCAGATCGACCATCTCACCATCGATCGCGGCGCCGTCGTTCCGCGCGGCTCCTGCACCATCGACATCGTGGAGACCTACTGAATGGAGCTCCGGCCCTATCAGCGCGAGGCTGTCGACGCGGTGTGGAACCACATCGCGGCCAGCACCACGAATCCGGCGATCGTCCTGCCGACAGGCTCCGGCAAGACGCATGTAATCGCCGAGATCTGCCGCGATGCCGTCACCAAGTGGAACGGACGCGTCGTCGTCCTTGCGCATGTTCGAGAGCTGCTCGACCAGGCGGCAAGCAAGCTGCGACTCGTGGCGCCCGATCTTCCGATCGGCGTCTACTCGGCCGGACTCGGTCGGCGCGATCTCGGGTACGCGATCACGATCGCGGGCATCCAGTCCGTCTACCAGCGTGCTCATGACCTCGGTCCGCTTGATCTCGTCATCGTTGACGAGGCGCACCTCATTCCGCCGGATGGCGAAGGCATGTATCGCCGCTTCCTGGCGGACGCTCGCGATCTCTGCGAACACCAGCGCGTCATCGGCCTCACCGCCACGCCGTACCGGATGAAGACGGGCATGATCTGCGGCCCTGCACCGGAGCATGTGCTGAACGAAGTGTGCTTCGAAGCAGGCGTGCGCGAACTGATCACGCAGGGCTTCCTCTGTCCGCTGCGGAGCCGTGCAGGCAAGGCGGTCGCCGACACGAGCGAGCTGCATGTGCGCGGTGGCGAGTTCGTCGCGGGCGAGCTCGAGGACCTGATGGACAAGGATGCGCTCGTCGAAGCGGCCTGCGCCGACATCATCGCCTCGACCGCCGATCGCTTCTCCGTCCTGATTTTCTGCTCCGGCGTCCGTCACGGCGAGCATGTCGCCGCTGTCCTGCGAGCTCGACACGGAGTCGAGTGCGGATTCCTCGATGGCAACACGCCGACCAAGGATCGCGACGCGCTGATCGCCCGCTTCAAGTCGGGCGACCTCAAGTTCCTCGCGAATGTGAATGTGCTGACCACCGGCTTCGACGCGCCGAATGTCGATTGCGTCGTGATGCTGCGGCCGACGCTGAGCCCTGGGCTCTACTACCAGATGGTCGGCCGTGGCTTCAGGCCGCATCCGGAGAAGTCGGAGTGTCTCGTCCTCGACTTCGGCGGCAATGTGCTCCGGCATGGGCCGGTCGATGCGATTCGACTTGCCGATCCGAACGCCGGCGATGGCGAACCGCCTGCCAAGCAGTGTCCCGCGTGCGATGCACTCATCCATGCTGCGTACGCCGTCTGTCCGCATTGCGGTCATGCGTTCCCACCACGGCAGGTCGTGAAGCACGGTGCCGAAGCGTCCGATGCCGACATCGTCACGGGCGCCGCAGGCATCGCGCGAACCGAGGAGCGCGTCAGCGCCGTCGACTACCACATCCACTTCAAGCGCGACAACCCGAACGCGCTGCCCACGATGCGGGTCGAGTACCGCTGCGGCTGGAACCGCTGGCATCGTGAATGGATCTGCATCGAGCACCCGCGGAATGGTCTGGCTCGGAAGAAGGCAGAAGCATGGTGGAGCAAGCGATCGAACGAACTCGTGCCAAGCACCGTCGAGGAGGCTGTTGATCTCGCTCGCGCCGGAGCACTCGCGCAGACGCTCGGAATCACCGTTGAACGCAAGCCGGGCGATCAATGGGACCGCGTCGTTGATCACAAGCTCGGTCCGAAGCCGCCGCGCCTCGAAAGCGAGGATGGCCTGCCCGAGACCGTGCCACCGT